>Ga0208856_1000508_pt1 | contig 14867 bp, 13 predicted proteins | sample LakMenEpi13Jul12_FD_150690 | JGI IMG/M metagenome (GOLD analysis project Ga0208856, IMG submission 150690) | Freshwater microbial communities from Lake Mendota, WI - 13JUL2012 deep hole epilimnion (SPAdes) | ecosystem: Environmental > Aquatic > Freshwater > Lentic | place: Lake Mendota, Madison...
TCTCCCCTCTCCCTCTCCACCACCACCTGCGCCTTCCTATTCATCTCTTTTGATTGTTGCGTTGGCATCATCGACGAGCGCTCGGGAGGCAGAGGCATCGTTAACGGGCGATCGGGAGACCGGTGTGCTTGTTGTGGTCGCGCAACGACGGCGGAGGCGGTGGCTGCGCAGCGATTGTGGTGGCGGCGCAGCGATGGGGCGCAGCGATGGGGCGCAGTGATGGGGCGCAGCGATGGCAGAGAAGGTGGCGGCGCAGCGATGGCAATGGCGGCGCAGCGACGGCTTTGGCGGCGCAGCGACGGCAATGGCGATGGCGGCGCAGCGATGGGGGTGGCAGTGGTGGCGGCGGCGGCGGATGTCCATCGCCCTCCTCTCTTTGCGTGTGGCTGCTCATCTGCTGCTCCCGACGGACGCCCTCCTCTCTTTGCCACTGACGTCAGGGATGTATTTTGTATTTTCCTATTAGTCTACACATTTTCAACGTAGGAATTCCTTACACACAGACAGACACCAGACTGACGACAGTTTAATCATTTCAGCTTAGGATTAGGTGCCTCTTCTGAGGTATGACATGCTGAGGTGGACACATTGGACGTCCACTTTGCCGGAGAGTCAGAGAAGTGTGAGAGTATGGAACACTATGAGAAATATTTGGCATTTCGATTGCAATTCTAGTCCCTACCTAGCTAGTGACTCGGCCCATCTCGTCAATTATTTTTGGGTCGCTTAAGGGAGTGGGACTCCCTATTGCTAGGCAGGACTGTCTGACCATCGTCTGACTTGCGTCAGACGAGGACCACGCATGCATCTTTCCATCGATTTCATGATCTTCCTTTTTCGATATGTGTTTAGCTCGTAGATAAAGCTAAACATTCACTACTTTTCCCCTTGACATTCGTCTTAAGCATGGCCCCTATCCTAGTTCTATCTTCCTCTATTATTTGGAGATAGGACAACCCTCTCTATCATAAACCTCAACCCCCCCAATAAAAAACATAGTACCATATGTTACCGATGCTTGGTTCTCGGATTTCACCTGCACCGCATCACATTTCAGTTTTTTTGTTTTAACTCTATCCTCAATCTAGCACATTCCCCATTACTCATATATGGCGTGGGTCGTACTGAACTCTCCTTGGCATCTAAATAGCGACCCTTCCAAATAATATAATCCGACAAGGTATGGATGGCTTCCTTCACGTGGGTATTGCCAAAAGTGATTATGGCCAGGCATTGAAAGTCAATGGAAAGTGAGCGTTGGATAAAATAGCACAAACACAACTTGAAAAGAAAACAACATACCTGTTCCCTTTTGCCAACCCATGTGAAAATGCAATGGTTCCATATTAAGTTTATGGCATGCTGTCTTCACTTGGTTATCATTCCAATCTTTTGGAATCCTTCAACAAAAAACATTACAAGGAGGAGGATATTTTTCAGTGAGTGCGTGCTCAATGTCTCAAACTAAACAAGACAAGCTGCGTCTTCCATTTGGTAGCGCGTGCCAAATGTCAGAACAGAACAGAACAACTTAGAAAATTAGGTAATGTATTATTTCTACCTAGACCATTTTAACCTTCACGGAGTCTTCATACGCCAAGGGCATTGAGCCAAACAGCGTTGCAGTAAAACCACATAAGAGAGGGCTACTCTCTTCTTCACGTACTTGTGTGTACATGGTAATCCTAAGCATGATAGCTTAGAAAGATTTGCAGTGTGCAAACCAAGGGTGGAATACGAAAGACATCTCTGACCTCAAGAAATGCCGTGAGCGATAATTACCTGCCCTCCTCTCCTGTGGTATCACTTTGCGCCATTTGTTGAGACTCCCTTTGTGCCCTGAGCGCGTAATGGTTCCGTGCAGTTTGAATGGCCAGTAGCCAATAGTGGTGCCGTTCTCCCGAGGAAGTTGACATCTCCTCCAGGTTCACTTCTGCCAAGTATTTATCCTCCTCCAACAAGCCAGCATCGCCTAGCGCCCGCTGACGCTCAATTTCCACTAGTAATTCCTCCTTCCTTGCCGTCGCAATTATGCCGGACACCGGGTCACGAACAATGTAGTTCCGGTACAGCCACTGCCCGTGCGTTATCTCTAGCAGCCGAGCGATCAATCCTGTGCACCATTTGTCCAGACTCATGTGCGGCCCGTTGACAGCGATGTGCTGCCGCTGAATGAATGTGATCTCCGTCGATATCATCCCCTCTAGGAACCGTCTCCACCCGATCTTATCCTGTGATAATGCCATGTGTCTGAACCTGGGCGGAGCGTCAATTATAGCCTCCTCCATTGTGATTGCTCCCCGCCGCCGAACATATTCCACAATACTGTCCGTCAGATCCGGGTCGGTGCCTGCTTCATCAAGCCACTGCTCAAGTGCAGTCGTGCCGAGCTGGAATGCCTCCATCCGACCAACTTCCGGACACAGGAGAATATGTGCAGCGGTCTCTGCGTGGATCGTGCAGCAGGGGCACTTATCGCACCGCCCATCACGGTGCCTCCGACTCAGATTTTTATTCGTAGCCGCTATATTCATCACTTGCTTACACGCCCAGACCTGAAACAGTCGGGGCACCTCTCCGTTCAAAGTCCGGTGCACGTGAGACCAGTCGACCTCGTCGAACGCGTCCGTGAACATCCTGCTTGTCTGATGAAAGAAGGACCGTGCAATCTGCCGTCCGGCGGCATATCTTATGTGCGCACCCATATCTGAAGTCATCTTCTTCCCTTCGACAAACATGCAGATAGGTTCGAGCGGGAATGCCTCCTGCGGGGGAAGATTTGTTACATCCTGGGAGCGTAGTATTGCCTTTGCCCCTGCGTCGCATGCCGAATTGAGTTGTGCGGCTCGGCTCATGTCCTCCCACCAAGTACAAACAATATGTATCCCCCTGACAATATTCTCAAAGGATGTTCTTTGTGCTATCACCAAGTCAAATTTCATCTTTTCAAACAATACCGAATATTGTTGAGTAACCAGCTGCCTGTAGGTCTGCTTGCTTTTCTCAATGTCCGCCTTTGGCATAATGTGAAAAAGATCCATGAACTTGAGGCAAGCAATTGGACCACAATTATGTTCATCTGATTGATGTAAGAAGTCATCAGGTAATAAATTCCACGGAGGGATTCCATTCATGACGATTGTGGCTCCCATCTGTCGACCAATGATGTTGACATAGGTATCTGGTGGCACTACTCCTATCTTTTTCAGAACATATTCAGCTTGGGGGGACCACTTCGAAAGGGGCTTGTCTAATCCATCACTGATTCTCATGACCCTATCCTTGAGGATTACTTCACATACAGCGTAGTGGCTTTCCACACAAAACAGAACAACCAACCGATCCTTCTTTGGTTGGATGACTTCAATAGCTTCATTATTGTAACTTGCCATATCAACTGGAAAGACACATATCAGCAGCTCAGGTGTGTTGGGCGTTTTCTGGCCCTTTTTGGAAGGATCCTTTGAATGTCCTACATGACACACCATCCTTGAAAAGATGTTGATGAATTCGGTGTCATACCACCCCTTGTTCTTTGAATGGGCATCAAGGTATTTCTCGTCGTAACCACAGATGTAGCAATCAGCGTCACATTCCTCGCAATAGAGACGAGGATAGAGACACTTGTAGGACAAAGGACGTCTCCACTCGGATTTAATCTGTTGCTTGATGACTGTCTTGTCATTCCAGCCTTCATCCACTTTCATCAACTTGCGAACGATGGTGGTAGGAGATAGTTTATTGTTCTTAGTGACAGCCCGATCTTTGGGAAACAACTCCTTTGATGAAGAATTCAACTCTTGAGTAAGTCCATCTTGCGTCACTGTTGCATAGGTAGATGGTTCCATAAAACCTTTCAGCTCTCCATCAATGGAAGCAGCTTGTTTCAAATCCCATTCTGCCTCTTCAGACTTAAGCGGTTGATTCTCCAAAAGCATTTCCTCCTCTTCATCCTCCTCACCATCCTCACTGTCTTCATTTAACCCTGTCCTTCCTGCTGCCGCCTCCTTACAATTCACATTTGACTAGCTATTGACAAATTCCTTGGGGTTTGCTTTCAACATGATACGTTCTTCTTCATCGTATTCCCAATAATTGAGATCCTCATTCAGCTCTTGATCAGCAGTCTTAGTAGGCTCTGCTTCAATGTCGTAGTTTGTTTTCACATACTGGGCAAATTGACCATCATCCATGATAAGTGGAACAATGTCCTTGACCGTTTTACATTCCCTTGCATCTTGAAGTGTAGAGCTTGTGATGCGATGATAGTCACATCCAAATAGAGTCCTGTATGATGACACAGCATTAGCCATTCGGCTGCGGTGGGTGTTGAGTCCTGACATAATGCGTCCAAGGCACAAAACCCAGTTGTCGGATTTCCCCTCCTTCTTTCTCTCAGCACAAACATCACTTAGAATTTTCTTAATGGTAGAATTACCCCTCTCCACAGATCCTAGCAAAGAACAATGAGGAGAAGATGATAGAAGTTAATTTGACTACCAGTTTAAATGACTGTTTAATCTACTTCATACATGCTGATCAATGACACACACTCACCCTGATCCCTTGGAGTACGGGGACGCCCAGTCACAGTCAAGATTGCAGGGTTGATGTCCGCTATCATATTGATAATGAGGCGGGCAGTAAACTCATTTCCATTGTCGGTGTGGAAGATCAAAGGGTATCCAGCTAGACCAAAATACCTCTCCAACTCAAATGCAACATACATTGGCTTTTTCCGGGGCAATGAGAAGAGAGCAGTGAATCCAGTGCTGTGGTCCTTCACTGCCATGAGCCAGCGCTGGATCTGCCCATAGATGTTGGGACGTGGCATCTTCCTGTAATCCACAAGGTCCACTTGAAAACGGTCGCGCCAGTTATCTGAGTGGATAGGCTTCTTTGCTCCACGATGAGGAGCAATAACAGGGTTTGCCTCAATACAAACATGGCATGTCCTACAATATTTGCGAACCATGTCTTGTGTGATGGAATAATACTTGTCAGCGCAGTGGGTGTGTGTGCGCTCCATGCCCATGTGACCAGTGGACCGATGGATGTCATTTATGGCATCAAAAACCTCCTCCTGACTGATGACCTCTCTTCCCAATTCCAGCTTCTCATCACCATTCTTGTCTTTCTTTGACTCCATGCGACGAAGAATAACCTTCATAGTTCCATTGACATTCAATTCAAAGGTCTTGTATTGCTTTACCCACTTGTTGCCTGGCTTGTTGGCTCGCTTGAATAGTGAAAACGCCTTCTCTTCCTGCTCAGAGAGAGTGCTTTCCTTTGCCCTGTCAGCATAATCATGCCAGGTATGCACAACATTCCTGATGTGATCAATCTGAATCTTCTGTTTTAACTTGGAATTTTTGGCAGTGACTTCACCTGGAGGGAATGCTTGCGCATTGAAGGATGCCTTATGACTCCTGTAGTAATGAAGTTCCATGCAGTCGGGCTCAGCGTTGGGCTCAGCCAGAGCATCCTCATCCAGCAAACTGCCAGCGGATGAAGCAACACCTGTCTTATCATCAGACAACAAGGATGCAACAAAGTCTTCTGCGTTTAGGCAGTAAGGAAGAATGTCTTGCGCTGAGGCGGCCTCTGATGCTGCTGCCATTGCCACCAGCTCATTTTCGGTCAGCGCCTCTGTCTGCGCTGCATCCGCAATACCGGAGGATGATAATGCCCCCTCTGACACTCCGCCGCCGCTCATCACCACAGTCTCAGTCTCTGATGGTGCTGTCATCGCCACCAGCGTAGCGTCGGACGCAGCCGTGGGAACGTGTGTTGGCGTCGCGGTATCATCGCCGGTCGCCGCAAGTGTAGCAGCGCTGACGCCTTGCGCTGCAGCTGCTGTCCCTGTTGTAGTGGCAACAGCAAAGGTAAAAACGGCGGTATTGTTCGACCCAGCTGGAGCAATAACAGTCAGTGGCGCCGCAGCAACTATTGATGCAGGGCGGTGCCCAGGAAACATCAATGCCTCAACCGCATCAACAGGGACATTGTAGTCTGGCATCTTAGCAGGATGCCCAGCAGGGGAGGAGATAAGGGAGTAAGGTCAGGGGTGGGTGTACACAGAAGCGGCAATGGTGAATAGTTGATTGTGCGAACAGGGGCTGAAAACAAGGGAGTGGAGTGGAAACAAATGGGTGGTTGGGATGGATACCACACACTGGGTTTCAAAATTCAGCTATGTGAATTCGAAACCATACTATGTGAATTCGAAGACACCGTATGTGGTCTCGAATAAATAAAAAAAGGATCAAGAATGTGTTATGTCGTTTCAAAAATTATATAGGTGGAATCAGAAAACAATTATGTGATTTCGAAATGACATGTTGGGCACTATGTGGAGTCGAAACTACACAGGTGAAGCTGAAACTTTTGTACTGTGGAGTCAAGGTGGAGTCGAGATTTGCTTGTTTCTACTTGACCAGACAGCTAGAATGGAAACTAAGAAAGTTTCAACTTGCCGAGGTAGTTTTGGTGGTTTTGAAACCACATGTTTTCAACTTGACCGGGCAGCTAGTCTCGACTCCACCGGAATGTTCTACTTTAGCTGCGACAGATCTGCGGAGAAGGGACTTGATAAAGAGGTCAGACGCACCAAACTTGGGGAGTATATGGTAGAGATAACCCGCCGGCTGCTTATTGAACATCTCAAATCCACATTCCGCAAGCAATGTGTTTGGAATAACCATATCCACCGGTCCCTGGGGCCCACGCTGATGTAGCTCAGCACACATGGGGTTGCCGTCCGTCAATTTCAGATATTTCAGTAAGGTTTGGCGCAAGGAGAGGCGTCCAATAACATTCCCCGACTCAGGGCACGTCACCTCCGCCGACGCTTCGAGATCAGTGATGCCTTTGACTTGGACACTAACCAGGCTCATGTTATAATTTGTGTGGTTCTGAGACATCCGTACGAATCGGCTGACATCTCCCTTTGGAGAGTCCCAATCCACCGTCTCAGTGATATGAGTGTGCCCGCCCCAGATGCAAACAGCGAGTTTCATTTCCTTGATGTAATTGATTAAAAACGCGCAAGAAGGAATCTCCTTGATATCGCACTTGATGAGGTGCGCTCGGCGTGCTTCTTGCATCTCACGGGAGTAGTCCCGAAAGTTACTACCAGGTTGTCCAGGGACCTTCAGAACGCCACGACGAATGTTGATATCCGGGAGAAAGGCATATTCGAACTCGTCAGGGAGCGTGAAATCATACTTCATACCCTGAAGTGCTTCCTCAAGAAGGGAGGTCAGTTCACCCCGGAGAGTCGCGATATCATTGAATGTATAAAGAAAGTAAATGATGAATGGGGTCATCGTTTCTTCACACTGGAGTTGCTTCTTCCGAAAATAAAATCCCCCTGCGCGGCCGAATTCATGTGTCACGCGGGAGATGATGATTTTTGGATCAACGTCCAACGAGAATACCATCGTCGGATATACGCTAGGATCCAAGGTGTCAGGCTCATCCTTACCCTTCCTGCCCTTCCTCCTATTGTTATTCTTTTTTTGGTTGAAAAGCCTTCACGTTGCGTCCCACCGGCGCATACGCCAAGAAAACGGTCATGTTGGTGCTCATTTCAGACTTGGAGCCAAGAGGCTTTGCGCCCCCCGACTCGTCGACCGCGTGCATAATTGCAAGCGGGTCGACCAGCTGAATGTTTTCGAGTAGATTTCCGATGTGCTTAACATAGGCACTATATTTATCCTCGCCCTTAAGTTCAAGCCCCGCTTCGTAGAACACCCGCTCAAATTTGTAGTCCTTTGCGGAGGAGGTTGCTGCCACGGGCTGCGTTGCAAAGGAGCTCTTCTTAAGGCTCGAGCCGCTGCGGTCGCGCTTCGTTGATGTATCTTCTTTTGTTGACATCACTTTTTTTGATTTCTTCTTTTTGGGAGATTTAGCACTGTCTTCGACCTGCTCAACATCCTGTGTATTGATGTCCATGTCCAACGACGCCAGATTCCCCACTTCCTGGCCAACGTGACCGGTAAGAAGAGAGGTGAGATTGGGCGCAGAGGGAGGAGAGACAACCGAAGGGAGAGGAGCCTGAGTTGGGTTCGTATCGTCTCCGTTCGCCGCTTTGGGGTGATCATTTTTTGCAGTGTTCTTCTCCTTCTGGAGAATTGCAGCCGCCATTGCTTCATCGTCCTGACGGCGCCTCACAGCTTCTTGAGTAGAACGGGTAGCACGGGAAGGCATGGTTCTTTGTAGAGGGCACTGGGGAGTAAAGTAAGAAGCAGTGCAGCAAGAGACCAGGGAGGCAACGATGGCGAAGAGAATAATGATTGTTATGGTTGGAGTTGTTTGTTTCATGGTTGTTTGGTTGGAGATGTAGGAGTACGTAACTGTTGCTGAGTCAAAAATTTAGGGGATATCCGTTGGGATTCGATGGCTTTTATGACTTATGTAACAGTTTCCGTTACTTATGCCCAGTTGTATTATTATTTTTTTGTTGTTGTAATTTTACACACCACTAAATAGTGGCGCGGGAGCTATTTTTTTGGTTGTTTGTGACGAAGGTGAGAGGACGGCGAGACGATGATGTGCGTCTAAGGCGGCTCTTTGTCGGCAAACGCTGCAGGTGCGGAGTCAGGAGGTCACCCAGAAGTTGTAAAATGATTTTGTTGATATCGCCGTGCCCTATTTGACGATGACAACAGCGGATGGTGATGCTTGATACTAAGTTATATTTAGTTAGTGTTGTGTGATTCCTACGTAGAAGTCGTTGATGATCTTAGCCTAGATAGGCCAGATCCCTGAGGTACTGAGGACAGACCACAGAGCCAAGCACCACTTAGTTTTAGCATAGCAGCGCCATCCGCCCATAATTAGTTAAGACGGATTGACCATGAGTAGCTGCTTTGCTGCCACCTCTTCCCTAGTCGTGTAGACTGCGGTACAGAAGGAGGCAAATTAGTTGTTGGTAGCGACTCATCTAAACGAAAAGTAGCGCGTGCCAAATGTCACAACAAATCAAATGCATTCGCATTCAGGTTGATTGTCGGATTCATTCAAAAATTCCAGAGCCAAATGCAGCAAGATTTGGTCAACCTCTCATTGTCGAATGCCTTTTCAATTGCCAAGCTCGACTCCATCAGCATCAAAGCAAAATCAAACTCAGCCATATTAATCGATCTGCCAATGTCTCAACGAAAAGCCAAGATCCATTTTTACGACGGCAGTTCCCAGAACGAGTCAAGCTGCGCTTCCCTTTTGGCAGCGGTGCCAAGTCACAATCTGAAGTTCAACATCACGTCAAGTTTATTGTTGAGTTAGTTTCTGAGGGAGCACGGAATGCTCCGACTATTTTCCAAACATTCAGTTCGACATGTTCCCAGTTTATTGTCAAAAAAAATCTACTCGTCAGATTCTGAGGGAGGGCACACAGCAATTTCATGCAACTCAACCTCTTTCAGAGCTAACTCAGTCAATCTAATTGAAACGCAGACGTCTCAACGAAGCACCATGCTCTATTTTAACGACGGCAGTTCTTGGTTGATTGTCAGATACATCTACTCCTTTGATTCTGAGGGAGCACGTCCTACCCGAACCACATTTACGATTACACAAGCGCTCGACTGTCAAAGGCTGATTGGTATGTCCATCAGAGACAAAACACCACTCAATTTTCACAATGAGCAAATAGTATTTTGTGAGGGAAAATGGGAGCGTCAAATCAGCCTAGCCGGCCAAATAAGCCTCTTTGGACACATCGGACTCGACGGCATCATCGGCCTCGTCGGACAAACTGGCCTTGTTGGCCTCGTTGGCCAAATTGGTTCTGTCGGCCACATTGGCCTCATTGGTCACATTGAGCTCATTTGCTTCGTTGACCTCAACAGCCTCTTGTCCAAATCAGCGTTGATCACAACCAGTTCATTGTTGCAACTGCTTCCCAGTTGATTGTTGCAACTGTTTCTGTCAACGCAAATACCAAAATACCATTCACTGCTTTTGATTGACGAATAATATTCAGGGAGACACGCATCAATGGTCTCAACGGATCAAATGTCCTCATGGCTTCTTTGTTGATGGCCTCCAGTCTCATTCACCTCAGTCGCATCATTGGCTTCATTGGCCAAACTAGCCTTGTTGATTTAATCAGCCTTGTCGGCCAGCCACACTGGCCTCGGCCTCGATGGCATCAGCCTTGTCGGCCTTGGCTTCCTTGGCGTCGATGGCCTCATTAGCGTCATCAACCTTGTCGATCATATCAGCCTACTCGTCGGCCAAATCAGCCTCGTCAACCCGATTGGTCTCAAACTCATCAGCCACTTTTGCCTCAACAGCCGCTTTAACATCCTCGATTTCATCGGCCACAATGACCTCATCGGCTTCATCGACCTCGGCGTCTGCTTCATAGGCCTCAGCCTCAACAGCCTCGGAGGGCTTATCGACCACATCAGCCACGTCGGCCGTTGCATCATTAGCCTCATTGAATCGGCAGCCTTGTCAAATCATTGGCCTATCAGCCTCATTGGCGTCATTGGCCTCTGCCTCATTGCCTCAATAGCCTCAGCAGCCTCTTTGGCACGTCGGCTGATCAGCTTTGTTGGCCTCATCGGCTCATCGACTCATCGGCTGTTTTGCGAACATCTCACCACAGCCGTAAACGAAGCAACAAAAATAACATGGCGGCTCAAGCAAGCAGCAGCATACGAAGTTGCCACGTTGCGATTGAGCGCTACCGAAATTGCCAACGCGGCCTCAACTTATTATCCTATCGTCTCGTCGTTTCACGTGCATTCGCTCGTGAGGGAGAAGATGTGGTGGTGGCTTGCTCTTGCGAGGAAAAAGATGTGGTGGTGAATTGCCTCTTTTGGCGAATCCTACAACGGTGACGTGTTACAATACGCAAAACAATTATTATCTCTCAGGCTTCCGCAAATGACGAAATACTGTGTCATGAGGGAGTGTGACAATATCCACCGATGGATATGTACAACTGGTGACTTAGCATTTAGTCATCAGCAGGAATTTACGGTTTTAAATTCCCAGAAAGGTTTTTGGAGATCTCTTCCTGAGATCTCACTCTTTTCTCTCTCTTCTCTGTGTGAGGATGCTTGACTGCTGCTTGCAAGGATTCAGCATCCTCACAGTTTATCAGACCCAACTCTAACAAGTCCTTGGAAATCCTCCGCATCCCAGTTCTTCGCTTGGTTACACAAGCAAATAATCTGATTGCGTTTTAAAATATTTGTTGGGCATCATTCGAAGTGATGAAAAGAAAAAGATTGAATGCAATGCCGGCTCTTTTGAAGTTCTTGTTGCTATTGGCAAGCTTTCATTCAGGAAGTTATGCACATGCATTCACAAGTCTGAGCCCAGTTGTTGGAAATCAAGTTCGTGTCAATCATTTGATTCGATTTCAGCAACCAATGAGCAATCCAACGAATGAATCAAGTCGTGAACCAATTCGCGAACCAATCAACGATCGAAAGAAGAGTGAGCCAATCATATCTTACCCTCAGATCAAAAGAGACAAGTCTACTCCTACATTTCAGTTGGTTGTTGCATTCGTCTCAAACAACAATGCCTTATCCTTCAATGACAAGCCTTCTTCCAAATTTCAGTTGGTTGTTGCATCCGTCACAAATGAATTCTCAAAAGGCTTATCAAAGAAGACAACTCAAAGTACAATGAACAACTCGTGGCAGAGCCGATCGTTCATTGACGATGTGTCAATTGACTCGTGGCAATGCCCAATGAAGATTGACGAGGTGAACTTCCAACGAGTTGGAAAAACTGCTTCCACTCAATCTCGTGGGCTTTGCCACGATAAAACATTACATTCGAGTGAGACAATCGAAGCTCACTCAACTTTGAGCGAGACAATTGAACCTCGCTCAACTTCGAGCGAGACAATCGAACCTCGTTCAACCTCGAGTGAGACAATCGAACCTCACTCAAAACCAATCTTCACAAGTGAAAAGACAAACGGTTGTCAACAATTAACTCATTCAGCAAATTCAGAGGGAGGTAGATTGGCATCGTTACTTCTATCTGGTCACAAATCTGTGGGGATCCAACCAACGTCTTTGAAGACAGCTCAACGTGCAATTGGCTCAAAGTGCAAAGGTTTTCAAGACAATGTGTTGATCATCTTGTGGCAATGCCGAATGGAAATCGACAAAGTGAAATCAATGAAGACAGCTCAACGTGCAATTAGCTCAAAGTGCAAAAGTTTTCAATCTCGTGGGCACTGCTACGATAAAAAATCAGAGCGAGTTGGAAACAGTGCTTCCACTCAACTCGTGGGCTCCTACCACGATGAAAAATCAGAGCGAGCAGGATGCATTGCTTCTATATGAAAAGATTAATCTGTTGTCTGTCAGTGTCTGTCGGTGTCTGTCGGTGTCTGTCCGTGTGTAAGGAATTCCTACCTAGAAATCCTACCTAGTGGGACTTTTTTTCCAAGAGAAAAATAACCCCCGCCAAACAACATCTCACAACCTCCAAAAATGGCCAATTTTGCTGCCGTACGCGCGCCCCCCCCGTCGGCTTCTTTTGGCAATATCTCAGCCAAAAATCAAGCTACAAAACCGGCGCTCGAACCCAACTGGGCGCCAAGATTCAACGCATAGAGGAATCAGCCTCCATCTACATCGGTTGACGCTGTTTTGGGGGGGGATGCATCAGCAGCAGTGGCGTCTGGGTGGGCACGAGTAGCAGCGCTAGAAGCACCAGAGACTTGTGTCCAGTGTACATGGTCTTTTTTCAAGCCATGCAACTTCTTGCTTCCGCCCCCTGTGACATGCAACATGTGCAGTGCTCCTGTGCATCATCTGTGCCAGATCATTTGGGAGAACAAGCACTCATACGAGCCTCCCGGATGCGCCAAATACTGCCCATTGCACCATGCACACTACCAAGAAATGGTGACAGCGGGGGGGGGGAAGAGGTCCAGCGATAAAAGTTCCGCCTCCTTATCCATGATATCTGCTGCCGCGGCAACTGCCGCTGCCAGAGCGGCACAGGAGCTTTACAACACGACTACAACTCCTGCTCCATCAAAGCAGGCGCCACCTTTATTTGAAGTATCACACTTTACTATGCAGTCATCTCCCGCAGAATCTACATTGACCCCGGCACACACCCAACATCCACAAGCCGCGGCACACGTTCCAGTAAATATCTTTGGGAATGATGAGGAAGTTGGTCAAGATCAGGTCCTTCCACATGTACTCGCCACGCCGGACTTAATTCCTGTAACACAAAATGTTATCGACAATAACATCGAGGAATATGAGAATGCCATCGCCAATGAACTCGATAACATCCTTGAATTCGACGCGAATCACGGTGAGAAGATGAGCGGGAACTTTGTTATCAATCCAGATGATGACGATGTTTTTGAAGACCTAGATGAGGATGGGCAAGGAGAGGACAATGGTGGGGATAGCGATGAAGAGGGAGACGAGGCAGATGTGCATAACATAGCACTCGCGCGTCGTCTCATCAGTGATGATGAATGTGAGGAGATCTTCACCAAGTCAGATGCGGAGAGAATTGTACTTTCCCGCGGTAGCACCGGTTTTTGTTTGGGAGACAATCCAGAAATTGACGATGACATTGGCAAACCCACAAGTCGTGCAGATGAGGAGTTGAATCTGACGACACTCATTGGAGCGCCATTAGGATGGTTGCCACCAAGCGCTCCCATTACTTTTCTCGGTTACAGGCCGAAGTCAGGTGACCCACCAGAGGAAGAGATTGACAATCCTGCTGGGTGGAGTATGTTCACCTTCACACCAAGTTATCACCCAAAGACCAAGAAGTATGATGGTCACACGACACCGTCAGGTGCGCATGTTGTCCCCCCGGATGAACTAGGAAATCGCAAGATGGACGGGTGGGAGTTTCATTACAAGAACTGGAAAGCGGAAGAGTTTGACGAAAATACCTATGCGCGGACGGGAGCCAAGTTCGGAGATCTCAAACCTGAATCGAGGAGGGGATGCCTTGAGGCCAACGTGTTGAGAAAGCACGGCTTGACTGCGGAACAAATGCGCCACGACCCTTTGTTCTTCTATCAACTGTTATTCCCTTTTTGTGCTCCCTCTGACTCAGGTGTTGCTGAGGATCACCGCATGCCATTTTATTCCAACGTATCAGTGTTTACAAACATGTATGCCATGTGGAAGGGTGCAGGAAGCGGATACGGACATGATTTCACTCCAGTATCCATTCCTGAACTTGTTCACTGGGCTGGTGTCCCCCTTCGCAATGGTGCATTGGATGGTAAACCGGCTACACTCTTCCATCGTTGGAAGGAGCTCGACCCAAGATATGATCCCATTATTGCTGAGAATATCAAACTCAGCAGATGGCGTCAGATAAAGCGCTATTTCAAGTTGAGCATGGGGATCGAGGAAAAGAAGAGAGGTGAGGCTGGGTACGATCCCTGTGTCAAGTACGATTACATCTATCGTTGCCTTGTACACAACATGAACTATGTGACAGAGCTCGCAGATTCTCCGGCGATGCGGGAGGGAGGTTGATGAACAAGCCAAAAAGCAAAGGTGATGTCGTGTCTTGTTTGAAAAAGTGTTTACTAAATATTTCATTTTGCCTGCGTCTAACCTGTTGTGCAAAAAGGAGGTCAAAGTTCGATTGTCATTGATATTCATCACAGGTACCCTCGTGTGTACATGCATCGGCACGGCCTACAAACTCCAGCCACAAGGCCTACTGGATTCCGACTAGTAGCCACCTAAAGGCAAGAGGCGTATTGAAGGTGCTGTGCATCATACACTCTACAACTGTTTGTGTTTGCCACACTCTAATGAGAAAATAGTATGGTAGCTACAAGCAAGCATGCTGAGTCCTCAGCCTACTAAGGCACAGGTGCAAAC
>Ga0208856_1000509_pt1 | contig 14854 bp, 15 predicted proteins | sample LakMenEpi13Jul12_FD_150690 | JGI IMG/M metagenome (GOLD analysis project Ga0208856, IMG submission 150690) | Freshwater microbial communities from Lake Mendota, WI - 13JUL2012 deep hole epilimnion (SPAdes) | ecosystem: Environmental > Aquatic > Freshwater > Lentic | place: Lake Mendota, Madison...
ATATCTCTGTTTATAAACTTTATGTCTTTTAACTAATTATAAAAAGAAATATTTGTAAAGGCCTGTAATATGAATAGAGATATACTTTTTATAAAAATAAGCATAAATACCGTGGTAATTTTTAAATAAACTTTATATATTATATATTTACAGTTTATTTTATTATTAATTTGTTTATTATTAAATTGTTTTATTAATTATAATAAAATAAATTAATAATAAGTTAATAATATTAACGAAATTAAAGGATACGTAAAAGTAATAAAAAGTTTACTAATTATAAAATAAATAAAAGTATGTTTATTTTATAATTTTATTAAATAAATTAATTATATTAAACACTAATTAATTATTTTAAATAAATTTAACGATCTTTAATTCTAATTTATTTTATTGTTTATATTTATAAAAATACTAAAAATTTTAATTAATTGTAGCTTTACATACATTAGTTTTAAATAGCAATTACCTCTTGTTGTAAATATATTAACCTGTACTAGTTTAGTTAATTTATTTAAACAAAGTATGTTATAAGACCGGTACTCTGATGTTCTTGTGCATTGTAAAATATATAAAAAAATATATTTTACCTGTTATTTAAAATTTTAGTATTTTTATATTTACTAAACTTAAAATAAAATGTCTAAAAATAGACGATAAAAAGAAGGATACTTGTTTATATGTGTTTAACTAGAATATAAAAAAAGATCTTCTAAATATTTAATTTAAGTATGTAATTTATAAAACTAATATAGCGTAAAAGAAAAGATTAAAAAATTTATATTTTTCGATCAAACAAGTGGAGGTTGATCCTGCCTCGGGATGAACGTTTTCGGTAAGCTTAACACATGCTAGTTGAATGATCTAATAATTAGATAATAGCGTACAGGTGAGTAATAACCTTATATCTGCCTTTCGGATGAGGATAATAAAATACTCAATAATATTATTATTTTTAAATAATAATAGCAAAAAGACTTTGTCGCCGAAAGATGATTTAGGTGAGGGTTAGGTAGTTGGTAGGGTAATGGCTTACCAAGCCCACAATCCTTAGCTGGTTTTAGCGAATGTACGGCCACATTGGAACTGAGACAAGGTCCAAACTCTATGAGTCAGCAGTGAGGAATCTTGAGCAATGAACGCAAGTTCGACTCAGCTATATCGATGAATGATTGAAGGGCTATTGTCTGTAAAGTTCGATGCATACGAAAGATAAAGACTTTGTATGTAGTAGTCCCGACTAATACTCGTGCCAGCAGTCGCGGTAATACGGGAGGGGCGAACGTTATCCTACATGACTGGGTGTAAAGGGTCCTACGACGGTAGATTAAATTGTTAGAATAAAATGGAAGCATAACTTTCAAAAAATTTTCAACACTGATCTTACTAGAGTTTGGGGGAAGATGGTAGAAGTTTTCAAGGAAGGATAAAATCTATTGATATGAAAGCGAATCTCAGTGGCGAAGGCGACCATCTATCTCTTACTGACGTTCAAGGACGAAAGGGTAGGGAGCAAAAGGGATTAGAGACCCCTGTAGTCTACCCCCTAAAAGATGGGTGTTAGTTTTTAGATACAAAAGTCTAGAGGCCAAGTTTACGCGTTAAACACCCCACCTGGGAACTACAATCGCAAGATTGAAACTCAAAGGAATTGGCGGGGATCTATGCAAGTGGTGGAGCATGTGGTTTAATGCGATAATCCACGCAAAAACTTACCAGCTCTTGTATATTTTTAAAAGAATTAAAAATACAGGTGTTGCATGGCTGTCGTCAGTCCGTGTTAAAGATTTTTGGTTAATTCCATTAACGGACGAAACCCTTATTATTAGTTACTTTATTTAATCGTAAAAATACATTGGAAAACTATTTTAAAATATATATATTATTTATTGTAAATGTAAACTTTATAATTAAAGTATATTTATTTAAAAATTACCTTAAATTTAGTGTATATTTTATTTATATTTATTTATAAATCTAAAATATACTTTATAATTTTAGGTTTTTGTATTTTTAAAGGGTTTTATAAATCTAATAAAATGCGTACGAAAGACGATTAAAGGGGATAATGACAAGTCTTTATGGCCCTTATGAGCTGGGCTACACATGTGCTACAATGGTAATCACAAAAAGAAGCTATAAAGTGATTTATAGAAAATCTAAAAAATTACCTTAGTTCAGATTATAGATTGAAACTCATCTATATGAAGCTGGAATCACTAGTAATCGCGAATCAAAAGCGTCGCGGTGAATATGCCACTGGATCTTGTACACACTGCCCGTCACATGCCGGGAGTTTACTTTATTCAAAGCTTGTCTTGGATGATTTTTATATTTCTTTGTAAAATATAAAACTATATTAAATGAAATATATTAAATATAACATATGGTAAGGATAAATGAATGACCGGGATGAAGTCGTAACAAGGTAGTCGTAGGGGAACCTGCGGCTGGAGTATTTGTATTTTATTTATATAAATAAAATATAAAAAGATATATTTTATAAAAATTTTAAAATATTTATTAATTATTAAATTATTTTTTATAAATAAAAAATAATTTTAAGTTAAATATATATTACATTTATTTAAAAAAAAACTATAATGAAAAAACATTATAAATATAAGACCAAAACATCTTTTAATAAAAATTGTATTATTTTAAAATGTTAAATATTATAAAAAAAATATTAAAAATTTTTTATTGTTTTAATTATATTATTTTTATGTTATTTTTATTAAATTTTTTTCCTGTCAAATTTCTATTATTATTTAGTATTTATTATTTATATTCTCTATTTTATGTATTTTATATTATGTATAATATAAAATTTTTAAATTGGATATATTTAAAGGTAAAACTAAAGTTTTTTAATTTTAAATATATATATTTTCAATTTTTATTTTTATTTATTTTTTATGTTATTTTCAATTTTGATTTAATTTCAAATTGTGAAAATGAAATGATTCAAAAATTTTTAAATAATAATTCTAAAAATATAAAAATATATATATATTTTACTTTTATATTATTGTGTAATATTTATTTTTTTCAAATTTTTGAAAAATATTCAGTAGAAGATAATATAATTGTAGAAAAAGAAATAAAAGAAATAAAAGAAATAACTTTAGATTTACCTGAAAGAGTTCCACTTTTAAATTCATCTTTTACTAATTTAAATATGAAAAAATGGAAAAATTTAAATACTATAAAATATGAAATAGATAATACTAAACCTTTACAACCGCTTCCAAAACCCATATATATGGATTTTATAGAAACAAAACATAAAACTGATTTTTACGATTCAATATATAAATTTTCAATTGAAAAATATTTAGAAAATAACCATAAAAATTTTGATTCATCACAAGTTGATTTTTATCAAACTATAGAAAATTTAAAAAAAGAAAGTTTACAAGGAAAATTTTTGAAACCTGATTTATCTAATTTAGAATTAATATTAAAAGATGATAGTATTGTACGTCCAGTGATTCATGATACACAGTACGATTCACAAAAAATTTTAGAAGTTACTGATTTATATAAATCAAAATCATTAGTAGAAAATCAAAAAAAGGTAGTATCTGAAAGTGGGGTTTTATCTAGTTTTAAATCACAAAAAGTAGAATTAGTTCCTAATACTTTACCTTCTCGTACTAGACGTAGAGACTTGCATGATAATATGCATAAAGTTTCTACAAAAAAAATTAGTTTAGAAGATTCAGATACTATCTTGTTTGACTTTCTATAAATTAAAATTAAAAATAGCTTAAAAATGAAATTATTAAATTCAATATTAAAAATAATATATAAAATATTATTAGGTTTTAAACAGTACAATCTTATAAAAAACATCATATTTGCATTTTGTTGTTCTTTTATTTATAGTATCTTTTTTATTTTATTTGAAAAAATTTCTTTTAATTTTTTAAACATATTTACGTTAACTTTTTTATTTTTTATTTTATTTTTTGTTTGGTTTTTTTTATTTGTATATTTTATAATACAAAATATAGAATTTTTTAGTAAATTCTTTAAATATAAAGAACCTATATCTCAAATTGAAATAAAATCTATATATTTTTTTATTTTATATTATTTGTATTTTATAATTAAAGCTTTTCCTTTATTTATATTATCTATAATAATTCCATCTACTTTAATTGGAAAAATTCTATTAAATTTAGTATTATTTTGCTTGTATATTATAATTAAATTTTTTGAATAATGAACTATAAAATAAAAAAAAATAATTATTTTGATTTTATTTTATTTATTTCACTTATTTATGGATATCCTAAACTTTATATAGAACTTTTTGAGACATTATCTCTTAAAGATGTAAAAGATAGAGTTCATTATATTCAAGTACTTATAATATTTTTAGGTAAATATACACAAAATAATAGACATTCCATAATAATTAATGATATATTATTTTTATTAAACCTTTATAATTTGCATTCGAATATAGCAAATCTTGAAATCGAAGATGCCTTAAATTTTATAATAAAATTTTCGGAAGATACAGATTATAATCGTTGGAAAAAATATTATAATGCATATAATAATAATATTTATTATTCTATGTATTGTATATTAGGAATATCATATCGTGTTATTAAATGGTTTTTAATAGATGACTATACACAACAGTATAAAAAAAAAAAATAAAAAAAAAATGTTAAATATTTTTAAAAAATTAAAAAAAAAATTTTCAAATAAAAATAAAAATTTTATTATAAATTTTGGACCACAACATCCTGCAGCACATGGTGTTTTAAGACTTGTACTTGAGATTTTAGGGGAGAAAATAATTCAAGCGGATGCACACATCGGTTTATTACACAGGGGAACCGAAAAATTATTAGAGTACAAAACTGTCTTACAGGGTATGCCATATTTTGATCGTTTAGACTATGTATCTATGATGTCTCAAGAACATACCTTTTGTTTAGCTGTAGAATATCTCTCTAATACCAGAATTCCGCTTAGAGCACAATATCTTAGGATTATATTTTTAGAAATTACTCGTATATTAAATCATTTGCTAGCCGTCGGTTGCCATATAATGGATGTTGGGGCGATTACCCCTTTTTTATGGTGTTTTGAGGAACGCGAAAAATTAATGGAATTCTATGAAAGAGTTTCCGGTGCTAGAATGCATAGTAATTTTATTCGTGTTGGTGGAGTAAGCATCGATCTACCATTAGGTTTCTTAAAAGACTTATATTATTTTTGTAAACAATTTATCATAAGATTATACGAAATAGAAGATTTAATAACATTAAATCGTATTTGGCGTAATCGTGTAGAAAGAATTGGTTATGTAAGTAAATCCTTAAGTGAAGGATTTGCTTTTAGTGGTGTTATGTTAAGAGGTTCTGGCGTATCTTGGGATCTTCGTTTAAGATTATATGAAAATTATCAAGAGATAAAATATCTTATACCTACTGGTACAAATGGTGATTGTTATGATCGTTATTTAATTCGTATGGAAGAGATGCGTCAATCTTTATATATAATATTACAATGTATTGAAAATTTACCAAAAGGACATATTTTGGATTCTTCTATTAAAGAACAAATACCTTCAAAAGGTAAATTTAAAACTGTAATGGAAAATTTAATACATCATTTTAAATATTATACGGAAAATATTATATTACCAGCTAAAGAAGTATATGTTTCAACAGAAGCTCCTAAAGGAGAATTTGGTATACATTTAGTAGGTAATAATAGTGGTTATCCTTATCGTTGTAAAATAAAAGCTCCAGGTTTTAATCATTTACAAGGTTTAAATATGATGTCTCAAAATCATTTAATAGCAGATTTAGTTGCAGTTATAGGTACTCAAGATATTGTTTTTGGTGAAATAGATAGATAAAATAAAATGAAAAAAAAAAACAAAATAAAAGATTATGAAAAAAATAAATATCGAGATATGAATACGATAGATAAAAAAAAGTTTGAAAAATTAGAACAAGAGCCTTTTGTTAATTATTTACCTTCTGAAAATTATCGACAAAAAATAGCTGAAAAAAAATTAGAAAATCTTGAATTATATAACTTATATGATTCTCCTATGACAAAAGTTAATTATACAACATATTATTTTATAGCAACTGTAAATCTTTCAGCTATATTTATTCCATTTTTTTTTTGTTTATTTTATTTAGAATTTACAGAAGAAATAAATTTAATATTATTTTGGTTATCAATAGTATTTTGTTTTGAAATTACACAAATTGTGGTTAATACTTTAAATTATTGTATATTATATACAAAAAATTTTTGGTGTAAATGGTTTCAGGATGCTCATGAGAGCGAAAAAGATGAAGGTTATCAAGATTTAAATACAGATGATGTTCAATTTATTAAAGAAGATAATCGCACTATTAGACGTTTTAATAATTTAAAAGCTAAACAATGTATAGGTCATAAAAAATTATATAGATTAGAAGCTTTATTTTATCTTATGATAAAAAAAACAAAATATAAATTAAAATTATGGGATCTAATATAAATAATAAAACTAATATGAATACAGATTATACTGCTAACTTTCAATATAATTCACGTAAATTTAAAAATAATAAAAATAATAATAATATTAATAATAATATTAATACTTATTATATTTTATACAATAGAGATATCTTTTTAAATAAAAAAATTTGTGTTTTTACAATAAATGAAAATAATAATAATTGTAAAAATTTTATTTTATATAATGACGAACTTAAACAAACCTTAAAATTAACAAGTGATACTAAAATTTTAAATAAAAAAAATAAATATAGAACTGATGTTTATTTTTTTAATTATTTTAACTATGATTCAAGTAAACATATGCTTAGTTTATCTATTTTTATAGATTTAAATGCTTTTTCTAAGTATAGTGAAACTTGGTATAATTTTATAAAAAAAAATATTGGTATTTTACTTACGTTTAATAATAGTAAAAAAAATGTTTGTACAACTCCTAATATTTTTTTTTATTTAGTTATTGCAGATCTTAAAATTATACAAAGTCAATATAGTTCTATTATTAAAACTAATTTAAAACCTAAAAAATGGAAAGATCCAGATTATGATTATGGTTATTTTGATACAGATTCATCTTCAGAAGAAAGCTCTTGTGATTCCGAATATGATATGATTTTACCGAAATATAATATAACTTTTAATTATGAAACTGTAAATGGAATTGATCCAGAATTAGAATTATATCATCATTATAAAAAAAAAATTGATTTAGATTCAGATTCAGATTATGATTCAGATTCAGATTATGATTCTGATAAAGTTATATATAAAGGTCCATTTGTTGATACAATTATTTCAGAAAAAATGAAATTATTAAATTATCCTTTATTTACTGATATTGTTTTATTTGATACTATTAAATTAAAAAGATATAATCAAAATAAAAATTTAGAATCAAAAAAATTTAAAATAAAAATTAAAAATACTTATTACAATTTTTTTGATACTAGATTTAATAAACATTTTATTTATGAGAAGGTATATAATATTCCAGTTTTTGGTTTTGTTCCACATTCTACAGAATTTACAAAACCAAAAAAAGGACAATATTATCTTTATATACCTAAAATGCCTTTTATTTTACAAACTAGTAATCAAATTTATGTTTCAAAAAGTATATATAAATTATTAAGTATATATAATAATATTTTATATGAAAATGACACTTCAAATTAAAAATTTAATAAAGTATAAGAAAGAGGTTTTTACAATAGTATTTTTAAATGGTCAAATTTATAATCCATTTATTTCCCAAATTTATACATCTTTTCATAAAGTAGTAATTAAACCTAAATATGATTTTTGGGTTCATTAATTAAAATATGGTTAGAGTATATTATAAGGTTAATAAAATTAGGTTAGTTCCAAAACAATTAGTTGTATTGAGTAAAAAAGATTCTCGTACACCTAGTAAACGTCATTTTCGTTCGTTACGTCGTTATCATTCGTTACGTTTTAATAATTATTTAAAGAATAAAGTATATTTTTATAAGAAACGATTAGGTAGAACATCAAATGGTCAATTAGTATCATTTTATCGTGAAGCTGGATATAAAAAAAAATATCGTGAAATTGAAAATGTACGTAATCCTTTAATAAATCAGGGTATTGTTGAAAGTTTTGAATATAATCCAACACATTCTATATTATTAGCTCGTATATATAATCCTTTACTTAATTATCATTTTTATATTCGTTCTCCTTTAGATTTTGCAGTAGGTAGTTATATATATACTGAATCTAAAAAATTTTTAATAGGGGATTGTAATATTATTAGAAATATACCTTCAGGTTTTTCTGTTCATAATATTAATTTAAATAATACAAATAATATTGCTCGTTCATCTGGAGTATTTGCTAGTATTATTCAAAAATATCGTAATGTAACTTTAGTTAGATTTCCTTCAAAACAAATGTTATATTTATCTTCTTTGAGTCAAGCTACTTGTGGTAAGTTATTTAATACTCAACATCGCTTAATTAATTTAGGTAAAGCAGGTCGTAGTCGTTGGTTAGGTTTGAGACCTCATGTTCGAGGAGTAGCAATGAATCCAATAGATCACCCTCATGGTGGAGGTCAAGGTAAAACATCTGGAGGTCATTCTACATCAGTAAGTCCTTGGGGTAAACCTACTAAACAAATTAAAAAAAAAAAAAAATTAAATGAAGCTAAAAATAAAAACCAAATCAAAATATCGCAAAAAATTTATTGATATTCATTTGATAAATACTTTAAGATTTTATTATAGTAGTATCAAAAATAAAAATGTAATGCAAATTAAAACACATAGTCGTTCATCTACAATATTTCCTTGTTTTGAAAAAATGACTATACATGTTTATAATGGTAAAAAATTTTTACCATTATTAATTCAAGAACATCATTTGGGTTTAAAATTTGGAGAATTTATTTTTACTCGTAAATTTTCTGGGCATAAAAAGGATGGTCGTAAAGTTGTATATAAAAAAAAAAAAAATACTCCTAGATCTTATTTTTTTCATGAAATTAATTCAAAAAATATATTAAATAATAAATTAAAATATATTAACTAATGAAAAAAAGAATACATCCAGATTTATTTAGAACACCGATATATACAAATTATTTTCAATTAGAAAATTATGCAAATAATCCTAATGTTAAATCTTTAATATATTTTCAAGATACTGAAATTAAAAAAACAATACAACATATATTAACTAAATTTAAGTATAAGGTGTTAGATTTACATATTATACGAGATATGTTTCAGTTGAATATTAATATATTTTTTTTTAATCCTTTAATTAATCATACAAGTGATTTTTCTTATACATTTTCTTTAAATTTTATGAAAAAATTAAATTTTTATAAATTTTTTTTTTTACGTTCTTATGTATTAAATTCATTTTTATTTTTTATATTAAATAAAAATAAAAAAGAAGATCAAGATCAAGATCAATATAAATATAAGAAAGAAAATAAGGATGAAGTAAAAGGAATATTTAAAATTTTTTCTAATAAAAAAAAAAAAGATATAAACTTAAATAAGTTTAAATTTAAATTATCTTATAATAGTATTAGTAATTTGTGTAATTTAGATATAAATACATTAATAACTGTAAATGAATATTTACAGTTTGATTTGTTATTAAATCTTATTAAAACTATGAATAATAATTTTCAGAGTGATACAACTGTTAATTTATTTGATAATTTTTTAGATAAAAGTAATAAAATGTTTAATAAAGATATGGAATTAGCTCGAGAAAAAATAAAATATGATGCATATATGTTATATTTAAAAAATTTTAGAAAAAAAATATCAAAAGCATTAAAAAAAATTTTAGTAAAAAAAAATTTTTATCTTATGCTTTGGGTATACAACCATTATATAAACAAAAAATGCTTAAAAAAAAACTAAAGAATTTTTTAAAATTAAAAAATAAAACAACTAATATAAATATGACTAAGTATTTTAATAATGTTAAAAAAGCTTTTTCGTATTATTCACATAATATGATACATACTAATATAAATTATATAAAAGATAAAATTTTAAATTGTTTACATCAATATACAGGTTATTCTATTATAAATTTAAATTTTAAATCTATAAAAATTTTTAAAAATAAAGGTTTATATTCTCAATATAATTTTTATAATATTTATAATACTTTTTTTAATAAACAAATATTTCGTAATTATAAAAATTCTATATATTTATTGAAATACTATTCTAAAAATTTGAATATAAAAAATGTATCAAAAACTGGTTTAATATTTTTAAATAAATTAAAAATTCCTACTTTTGATGATATTTTTTCAGATATTAGATATATTAATCCAATAAAAAGACAATTAGAATCTTTTTATACTTTATTAATGATAAATACTCAAAATATATATAATCGTTTATTATTATTAAAAAATTTATTTTATTTTTTATATAAATTTCAAAAAGGTCATTTTTTTAGAGCTTTTAGTTTATATTCTAAAATAATATTTAAAATATATAATGCTAAATTATTACCTATTATTGGAATAAAAGCTATATTTAAAGGTCGTTTTGGTAAGGTTCGTAAACAGGTATCTAAATTACAATATGGTTTTATTAAATTAACAAAATCTACAAGTAATATTATATATTTTAATAATTTAATAAAAACTAAACGTGGAAGTTATGGTTATCATTTGTGGTTTACATATAAAATAAAATAAAATGTTAAAATTACCTAGTAAAACAAGATATAAAAAAATGCATAGACATATTTTACGTGAATTTCGTTTAAAAATTTCTAAAATGTTTAATAATACTGTAAAATTATTTTCTATTCAAAAGGGATATTTAACTTTAAATCAAATATTATTATTCCGTATATTTTTACGTAAAAATTTACGTAAACGTGTAAAAATAGGTATACCTTTACTTGTAAATTATCAAACAACTCAAAAAGGTTTAGGTATGCGTATGGGTAAAGGTAAAGGTAAACCAAAAGATTGGTTTATTGGTATAACTTATGGTTCAGTATTATTTGAATTAATATCTAATAAAAAAAATTTTAGAAAGATGCAAGATTTATTAAAATTTGTTCAAAAAAAATTACCAATATATACAAAAATAAAAGCTTATGAAAAAAATTTGCAAAAAGATTATACTAATTAAATCAATAGAAGACTCTAAGTATGATAATTTAGATTTTTATATTTTAAATCATAATGATTTAAAATTAAAAGATGTAGAAAATCCTCTATTAGTACTTTCTAAAAAAGGGTTATATCGTTATATTTTACCAGGTAAGTTTTTATTAGATATTAAAAAATATTTTCCTCAGCATACTTATATTCAATATGGAAATATTTCTAAAGATTTAATAAAAATATTACTTGATAATAAGAATATCGTGATATTTAAATATAAAAATTCAGTATTTTTTAATAATTCTAAAATAATAAGATATAAAAAAGAATTTGAAAATATTGAATTTTTATCTTTATTAAAACCACTCTCATCCAAATTATTGTTGTGTTTATTTTTTTTTATGTAAATTTATAGGTTTATAATTTTGTATACTTACTTTAATAAATACACTAGATTAGATTAACTATACAAAATTAAGAATGCCATCATCAAAGCAAATAAAGCTATTGCTTCTGTTAAGGCAAAACCTAAAATCGCATATTTAAATAAATCGTCCTTTAATTGCGGATTACGACTATACGCTATCAAAAAAGCTCCAAAAATAATACCAATACCAACACCAGCACCAACTAAACCTATAGTTGCTAAACCAGCACCAATTAATTTTGCAGAAGAAATTAAATACATTTTAATTTTTTTAAGTATTATATTTAATGAAATATTTTTTTTTATTTAAGAAGAAAGAGATTTAAACTCTTAAAATTGATTTTGGAAATCCATTATTTTATAATTAAATTATCTTCTTCTAATAACCCTCTTTAAAAAAAGGGTCCAAGGAGAAAGAGATTCGAACTCTTAAGGTTGATTTTGGAGATCAACATTTTACCATTAAATTATCCCCTTTATGAAATTTTAATTTTTATAATAGTATTTGCTGAAAGGATTTTTAAAAGTATAAACATTTTAATGATTTTCCTAGGATCAATAAAAACACTTATACTTTTTTGGCAAAATTTATAAAAATAATTTTGCCAAGTTTTTTTATGTATATGTGGAGATCTTAATAAAGCTGTTTTTTTTTTTTTATTGTAATAAATTTTTTCTTTAAATTTTAAATTAAAAATAAAGCAAAATTTTATTATAAAATATAATTTAAGTTTAAGTATTTTTGAATTAGGTGTTATTAATTTAATTTTTAATTGTTTCATTATATAAAAATGAATAAAATTAGATGTAAAAATATTATAAAATTTAAAATTGGTTTTTTTTTTTTTTTAATTATTTTTATTTTACTATCTTTTTTTATTTTTAGTAATTTTTTTTGATAAATTATAGTAAAATAAATGTATAAAAAAAGGCTTAATTCTATAAAATTATAAAAAAGTAAAAAAAAAATAGTCCAAAAAATTATAAATATATTATCAGAAATATCATTAATTATTTCTATATTTAAAATTTCCCATAAAGTATATACTATTAATATACAAATTAAAGTAAAAGGTAATTGTTTTATTAAATAATAAGTTAAATTTAAGTTTTTTGTACTTATATTATAAGGAATTACTAAATTTAAAATTTTTTTTTTTAAAAATTTTCTAAATATAATTATATAAAAATTAATACTTAATATTATTAGTAATGTAGGAGTATAATAAAAATAACATATAAAAAATATTATAGAAAGTGTAATTAATTTTTGTATATTTGTAAACTTATGTATATATTCTAACTTTTTTGTAAAAATAAAATAAATAAAAATAATTAAATAAATTATTATTAAATGTTCTGGTTTGTCATTAAAATAGTCAAAAAAATCACTAAACATTTCAACATTTTGAATATCTTCTATATCTATATCTTCTTCTAAATCGTTATCAATAATATTAAAAGTTAAATTATAAGAAAAAATTTTTAAAATAAAAGAAATATAAATAATTAAAGTGTTTATATAAATTAGATTATAATAAAATTTGTATTTTAAATTGTAAAAATTTATACATAAAGATAAATATTTAAAAATTTTATATTTTTGTATTATTGTAAAAATATTTATAAAAATATCAGATAGATACATAAAAACATTATCAAAATTTTCTTCTACTTTATATTTTAGTTTAAATTCTTTTGATAATTTTTTTATTCTATTTAATTTAAAATCTATTTGTTTTATATTTTCATAAGTTAATTTTTTTATTACTTTTATATTATTTAAATATTTATTACGTTTAATTCTTTTTTCATACTCAAAAAAATTAAAATTTTTTAATAACTTATAAGTTTTTGAATTTTGATATACTTGACTATATTTCCAAGTATTATCTTCAAATTCATCATCTAATAGATCTAATTCTGCTAGTACGTACATGTCATATAAATCTAATTCATCATAATATATTGCATCTTCTAAAAGATTATGTTCAATTATATAACTATTATTATTTATATAACTTTTTCTTATACTCGTTTGTTGAAATATAAATAAATTAAAAAGTTCATTATCTAAATTTTTTTGATTTATCTTCTTATTATTTAATATTAATTTTTTTGCTTTTAAGAATTGCTGTTTTACAATATTATGGTGTATATAATTATTATGATTTTCCATTATTAAATTTTTTGGGTTATTGAAAATATTTATAAATTTAAATTTTTTTATAAAAATATAATATTTTATAGTTTTAAAAAAATAAAAAAAAGTATATATTAATGTATATATTAGTATGCTTATAAAATTAATAAAAATTAAAATAATAATATAAGTTGTTTTTAATGTAATAAATATTATACGAAGTAAAATTTCAATAATATTATTATATATAATTATTGTTAAATTTATTAAATCAAATATTAAATATTTATTAGTTAAAGAATTTGTAATTTCTGGTATTTTTATAATATTTATGTTTACTTTTAGTTTCATGTATAGGTATTCACTACTCTTTAATTCAAAAATTTTTAATATATAAAATATTATATAAATTATAAATGCTAATAAAAATAAATTTAATAATTGAATAGTAGTAAATAAATTTAATTCTATTTTATTAAAAGTACTAAAAATTAAAGTTTTTTCATCTATTAAAAAATAGTTATTATATAATATTTCACTTATTTCTTTCTTTCCAAAAAAAAAATAAGATTGTATAAGAATATATACTAAAATTAAAGTTAAAAGAGTAATTTGATTAGTATCATTCATATAATTATAATTATTTTCAAAATATTGTAATATTTCTATTGCTTTATCATCTATTGTTATATTATTTATTTTATTAGATTCAACTATTTTTGAATTAAAAAAATTATAAATATTATTTTTTATATTTAAAAATGTTGTTATTTGTTCAGTGAGAATTTTACTATTTTTTTCGAGTTGTCGTTGTAAATCTCTCGAATGTTGGGTAGTATTATTTTCATTAAATGATTTCAAGGCGGATAACACATCATCAGTAAAGAGTGATATTTTTTCTTTTTGTTTTGTTAATGAAGACGTTTGTGCTGCTGCTATATTTATTAGAATGCGATTGAGATTTTCGCTATATGTTCCCACGCGAGCTTCATACAAGGGTTTCATGGATTGACGATTTATTATTTGTAGTAAATGTTGCAGATCTTTTATAGTGTAATCCAAATTGAATTCATTTTTTATTTTAGTAACTAATTGTAGTTTATCTTCATGA
>Ga0208856_1000510_pt1 | contig 14837 bp, 12 predicted proteins | sample LakMenEpi13Jul12_FD_150690 | JGI IMG/M metagenome (GOLD analysis project Ga0208856, IMG submission 150690) | Freshwater microbial communities from Lake Mendota, WI - 13JUL2012 deep hole epilimnion (SPAdes) | ecosystem: Environmental > Aquatic > Freshwater > Lentic | place: Lake Mendota, Madison...
GTCGGCGGCCGCCGGCGGCAGCGGCGTGTTGATCGTAGTCGGCAAGGCAGAGGATGGCCCGGAGGGACCGGAGCGGGCCCACGACGAGATTCGCAAGGCCGTGCCACTCGCCGCCGCGCTCGGCCAGCGGATCCTGTTTGAGAACGTCTGGAACGGGCTCTTCTACCAGGACGATGGCCCGCGGAATCAGAGCGTGCGGCCGCTCGCCGACTACATCGACAGCTTCAAGAGCCCTTGGGTGGGATCGTTCTTCGACCTGGGCAACCACGCCCGCTACGGCGACGTGGCGGCCTGGATCCGCGAACTCGGCCCGCGGATCGTGAAGCTCGACATCAAGGGCTATTGCAACGCCAAGGCCGACGCCGAAGGCAAGTGGAAGGGCTTCGTCGACATCACCGCCGGCGACATCGACTGGGCCGACGTCCGCGCCGCGCTCCGCGACATCGGTTTCACAGGCTGGGTGTCGGCGGAAGTGGACGGGGGCGACGTGGCCCGGCTGAAGGTCGTGCTCGACCAGATGAAGCGGGCGCTCGTCGGATGATGGCCCCCACGACGCCCCTCACGTGCGCCGCCCGCGCGACATGCAGCACGAGCGTTCGGTCCCTGCTGCTGGCCATTGCGGCCGCGCACGGTGCCGCGGCCGCCGAGCCGGGTGACGGCCTCCCGCCGCCGAAGGATGCCGCGGCCTGGACGTTGAGCGACCAGACCTATCGCGTTCGCCATCTGCCGGCCGCGGCCATCCGCGTGGACGGCCGGACCGACGAGCCCGCCTGGTCGGAGACGGCGGTGGAGCAGCGGTTTCGGTTTCCCTGGCGAAAGGAGGCGGCTCCGCCGACGGAGTTTCGGGCCCTGTGCGACGATCAGTGCCTTGCGTTCGCGTTCCAGGCGCACGATCCCGACATCGTGGTGCTCGACACGCTCGGCGACGAGCAAGACGCCGTGTTCGAGGACCGCGTCGAGATGTTCTTCGCCCCGGACGACCGGCTGGAAAACTATTTCTGCGTCGAGATCGACTCGCGGGGTAGGGCGTATGACTACGCCGGCTCTTACTACCGCAGGTTCGATCCCCGCTGGAGTTTTCCCGGCCTGGAGACCGCGGCGGCGCCGATCCCAGGGGGCTACGTGGTTGAGGGCCGCATTCCGCTCGCGAGCCTCGAGCAGCTCGGGTTTCCCCGGCTGCGTCCCGGCGTGACGATCCGCTGCGGCCTTTACCGGGCAGAGTTCAGCCACGACAGGAGCGGCCGCCCGGCGGAGCCGAAGGAGACGATCCACAACCGAGGCCGAAAAACTGTCGGGCCGCCGCCGATCGAACACTGGATCAGCTGGGTCGATCCGCAGACGCCGGAGCCCGAGTTCCACGTGCCTTCGTCGCTCGGCAGGCTCGACATCGTGGAGTAGAGGTTATTCCTCCCTCCACGCTTCTGTCACGCCTCGTGACTCCTGCTATGGCGGCTCACGCAGCGGAGCGGTAACTTCGATGCCGTCAAATCCCGAGTGCCGGTCATAGACATGATCGTCGAGGTCTTGGCCACTCAGAAGCAGACGGCGAAGGGTTCACACACTCTCCCTCGCATCCAAGGAACGGATACGTGGCTTTTTCAGCAAAAATCGTTGGCGACGAGTTGGTCCTGAGAATTCCCATGAACGCCAGGCCGGAGAAGTCCTCCAGCGGAAAAACGCTGGTCGTCGCCTCCACCTACGGCAACAAAGAAACCGACTGCGTGGTGGACGGCAAGAAGGTGATCGTCGGGGTCAACGCCTACATTCCGAAGAAGTAGGGCTGGGGCCGGGAGGGCGGACTATTTGGATTTGAGGATTCCTCAAATCCGTACCTTTTTCCGCCCTCTGAGCGGTGAAACTGCCGACTGCGGCGAAACCGGATGTGATCTCGAAAGTCGTTGCCCAGCATCGACTAACGGTCAATTTCGTGGTTTCTCCAGGAGTTGCGAAATCGTCACGCCTCAAATTTCTAATCCCAGGGTCGCTGGTTCGAGTCCAGCCGGGCGTATTGAAAATCTGGCGGGTACGATGCCCGCGTCTCATGGCACCGGGAGGTGCCCAAGCAAGGCGAGCCGGGAGGGCGAGGCCTCGCGTGATCATAGCCCGCTGGTTCGAGTCCAGCCGGGCGTATTGCAGAAACAGGCGGGCACGATGCCCGCCTGTTCGAAAGGCAACAGGAGGCCGCTGCGCGTGGCGGTCACCGATGACCGTAACGCCCCTCGAGGATGCCCGCGAACGACAGATCTTCGTCGAGCGTCGGCCAGTGCAGCCCAAAGGGCGAAATTTCGATCCGGCCTACATCTTCCTCAGCGGCGGATTCCAGCCGCGGGTTGCCCTTGGTGGGAAAACTGACCTCATGGCCGCTGGCAAAAGTGATGAAGATCTTCCCTCCCTGATGCCATGCCCTCAGGGCACGGTCAGCTAAGGTGGTCGGACCACTTTTGTTTGATGAGTTCGAGGTGGTCATGGATGAGATCCTCCGCTCGTGAGAGCTCTCTGACATTCAAACCGACTGATTCACGCAGTTCTACTTCCGGCTCGACAACGAAGACTGCTTCACCCCCGCCCCGGCGAACATGGACGTGGATTGGCGGATGATCATTACTGTAGAAGAAAAACGAATAGCCATCTTGTTCAAAGATTTTCGGCATCATCCAAGTTTACCCCGACTACTCGGCCTCCGTTGACCTCTGGCGCCCTGAAGTTCTCGGTGAACGCCCTGACGCCCGTGTCGGAGCCCCTCTACGCCGTGGCCTGATTGCTGGGGGGAGCGGCGAACTTGGATTTGAGGATTCCTAAAATCAGCGCCTTTTTCAGTCCCCTGAGCGGCGAACCTGACGACTGCGGCAAAACCGGACATGCACACGGAAGTCGTTGACCGGCAATGGCTAAGAGTCAATTTCGTGATTTCTTCAGGAGTTGCGAAATTGCCGACCTCAAATTTCTAATCCCAGGGTCGCTGGTTCGAGTCCAGCCGGGCGTAGTAGTAGATCGGCGGGCACGATGCCCGCCTCTCAGGGCACCGGGAGGTGCCCAAGCGAAGCGAGCCCGGAGGGCGAAGGCCTCGCGTGGTCACGGCCCGCTGGTCAGGCGATGGAGGTGTCGCTCAATGAGCCGCCAGTCGTAGGAGGTCTGCGCCGCGAGCCCGCGCCGAATCACGTTGCGGTCGAGCCCATAGTGATTCGGCAGGAAGAGGCTGACCTTCGCAAACGGCACGCCTGCCTCGAGCAGCCGCCGCCAGTGGAGCTCGCTGGGGTTGTGCGCCGCCCGCCGCGCCTTCCGCAGATGACGGAACGATCGACCAGGAGAACGCCACGAAAGGTGCGGCAGCATCTCCGCGAGCGTCGCGGGGCCATGCTCGCGTTGATCGTACAACGCCCCCATGCGGAAGCCGGCCTCGACGAGCCGCTCCGACAAGCCGATCTCGTAGCGCTCGACGATGTCGCGTTTGCGATCGAGTGGCACCACGCCCTCCCAAAAAACCCTGAAAGCGTCACTTTCGAGAACCGGCCGTCGGAAGATGAGAAACCACGACTGCACGTGCGGTCGCGGAGCCGAGCCGCCCGACGGATCCTGGGTCGAGAGGCACATCCCGCCGAAATCGACATTCGCTAGCCGCGAATTGCCGAGTGTCGAGCCCAGGTCGGCGAGCGGCCCATACACACTGTCGTTCACACAGATGAGTTCATCGCACGCTCCAGCCTCGCCGAGCGCCCCGATCCCAGCCCGCCAACTGCAGAAGTCATAGCCCTCGTTCGGCCGGGGGATGAACCGATCGACGAGCGGAGCGACGGTGTCGGGCAAGGCACGTGCGGACGTCGAGACCACCACGAGGTAGTCGGCCACGGCCCGATAGGCATGGATTGCCGCCACCACGTGGTCGTCGACGATACCGTGGCGGTCGTGATGCGCAAGGATCAGGACGCGGGCCATGGTGCCGGCTCCGACGAATGCAACCGACGTCTGGCTACGCCGCTGCGAGCGTCGCGATGCGACGGTCGAGCGCGGCGGCGTGCCCTTCGATGCCGCTCCGCAGCCGAACGTCGCCAATGCAGTCGAGCAACCGACGAGCGTGGGCGAGCGTCATCCGCGCCGACTGGGCATCGGCACAGCGGATCTGCTTTTCCACCGTCCGCAGCGCCGAGCCCGCATACCAGTAGGCGCTCCGGGCGACGAACACTGGCCGTTCCTGATCTGCGAACGACTCAGCGTTGATGTGAATGGCATGCACGAGGTCGGGCCACACCATGCCCTGCGCGAGCAGGCGCGACGACTCGCTCGCCGCATGTCGCCGATACACGGCGAGCGGCCGTGGTTCATGCCACACCGGCATCCGGGCGGCGATCCGCACCCACATCTCCCAGTCGAGCGTTTGGTAGAGGTCGCTGCGGTAGCCGCCGAGCAGTTCGTAGGTGGTGCGAGCAACAACCACGGCCGGCGTCTGGATGCGTTGGCGGATGGCGATTCGAGGCAGCCAGTTTGCGATCACACCAGCCCGCCAGCGCTGCGGCCAGGTGCACTTGATGAGCCGATCCTGCCCGTCGACGATCTTGCTCGGGCAGAATGCCATCCCGACCAGCGGCGCCCGGAGAAACCCCCGTTCCATCCGTTCGTAAAACCCCGGCAGGATGCAGTCGTCTTGATGAAGCAGATGCACGAGATGCCCGCGGGCGAGGCCGATCGCCCTGTTCCAATTGCCGCTGAGCCCGAGATGCGGGCCGCCCGCGTGGATCTCCACGCGGCCTTGTGGATCGATCGACCGCACGAGCTGCTCGAGCCCGTCCCGATCGGAGCCATCATCCACGATGGCGATCTGCATCTCCTGGTCGGGCCCCGCCTGACGGAGCACCGATTCGAGTGCCGGGCGGAGCATCGCTCCGGGCCGGTAGGTCGGCACCATCACCGAAAACCTCGGCCGTGGGCCGGGAGTCACAGGCTCGATCGTCGGAATGGCCGAATGCAAGGGACTCATGATGGGACAATCTTCGGAACGAGCCCGGGACCATTCTGCACTTTAAATCTCAGATTCGGTTCAGTGTTTCAATTTCAAAATGCGCTCTTCCAGGGCCCGAGGTCGGCCTGGCAGACTGGGGAAAATGCTGGGTAATCCAACACACTCTGACGTGGTCATCCTGGGTGCCGGATTCGGTGGGATCTGCGCAGCCATCAAACTCCTCGAGTCGGGACGGCGGAATTTCATCATCCTCGAGAAGTCGCCCACGCCTGGCGGGACGTGGCGTGACAATACCTACCCGGGGTGTGCCTGTGACATCCCTGCGCAGCTGTATTCGTTTTCCTTCGCCCAGCATCCCGGCTGGCAGCACACCTACGCCTCACAGCCCGACATCCTGGCCTACCTTCACCGCCTTGCCTCACGACACGATATCGAGCGACACATCCGATTCAACACGGTGGTCACGCGGGCAGTCTGGGATGGCTCAGCCGGCCTGTGGCGGCTTTCCGCCGCCGACGGAAGGCAATTCAATGGCCGCGTGGTGATCGCGGCGACTGGTGCGCTTCATGTGCCCAAGATGCCGGTGATCGACGGCCTCGAGTCGTTCGCGGGAAGCGTGTTTCACACCTCGCGATGGAGGCACGACGTCGATCTCGTCGGGCGCCGCGTCGGCGTGATCGGCACGGGAGCGAGCGCCATCCAGGTGATCCCCGCGATCGCGCCCACGGTGAAGTCGCTCACGGTCTTCCAGCGGTCCCCGCCCTGGGTCCTGCCCCGCAAGGATCGCGTCATTCCCGCCTGGAACCGACAGGTATTCGTGTGGCTGCCGTACCTGCAACGCCTGTCGCGCATCGCGCGCTATTGGCGGGCCGAGTCGATCGCCCTCGGCTTCACCGTGAAGCCAAAACTCATGGGCCGGGGGCAGAAACAGTCGGCCCGGTTTCTCGCGAGCGTGGTGAAGGATCGCCATATCCGCGACAAGCTGACCCCGATGTACACCATGGGCTGCAAGCGCGTGCTGCTTTCGGACGACTTCTATCCATCCTTCAACCGCGACAACGTCGAACTCGTCACGGAGCCGATCGTGGCGGTGCGGCCCGCCGGGATCGTGACAGCCGACGGACGCGAGCGGCCGCTCGACGTGATCATCGCCGCCACAGGCTTCAAACCGTTCGACATCTCGGCCAGCATCCATATCGAGGGCCGGGACGGGCGCGTCTTGGCGGAAGAGTGGCGTTCCGGCCCCCAGGCCTTTCAAGGCGTTGCCATCGCCGGCTACCCCAACCTGTTCCTGTTGATGGGTCCCAACACGGCCCTTGGGCACAATTCGGTGTTGTTCATGATCGAGGCCCAGGTGCGGTACATCCTCCAGTGCCTCGATTGGATCGACGGCGCACGCGCCGACGGCACGAACCACGCCCTCCCCACCGCTGCCTCGGTCGAGGTCCGCGAGGACGTGCAGCGTGCCTTCAACGAGCGCCTCCAGCGGAGATTCGACCGGAGCGTCTGGAAAAGCGACGGCAGCGTCTGGCAACTCCCGTGCACGAGCTGGTATGTCCACGAAAGTGGCCGCAATCACGTGATTTGGCCAGGCTTTGCGACGTCTTACTGGTGGGCCATGCGGGCGCCGAAACGGGCAGATTTCATGGTTGGATCGGGCGGTTGAACCGTTTCCTCACACGCGTCGTACAGAATGCGTCGTGCCGGGCTGCGGGCTCATGATTCCGCGGCGGCACATGTCGACGCCTGTTCTGGGAGGCCGGGCCGTGAACCGAGAAGAACTGCTGGCACTGTGTGATCTGTATGTCCGTCGGCGAGGGTTGGGGGTGGGCGTGGTGGCTGTCCCACCGGCACTCGAAATCATCGACAGTTTCTTGCATGCCGAAATCTCGGAGAGCGAGAAAAACTCACTCCTCGCCTACGTGCGAACCGGCGACGATGAGTCGGAAGACGTCGTCGAAGAGCTCGAGGGGCTCGGCGTGGTAAGCCTGGAAGCCTCGGCAGACGACGGCGACTGACCAATCGTTGACGGCCGCGGTGAAAACTGACGGCTGACGGGCTTGAGCCGCCGAAACCGAGGGTGAGCACACCCTTTGCCGAACGGCAACCGCATGCCCACGTCGTGGTTTTCCCCCGTTCCGACCACCATCGCCCAGGCATTCCTCGTCGGCTTGCTGATCGGCATCCTGACTGTCGACGCCGCACTGTCTGCGGATGCATACCCCGATCTGCACACCGATCGTGATGCATTCACTCCGGCGACGGCGTGCATCCCGGCCGGGACGGTGCTCACGGAGGGGTCGTATGTGTTCATCGACAACCAGACCGGGCTGCCGACCAACAGCTATCCGGAACTCCTGTGGCGCATCGGGGCGACCAAACGCTTCGAGTGGCGGATCGGCGTCAACTATTCCGTGGGCACGCAGGGAAACGTCGTCACGAACGTGGAGATCGGTGAATTACCGGTGGATGGCAGCACGCTCTATGAGTCGAGCATCCTCTACGGCTTCAAGCTCGCGGTCACGGAGCAGCAGGGCCTGCTGCCCGAGAGCTGCTTCATCATGGAGGCGACCACCCCAACCTTCGGCGAATTGTTCGGCACCACGCCGGTCGCCACGTATGTCTTCGGCTGGGATCTCCCCGAGACCCTGGCCTTTCCGTCTGCGCAACCATGGCGGCTGGATGCCGCGATCCGCTACTCCTACGCCGAAGCCGAGACGAACTGGTTTAGCCGCTGGGGGCCTTCCGTCGTCCTCCGCATGCCGGTCACCCACCGCTGGGAGGTGCACGCGGAATACTTCGGCACGTTCACCCAGGGCCTGGCCGTCGACACGAATCGACCCTTCTTCAGCCCCGGCACCCACTACATGCTGACAAAGTCGCTCGAGGTGGGCCTGCGCGTCGGCTGGGGCCTCGGCAACGACGCCGCCAACTTCTTCTCAGACGCAGGCTTCGGCTACCGCTGGTAGGGAGCGCCGGCTCGGGGGCGGCAAAAGTCTCGTCGCGTGGGCCGCGGCGGCCCAAGGCTCCTCGAGCGTTCGCCGACCCCCTCGCCTCCCTTCTCGATCGCTATGCGTGGATGGCCTGGCCGTGGACCGCCAGGGCCGCTTCTTTGAGGGCTTCGGGCAGGGTCGGGTGGGCGTGGCAGACGCGGGCGATGTCTTCGGCGGTCGCACCGAAATTCAAAGCGGCGGCCGCTTCGCCGATCAGGTCGCCCGCCGCCGGGCCGATGATGTGCACACCCAGCACACGGTCGGTCGCCGCGTCGGCGAGCACCTTCACCTTGCCGACGGTGTCGTTGATCGTGCGGGCCCGCCCGTTGGCCCGGAACGGGAACACCCCCTTCTTGAACGCCACGCCCGCGGCAGTGAGCTGTTCCTCCGTCTTGCCGACGGCGGCGATCTCGGGATGCGTGAACACGACGGCCGGCACGAGATCGTAGTCGACGTGGGCCCACCCGCTCTGCATCGCCTCGACGCAGGCCACGCCGTCCTCCTCGGCCTTGTGAGCGAGCATCGGCCCCGGGATGCAGTCGCCAATCGCATACACGCCGGCCACGGAGGTGCGAAACTGCCCGTCCACGGGGATGCAGCCGCGCTTGTCGAGCGCGATCCCGACGGTATCGAGCCCCAGGTCGTCGGTCGCGGGCCGTCGGCCCGTGGCCGCCAGCACCCGATCACACTCGATCGGCTCCTGGCCCTCGCATTCGACGACACACCTGTGCCCGACAACGCGTGCGCTCTTCACTTTCGCTCCGAGCCTGATGTCGAGCCCCTGCTTGCGAAACAGCGGCAAGGCTTCGGCGGCGATGTCTCCGTCGAGCCCGGTGAGGATACGATCGGAATACTCGAGCACCGTGACCTTCGACCCCAGCCGCCGCCACACACTGCCGAGTTCGAGCCCGATGTAGCCCCCGCCGATCACGACGAGATGCCCAGGCACCACGTCGAAGGCGAGCGCCTCCGTGCTCGTGCCGATGAGCCGGCCATCGACCTCGATGCCGGGCAGGACGACGCTCTTGCTGCCGACGGCGACGATGACGCGGGCCGCGTCGAGGGTCGTGAGCGTGCCGTCGCCCGCGGTCACCTCGACCCGCCCCGGGCCGGCGAGACGGCCCGTGCCGCGCACCCGAGCCACCTTGTTTTTGGCGAGCAGGGCCTCGATGCCCTTGGCGAGCGTCGCGACGACGTCGTCCTTCCGCTTCATCATGGCGGCGAGATCGAACGACACGCCGCCGACATGGATGCCGTGCTGGGCGAACTCGTGGCCTGCCTCCTCATACTTGTGGCTCGATTCGAGCAGGGCCTTCGAGGGGATACAGCCCACACGCAGGCACGTGCCGCCGAGCTTCTCCTCCTTCTCGACGACGGCCGCCTTCATGCCAAGCTGCGCCGCCCGGATCGCCGCCACATAGCCGCCAGGGCCGCCACCGATCACTACGAGATCATGCGCCGCCATGAAACACCTCTGGAGCAGGGCTGGGACCGAAACGAAAGCACGCTCAGACTTCAAGGAGGAGCCGCGTCGGATCCTCGATCGAGTCCTTCACCCGCTTGAGGAACGTCACGGCCTCGCGACCGTCGACGAGCCGATGGTCGTAGGTGAGCGCGAGATACATCATCGGGCGGATCACCACCTGCCCGTTCACGGCCATCGGCCGGTCTTGGATCGCGTGCAGACCGAGGATGCCGCTCTGGGGCGGATTGATGATCGGCGTGCTCATCATCGAGCCGTAGACGCCGCCGTTGGAGATGGTGAACGTGCCGCCCTGCAATTCTTCGAGCTTGAGCTTGTTGTCGGCCGCCCGCCGGGCGAAGTCGCCGATGGCCTGCTCGACCTGGGCGAACGAGAGCGTCTCGGCATTCCGCAGCACCGGCACCACGAGACCCTTGCCGCCGCCGACCGCGATCCCGATGTCGCAGTAATCGCGAAACACGATGTGCGGATCGCGAAACTCGGCGTTCACCTGCGGCACGGCCCGCAGGGCCTCGACCGCCGCCCGCACGAAAAACGACATGAAGCCGAGCTTCACGCCATAGCGCTCCTGGAAGGAGTCCTTGAACTTCGCCCTCAGGGCCATCACGGCCGACATGTCGACCTCGTTAAAAGTCGTCAGGAGCGCCGCCTGATGCTGGGCCTCGACGAGCCGCTCTGCGATCTTGCGCCGGATGGGGCTGATGAGCACGTAGCGTTCCTCGCGGGCGCCTGCCGCCGAGGGAGCGATCGCAGGCGCCGCCGCAGCGGGCTTCACGGCCGGCGGGGCTGCCTTCGCGGGCGCCGCGGGGCGCGTTACCGCCGCCACGGCATCGGCCTTCGTGATCCGACCACCCGGGCCGGTGCCCGTCGCCGCGCTGGCCGCCGCCCCCGCTTCACCGAGCACGCGGGCGGCCGCCGGCATCACCCGAGGAGCCGCCCCGGGAGCCGCAGTCGACATCTGTACCGACCCGATGTCGGTCCGGCCGTCTTTGCGGGTCACGTCTACGACCGGCTGAGCCGGTGCAGGCGTTGGCTGAACCGCCGCGCCCGCGGGCTCCATGTAGCCGATCACTTCCCCCACGACGGCCTTTTCTCCGGAGGCCTTGAGAATCCGGGTGATCGTGCCGTGCGTCGGCGCGGGAAGCTCGACGGTGGCCTTGTCGCTCTCGATCTCCACGATCGGATCGTCCGTCGCGACGGCCTCACCCTCCCGCTTCTTCCATCCGCCGATCATCACCTCGGTGATCGACTCGCCGACTTCCGGAACCTTGAGCTCGAGTGCCATCGTGCAGTGCCTTCTGGGTTAGCTGTGAAATGCGGTGCTGAGCAGTTCGTTCTGCTCCATGTCGTGGCTTTTCTTGGAGCCGGTGGCCGGGCTCGCCGCGCTCTGCCGGCAGACACCGGAGAACGGAAAGCGATCGAGCAGTTTGTCGCCGAAATGGATGCGGAAAAACCGCCACGCCCCCATGTTTTCCGGCTCCTCCTGCACCCACACGGCCGGCGTGCCCGGCGCGTAGTCGGCGAGCACCGCTTCGAGATCGCGGCGTGGCAACGGATACATCTGCTCGATGCGCACGATCGCGACGTCGCGGCGGCCGAGCTCCTGCCGCCGCTTCTCGAGCTCATAGGCGATCTTGCCCGAGCAGAGCAGGATCCGCCGCACATCGCGGGCCGGCACGCCCGAGCCGTCGGCGATCACGCGCTGAAACGTGCCCTTCTCGAGCTCCTCGATCGACGAGATGCAGGCCGGGTTTCGCAGCAGGCTCTTGGGCGTCATCACGACGAGCGGCTTCCGCCACACGCGGAGCACCTGCCGCCGCAGGCAGTGGAACATCTGCGCCGGCGTGGTGGGGGCCACGACCTGGATGTTGTCTTTGGCGGCGAGCGATAAAAACCGCTCGAGCCTCGCGCTCGAGTGCTCGGGCCCCTGCCCCTCGAAGCCATGCGGCAGGAGCATCACGATGCCGGAGAGCCGGTTCCACTTGTCTTCGGCGCTCACGATGAACTGGTCGATCACGACCTGGGCCGCGTTCACGAAGTCGCCAAACTGCGCCTCCCACATCACGAGCCCGTCGGGGCAGTCGAGGCTGTAGCCATACTCGAAGCCGAGCACCCCCGCCTCGGACAGCGGGCTGTTGTAGATCTCCACCGGCGCCTGGTCGCTGGCGAGATGCTCGAGGGCACAATACGTGTCGTCGGTGACCACGTCGTGAATGACGGCATGCCGGTGGCTGAAGGTGCCCCGCTGGCTGTCCTGACCGGAGAGCCGCACTCGCAAGCCCTGCGTCGCGAGGGTGGCCATCGCCAGCGCCTCCGCCGCCGACCAGTCGAGAGGCTGCTTGCCGTCGGCCATCGCCTCACGGCCCTCTAAAAATTTCTGAATCTTCGGATGGGGCTGAAACCCTTCGGGTAGCGACACGAGCCGCCGGAGCAGGTGCACGAGCACGTCGTGCTTCACACCCGTGTCGACGTCCGCCGCCTCGCGCTCCCGCCCGCCCACGTAAAACGACCACACGCCGGTGAGGTCGCTCTTGTGAACGTAGTCGTCGCTCTTGGCGACCGACAGCTCCGCATCCAGCTTCGCCCGGTGCTCGTCGGCGATCGCCACGGCCTCGGCACGGCTCACGTCGCCGAGCTTGAGCAGCTTTTCGAGGTAGCTCTCGTGCACGCTCGGCCGCCGCTCGATGACGCGGTACAGGGCCGGCTGTGTAAACGCCGGCTCGTCGGCCTCGTTGTGCCCACGGCGCCGGAAGCAATACATGTCGATGACAACGTCGCGTTGAAACTCGCGCCGGAAATCCATCGCCAGATTCACGACCTGGGCGACCGCCTCGGGATCCTCGCCATTCACGTGGAAGATCGGAATCTGCAGCATCTTCGCCACGTCGGTGGCATAGGTGCAGCTGCGGGACTCACGCGGCCCGGTCGTGAAGCCGATCTGGTTGTTGACGATCACGTGCAGCGTGCCGCCGGTGCGGTAGGCATCGAGCTCGCTGAGATTGAGCGTCTCCTGGATGATCCCCTCGCCCGCGAACGCCGCGTCGCCGTGGACGAGAATCACCATCCCCTGCTGCCGCAAAACGTCGGAATTTTTGTCCTGCCGCGACCGCATGCGGCCTATCGCGACGGGGTTCACGAACTCCAGGTGGCTCGGATTGAAGCACAGCGTGAGGTGCACGTTGCGGCCGTTGGCGGCCCGGTAGTCGGTGGAATGGCCGAGGTGATACTTCACGTCGCCACGGCCGACGTGCAGCTCGGGATCCATGTCGGCGAACTCGCGGAAGATCCGCTGCGGGCTCTTGCCCATGATGTTGGCGAGCACGTTCAGCCGGCCACGGTGTGCCATCGCCAGCACGACGTCGCCGATCTCCTGGCCCGCAGCCCGCTCGATCGACATTTCGAGCAGCGGAATCAGGCTCTCGGAGCCCTCGAGCGAGAAGCTCTTGGCCCCGAGAAACCGCTTTTGAATGAACTCCTCGAACACGGCGGCCGTCGTCATCTGCCGGTAGATGCGCAGCTGCTGCCGGCGGTCGAGCTGGATGCGGTTTTCACAGCCCTCCATCCGCACCTGCAGCCACTGCCGCACGCGCAGGTCGTCCATGTGCATGAACTGCACGCCGATCGCCCGGCAGTAGGTGTTGCGCAGACGCTTGATGATCTGCCGGAGCGACATCGACTGCGGGCCCTCGATCGTGTCGGTCGAGAAACCCCGGTCCATGTCCTCTTCGGTGAGGTGATAAAACTGCGGGTCGAGCTCGGGCAGCCCCGGCCGCGGCCGGCCGAGCGGGTCGATCTCGGCCATCAGGTGGCCGCGCACGCGATAGGCCCGCACGAGCTGGTCGACGCGATCTTGCAGAAACGCGACTCGCTCCTCGCCCTTCGTGCCCGTCGCCACGGGCGGCAGCGGCAGCGGCATCGCCTCGCCGGCCGGGGCCGCGGGGAGCTTCACGTCGCCGTTGGAAATCGCCACGGCGTGCGCTGTCGCGATGCCGTCGGGGGCCACGAGCGCGGCGGCTGTCTTGGAGTGGCCGTTGCCGGCATGCACGGGGCCCGGCGGCGCGACGCCGCGTGCGGCCTCGCCCGCGCCGGGCAGGGCCACGAAGCCTCCCTCGGCAGCCAGCGCCTCGAACGAAGCCCGCCACTCGGGATCGACGCTCGCCGGGTCTTGCTGAAACCGCTCGAACAACTCCTCGAGGAACGCGAGGTTGGCGGTTCCCGCCAGGTCGACGTCACCGGCAGGGCCGGCGTTTTCAGTGGTGCTCATGATCTCGCTCGGTTCACCTCGATCACATTGCCAACAGCAGGCGGCCCGGGCTCTCGAGATAGCCTATCACCTCGTTGAGAAACCGAGCTGCCATCGCGCCGTCGATGATCCGGTGGTCGTACGAAAGCGACAGCGGCATCATCAACCGCGACTCGATCTTGTCGTCGTGCACGACCGGCATCTTCCTCGACCGGCCGAGGAGCAGGATCGCGACTTCGGGCCAGTTGATGATCGGTGTCGAGTAGGCGCCGCCCACGGCCCCGAGGTTCGAGATCGTGAACGTGCCCCCCTTGAGGTCTTCGAGGCCGTACTGGGCGTTCTTCGCCTTCTCCGCCGTGTCGGCGATCGCCTGGGCAATCTGCGGGATCGAGAGCTGGTCGCAGTTGCGCAGCACCGGCACCACGAGGCCACGAGGCGTGTCGACGGCGAGACCGACGTTGACGTAGTCCTTGTAGACGATCTCGCCCTTCTCCGGGTCGATCGTGGCATTCACGCTCGGGTGCTGCCGCAGCGACAGACTCACCGCCTTGATCACGAAGGAGAGCGCCGTGAGCTTGAGATTGCTCTTGGCATACTCGGCGGCACTGGCCTTGCGCAGGTGTTCGAGCTCGGTCACGTCGGCGTCGTCGAAGTTCGTGAGATGCGGGATCGTCTGCACGCTGCGAACCATGTTGGCCGCGATCGTCTTGCGCATCCGCGACATCTGTTCGCGACGAATCGGCCCCCAGTCGTCGCGCTCGGTCGCGCCCGTGTCGGCCCGCGGCCGCAGCGAGGGGCCTGCCGCGCTCGCCTGACGAACGGCGGCCACGACGTCTTCCCGCACGATCCGACCGCCCGGCCCACTGCCACGAACGCGGCCAAGATCCACGCCCAGCTCCCGAGCGAGCCGCCGCACCGCAGGGCCGGCGGGCTCGACGGCGGTCGCCGTGCCACCCCGCGGCTCGGGCTCGGGGGCCGACGCTGCAATCGGTGCTGGCGCCGGAGCAGGAGCGGGCTTCGCGACGACGGGTGCGGGAGCCGGCGCTGCGGCCGGAGCCACGGCGGCCGGCTTCGCGGGCGCCGCCGCCGGCGCGGCCACAGGGGCCACCGCTGACCGCCGTCGGGCCAGCATCGGAGCTCTCTATCAGGAGAAGCAGCACCAAG
>Ga0208856_1000511_pt1 | contig 14821 bp, 9 predicted proteins | sample LakMenEpi13Jul12_FD_150690 | JGI IMG/M metagenome (GOLD analysis project Ga0208856, IMG submission 150690) | Freshwater microbial communities from Lake Mendota, WI - 13JUL2012 deep hole epilimnion (SPAdes) | ecosystem: Environmental > Aquatic > Freshwater > Lentic | place: Lake Mendota, Madison...
AACAGCCGCAGGTGGAGCAAGTATTACTCCAGCACCATTAACTATGACAGCGAATGACTTAACAACATTTGTTGGTGTTTCTATAGCTAATATCAATTCGCAGTACCAGCTATCAGGACTTTTGGGTTCTGATACTGCAAGCACTGCAATTAGCAGTCCTACAGTAAGCTATACAGTAAGCTTGAGTACAGCCATGGCTAGCCCTAGCTTAAATGCACTAACTCCAAGTGCGAGCTCTTCAAACTATAGTTTGAGTTTCGTAAAGGGTTCATTGATGGTTGCTGATAACTATCAAATGATCGTTAATGCAGGAAGCAACACTGCAATTTATGGCGTAGTCAATTCTTCTAATATCAGCTATTTGGGTAATGCGCTTTCTAGTGGAAGTAGCGTCACTGCCGGCTATTGCACTAATTGCGGTCAAGATGGCGTTACACCAACTATTATTAGCTTAGAGATTACTGCACCTTCAGCAGGTAGCAATATCTGGATTGCAGCAGACTCAGGTTCAGGATCTGCTCAAGGTAAATATAGTTTTGCGATCTCACCTACGGTCCTAAGCAGTTCTTATGGCGCTGGTGCTAATTTGAATGTGGGTAACTATGTATTAACAGCGGCTAATTTAGCTACAGTTGATGGATTTGCTACTCGTTATGCATTGGATAAACCAATTATCTATAACACTGGTAATTTAAGCATTACACCGAAAGCATTAACCGTCACCGGTTCATCAGTTGCTGCAAAAGTGTATGACGCTACTAAAACGGCAACCATCACAGGCGGTCAACTAGTTGGTATTGCTGCGAACGACTCTTCCTATCTTGGTTTGGAACAAGCAGGTAGCTTTGATACGCTCAACGTTGCCAATGGCATTGCCGTGACCGCTTCAAATAGTCTTAGTGGATCAGTGGCATCCAACTACACCTTGACTCAGCCTGCTGGATTGACAGCGAACATTACCGCGGCACCAGTGACCATCAGCGGTTTATCTGCAGCAAATAAGGCCTATAACGCCAATCAAGATGCCGTCCTTAGCGGTACCCCAATGATTAGTGGTTTCTTGGGCAGCGATACAGGTACTATTTCGAGCGGAAGTGTTACAGGGCAATTTGCTACTGCTAATGTGGGTTCCGGTATTGCCGTTACTGCTGATACCACTGGTTTAACAATTTCTAACGCCAATTATTATGTTGCTGGTATCAGCACTCCATTTGCCGCTGACATTACCCCAGCACCAATTACTGTTATTGCAGCCAAGACCTATGACGGTAGCAATTCTGTTGCGGCTAATCAAATGACGGTTGCTGGTGTGGCAGGGCAGGGATTGACATTGGCTACTGGCAGTACTGGCACGCTGACCAATCCAAATGTGGGATCTGCAAGACTAGCCTCTTTAAATAATGCCGTACTCGTAAATGGCACCGGTTTAGCAAGTAACTACACCGTAGTTGATCCTATCTTCTCTACCGTGACTATCAGCCCAGCAGCCATTACAGTAGGCGTTAATAATCTCACTAAGGTATACGATAGAACGCTGAGTACTGCTTCAGCTGCAACTGCCCCAGCGTTGCAATTGATTAACGGCACTTTGTTTACAAATGAGGCTACAGGTTCTCAAGATGCACTATCTGGAGGCACTTTTGCTTACACCGATGCTAATGCTGGCTCAAGCAAAACAGTCAATGTATCCAATGCTAGTGTGGTGAGTGGGACATCGACTATCACTCAAAACTATGACATTACTTATCAAGCTAATACCGCTAGCGTCATTACTAGAGCTCCAATTATCGTTAGTGGTCTAAGTGCAGTTAATAAGGTCTATGACACCAATAATGTTGCGGTATTAACGGGTACTCCGGTAATTGCATCTGGCGGTCTAATCACCGGTGATACTTCAACCCTTTCCGGTACAGCAACAGCGGGCACATTTGCTGACTCTAACGTAGGTAACGGTATTGGTGTCACGCCTACTTTGAGCGGTTTAAGTCTCTCCAATACGAACTACTATGTAGCGGGTACATCGATAGCGCTTGCGGCCAATATCACAACTGCTCCATTAACTATCAGTGGTTTATCGGCAGCAAATAAAGTTTATGACACAACAACTACAGCAACATTGAGCGGTACACCAACCGTGCAGGGCGTTCTCACTGGTGATAGCGCTTCTGTTAGTGGTGTAGTCACAGGATCATTTGCTAGCGCCAATAAAGGTGATGCTCTTGCTGTCACTGCAGACCTCAGTCAGCTAGTACTTTCTAATACAAATTACTATCTATCTGGGGTGACAGCTGCCTTGACTGCTGATATTGCAGCGGCTCCAGTAATCATCGGCGGTCTTTCTGCTGCTGATAAGGTCTACAACAGAAATGCTGTCGCAGTCTTAACAGGTACTTCAGTGATTGCCTCTGGATTATTGGGTAGTGATTCAGCGACCTTATCCGGTACCGCGACAGCAGGTACGTTTGCTGGGTCTAATGTTGGAGCAGCTATCGCTGTTACGCCTACATTGACCGGCTTATCTCTTGATAATGCCAACTACTCTATCGCAGGTATAGATACTGCATTGATAGCGAACATTACACCCGCTGAAGTGACGATCAGCGGATTGTCAGTAGCGAATAAGGTCTATAACGGCACGACAGCTGCAATCCTCAGCGGTACTGCAACAGTCTATGGTGTTTTATCGGGTGACAGCGCTTCAGTGACTGGTAGCGTCAATGCGAATTTTGTCAGCGCAAACGTAGGAACTGGCGTTGCTGTTACTCCTAACCTGGCTGGCTTAGCACTCTCTAACACCAACTATCAAATCACCGGCATCACTACGGCTTTAGTTGCTGACATCACCGCAGCTCCGTTAACGGTCACTGCAGATAATAAGGCGATGGTGTATGGCTCATCTACCCCCGTATTGACTTACGCCTACACTGGCTTAGTAGGTAGCGATACTTCCGCTAGTTTTAGTGGGGCTATTACGACCAACGCTACATCGTCTGCATCAGTTGGCAATACTTACACGATTACACAAGGCACCTTAGCTAGTTCTGGTAATTACAGCATTGCTGTATTTAATGCTGGTAGCGTAACCATTGCTCCACGTCCTGTGACAGTGAGTGTCGATGCTGGTCAAACTAAGGTCTACGGTAATGCAGACCCAAGCGCATTTACTGCAAGTATTCAGGCAGAGGGCGCTGATGTTGGCTTATTAACTGGTGGCACTTTAGGTGGAAGCTTGGTCAGAGCTAGCGGTCAGAATGTTGGTGTGTATGCAATCTCTTCAGGAACCATGGTTGCCGATAATCCAAATTACGCGATTAACTTTGTTGGCGCTAATTTTGCAGTGACACCACGTCCAATTACGGTCACAGCAGATAGTGGCCAGACCAAAGTCTACGGAAATGCGGATGGCGTCTTGACTTATGCAATCAGCAGCGGAAGCTTGGCCTCTTTTGGTAATACAACAGATGCCTTAAGTGGAGCCTTAACTAGGGATGCTGGTAACCAAGTGGAGAGTATTTATGCGATTAATCAGGGTGGCTTAACCAACACGGCTAATCCAAATTACGACATCACTTATGTTGGAGCTACCTTCCAAGTTACAGCAAGACCAATTACATTGACTGCGCCTACCATTAATAAAGTCTACGATGGTTCTTATACCTATGATTTCACGGCAGCTGACTTGGCAGCCATGAATGAACAGTTGGTTGGATCCGATACCTTTAGTGCTGCTAAAGCAGTATTTAACGGCAACAATCCAAATGTTGGCGATAACAAAGTCATCATCATTGATCCTACATCCGTAGTGATTAGGGATGGCAATGATGGTAAGAATTACTCTGTAAGCACGATTAACTCTTCTGGCAACATCACCCCTGCAAGTCTCATAGTGACCGCTACTAATGATGCTAAATTTAGTGTTGAGACTGACGCAACTGGGTATGCGGGCGCTCTGTATAAGGGCTTCATCAATGGCGATACTGCAGCTAGCCTTCCGTCAGGAAGTCGTGATTTATTGATTACCCGCAGTGATGCCTCTAATAATGCTGCTGGAACCTACACATTAACGCCAAGTGGTCATGGCGCACAGGGTGCGGTCGTTGGTAATTATCAAGTGAGTTATGTCAATGGTCTTTACACGATACTAGGTCCGCAAGATATCTTGATTAGAGTTAGCTCAGTAACAAGCTATGCTTCGACCCCAACATACCAGTTCACTGCTAAATATATTGCTGCGAATGGAACAACCATTTCTTATATCGGCACTAATGGTAGCGACCTCAATCCGATTAATTTAAGCTCTAGTGGGTCTACACCGTTTACGTTAAATGATGGGGTGGATGGGGGTGGACGGCTGACTACTGCATTTATGCCGCTGGCTACAACTTTAAGTGCATCTGGCCTAGTCAATGCCGGTCAATATAACGTGACTTCAACTGCCAATCCTACTAAGACCGGTTTCGTCAATTTGACAGTTGTGGGCGCCTTGATAGTTGAACCTATGGTTGTAACAATACCAAATCTGAGCGCGAGTTCGTTTACCAAGGTATACGATGGCTCAGCCGTGATGGGTTCTCAGGCAACAAATCTGTTTGGTGGGACATCCCTCTTAGTTGCTGGTGACGCGGCAGCAATATCTGCAATTGGTACCTACGATGACAGAAATGTGGGTACATCTAAAACAGTCACTATTAAATTTGGCATTAGTGGAAATGATGCCACAAACTATGTGCTGTCGACAAACCAAGTTTCAGGCAGCTATGGCACGATCACTCAACTCAATTCAGTAACTTATGTTGGCCCAGCTGGTGGTGATTGGTCTTTGGCAAGTAATTGGGCGGGTGGGGCGATTCCAGACTTGTCTAACGTGGCTAATGTCATTATTCCTGCAGGTACATCGGTTTCTTATGGCTCCGGAATTGCTGGCCCTGTCACTAGCCAGGTCACTGCAAACGGTGCCCTGAATTTGGCTAATGCTGGCGAAGCAGTTTCTCTTGGCGGCATCTCTGGTGTCGGCTCGGTCGCTTTAGGTGCTAATACTCTCTCATTAACAGCAGCAAGTGGTAATTTCTCTGGGGCAATTAGTGGCACTGGTGGACTCACTGTAGCCGGGGGTACGCAAACGCTTTCTGGTGACAATACTTACACTGGCAATACTGCTATCAATGCCGGTGCCAGCCTCATCATTGCAGGTTCAGGTCAATTGGGTGGTGGTAGCTACGCTGGCACGATTGCTAATAATGGATCCCTTGTTTACGCTTCATCTGCCACTCAAACAGTCAGTGGTGTGATTTCAGGATCAGGCGCACTGACACAAACAGCTACTCCTAGTGGGGCTCCTGTTGGCACCCTCATCCTCACAGAAGCCAATACCTACACTGGTGCGACTTCAGTCAATGCCGGTACCTTAGCCATTACTAATGCTGGCGCTTTAGGTGCAAACTCTTCTGGTACTACCGTGAACACGGGAGGCACTTTAGATCTACGTAATGTCACTGGTGTTGCAGAACCCATCACTTTGGCTGGTGGTACTTTAGCTACTAGCACTGGGACAAGCAGTGTGACTGCACCCGTGGCATTGACTGCCAATAGCAGCATCAGCGTCACCGGGACTTCGTTGGAACTCACCAATGTCGTTTCTGGTAGCGGGGGGTTAACCAAGACAGGCTCAGGTATTTTGGAATTGGAAGCGGCCAACACCTATACAGGAGCAACAACGGTAGACGCCGGTACACTTAAATTAGGCGCCAATGCATCAATTGCTGAATCCGATAAGGTCACTGTCAACGGTACATTGGATACCAGCGCTATCACAAGCAATGTATACATCCAAAGCCTGGCGGGTTCTGGCTCGGTTATCAATGGATCAACAGCGCCAAATTCACTGGTGATTACTGATGCTATTCCAGGGGATGTTTTCTCAGGGGTTATTAGTGGTTCAGGCGGCCTGCGCATTGCTGGCGGCACCCAGACCCTGACAGGGATCAATACCTACAGTGGCCCAACGGTGGTTGATCCAGGCGCTAATTTGATTGCCGGTGTGCAATCCATACCTGGCGACATTGTCAATAATGGCAGCTTTGGCTTTAATCAATCGACGGCTGGATCATTTACGCACAACATGAGTGGCTCTGGCACCATGGTCATCGCTGGCACTGGCGTGATCACATTGACCGGTACAAATACCCAAGCCGGTGGAACGCAAATCAATGCTGGCGCATCGCTCATGATTGCTTCGGCGAATGCTTTGAGCGGCAACCAAGTGCAATCCAATAATGGATCCTTTGGCATAGCGGATGGCATCGTGTTATCCAGCCTAGGCATTACAGGCTCAGTGACTTTGACCAGCGATATCATCACGAGCGGCGCGCAGTCCTACGATAACGTGAAGCTCGCACCATCGTCTGACAACCTCACCACCTTACAAACCACCAACAGCAACATCCGCATCACCGGCACCTTGGACGCTACCGTAGGAAAAATTCAGTCCATAACAATTAACGCGGGCAGCGCTGAAGTGACCTTGGGTGACAGCATAGGCTCCATCGCTCGTCCGAATAAGTTAACCGTGACCGGCTCACGCATCTTTATTTTGGCTGACATTTTGACTGGCGATAAGCAAGAATATAACGGCGCTACATCGATTGGTGATGGCACTTACTTGGGCCGAGCGTTTGTTAAAGGCTTCTTGTTCGACTCACACTACCAGTACTTTGAATACACGCAAGCCGATTCAACCAGCAGCATAGACTACTTTAACAATGACCCGCGTTACGTGAGAACCTTGGTGTCAAAAGACCCTAGCGTAACATTTAACGGCACGGTGGATGACGTTAGCGATTACACGCACACCTTGCTAGTGGCTGCGATTGCGGCAAACGTAAGCTCGGCTAGAGTTGCATCCACGATGCCTGTCATTAATTTTAATGACTCGGTCAGCCAAGTTGTGCCGCTTTACAGTTTAAATGCGCAAACCGTTGCCACAGTGGGGGCGAACAGTCCAGATTTGTCTGCCTATGTGGGGGAGATTAATCTGGTAGGCAATGTGACCACCTACTCCAACCAAGTATTCCGCAGTGCAAGCATGACAGCCACTGCTAGCTCGCCAGGCGGTGATGTGGTGTTCTCGGTATTTGATCCTAATGCCAGCGTTAGTTTTATCCTACCGATTAATAATGGCCAGACCGCCTTGCTCACGCCGAACGGCAGCGATCGATTGGTGGTGAATGGCAACACCAATTTAATAGGCATGAGTTATACACAAAACAGAGCGCTAGGCTACGTGCCGCCTAGCGCAGCTGAGATTAATTACGCGCAATTGTCCCAGCGTAGCGCAAGCCTGGATTTAATGGATTTTCTGGATGACGCGGATGAGCTGAGTGCCGTTGTGGATGTTGGTATGCCAGAGATTAATGGCGGAGGCGTGGATTGTTCAGATGCAGCGCAAGACGGCAGTCAGGCAAAATCCGATGCATGCAGGGCAGGCGCTATTTAACTAGCATCAATATGTGCATTTCATGGCAGTGTCATGCAGGTTTTTTTCAACTATCCCCAATTGGGGGTGGTGTTGAGTATTGGATTTGATTGAGAATTACGCCGTTAGTAATTTAAGGAATAGCGTTGCATGGACATGGATCGATTTAAGCTTGTTCCGCTGTTAGAGATGGACGAAGCCAGGCTGGTCGCTTTATATGTCGATAAGTTGGCGGGATTGACCAAAAAACAGCGGGCGGTTTTTGATTTGTTGAGTAATGGTATGTTGGTTAAAGACATCGCTAAACACCTGGGTGTGGCTGTCATTACCGTGTCAGTCGCCAAGGCGACCATCATGAAAAAGCTTGGGGCAACAACACTGCAAGAGTTAACTGCGATTAAAAAATGCAGCAGCTGCCAGTACTTAAAACCGCATCTATGATGGCAAAAGCTATTTATTCTTAAGGGCTTAGGCCTCCCCAATTGGGGCTAGCTGGTAGACCTGGCTTTATGCATAATTGCAGCAAAGTTGCTACTTCAAGGCACTTTTACCTTAAAAAAGGAAATCTAAATGACACGTTCTATTTTACTTGCAGCATTGTTAGCACTGACTTTAGGTGCTTGTTCTAAAGAAGAAGCCGCAGCGCCTGCCCCAGACATCGCAACCCCTGCGGCTGAAGCGGCACCAGCTGATGCTGCTCCTGCGGAAGCGGTGCCAGCCGAAGCCTCTAAGTAATTAGCAAAAAAGCCATGGCATTGATTTGATTGCTTAGACTAAGCGTTACTGCCAATGAACTTAAGCGATCAATTCATGCCCTTGGCTACTCAAATGCCCCAATTAACAGAACCCCGTTGGCAATTGCTCAGTGCAAGCATTGAGGCTGAAAGCTTCACCGTGTTTGACCGCTTGGCCAAAAAGAATCGAACCTACTACGTGCCGTATTTAGATCACGTGGAGGTAAGTGACTGCATGGCGAATGTCTACACCAGCAATACCAAAATCATGCGGCTGAATTTATTAACGTCTGCCCGCAGTTTAGAGCTCGCAGCCTAGGCTAGCTGGCATACTCTATGATTAAAGGCGCGTGATCGCTAAAGCGCTGCGCTTTGTAGATGCTGGCCTCGCTTGCCTTAGCCGCGGTGGCTGGGGTGGCAATTTGGTAGTCTATGCGCCAACCGACATTTTTCGCCCAAGCCTGACCGCGATTGCTCCACCAGGTATAACACTCTTCTGTGGTTTCTGGATGTAATGTGCGGTAGACATCGACCCAGCCCACTTGATCAAACAACGTGCTTAACCAAGCCCGTTCTTCAGGTAAAAAGCCGGAATTCTTTTTATTGCCTTTGTAGTTTTTCAGATCCACTTCCTTGTGGGCGATATTCCAGTCGCCGCAAATCACTACTTCACGGCCACTTTTAATCAAGGCTTGCATGTGCAACATAAAGCGCGCCATCACGCTGAATTTAAAGGCCTGCCTTTCTTCGCCACTGGAGCCCGATGGCAAATACAGCGACACCACGCTTAGATTGCCAAATTGGCATTCGATGTAGCGGCCTTCGCTGTCTATGTCGGCCACGTCTTGGTTGCTGCCGCCCAAGCCGATGATGACTGCGTCCGGTTTGGTTTTTGAGTAGATGCCGACGCCGCTGTAGCCTTTTTTCTCAGCATAATGGAAATGTCCGACATAACCATCCGGGCTTAGCATCTCGGCCGTCATGTCTTCGGCTTGGGCTTTGAGTTCCTGCAAGCAGACGATGTCAGCGGACTGGGTTGTTAACCAGCTCAGCACGCCTTTATTTGTAGCAGAACGTATGCCGTTTAGGTTTAGCGATATAATCTTCAAAACTTCATCCTTAAATTAATACGATTAGAGTAACCATGACATTGCACCCCAACAAAGTCACCATTAATGCAGCGGCGACTGCTCAAGTCAGCCAAGATTTTATCGCATTTGCTATAGAAAAAGAGGTATTGCGTTTCGGTGAATTTAAAACCAAAGCCGGCCGCCTCAGCCCGTATTTTTTTAATGCCGGTTTGTTTAATGATGGCGTCAGCTTGATGAAGTTGGGCGAGTTCTATGCCGCAGCGATTGATCATTCCGGCATCCAGTTTGATATGTTATTTGGCCCCGCTTACAAGGGCATTACCTTGGCAGCCAGTATCGCCATCGCTTTTGCCAAACAAGGGCGTAATGTGCCGTATGCCTACAACCGTAAAGAAGCCAAAGACCATGGCGAGGGCGGCACCATAGTCGGCAGCCCCTTGCAAGGCCGCGTGTTGATTATCGATGACGTGATTTCTGCCGGCACCTCGGTGCGCGAGTCGGTGACGTTGATTGCTGCTAATGGGGCAAGTGCTTGCGGCGTCGCCATTGCCATAGACCGGCAAGAAAAAGGCTTAGGCGAGTTGTCCGCCGTGCAAGAAGTGATCGCCAACAATCAAATCCCGGTTTGTGCCATCGCCAATTTGAGCGATTTGATGCGCTACCTAGCTGACCATCAAGCCTTGGCGGATCACCTGCAAGCGGTGAGCGCCTACAGGCAGCAATTCGGCGTCAATTAACTTAAATCCTGGTTTAAGCCTGCAGTTTTTTCTTGAGGATGTCGTTAACTTGCGCCGGGTTGGCTTTGCCTTTTGAGGCTTTCATGGCTTGACCGACCAAGGCATTGAAGGCTTTTTCTTTACCCGCTTTAAACTCGTCCACCATGGCCGCATTGGCCGCCAAGACTTCGTCTATGATGGCTTCTATGGCACCGCTATCGGACTCTTGTTTTAAGCCTTTAGCGGCAATGATGCTGTCTACTTCGCCTTCACCCTGCCACATGGCTTCAAACACCTGTTTGGCGGCATTGTTTGAGACGGTGCCGTCGCTAATGCGTTTGAGTAATTGGGCCAATTGTTGCGCACTAATCGGGCTGCTGCTTAGGCTTTTATCTTCGCTATTTAGTTTGGCACTTAAGCTGCCCATGACCCAGTTGGCGGTTTGTTTAGGCTCGGCCCCGGCATCAATCGCCGCCATAAAGTAGTCGGCTAATTCGCGACTGGCGGTGAGGCTGCTGGCATCGTAACTGGATAAAGCAAATTGCGCTTCTAAACGGGCTTTCATGGCGGCCGGCAATTCTGGCATGTCGGCCTGCACACGTGCTTTGTCTTGCTCGGTAATAACCAAAGGCAATAGATCCGGATCGGGGAAATAGCGGTAGTCGTTGGCTTCTTCCTTGCTTCGCATGGCGCGCGTTTCACCGGTGTCCGGGTTAAACAATACCGTGGCTTGCTGTATTTTGCCGCCGTCTTCTAAGGTTTCAATTTGCCAGCGGGTTTCGTATTCGATGGCTTGCGTCATGAATTTAAACGAGTTGAGGTTTTTAATCTCACGCCTAGTGCCCAGTTTGTCTGAGCCTTTAGGGCGGACCGACACGTTGACGTCGCAACGGAAGCTGCCCTCTTGCATGTTGCCATCGCAGATGCCTATCCATTGCACCAACTCATGCAATTTTTTGGCGTAAGCCACGGCTTCCGCAGCCGAACGCATGTCCGGTTCGGTAACGATTTCTAACAAAGGCGTACCGGCGCGGTTTAAGTCTATGCCGCTCATGCCTTCGACAGCGCCGTGCACCGATTTGCCGGCGTCTTCCTCTAAATGGGCGCGGGTGATGTTCACCACTTTTTCGTAGGCATCTTGTTTACCCACGGCCGGCACTTGTATGGTGATGGCGCCTTTGCCGACTACCGGTAGTTCAAACTGACTGATTTGGTAGCCTTTGGGTAAGTCTGGGTAAAAATAGTTTTTACGCGCAAACACCGAGCGCGGGGCAATCTCAGCGTTAATCGCTAGGCCAAATTTAATCGCACAATGCACGGCTTGCTTGTTTAACACGGGCAAAACGCCGGGCAGCGCCAGGCTCACTTCGCAGGCTTGGGTGTTCGGCTCGGCGCCGTATTTAACCGATGCGCCGGAAAAAATTTTACTGACTGTTTGCAGTTGGGTGTGTGTTTCCAACCCAATAACGACTTCCCATTCCATTATGCTTTTCCTTCTGGCAAGTTGGGTGCAAGCGTGTGCCAATCGGTGACTTGCTGGTATTGATGGGCCACATTTAACATGCGCGCTTCATCAAAATAATTACCAATAATTTGTAGGCCTACTGGCAAGGCTGGGCCATCTTGGCTGGGAGCGAAACCAGCCGGCACGCTCATGCCAGGCAAGCCGGCTAAGTTGGTGGAGATGGTGTAGATGTCTTGTAAATACATGGCCACCGGGTCGTCTACTTTCTCGCCGGCTTTAAACGCCGTGGACGGCGCAGCGGGCCCCATGATGACGTCGCATTGTTTGAATGCTTCGACAAAGTCTTGGGCAATCAGGCGGCGAATTTGTTGGGCTTTTAGGTAGTAGGCGTCGTAATAGCCGGCGCTCAGCACGTAGGTGCCTATCAAGATGCGGCGTTTTACTTCGTCACCAAAGCCCTCGGCACGGCTCTTGCAATACATGTCCATTAGGTCGGTGTATTCGGCTGCGCGGTGGCCGTAGCGAACACCGTCGTAGCGGGATAAATTGCTGGAGGCTTCAGCAGGCGCCAACACGTAGTAAACCGGGATGGATAAACCGGTATTGGGTAGGGAAATATTGACGATTTCTGCGCCCAATTTTTTGTATTCGGCGATAGCATTTTCTATCACTTTTCCAACCTCGGCAGACAAGCCCTCGGCAAAAAACTCCTTAGGTAAGCCTATTTTTAAACCGGCAAGCGGTTTAGCTAAATCGCGGCAGTAATCTTCTTTTGCGCGGTCTAAGCTGGTGGAATCGCGTTCGTCAAAACCAGCCATGACGTTCATCATCAAGGCACAATCTTCTGCGCTCTTGGCCATCGGGCCGGCTTGGTCTAAAGACGAGGCAAAGGCGATCATGCCAAAGCGCGACACCACTCCGTAAGTCGGTTTCAATCCGGTAAAGCCACACAAGGAAGCAGGTTGGCGTATCGATCCGCCGGTGTCGGTACCGGTGGCCGCCGCACACAACCTTGCCGCAACCGCTGCCGCACTGCCGCCACTGCTGCCGCCCGGCACACGATCATAACTCCAAGGGTTTTTTACCCCGCCAAAATAGCTGGTTTCGTTGGACGAGCCCATGGCAAATTCATCCATATTGGTCTTGCCTAAATTCACCGCGCCGGCCGCATCAAATTGGCTAATCACGTGAGCGTCATAGGGGGCGACAAAGTTAGCCAGCATTTTAGAGCCGCAAGTGGTAGGCCAGCCTTTAGCGCAAAAGATATCTTTTTGGGCGATGGGGATACCGGTTAAGGGTGCGGCTGAGCCTGCCGCAATGCGCGCGTCAGCGGCGCGGGCTTGCGCCAGTGTTTTATCTTCATCCAAGGCAATGAAGGCATTGATGCTGGGGTTGTATTGCTTAATGCGCTGCAAAAATGCCTGGGTCAATTCTAGACTGGAGATTTGCTTGCTTTGCAAAAGTTGGGCGTAGCCTTTTAGGCTGCCGTTGGTTAATTCGTTGTTGGCCATGATTATTCGATTACTTTAGGAACGAGGTATAAGCCACCGGCTACGGCCAGCTCTTGTGAGCCGTTGCCTAAAATCGGTGCATTTTTTTGGAATTCATCGCGTAAATTGGTTTTGCTGACGACGTCATCGCGTAAGCGTTGGCTTAAGTCTTGGGCGTGCGACATGGGGACTATGCCGCTGGTATCGACCGCTTGCATTTGTTCAATTAAAGCCAATATGCCACTTAGTTTGTTTAAGGTGGCGTTGGCATCGTTTTCATTGATTTCGATGCGCGCCAAATGCGCCACTTTTTTGATGTCTTCTATGCTTAATGCCATGCTTCAAGTATCCAAAATTTAATCGGTGCAAGGACTGCGTGCGCCTTAGTTTGTGCTTTTATGACGGGGTTTAGATGCTGCCTAGTGCTAAAACCGTAGCTAGCTATATTAGCAAATGCTAAACGCGGCTATTTATCAGCGTTTATTTGCAATTAAGTTGCCATTGCATCTTAATTTTAAACACGATATGCGGTATTATACCTTGATTTTACGGGCGCCTAAATCGCGCTTTTATTCAGTTGGCGTAACGGCTGTTATTTTGCATCAAAGCACAGGAAAAACAAAATGTTCGGTTTTTTAACTAGTTACTTTTCAAACGACTTGGCGATAGACTTAGGTACCGCCAACACGCTTATCTACTCACGCGGCAAAGGCATAGTGTTGGACGAGCCATCCGTGGTGGCCATACGCCTTGACGGCGGACCAGGCGGCAAGAAAATATTGTTGGCCGTGGGTGCGGAAGCAAAAGGCATGTTAGGTCGTTCGCCTTCCAACATACAAGCCATACGGCCGATGAAAGACGGCGTGATTGCCGACTTCACCATCACCGAACAAATGCTTAAATACTTCATTCGACGCGTGCACGATGCGCGTTGGTTTTCACCCAGTCCACGCATCATCATTTGCGTGCCCGTAGGCTCAACGCAAGTCGAGCGTCGTGCGATTAAAGAGTCAGCCGAGCGCGCTGGGGCTAAGCAAGTATTTTTAATTGAGGAGCCTATGGCTGCCGCAATCGGCGCCGGCATGCCGGTATCAGAAGCAACCGGTTCCATGGTGGTGGACATCGGTGGTGGTACCACTGAGGTGGGCGTGATTTCATTAGGCGGCATCGTTTACGCTAAATCGGAACGGGTGGGCGGCGATAAATTTGATCAGGCCATCATTGATTACATCCGTCGCAATTACGGCATGCAAATTTCTGAGCCAACCGCGGAAGCCATTAAGAAAAAAATTGGTTCGGCTTTCCCAGGCTCCACAGTGTTGGAAATGGAAGTAACTGGTCGCAATTTAGCCGAAGGCTTGCCACGCAAATTCACCATTTCCAGCAACGAAATTTTAGAAGCGCTGACTGAGCCACTTAACGCCATCGTCGGTGCAGTGAAATCGGCCTTGGAGCAAACGCCACCGGAATTGGGTGCCGATATTGCAGAAAAAGGCATGGTGTTAACCGGCGGTGGGGCTTTGTTGCGGGATTTAGACCGTTTGTTGGTGGAAGAAACTGGCCTGCCCGTCATCGTGGCTGAAGACCCATTGACTTGTGTGGCTCGTGGTTGCGGCCGTGCATTGGAAGAGATCGATAAATTAGGCAACATTTTTGCCTACGAATAAGCCTAGCATTTTAGCTGTTTTAGCTTTTGCTCCATGAATTGGATTAACATTTTTTATTACTTCTTCATAAATCCCCTCATATGTTCTTCTGAGATCTTTAGGCATCGCATGTGGATAAGACCACATTACTTCGTTAGGTTTTTTGCCCATTGTAAATAATTCCGCACATACACACAACCAAACATTT
>Ga0208856_1000513_pt1 | contig 14793 bp, 10 predicted proteins | sample LakMenEpi13Jul12_FD_150690 | JGI IMG/M metagenome (GOLD analysis project Ga0208856, IMG submission 150690) | Freshwater microbial communities from Lake Mendota, WI - 13JUL2012 deep hole epilimnion (SPAdes) | ecosystem: Environmental > Aquatic > Freshwater > Lentic | place: Lake Mendota, Madison...
TCGAGAGCGATGCGGCAGCGGCCGGATCGTCGATCCCGGCCAACTGCTGCGCGAGGATGGCGCGGCCGATGTTTTGTTGCACGGCCACGTCTTGCGCCACCTGGGCGTCGAGCAGGGGCTCGCGTCGACGGCCTTCGGGCAGATCGACCGTGAGCAGGATCTCGTCGGCGCCGAGCGGAACCTGCCGTTTGATTTTCTGCTCTCGGTCGGTGCCTTTGTGGAGAGTCATTTCGGCGGTCAACGTGTCGGCGGCGACCTTACCGACGGCGCGGCGCACCAGGATTCGATAGTGCCCGGGGAAGGCCTGGGCGGCCACATAGCGCTCGCGCTGAGTGGCATTGGCAGGATCTGCCGAGACGGCGGCATCCCCCAGCAGCGTCCCGCCCGAGGTCGATCTGGAAGCGGCCTGCGAGCAGACCGTTCCCGGCGGTTCCTCGACGAGCAGGTCGATGTCGGCATCACCATTCCAGGAGATTTCCACCTCGAGATCGCGGACGAGCGCTTCGTCGATCGCCGCCTGGAAGGCGGCAGCCTCCTCGGCCTTGCCGGCTTGGCGCAGCTTTTCGATCGTCGTCTTGGCGAGCCGTGCCGCCCGTGCGGCGACGTCGCGTTGATCGGCGGGCCACTCATGGGCGAGCACGCCCGCGCAGGCCCAACGCAGCGACGCCACATCATCGGCCCGGGCGGCGAGACTCATGCCGATTGCAAAGGCTTCGCGATTCGCCGGATCGAGCCGGGTCACCTGCTTGCAGACGCGGATCGCCTGCTTCAGCGACCCGAACCGTGCCAGGTAGTTGGCGAGCGACAAGAGGTCGGTGGCGCTCGCGGAGAAATCAGCCGCTGAAAGCAGGGCCCGCTCCACCTCGGCCTTGGGCTTGCCCGCCGCTTCGAGTGCCATTGCCAGGGCTTCATACATCCACGGCTCGGCATGCCCGGCAGCGATGGCGGCCGAAATGAGTTCGGCAGCGTGGTCGTAACGGCCCTCTTTGCCGAGATCGGCCGCCGAGACCCGCAGCCGTGCGAGCCGCAGTGCGAGATCGCGCTCGTCGCGTCGGGGCCCGTCTGAGGTGGTCGTCGCGTCGGCGATCTTCTGCGCGGCGGCGGGATTGGCCGCGAGGTAGCGGGCGATCGCGCCGCGGAGGTTCGTGGCCTCGACGACGTCGGTCGGCAGGCCTGTGTCGCCGGCATCACGTTCCGGCCCGCTTTCGGCGGGGGTGGCGAGCGGTTCCGGCTTTGCGGCGGTGCGCTCGGCCGCGGGGCTGTCGGCCTTTCCGGTCTGCCCGATCCGATCGCGGGCGTCGGAAATCTGGAACATGCCACCACCGCCACCGATGCCGCCGCCCATCGCGCCGCCACCACCGCCGAGGCCGCCGCCCTGGCCGCTGTTGATGCCGCCGGCTCCGCCCAAGCCGCCGCCGGTCTGAAACGGATTGACGCCGCCCTGCGGATTCACGGGGATCACGAGGTCGGCCACCGGGTAGACCTTCACGACCATCGTCTCGGCAGCCTTGTCTTTCGTCGTGATCATGAGCACCTCGTCCTTGACGAGATACGTGAGGTCGAGGTCCCCGAGCAGCAGCCGCAGCGCGGAGCGGAGCGAGATGCCCGACACGTTCTTCGTGACGGGCGCTTCGAGATCGAGCCCCGCATCCTCGAACGCCTTCGTGTCGATCTGGACGGGGATGCCCTGGGCGTCCTGGATCTGCGCGATCACGTCGCGCAGCGGCGTCTCGGTGAACTCGAAGTTTTGCACCGGCTTGCTGAGCGCGTCGTAGATCTTCTGTTCGTTGCTGCCGGGATTGGCGAGGTCGACCGACTTGTACTTTTCACGCAGTTTCGTGATCTCGCGCCAGCGGGCCGCGTTGGGGTAGATGATCGGCGGCTCGTCGGGCATCGGGATCGCCGCGGTATCGACCTGGTGGAGGCAGTCCATGAAACCCCGCTCGATGTCCCGCTTCGTGCGGACGTTTTCGGCGTCGTAGTCCCTGATCCGGGCCTCGACGAAGGCCTTGCGGGCCAGCACCCGCGCCGTCATCGGCACCGGGTGGTTCGCGAACAGTTCGGGGGCCTCCTCCATGAGTTGCTCGCCCGGCAGTCGCTCCGCCTCGGTGAACTTCGTCGTCGGGGGCTCGTTCCGCGTGACGGTGTCATAGAACTGCCGCGTGTTGTCGCCGAGCACGGCCGGGTAGTTTTCGGCACGGTCGTAACCGATGCGGATGCCTTCCTCGACGAGCGCGTTGTAGCGTTCGGTGAGCTGCTTGATGCGGTCTTCCCGCCGCCGGAGGTCTTCGTCGAGCCGCATCCGTTCCCGTCCGATGGCCCGGGCTCGTTCCGTCGCGAGGTCGCGCTCGGCCTTTTCGCGCGACCGCACGATCGATTCCCGGATGCTGATCTCGATCTGCCGCAGCAGCCGATCCCGCATGGCGGCGTCGAGATCCTCCGATGCCTGCACGCTGCGCTGCAGGTCTTTGAGATCGGTGCGGGCCTGGTCGGGGTCGGCAGCCATCAGCTGGCGGGCATTGCGGAGCCGCACCGCCGTCTCCTGTTCGAGCTGTTGGGCCCGCACCTTGCGCAGCCGGTTGAACTCGGCCAGTTCCTCGGGATCGTGCGTGATGTCACGGGCTGGCGGCAGCGGGCGGGGGTCGGCCGACGGGGCGGGCAGTTGCTCGAGCGCGTCGCCGGCTACGGGGGCTTCGGCAGCAGGGGCGTCATCCGCATCGGCAGCCTGGCGGTTCAAGGCGACGGGCATTTCGGCCTGCTCCAGTCCTTTGCGTGCGACCGTGTGCACGAGTGCCGCGTCGACGTTGTCCGGGTCGCGCCGCAGGGCCGCCACCGCGAGCCGGAGGGCCGACTCGTGGGCGCCGGTGGCCGCAGCCTGTTTCGACAGCGTCGCCAGTTGGGCGGCCTCGTTCCTGATCGTCGTCCGGGCGAGGTCGAGCCCCTCGCGGCCGAGGAGTGGCAGGAACACACCGTTGGTGGGAAAGGCATTGCGGAACAGCTCGCCGAGGAAGGCGTTTTCCTGGCGGGCGTCAACGGTCGGGATCTCGACAACGGCCGACCGGGTGGCGTGGCCCTCGGCCGGGCTTGCCACGGAGAAGTCGAGCCGGCCATCTTCGAGCACTCCTCCGACGAGCAGGATGGAATCGCGGTCGGCACGGAGCGGGGGCAGCCTTCCGGGCAGGCCGCGGTAGTTCGCCGCCGGCGTCTTGGCCGAGAGCACGACGTCTTCGGGCCAGAGCACGGGAGCGATGGCGAGGGCCCCGAGCCGTGCGCCGGCGTCGCGTGCCGCAGCGGCCTCGTCGGGGACGAGCAGCATGCCGCCGGTGGCGTTGGCGAGGGCGGCGAGGCAGGGCCAGTTCACCTGGTCGCCGATGCCGACACTCGACACGGCGATCTGCTTCGTGCGGAGCTTTTCCTGGAGTGCGAAGAAATCGGCCGCGTCGATGCCGTTGAGGCCCGGCCCGTCACCGATGTAGACGATGGCCCGGCCTGCCGCCGGCCCCGTGAACAGGTCGGCAGCCGCATCGAGCACGGTGACGATGTCGGTCGATCCGAGCGGTGTGCGCGCCGCGAGCGCCTTGACGGCATCCCGCGTCGCCGGGCTGCCTGCAGCCGCGAAGCCTTCGCCGAGCGGCGCGCAATCGACATCGACGGCGGCGATCCAAAACCGGTCGCTCGCACGGGCTTTTTCCAGGATGCCACCGAGCGCTTCCGAAGTGCGATCGCGCTGCGTGCCGATCTGACTCGCCGAGGTGTCGACGAGCACCACCACGTCGACGGCGCCGGCAGGCTCCCGAGGCGTTGCCGCGCGGAGACCGATGGCGACGACCGGTGGGGCGAAATCGCTGCCCGCAAAACCCTCCGTGAAGGAGACGGTCACCGGTTGCTCGGCACAAACGCCGGGGAGCGCCACGGCGGCGCCCAGGAAGAGCGTGGCGAGCAGAATCGGGATGCGGGTGGACATGGTCCCTCCAGGCAGACTCGGTGCGATGGGCCGCGGTCGGCAGTCGCCGAGAGCATATTTCGTGCTCTTCGCTCCGCCAACGCCGTTCTGCGGCCAAACGCCCCGGTTCACGACGAATTCTCCCTGTCAGCCGGCCTCTGTAGTGTACCCAGCTTGCCAGCGACACTCTCGGGTTGGCCCGTTGTGGCAGGCCCGTAATACTCCGCCGCAGGAGCAACTGCCTGGTGGCTGCGAACGGCTTCCGGCGACACGCCCTTGGTTTGCATATGCCGCGACTCGAGATTCGATCACACCTGCTGACCGTCGTCGCATGTGCCGCCGGATGGTGTTCACAGCCGGCCCTGGCACAGCCCGCCGTCGCCGAGCCGGCCGCAGAAGCGGAGCGGCTGTTCACGCCCGATGAGCGGACGAATATCGCCGTCTACGACGCGGTCAATCGCAGCGTCGCCAACATCAACACCAAGGCGACGGTGCCCACGGGCCTGTTTCTCCTGGAGGTGCCCTCCGAAGGGGCGGGCTCGGGAATCGTGCTCGATAAGCTCGGCCACGTGCTCACGAATTTCCACGTCGTCGAAGGCGCGAAGGAGATTCAAGTGCTGCTCTACGACGGCTCTTCGCACCCGGCGACGCTCGTTGGCGCCGATCCGGCCACCGACGTGGCCGTGATCCGGGTGGCTGCGCCGCCCGACATTCTCGTGCCGGTGAGCTTCGGCACGTCGAACGATCTGCGCGTGGGCCAGCGGGTGTTCGCGATCGGCAATCCCTTCGGCCTCGAACGGACGCTGACCACCGGCATCATTTCGAGCCTCAATCGCTCGCTGCCGACGCGGACGGGCCGGACGATCAAATCGATTATCCAGACCGACGCGGCCATTAATCCCGGGAATTCCGGCGGGCCGCTGCTTGATAGCTCGAGCCGACTGGTCGGGATGAACACGGCGATCGCCAGCCGCACGGGCCAGAGTTCGGGCGTGGGATTCGCGATTCCGGTCGGAACCCTGGCCAGGATCGTGCCGCAGCTCATTCAGAAGGGCAAAGTCGTGCGGCCAGACGCGGGCATCGCGCGCGTGTATCAGACAGATAGGGGGCTCGTGGTCGCGACGCTCGCCCCGGAAGGGCCCGCGGAACGGGCTGGAATTCGAGGATTTCGCGTGATTCGTGAGCGACGTCGGCAGGGGCCATTCGTGGCGGAATTCGAGCGGGTGGATCGGTCGGGGGCGGACTTGGTCGTGGCGGTGGCCGGCCAGGCGGTCAAAACGGCCGATGATTTTCTCTCGGCGATCGATGCCAGGAATCCGGGTGATCAGGTGCTGATCACCGTGGAGCGCGAAGGGCATCGGCTCGACGTCCCCGTCGTGCTCGACGCTGAAAAATAGCCCTCGATCGCCTGTTCGCGAGGGTCGGGAGGGAACTCATGACGGTCGTGCCGAACCCTCCGGTGCCGGGGTTCGTATCATCAGGATCGTCCACGACTGGCGTGCTGCCGGTGCGGAAGACGATTTTTGGAATCCCGCCGGCCTGGGGGCGTTGACTTGCCCCGAAGGCCTGCTAGATTTCGAAGTCTCGCTGGTGGTCGCCTCGTGTGGCCGCCGTCGGGCAGTTCTTTGACAATTCGGCAGTTGATCTCTTTCGGTTTCGGCCGGCACGCGATCGTGTGACCGGCACCGACTGGATGGCCCGAGTCGCTTCTCGGAGACGCAAGTCTTCAGGGGTGCAAGGCAGTCTGGTCGGGAACTGATTTAAAGTAGACAGATCGATAACTTCGGTTTGCCTCCGGTTGTCTGTGGCCCGCTTTGGCGACGCTGCAGGCAGTCACGCAAGACAGAAGCGGCCCGCGCAAGCGGGCCGTGGATGACAAGCAACAAATTGAAGGGTTTGATTCTGGCTCAGAGTGAACGTTGGCGGCGTGGATTAGGCATGCAAGTCGAGCGAGAACCGTAGCAATACGGGGACAGCGGCGAACGGGACAGTAATGTGTAGGTACCTACCCCTGGGTCCGGGATAGCTGCGGGAAACTGCAGGTAATACCGGATAACGTCTGAGGACCAAAGGTGTGATTCCACCTGGGGAGGGGCCTGCATCCTATTAGCTTGTTGGTGAGGTAACGGCTCACCAAGGCAACGATGGGTAGCGGGTGTGAGAGCACGACCCGCGTCATTGGGACTGAGATACTGCCCAGACACCTACGGGTGGCTGCAGTCGAGGATCTTCGGCAATGGGGGAAACCCTGACCGAGCGACGCCGCGTGCGGGATGAAGGCCTTCGGGTTGTAAACCGCTGTCGTAGAGGAGGAAATGCAGGGGGGTTCTCCCTTCTGCTTGACCTATTCTAGGAGGAAGTACGGGCTAAGTTCGTGCCAGCAGCCGCGGTAAGACGAACCGTACAAACGTTACTCGGAATTACTGGGCTTAAAGGGTGCGTAGGCTGCGCGGAAAGTTGGGTGTGAAAGCCCTCAGCTCAACTGAGGAATTGCACTCAAAACTACCGTGCTCGAGGGAGACAGAGGTAAGCGGAACTCAAGGTGGAGCGGTGAAATGCGTTGATATCTTGAGGAACACCGGTGGCGAAGGCGGCTTACTGGGTCTCTTCTGACGCTGAGGCACGAAAGCTAAGGTAGCAAACGGGATTAGATACCCCGGTAGTCTTAGCTGTAAACGATGAGCACTTGTTTGAAGGGTCCTCCATAGCCTTTCAGACGTAGCGAAAGTGTTAAGTGCTCCGCCTGGGGAGTATGGTCGCAAGGCTGAAACTCAAAGAAATTGACGGGGGCTCACACAAGCGGTGGAGGATGTGGCTTAATTCGAGGCTACGCGAAGAACCTTATCCTAGTCTTGACATGTATGGATTAACCCTGTGAAAGCAGGGCCACGCCTTCGGGTGGAACATACACAGGTGCTGCATGGCTGTCGTCAGCTCGTGTCGTGAGATGTCGCGTTAAGTCGCTTAACGAGCGAAACCCTTGTCTCTAGTTGCCAGCGGGTAAAGCCGGGGACTCTAGAGAGACCGCCGGCGTTAAGCCGGAGGAAGGTGGGGATGACGTCAAGTCCTCATGGCCCTTATGACTAGGGCTGCACACGTCCTACAATGGGTCGCACAAAGGGATGCAAAACCGCGAGGTCGAGCAAATCCCAAAAAACGGCCCCTAGTTCGGATTGCAGGCTGCAACTCGCCTGCATGAAGCTGGAATCGCTAGTAATCGCGGGTCAGCATACCGCGGTGAATGTGTTCCTGAGCCTTGTACACACCGCCCGTCAAGCCACGAAAGTGGGGGGCATCCGAAGTCGCTGAGGTAACCGCAAGGAGCCAGGCGCCTAAGATGAACTCTGCGATTGGGACTAAGTCGTAACAAGGTAGCCGTAGGGGAACCTGCGGCTGGATCACCTCCTTTCTAAAGGAAACCGCCGACGCACCTCTTCGGAGATGCAGAGGCAACCATTGGAGTGAATGTCTGGCATCGTGTTTCGGCACGCTCTGTCGGGACGGGAGTTCCAGTGGTCTCAAAAGATTGTGGAGACATGATCGTGCTTTCGTGCTGGCCGCAAGGCCGTACGAAAGGTGCCGTCGAAAGAGATCTGCCAAGCCTGACGGGCAACCGTCGGCGTGGCAAAACTGCCGGAAGATCATTGAATTGGACCCGCCAGGGCTCGGCCGAGCCCTGGCGGGTTTTTTTATTTTCGCGGCCCATTACGATATGCCGCATGACGACACAAATCATTTCCGGCGTCGTGCCGCCGGCCGTTGCAGAGGCGACGGTGATGACGGTCTGGCCGTCCGTGGGATCGACCGGGCTTGGCCGCGCACTCGGCCGGCTGTATCGCATCAAGAGCGGCCTGGGCCCGATCTCCGTGGGGCGGCTCGCGCTGCTCGCGACGATTCCGCTCGGCATGATGCTCTATCTGTCGCTGCGCCTGCCGTGGGCGATTCGTCGCTACCGACTGACGAACAGGCGGGTGACCGTCGAACGCGGCGTCAGCCCGCAGGTGGAGCAGTATGTGGATCTCGACCGCTTCGACGCGATCGACCTCGTCGTGCAGCCCGGGCAGGAGTGGTATGACTGCGGTGACCTCGTGTTTCGCCGTGGGCCGATCGAGACGCTGCGGCTGCCAGGCGTGAGCCGGCCCGAGCCGTTTCGGCAGACATGCCTCAAGGTCCGGCAGTCCTACGTGAGCGTGGCGGCGACCCGCTCCGCGTGAGCGCCGTATCCGGGGCTGCCCACGCCCCATCGCCGGACGTTCGCTGCGGGCCTCCAGCCCTCCGCTCACTCGGATCTGCCTGCGCTGCGCCATCCATGGCTTCGCTGGTCAGATACGCCGGCTCCCGGGCCATGGGCAGCCCCTCACCCTTTCTCCTTGATTCTCGTTAGACCGCACGCCGGCCGAGCACCGGGCCGCGGGCGTGGATCGCGGTGGCGATGTCGCGGCGGGCTTCGTCGTCGAGGTCGACGGAGAGGGCCCGGGAGTTGATCGCCACCTGCTCAGGCGACGTCGCTCCGAAGAGCACGCTCGTGATCCCCGGCTGCTCGGCCGTCCAGGCGAGCACGAGGTCGGGGAGGCTGCAGCCGAGCCGGGCGGCGATGGGCCGCACGCGATCGACGAAGTCGAGGTTCTTATCGAATTCGGCGCCGTTGAACATCGGATATTTGTGCCGGCTGTCGGTCTGCGGGAACACGTGGCCGCGTTGCATCGTGCCCGCCAGGAGGCCCTTCATGAGCGGCCAGTAGACGATCATCGCGACCTCGCGGCTTCGGCACCACGGGAGGATCTCCCGTTCGATCTCGCGTTGGAGCATGTTGAAGTGCATCTGGCAGGCGGAGAGGGGGCAGGCCGCGGCAAAGACTTCGAGCTGGGCCAGCGAAACGTTCGACACGCCGATCGCTCTCGCCGTGCCGGCGGCGAGCATCCGCGCGAGTTCGCCGGCCGACTCGTCCAGCGGCACCTGCGGGTCGGGCGCGTGCAGGTAGAGGAGGTCGAGGTGGTCGGTGCCCAGCCGCCGCAGGCTCTCCCCGACTTCCGCTCGGATGCGATCGGGCCTGCCGTCGACGACTTGGCGGCGGGGCGGCATGGCGGTGGCGTCGGGCTCCCAGTGGATGCCGCACTTGCCGGCGATGACCACGCCGTCGCGCCGGCCACGGATCGCCGCCGCGATCGCCCGCTCGCTCTCGCCGTGCTCGCCGTAGCAGAAAGCCGTGTCGAGGTGCATGATCCCGTGATCAAGGGCCGAGCGAATGGTCGCCTCGGCAGCCTGGGCGGTCACGCCGGTGCGGGTCATGCCCGCAAGCGGCCAGCAGCCGAGGCCAAGCGGCCCGACGGACACGCCGGAATATCCAAGGGGACGGGCCGCACGGTTCATGGCGTTGCACTCGCTGCGGCAGGGAACCGGCCTGTGGTGAGGAATGACGCGACGAAGTCGGCGGCATCGCGGCGAAACAGCAACCCGGAGTGGAACGTCGGCAGGATCGTGTGGACGTGCGGTGCATCGGGATGCGTGCTTTCTTCGGCGACGAGCGCATCCCACTCGGCCGCGATCACTCCGATCTCGACATCGTGCGGCACGGGCAGTGAATTCACGAGACTGTCGGCCGCCGTGGAGAGTTCCCGGACCGGCTCGAGCACCCGGCCAAACGTGCCAGCCGCGCGGGTGGCCACGAACGAGCCCTTGTTGGGCGGTGCGAGCATCGCGAAGCGTCCGAGCTTCGCCGGTCGGTAGCGATCGAGAGCGGCCCGGGCGATGATGCCGCCCATGCTGTGCGTGACGACGTGCAGCGTGTGGACCGATGCGTCGGCGTCGAGGGCCATCAGTTGTCGGGCGAATCTGTCGGCATGCACGAGCAGCGAGCAGCGCATGTTCCAGTAGCCCCAGGGCGCCGTCTGAAAGCCGTGCCCACGCAGCCGCGCGGCGAGCAGGGCGAGCATGAAGCGGTTGGCGAGGTAGCCGTGCACCAAGGCCACGGTCGGGGAGCCACCCGGCAGGCTCATGGCCGCCGCATCGCCGGCGCCGGGCAGCAGTCGAGCGGGCATACGTCGTGGCTGGCCGGCAGGCCGCCGATCGCGGTCCGCTCCGGCTCGGCAAAATGCCGCTCCGCGATCAGGTCGCGCACCATCGCCACGAAAGCAGGGTCCGTGCCGACCGTATCCGCACGAACCATCTCGATGCCGAGCTCACGGCACAGTTCTGTTGCCTCGGTGTCGAGGTCGTAGAGCACTTCCATGTGGTCGGAAATGAAACCGATCGGCGCGATCACGAGCTGCCGTGCCCCGGCTGCATGCAGTTGGCGAATCCGATCGCACACGTCGGGGTCGAGCCAGGGCTGCGTCGGCGGTCCGCTCCGGCTTTGATAGACCAGCTCCCAGCGTTCCACGCCAGCCTGTTCGGCCACAAGCCGCGAAGCCTCCGTCAGCTGCTTCACGTAGCGGCAGCCCTCGGCCATCGACATGGGGATGCTGTGGGCTGTGAACAGCACGGGGACATCGCGCCGGGCCGACTCAGGAAACCGTGCCAGGGATGCGCGCACGCGGGCTGCCATCGGCCCGACGAAGCCCGGGTGATTGAAGAACACCCGAATCTTGTCCACCTGCAGCGCCCGATCGCCGAGTGCAGCGCTTGCCGCGGCGATGTTCTCGCGATACTGCCGACAGCCCGAATAGCTGCTGTAGGCGCTCGTGACGAACGCCAAGGCCCGTTTCACGCCCGCGTCGGCCATCTCGCGCAGCGTGTCGGTGAGCAGCGGGTGCCAGTTGCGATTGCCCCAGTAGACAGGCAGATGGGGGCCGCGAGTGTCGAGTTCCTGCCGCAGGGCAGTGAGCAAGGCAAGATTCTGCTCGTTGATCGGGCTCTTGCCGCCGAAATGGTGGTAGTGCTCGGCCACTTCGAGCATTCGCTCGCGGGGCACGTTGCGGCCGCGCAGCACGTTCTCGAGGAACGGCATGACGTCGTCGGGGCCATCAGGCCCACCGAACGACACGAATAGCACTGCGTCGTAAAGTCCGTCGCTCATGAAGGATTGTCGGCGAAGAGAGTGACCCCACGGGGAATCGAACCCCGGTTCCAGCCTTGAAAGGGCCGTGTCCTAACCGCTAGACGATGGGGCCAACGGGGTGGCCAGAACGTTGTACCGCAGCCAACGCCGTCAGGGAATGGCGTCGGTGGCCGGCGGCCGCGGTTCGGTCGATTCTTGGTCGGAGTCGGGAGTGGCCAGCGACCCGGCGTCCAAGGGCTCACCGCGGGCAATGGCCTCGAACACCTCGCGGCGGTGCACGGGCACTTCTTTCGGTGCCTCGACGCCGAGCCGAACCTTATCGCCACGGATCTCCACAACGACGATCGTGATGTCGTTGTTGATGACGATGCTCTCGTCCTTTTTCCGCGACAAAACCAACATAGACCATTCCTTGGCACGTTCGCGAACCGAGGCGACGCCGATCGCACTCGACTCAAACCACTTAACTGTAAAGGTTTCCGATCGAGAGTCAAGCATTCTGCGGGGAGGGGGTGGGGTGGATAGGCCGCATTCTTTGGGCGGGAAATGCATGTTTTCGCGTCGGCAATGGACGCCGGCCGTGGACCGGACACCTCGCTGCCCCGCGCCAGTGCTGCAACGTCTTGGTGCCGCGGCGTTTCCGTGCAGAGCCTTGTTGGTGCGGCGACGGTTCCTATACTCAGCCGAGTCACGACTCGCGCCTCGCCCTCTGCCTGCAAACCATGCAATCCTGGTTTCGCAATCTGTTTTCCGCAATCGGCACCGTGCTGGAGGGCATGCTCGTCACGCTGCGGGTGTTCAGCAGCACCTACGATCAGAAGCGGCGCACGTTCACCGAACACTTCGAGTACCCGGAACTGCCCGCACCGGTCGCCGCCCGCTACCGCGGCTTTCATCGGTATGACCTCACGACCTGCATCGCCTGCGACCAGTGCGCGAAGGCCTGCCCAGTCGATTGCATCTACATCGGGAAGGAGCGGGTCAGCGGCGGCAAGGGCTTCCAAGTGACGGGCTTCACCATCGACTATTCGAAATGCATGTTTTGCGCGCTCTGCGTCGAACCCTGCCCGGTGGACTGCATCTTCATGGGCTCGACGCTCGACCTCAGTTGCTACAGCCGCGATGGCACGATCGTGGATTTCGCCCGTCTGCCGGTCGATGTCGCCTGGGGGCGAGCCACGATCAATCCCACGGCGGTCGCCGCTTCCAAGGTGATCGTCGAACCGGTGCACGGCGGTCCGAACCAGTAAGCGTTTCATGAGCCCCACCCATCCAGCGCTGATCGCCGGCTACGTCGCCCTGTTCGTGGCGCTGGGCGGAGCGTTCCTGTGCGTCAACCTGCTCGTGGGCTGGCTCGTGCGGCCGCGGGTGCCGAACACGGAGAAACTCGAGGTCTACGAGTGCGGTGAGCCGGCGATCGGTTCGAGCTTCGTGCAGTTCGACCTTCGGTTTTACGTGGTGGCCCTCCTGTTCATCATCTTCGACGTCGAAGTGGCCCTGTTCTTTCCGTGGGCGACCGTGTTCGGCAAGGCAACGCAGCTGTCCGATCCGGCGCTCGTGACGGTGCAGGCCGATGGCTCCGAACTTGCCCCCGCGGCGGCCGGCCTGCTCGAAGAGTTGGGCATGGCGATGCCCGTGGTTCCCACGTTCACGCCCAGCGACGCCGTGAAGAGCCGGCTGGAGGCCACGCGGGGCGACAAGAGCTTGAAGCAGGCGGAGGCGGAGTGGGCGGTGTCCCGGGCGGGGTCGCTGCTCGCGCGGACGGCGGTCGTCGACATGGCGGGATTTTTCGCGGTGCTGCTCGTCGGCTTTGCCTACGTGTGGCGCCGCGGCGACCTCGACTGGGTGCGGGCGGTGTCGGCCGACCGTGCAGCGGCCGGTTGATGCGGTGGGCAGGCCGACAGTAAAGGCGAGCAACGCGATACGGCGAGGGTAGCACCATGCGTGGTCCGGCATTTCTGGAAAAACTCGAGGCGGCGCTGCCCGGTGCCGTGACAGGCCGCACTCTCGAAGCGATCGATCCATGGATCGAAGTGGCCCCCGAGCGCATCGCCGAGGTCTCGCGGTGGCTGAAGGAATCATCTGACCCACGGTTCGATTCGCTCGAGTGTGTCACGGCCGTCGATTGGTGTGAGCCCGATCCCAAGAAGGCAGCCAAGGTTGCGTGGCAGCCGCGGATCGAATTGGTCTATCACCTCTGGAGCACGGGCGCCCGGGTGAGCCTTGTCGTGAAGACCAGCCTGCCGCGGTGGAAGAACGACACGCCGGGCGAGATCCCCGAGATTCCGAGCGTGGCCGGCGTATGGCGCACGGCCGACTGGCACGAGCGCGAGGTCTACGACATGTCGGGCGTGAACTTCGTCGGCCATCCCGACCTCCGGCGAATCCTCTGCCCGGAAGACTGGGAAGGGTATCCGCTCCGGAAGGACTACGAGATGCCCCTCGACTACCACGGCATCAGGGCCCGGTAACCCGCCGCGGCGACAAGGAAAAGCACATGGCTCAACTCATCGACGACGATCCGCGGATCATCGAATTCGACGTTCGCACCGACGAAATGCTCGTCAACATGGGTCCGCAGCACCCGAGCACGCACGGTGTGCTGCGACTGGTGCTCCGAACCGACGGCGAAATCGTGTCGCAGGTGGAGCCCCACATCGGCTACCTGCATCGCTGCGCTGAAAAAATTGGTGAGAACCTCTCGGCCCGGCAGTGGATCCCGTACACCGACCGGATGGACTACCTGGCCGCGATGAACATGAATCTCGGCTGGGCCCTCGCCGTCGAGAAACTCATGAAGTACGAGGTCAGCGAGAAGGCCCGACACCTCCGCGTGCTGATCGCGGAGCTGTGCCGGATCGCCAGCCACCTGGTCGGCATGGGAGCCTACGGCCTCGACCTCGGCACCTTCAGCCCCTTTCTGTATGCCTTTCGCGAGCGGGAGAAGATCCTCGATCTCTTCGAGGAGGCGTGCGGCGCCCGCCTCACCTACAGCTACATCACCGTCGGCGGCCTGACGGCCGACCTGCCTCCCGGCTGGGTCGACAAGTGCGAGGCCTTCCTCGAGCAGTTCGAGCCGGTGATCCAGGAGTATCACGCGCTCCTGACGACGAATGCGATCTTCGTGAAGCGCACTGCCGGCATCGGCGTGCTCTCCCGCGAAATGGCGATCGACTACGGCTGCTCCGGCCCCGTGCTTCGCGGCAGCGGTGTCGATCAGGACATGCGTCGCGACGGCGAGAGCATCTACACGGCGATGTACGACGGCTATGCCTTCGAGGTAGCCGTGCAGAAAGACGGCCACTACCCCCGCGACCACACCTACCCCGCCGTGCCGGCCGACGCGGTGCTCGGCGACTGCTGGCACCGGTTCTTCGTGCGGATGCTCGAAGTGGTGCAGTCGATGGATCTGGTCCGGCAGGCGATCGACCGCTACTCCGCCTGCAAGGGCCCGCTCGGCGAGCCGCTCAAGCTCGCCGAGAAGATCCCGGCCGGCGATGCCTATCTCGAAACCGAATGCCCGAAGGGCCAAATGGGCTTCTATCTCGTCGGCGACGGCTCACCGATCCCGTGGCGAGTCCGGGCCCGCTCGAGCTCGTTCTCCAACCTCTCGGTCGTGCACGAACTCTGCCGCGGCTGCCTGATCGCCGACGTGCCAGCGATCGTGGGCAGCCTCGATATCGTCATGGGCGAAATCGACCGCTGACCGCCCGGTTGTAGGACAGGCTTCAGCCTGTCATCTCACCTGGCAGGCGCCGGCTCGGGGTTACCCCGTACCGTCTCGCCGGACGCTCACTGCGGCCATCCTGGCCTCCGCTCGCTCGGATGTGCCTGCGCTCCGGCATCCTGCCTG
>Ga0208856_1000518_pt1 | contig 14759 bp, 10 predicted proteins | sample LakMenEpi13Jul12_FD_150690 | JGI IMG/M metagenome (GOLD analysis project Ga0208856, IMG submission 150690) | Freshwater microbial communities from Lake Mendota, WI - 13JUL2012 deep hole epilimnion (SPAdes) | ecosystem: Environmental > Aquatic > Freshwater > Lentic | place: Lake Mendota, Madison...
GTGCAGCCGGAGATCGACGCCGTGGCCGCCGGCGTGCAGGGGTCGAATCACAAGTCGATTCTCCAGCAACTCGCCCAACGCGACTTCGGCGTCACGCCGACCTACGAGGTGGTCGAAGAAGCCGGCCCCGACCATAGCAAGAGCTTTCACGTGTCGGCGCAGATCGGCAGCCGGTCGTACACTCCCGCGTGGGGCCGCAACAAGAAAGAGGCCGAGCAGCGGGCCGCGTCGAACGCGCTCGCCGAGCTGCAGGCGGCCCGCCCCGCGGAGGAATGACAATCGATGGATGAGTTCGTCGAACCGCTCGGGATGCGGGTGCTGATCCGCAAGGACGAAAGCCGGCAGCGCACCCGCGGCGGGATCGTGCTCCCCGACCAGGCCGAGATCCCCACGATCACCGGCCGCGTGGTCGAGGTGAGCCTGCAGGTGGAACGCGACGCCGACTTCCCGATCGCGAAGTACGACAAGGTGCTGTTCCACCCCAAGAACTCGATCCCGGTCGATTTCGAGCAAGACAACCTGCTCTACGTGGTGCCGATCGAGGACGTCGTCGCCGTGTTTCGCAAGTCGGATTCGCCCCAGCGCCGCCGCAAGCCGGATCAGGACAAGGACAAAGACCAAGACAAACAGCCGGGCACGGGAGAGTGACCGCCGCGCGGTCGAACGTGCGTCACGAGGAACAACGATGGACGAATTCATGCAGGCCGCGATCGACGAGGCACGGCAGGGGCTGGCCGAAGGTGGCATTCCGATCGGCTCGGTCGTGGTGCACGAGGGACGGATCGTCGGCCGCGGGCACAACCGCCGCGTGCAGCAGGGGAGCACGGTCCTGCACGGCGAGATGGACGCCCTCGAGCGCACGGGCCGCAAGCCGGCGAGCTTCTACCGCGAGTGCACGCTCTACACCACGCTCTCGCCCTGCCCGATGTGCAGCGGCGCGATCGTGCTCTACAAGATCCCGCGGGTCGTGATCGGCGAGAACCGCACGTTCATGGGCGAGGAGCGCTGGCTCGCGTCGCACGGCGTGGCGCTCGAGGTGCTCCAAGACGAAGCGTGCATCGGCCTGATGCGCGAGTTCATGACGCGCCATCCCCATCTCTGGGCGGAAGATATCGGTGAGTGACCGCCCGGCGCTCACGGGGTTTCCCGGGCGTCTTCGGCGGCGGGGCGAATGCAGAGCACGAGCCACGCCGAGAGGGCCGCGAGCGCCGCGAAGCCGCCGAAGATGAGCGGCAGCGGCACCTGGCGGTCGCGGAGCCAGCCGAAGCCGACGTCGGCGAGCCCGCCGCACGAGATGCTGGCGAGATTCATGAGGCCGTAGCCGGCCGCCCGTTGGTCGGGCCGCACGATCTGCGAGAGGATCGGCATGTTGTTGGTGTCGAAGAGTCCCCAGCCGACGCCGAACAGCATCAAGAAGAAGATCGCCAGCGGCAGCGACTTCGTGCCCACCACGATCCCCACGCCGAGGAGCGCCGGAATGATCGCCGCCATGCCGAGAGCGCTTACGTAGATCCGGCCCCGGTCGGTGCCCCGCATCCAGCGGTCGGCCAGCCAGCCGCCGAGGATGGCGCTCGCGATCGCCGCCGCCTGCCACCAGATCACGGCGCTCACGCCCGCGATGCCCTGCGTGAGGCCGAGATCTTTCTGCAAGACGCTCGGCATCCAGTCGCGGATCACCCAGCCCGCGATCGCCGGCAGCGTGAAGTAGGCGAGCAGGAGCCGGTAGGACGGATTGCGCAGGAGCGAGGCCCACGAGGCGAGCGGCGACTCGGCCGAGCGCCGCACGGTCGGGGACGCGTTGTGCGGTTCGGCCAGCAGAAACAGGAGCGGCACCGCGTAGACCACGCCCACGAGGCCGATCGTCGAGAAGCCCCAACGCCAGCCGAGGCTCGGGCTGTCGGCGACGAAGCCGCCGAGGCTGCCGAGCATCACGCCGAGGTAGATGCCGATCTGGTGGATGCCGACGGCCCGCGACCGCGTGGCCGAGGCGTGATGGTCGGCGATGAGGGCAAGCGCTGTGGGAATGTAAAACGCCTCCGCGAGGCCCATCGCGGCCCGCGTGGCGAGCAGGTGGTCGTAGGTCGTCGCGTGCCCCGTGGCCCAGGTGACGGCCGACCAGGCGAACAGGCTTGCGCAGATGATCAAGGGCTTGCTGAAGCGGTCGGCCACGAGGCCGGCGAACGGGCTGGCCAGGGCGTAGGTCCACTTGAACCAGGCGAGCATGTGGCCCCACTGCTCCTGGCTCTCGATGCCGGAGACATCGCCCATGATCGACCGCTGCATCGTGGCCACGAGCTGGCGGTCGAGATAGTTGAGCAACGCCACCGGCACGAGCAGGCCGACGACGAGCCAGGCGGAACGATGCATCGGCAGGAAGGCCCGGGGGCGTTTGCTGGACGGGAAAACCGTTCGTGGGAAGCAGCGGCTCCGCGATCCTCGTCAGGGGGCCAGATAGGCGATCGGTGCGGAGGGCTTCAACTCGTCGCTGATGTCTCCGGAAAGCTGGTAGGCCTTCTCCCCCTCGAGGGCGACCGACCGGATGCCCGAGCCGGGCGCGAAGTCGATCTTCGTCAGGTCTACGCCGACGACATAGGGGCTCAAGGCGCTCTCGAAGTAGTAGACCCGCCGCCCGTGGTCGAGCACCGTGCGCCAGTAGGTCGGGGCGATGTTCGGATGCTCGGGATCGGGCGCGCCCCAAGGCACCGACACGTTGCGCATCACGCTCATCACGCCGGCCACCTGCTTCCGGGGATCGGTCTCCGCATCGCCGAGCCGCTTCAGGTAGTAGCTGGCCCGCACGAAGCGGTCTTCCGACTGATGCGAGCCTGGCAGCACCTTGGCCCCGTCCATCCGCTCCCAGTAGCGATTGAGCGTGAGCTGCTCCTCGAAGACGGGGCTGTTGGTCATCACCTGATGGGCGCGAGCGTGGTGGATCACCGGCTTGCCGGCGATGTATTCGATGATCGCCGAATCGCCAGAAGCATCGGTGACGGAGAGGTGGATCGTCGGATGCCCTGCGCCGCCCGGGCCGAAGTTTGCGGGCACGATGTAGAGCGGGTCTTTCTTGAAGTCGGCCACCACCTCCGCGACCGTCGCATAGCGGCTGAGCACGTATGGCACCCACGCGCCCATCGAGATCTTCGGCTTGGGCGGGGAGGGCTCCTTGCCGAAATCGGCTTCGGCGAGATAGAGCAGGTTGGCCCCCAGCCCCTTCTCGTTGAGCCCGTCGAACGCGCCGTCGATCGGCCCGCCTGGGGTCATCGAGCCCGCGGCGACCACCGCGCCGTAGCGGCTCTCCCACTCCAGCCCGCCGCGGATGCCGACGTTCTTCGTGCCACGCGGGATCACGTAGAAGTGGGTGTTGAAATCGTAGGGCCAGTCCATCGACCGCCCGGTGATCACGCTGCCGTCGCGGCCGATCCACGTGGCCCGGGAGCAGGCGGAAACGGAGGGCGACCAGGCGGCCGCCATGAGCGTGGCGAGGAGGACCGATGCGATCGTGAACCGCGCGACCATGAGTGACTCCGGATGAAAGACTCACGAACAAGAGCTGAAGCCGGCGCACACACAGAACGCGCCAGCCATGGGGCCATTGTGGCCGAAAAGGGCCCTCTGGCGGAAGTTTCTCGCCCTCGCACCCATCTTTGGCGGCATCGCACACTGTGGGCTAGGATGCGAGACTTCCGCGGTCATACCTGCCTTCACACGAGCAACCGATGCGCCCGCTCCTGCAATCGATCCCGCTTCTGCAATCCAGGCTGTTCAGTCGTCGGCGGCGGATCACGGGCGGAAGCCGGAAGCGCGGCGGCCGTTCGGCAGGCAGGCATCCGGGCATCGAGGGCCTCGAGCCGCGGGCCATGCTGGCGGCCGACGACGTCCTCGTCGGCCTCGTGGGCCATCGGGTTGTGCTCACGCTCGATCCGGCGGGCGCGGCGATCACGAACCTTGCCACCTCGTACGACGCATCGGCAGCCAGGCTGACGATCACCGCCGCGACGGCGGGCACGCTTGCCATGGCCGCTCCGGTCAATGGGCTCTCCGTCAATGGCGTGGCCGACACGATCACGGTGGACCTGCGAACGATCACGAAGTTCGTGGGCCTTTCGATCGTGGGAGGAGCAGCCACGGATTCGATCACCATCGGCCCCGGCGGTGTGAACCTCGCCGCCGTCGTCCGCGGGGCCATCGTGCAGGGCTTCACCATCGATACCGGCGCGGGGGCGAGCGACACCATTACCGTCGCCGGACGGATCGTGGCGAAGAGCTCGGGCACCGTGCACCTCGCGACGCAGGGCGAGGGCGTCGCTCATGGGATTCTCCTGGCGGCTGGGGTGACGACCCCCAGGGGTTCTCAGTCGTTTGGCGGCGGCGTGACGCTCCTCAACGGCGTGGCCCTTCAGGCCGGCGGCGACATCTCCTTCTCGTCCACGATCGATGGAACCGCCAGGCTGCAGCTCTCCGCCGGAGGAGCGATCACGATGGCCGGAGACGTCGGCAGCTGGCTGCCCCTGCAGGGCATCATGCTGGCGCAGGCCCGGAGCGTGCTCGTGGGCGGCGGGCTCACGCTCGACGGATCGGGCACCGCCCCCGGCGCGAGCGGCTTCGTGATCGGGGCGAACGTGCACAACGTCGTGTTCTCACCCCTTGCCGAAGCCCGCACGATCAGCGGATTCGGCGGGGCCGGCATCCGCTTCGCCGGCGGGTCGAATGGATCGCGAATCACGGGCGTGACGAGCATCGGCAATGGCGTGGGGCTGTTCGTCGGCCCCGGGCGTTATGCGGGCACCGTGATCTCCGGGAGTTCCTTCAGTGCCAACGTCGGCAATGGCGTGTCGCTCGAGGCTGCGCGGGGCATCACGATCGGCGGTCAGGCCACAGGGGCCCGCAATCAGATCATCTCCAACGGCGGGTTCGGTGTCGCGGCGACGGGGGCGTGCAGCGGTTCGCTCGTGCTCGGTAGCGAGATTGGCGACAACGCCCTCGGCCAGATTGAGAACTATCTTGACGGCACCATTTCGGGAAGCCGGCTCATCCAGACCGCCACGGGCCTGATGCTCGAACTGAACGAGGTGGGGCGGGCGGCCTTTCGGGCGCAGAAGGCCGGCAGCTATTCGTTCGATGTCGGAGTCGAGGCCTTTGTGGTGTCGGCCCATTCAACCGGGTGGCTCGACACCCGCACGGCAGTGCTCGACATCGATGCCTCCCTCGCATTCATGGTGCCTCCGCCAGGGGCTGTGCCTCCGCCCGGCCTGCACCGGACCGTGCTCGGGGAGAACCTGCTGGCCACGTCGCTGACGCCTGTGCAGACGCTTCCCGGACTCGAGTTTGCCAAGAGCTCGCAGTACCTGGGCATCGACTCGTACGGCCGGCGTTATCGGGCCGTCGTCGGGGTTTCCACCTTCGCAGGCATGATCCCGCTCGCCGACCTGCAGGCTGCCCCGACGATCGGCGGCGACTCGAGCCCCGTGCCGGTGGACGTGTGGGTGAACTCCCAGGGACGCGTGAGCCGGATTGCCGGATCGTTCACAGGCGGGGCGTTCGTGATGTCGCTCCGCGGGCAGGGCTGGGCAGGGTTTGTGCCGGCGCAGGCCGGAGTGCAGGACGTGGTGGCCAGCGTGCCGACGACCAACTCGACGCCGGTTTTTGGGCCCATTTACCTGCCCGGGACGACCAACGGCGTCAGTGGCGTGCAGGTAGGCCGGTCCACCCTCGCCGCGTCATACGGTGGCGGAATTCAAATGCCTGCCGACTGGTACTTCCCGACGCAGGTCGACGGCACCGTCGACGCTCAGGGCGTGATCTGGCTGCAGCATGCATCCGGCGCCGCCGGCAGCTCCCTTGCCTCACTGGCCGTCGATCTCGCCCGGCAGACCAACAGCATCGTGGTGGCGCCGTCGCTGCCGACCAGCATGAACTGGTCGCTCGCTGACGCCGCGGCCACGCGGGCCGTGGCGGCGCTCTTCGAGGGCGACCGATCCGCGCTCATCGCCAGCGCGGTGGCGGCCGGCTATGCCGGGGAGGCTGCTGAACTCACGGGGAAGTTCGTGCTCGCCGGTCATTCCGCGGGCGGCGGCTTCGTGACCGCGGTCGCGGCCGACTACGCGGCGAGTAACCCGGCGTCCGTCAGTCTCGCGGGCGTGGTCATGTACGACGGCGTTTCCGGCGGCGCCTTCGACGACAGTGGCAGCTTCGCAACGCAGGTGGCCGCACTCGATTCCCGCTCCATCCCGGTCTACCAGCTCGCGGCGCCCGCGCAGCTCTGGAACGCGTATGGTGCGACCACGAATGCGCTCCTGGCGGTCGATCCCGGCCGGTTCCGCGGAGTGGTGCTCACCAGTGGTTCGCACGTCGATGCCATCACGGGCAGCAGCGTCGCCGACGACATCGTGACCCAGCGAGTGACCACGCGGTCGCTGCCCAGCAATGCGGCAGCCGCCCGGTTCCTGACCGCCGGCTGGATCAACGACATGTATTCCGGCGGCACACCGAATGCACCTCGCTACGGCTCCTATGCTCCGGCAGATCTGGCGATTGTGCTGGGCGAGACCGCGGCAACGGCGCTGCCCAGCGCGATCGCGAATGCCTTGTCGGCGGAAGATGTGCGGATCGATGCGGAGCTGGCCGAGATTGGCGAGCTGGTCGGGTTTGAGCCAGGGCCTGCGGTCAACAGCGGCGGCAACGGCGTGTCTGAGACCGTCGCTCCGCAGTTCGGCAACGGCGCGACCGGCGTGACAGCCGGCAGCTCGTCGCTCGCCATCCCGTCTGGCCCCGGGGGCTACGTGACGTCGGCGGACTGGTACTTCCCGACCCAGGCCGACGGCACGATCTCGGCCAGCGGCGTCGTCTGGCTCCAACGCGGCGACACGGCGGCCGTGGCCTTGCTGGCGGCCCAGATCGCGGGCCAGACCAACAGCATCGTCGTGGTCCCTGTGATCAGCTCTTTCGAGATTCCGACCCAGCCGGGGCAATATCTCGGCAGCGCGGCCATGCAGCAGGCGGTCGCCGACATGATGCTCGGTGACCGTTTGGCGCTCGCCACGAGCGCGACCGCCGCCGGCTATCAGGGCGTGCTGCCCGAGAAGATCCTGTTTGCCGGGCAGCTTACGGGAGGCGGTTTCGCCGCCGAGGTGGCCGCACGCACCGTCGACAACGGCGCCGCCGAGAACGTGCTGGGCGTGGTGATGTTCGACGGCGTGGCCAGCCCGGACCAGTTCCCCACATCGGCCGCCAAGCTCGAATCCCTGGACATCCCGCTCTACCAGATCGCCTCGCCGCCGCAGGCCGCGAACAACTGGGGCAGCACCACCGAGCAGCTCGTGGCCCTGCACCCCGACGAGTTCGTCGGCGTTCAGCTCGACGACAGCACCGCCATGAACGCCGCGATCACGCTCGCCACCGGCTGGATCAACGACATCTACGGAGGCTTCGGCCCGACGAATCCCTTCTACGGCATCTACGCCAATCCCAACGACGGCACCTATTTCCAAAACCAGCCGATCGTGATGGGCGAGACGGGGGTCACCGTGCTGCCCGCGCCGCCGCCCGTTGATATCAATCAGTATGCAGGCACCTGGTACGAACAGGGCAGCGTGAAACAAGACCCGTCCGTAGTGCTCGTGAACGTCAAAGCGGCTTACACGCCCCAGCCCGACGGCAGCATCGCGGTGGAGAATTCCGGCAACTCCGTCGGACCAAGCGGCCCGGAGTGGAGCATCACCGGGTCGGCGGTGCCGGTCAACGCTTTTAACACCCGCCTCAACGTGAGCTTCTCCGGCGAGCCCAGCCGGAGCGAGCCGGGCAACTCCTGGATCCTCGACTACGCCCCGGACTACAGCTGGGCGATCGTCAGCGACGCAAATGGAACGTCGGGCACCATCCTGACCCGTGAGCAGGTCGTCCCCGAGGCCGAGTACAACGCGCTCGTGGCCCGGGCCTATCGATTGGGTGTGCGGGGCACCATCACCCCGACCGCGCAATACCCCTGATCATCCCGCCGGTGGGCCGCCTCCCGGGATCTACCTGAGCGTGAGTTGGTGAACGTGCCCTTGGACTACTCGAGCACCACCAGGCATTTCCGAAAGCCCTTCGGTCCGAAGATCTTGGTCTCCTCGATCAGGTGGACGACGCCGCGGACGGTTGGCTCTTTCATGGGGTGTTGGCCGATGGCGCTCTCTTCTCAGGCCTCGGGTACGCTACAGAGACCTCAACCACCATGAACACCTCCTTCACCAAGCGCGGCAGCGATCTTCTCCACGATCCCGCCCTGAACAAATCCACCGCCTTCACCGAGGCCGAACGCCAAGCCCTGGGGCTCGTCGGCCTCGTGCCAGACAAGACGGAAACCCTGGATCTTCAGCTCGAGCGCGTGCTGCTGCAACTCAGCCACAAGACCTCGGACATCGACCGTTACATCTATCTGGTCAACCTGCTCGACCACGACGAGACGCTCTTCTACCGCACGCTCATGTCGGATCCGGCGCGGTTTCTGCCGATCGTCTACGACCCGACCATCGGCGAGGCCTGCTTGAAGTTCGGACACATCTTCCGAGGCCCGCGCGGCATGTATCTCTCGATCAAGCGCCGCGGCCATGTGAAGGAAGTCCTGCGCAACTGGCCGCAGAAAGACGTTCGCTTCATCTGCGTGACCAACGGCGGGCGCATCCTCGGCCTCGGCGACCTCGGCGCCAACGGCATGGGAATCCCCATCGGCAAGCTCCAGCTCTACACCGCGGCCGCGGCCGTTCCGCCGCAGATCCTGATGCCGATGTATCTCGACGCCGGCACGAACAACGAGCAATGCCTCGAGGATCCGCTCTATCTCGGTCTTCGCGAGCGGCGGCCTTCAACCGATGACCTGTATTCCTTCGTCGATGAGTTCGTGGAAGCAGTGCAGGAAGTGTTTCCGAAGTGCTGCATCCACTTCGAAGACTGGACCGGTGTCGATGCCGTTCATCTTCTCGAGCGCTACCGCGACACCTACTGCGTCTACAACGACGACGTGCAGGGCACCGCGGGCATCACGCTGGCCGGCATGATCAATGCCACCAAGCTCAAGGGCACGCAGCTCAAGGACGAGAAGTATCTCTTTCTCGGCGCCGGTTCCGCCGGCATCGGCCTGGCCAACCTCCTCTGCTCCGCCTTGGTCGATCAGGGCATGTCGCTCGAGGATGCGCAGTCACGGGTCTCCATGTTCGACGTCAACGGCCTGCTCGAATCGACACGCACCGACCTTGTCGACTTCCAGCGGCCTTACGCGCACCAGCATCCGCCCACGCGGGATTTCGTCGCTGCGATCGAGAGCATCAAGCCGACCACCATCATCGGGGTGAGCACGATCGGGGGAGCCTTCGGCAAAGACGTGATCGAGGCCATGAGCCGGATCAACGAGCGTCCGATCATTCTCGCACTGTCGAACCCCACCAGTTGTGCCGAGTGCACGCCCGAGCAGGCCTACACGTGGTCGAACGGGAAGGCGATCTACGCGGCGGGCGTGCCGTTTGCGCCGGTTCAGTTCAAGGGACAGACCTTCATTCCCGGGCAGGCCAACAACTTCTACATCTTCCCTGCGGTTGCCATGGCGATCTATGCGACGCAGGCCAAGCGGGTCACCGACGAGATGTTCATCGAGGCGGCCAAGGCGGTGGCCGATCAGGTGTCGCCCGAATTGCTCGAGCAAGGCCTGCTCTATCCTCTGCAGGCGAACATCCTCGAGACCGAGATCAAGACGGCGGCTCGCGTGGCCACACTCGTCTTCGACAGCCGCCTCGCCGGTATCGAGCGTCCCGCGGACATGGAGGCCTTGATCCGCTCCCATGTTTACACGCCGGCTTATCCAGCGCTGGTCTGAGCTGCCCTCCTGAAACGTCCCTGAGTGGTACTTCGGGTCGCCGAAGATTGCGGCCCAGCGCCTGCGACACACGATGCGACGCACGTTCGCCGGGCACGAAGTGGTGCCATAGCTCGGGTGATGCTGCTCGATCGGGAAAATGCCCGCCGGCGCCATGGATGGCCCCCGGCGGGAAATCTGGGGATCGTGTCCGGCTGCGACGCACGATACGACGCACTTTCGTCCGATCGGGTTGAGCTACTGGCCCGCGCGGTCCTCCTCGTGGCACGCATGGTGATACCAGAGGCCGCCCGAGAGGCTGTGCTTGCCAAGGTTATCGCCGACTTGAGCAACTAATTGGCTCGGCATCCAGAAGGGCAGGGGCGGGGTGCTACGCCGCGTCCCGGATGACGTCCAGATACGCCCGCCAGACCCGCGAGTAGGCGCAGCCCCAGGCCTCGTCATGGCAGGCGCGCTCGAACTCCACGGGGTCGGTATCGGGCGCATTGATGAGCCGGTCGACGGCGAAGTTCCAGGCCAGCGCGTGCGCCCATTCGTGGCAGAGCACCTCGACGGCTTGCGGCTCACCAAGATCGCGGTTGAGCATGACCACGAACCGCTTATCCCGCCGAAGGCATTGGCCCAGGATCGTTTCAGGCAGGCAAGAAGCCCGAACGACAACGGGGAGGGCTGGAGGGCATTCCCGGCGAAGCCCCCCCAAAACCGTTTGAAATTCGCGCCAGCCTGGTCGGTTCACGAAGGACAGGGCGGCAGCGGCACCGGAGCGGCTGCCCCCACGGCTGGCCAAGGCTCCGCGGTGGCTTGACACACTGTAACCACAACCCACCAATACCGAAGCCAACATTCGCAAGGCCGCCGAGGCGATTGCAGAGGTGTTGCAGATGAAGCAGGAGTTCATTCGCTGCCCGCGAATACAGCATTCATAAGGCAGGAGACGGCCGAGCCTTCGCCGGGGCCGGGCATTCAGGCATCCGGCGCCCGTGGATCAAGAAGACCCTCTCGAAGAAGACCCTGCACCGGCGGAGCGGGCGGAAATCCTGAGCCCATGCTCTTGCTCGATCCGCAGGAGCGCCTCGGCGTTGCCGCGGGCATCGTCCACTGGGTTGTGAGTATGCGGCGTTTTTCGCAGATGCTTGAAGCTGGCGCGGGTGTCCTTGACGACCCCCTTGTAGAGCGAACCCAGGTTCGTGGAACTGTGGCCGAACGGATTCATGCCCACAAAGTGGTGGAAATACCAGTTGATAAACTGCCAGTCGAACCCGTTGTTGTCGGACACGAAGATGGGCCGCCCGTGGGCCACGGAGCCAATCCAGTCGGCGAACCGCTGCATGACCGCCCTGGGCTCGTCGAACGCCAACGTCTCCTGCCGCGTGAACCCGCTGACCTGCAGGGCGCCAGCGAGCCACTGTTCGGAAATCGGCTTCAGCCTTCCGTAGAACGTCCTGTCCAAAGAGGGCTCGACCACGATGGCCCCGACACAGATCATCGAATAGTCGCCGGGGATCGGCCCATCGGCCTCCACGTCGACCATGACGTAGGTCATCCGCCGCTCCCCGAGCCGTGCCACGTCGACGAGGGATTGTCGGCCCTGGTCCACGGCACGACGTACGTCTTCACGATGCTCGTCAAGCCGAAATCGCGTTCCACGGCGGCATCGATGGCGTTGGACAGCGCGTCCTCCGCTCTGCCCAGGGCACCCTCGAGCCCGTCGTCTTGCCGCAAAGGCTTCGAGAGGTCGGCCGGATCGACTCCCGTGCCCTCGAAGAGCGATGCGATCCGCACCAATTCTTTGGCAACGTCTGTATCGAGTGGACGCACTTCATTTGCGGCGCCGAGTACCTGTTCCCGTGCCTTGGCAGCGGTGATGATGGTGGTGCCAAACCTGGCCAAAGCATCTTGGAGCACGTCGAGCATCTGCATCCGCTGGTTCATCAAGAGATACGGCGATTGGTAGATGGGCTGCAGTTTTTCCATTCCCTCGATATCACCGATCGTCCGCAGGTAGGAAAACGCCCGGTTGGCGGACTTCAAGATGCGGATCTTGTCCGGTGTCACAGTGGGGTCGGGTGTGCCATCTGGCTTCAGGCCGATTTCCTTGAGAGCCAGGCGACGCATGCTGATGGCATATTCCTCCAGTCCTTCGGGGTCGAGCCCAGAGGGCCGGCCCAGGACATAGATCTCCTGGAAAGCCGAACTGATGACCTGTGAGCGGAAAAAGAAGTCGGGGCTGGGGTCGTTGTGCGCTCCGGCGTCGAGCAACTCGGGGGTGTCGATGATGGATTCGAAAAAGCCGGCTCCCGTGGCCGGGTCGGTCGCGGACAGGCCGATGACTTTCTGCATGTGCGTGAGGCGGCCATCGTCGAGCAGGGCAAAGAAGTTCAGGCTGATCCGGCCCTTATCGAGTTGTTCGATGGCACTGATCATCTCCGCGCGCACCGCCCGGCCCGATTCGGAGTCTGGCTTGCCGGCGTCCACCAACTCAGCCCGCGAGAACTCAGCCTTTCCGCCCGTGTGCTTGATCCCGAGGCGATAAAATTCGAAATTCGCGAAACGCGGCGCTCCGCTGGAATCCTGCTGATAGGTGGCGAACTTGATCAACTCGTCGGCGGCCCAGCCGGCGGCGGTGGCTTTGTCTGTGGCGGTGGTGATGTCCCACTGTTCCGAACAGTCGTAGTCACCCGGCGCTGGATAAAACCCGCTCCAGTTCGAACTCCCTGCCAGTGACTGGTTGGACGCGATCCGCGCAGGATCGGGTCCAAGTCCGCGGCTCATGCCCATGAATTGCCCGTTGATGGGCGACAGATTGTACGCATTCCAAGCGACGAGGGCCGATGCCGAGCCGTTGACCGTTCCCGTGGCGGCGCCCGGCACGGGAACCGAAAAGATCCTGCCGACGGGATCGATTTCCTGGGCCTGGGGATTCTCCGCCAAGACCACCCGCACCAAGGCCGGATAGCGACGTGTTTCCTGTCCGGCCAGCGCGGCGCGGAGTGAAGGCTTTTGATCCTCCGCAGCGGCGTTGATCGCCTTGACGGTCCGGCCGATCTCGCCGCTCACGCGGGTGACGAAGCGGCGGGCATCTTCCAAAGCCATCGTCCGCCCGACGAGGAAGCCCGAATCTGAAGCCCACCCTGGCGGCAGGGCGGCCGGCGCGCCGGACACCAATCCGCCGGAGCGAATGTCGGTCAGATTGGCGGCGGAAAAATTCGTCCCTTGAATCCTGGCGCCCGACAGGATTGCTCCGGCGAGGCTTCCGGAAAACGAGGCCGAACGAAGATCGGCGCCGGAGAGATCGGCGCCGGCCAGGTTGGCCGTGCCAAGGTTGAGATTCCTCAGATTGGCACTCTGCAGACTAGCATTCGCCAGATTGGCACCGCTGCCCACAAGATACCCGCGCGTGAGCCGCCAACCCGGCGGCAGGGCGACGGGGACTCTCGCCTGCAGCCCACCGGACTGGATTCCGTTCAATTGGGCGCGCACCAGGTTCGCGCCATTGACGTTCGCGTTTGCCAGATTTGCATTTGTCAGGTTGGCAGCACTCAGATTGGCTCGCCACAGGTTGGATCCCGAAAGATCGGCCCCCGAAAGATCAGCGGTCGGACCGATGAGAAACCCTTTGGCGACAGTCCAGCCCCCGGGAAGGGACGCCGGCACTCCCGTAATGCCGCCCGACCGCACGCCACGCAAAGCGGTGCCGTTCAGCGTCGCTTGTGCCAGGTTGGCCTGAGCGAGGTTGGCATACGACAGATTCATTCCCGTCAGATTGATGCCCCTGAGGTTGGCGCCCGACAGATCGGCGCCCGGCCCGAGCAGATAGCCGCTGCGAAACTGCCATTGCTGGGGCAAACTCGCCGGCTTGCCCACGATGCCGCCCGAAACGACACCCGTGAGGTTCGCACCTGCCAGTCGGGCGCCGGCGAGTTGGGCGCCGCTCATCAGGGCTCCTGTGAGGTTCACCCCGCGGAGATCGGCGTTGCGAAGATCGGCGTTGCGCAAGTCGGCCCCGGGGCCCGGGACAGGCGCGATGGCGGTCGTGACGAAGATGTCGCTTGCATCGGCCGCCAAGGGGATGGCCACGCCCACCCACGAGCCCACTCCAGCATCGCCGGTGACGGCAAACGCTACTCGCGATTCGAGGCATTCGATGCCAGCGCGAAGGGGTGAGCGGTGTCGTCGGACGGGCGCCCGCTTGGATCGGGTGGATGAGGTTCCGCGGAGCGTCGACACAAGTTGCCAAAGCATATCTTCCACACAATCCAAAAGGGGAGATGGACCCGAGGCGAAGGATAAGTCGGCTAATGGTACTTCGGCAAGCGTCTGGCCGGGCTGGATGCGACGGTCGCTTCAAGGTGCCGAGGAGCTTCCTATCCACCTATCCACGCTCAAAGCCGGATTTTTCCCCTCGGCGCAGACCCGCCTTGAAATCGCTCTTCTCGCGGGCCGTCGGCACCGTGGCATGGAATAGCGTCAGAGGCGAACGATTCCGGTTTCTCGGGCGTGAGCACCGGAAGCACCAGCACGCCGCTACGAGCGTCGGCGCCCCGAGAAGACACCGCCCCACAAGATCGTGTCGGAGCATCTTGAGAGCTGGCTCGAGTGGCGTGACCAGGCGGAGCGTCCCGTGCGGGGCTACGTCGAGGAGGAACTCCGCGGCTATCTCGAGTGCGGCATCCTCTGCTTCTCACTTCGGCCATGCGATCTACACGGGCTGCGGCCAGGGGTTTGTCGTGGCGTTCTCTTGCAAGGGGCGCGGGGTGTGCCCGTCCTGCAACGGTCGGCACATGGCGCAGACCGCCGCCCATCTCGCCGATCACGTGACGCCGCCGCGCAAGAAAAAGCCCGCCGGGGTCATGGATGGCCCGGCGGGCGTGAAGTGGCGGGGGTAGGATTCGAACCTACGACCTCGAGGTTA
>Ga0208856_1000519_pt1 | contig 14750 bp, 15 predicted proteins | sample LakMenEpi13Jul12_FD_150690 | JGI IMG/M metagenome (GOLD analysis project Ga0208856, IMG submission 150690) | Freshwater microbial communities from Lake Mendota, WI - 13JUL2012 deep hole epilimnion (SPAdes) | ecosystem: Environmental > Aquatic > Freshwater > Lentic | place: Lake Mendota, Madison...
GCTTAAATTGTTTAACCTCGTCCAACCGCAGGTGGCGGTATTCGGCAAAAAAGACTACCAGCAACTGTTCATCATCCGAGAAATGGTTAAGCAGTTAAATTTAGCCATCACCATCCTCGCTGCAGACACCGTGCGCGAGCCCAGTGGCTTGGCCATGAGTTCGCGCAACGGCTATTTAAGCAGCGCAGAAAAAGCCCAAGCCTGCCAACTGCGTGCTGAATTGGTCGGCGTTTGCGAGCAGATTAAACAGCAAGGCCACAGTGCAAATTTTCTTGGCCTAGAACAAGCCGCCGCATTGAATCTGCAACAACAAGGTTGGCAAGTGGATTACGTGGCCATACGCGCGGCCAGTAACTTGCAAGCGGCCAGCGCTGGCGACACCGATGTAGTGGTCTTGGCCGCCGCCAAATTAGGCACGACCCGACTTATTGATAACCTTAGCCTCAAAATTTAAACCTGCTATTTCGCCGGTCTGCCGCTGCGGCATGAATTTACCATTGGAACAAAGGCTTATAAGGACTATAATGCACTCCCTTTTAAAACTAGGTTAAATCGCATGCAAAGAACCATGCTCAAATCTAAACTGCACCGCGTGCATGTCACGCACAGTGAACTCGAATACGAAGGCAGTTGTGCCATCGACGAAACCTTGCTGGAAGCCGCAGACATAAAGGAATACGAACAAATCCACATATACAACATTACCAATGGCGAGCGCTTTAGCACCTACGCCATTCGTGCTGAACGCGATTCTGGGATCATCTCCGTCAACGGCGCGGCCGCCCACAAAGCCGCCCCAAATGACATAGTCATCATTGCCAGCTACGCCGATTACCAGGCCATAGAGTTAGAAAATTTCACGCCAAAATTGGTCTACGTAGACCATAAAAACCGCATTTTATCCCAACGCAACGCCATTCCCGTACAGGCCGCTTAATGACAACAGAATTAGATCCGAACAAATCCGACGCCAATTATTTAGAGGGCTTAAAGCTCGCGGTCGTCGACGCCATTGAAGACATCAAGGGCTTTGACATCACGGTTATGGACGTACGCAAACTGACCTCCATGACCAGCTACATGATCGTCGCCAGTGCCACCTCCAGCCGTCAGGCCAAAGCCATTGCCGACAACGTCCGTGAAAAGCTCAAAGAAAAAGGCTACGGCATACGCGGTACCGAAGGCGAAAAAGAAGGCGAATGGGTGTTGGTGGATTTAAACGACATCGTTGCCCACATCATGGTGCCAACCACGCGCGCTTACTACAACCTAGAACAACTTTGGGGCGAAGCAGAAACGCGTCGCGGCCACATCAAAGCCGATCACGGCGAGGCCTAGTCCTCAAGCGACTAGCGGGTTGTAAGCATTGAAATTGCGCATCATCTCGGTTGGTCACAAAATGCCGGCATGGGTAGAAACCGCTTGCCAGGAATACGCCAAGCGCATGCCGCGCGAATTAAGCCTAGACATCATCGAAATCAAGCCGGAGAAACGCGCCGCCGGCAACAGCACTGAAAACATCCAACTCATCGAAGCCAAGCGCATCATCGAGGCCGTAGGCAAAGACTATTGCGTGGCCCTAGACGAACGGGGCGCCGAAGTCGGCACCTTGCAATTGGCCGATAAATTGCGCGATTGGCAAAGCCAAGGCCGCGACGTGGCTTTGGTCATAGGCGGCGCCGATGGCCTGCACGCCAGCGTCAAGCAAAAAGCCGATTGGCTATGGGCTTTGTCTAAACTCACGCTGCCGCATGCCATGGTGCGGGTACTATTGGCCGAGCAACTTTACCGTGCGCATACGGTCATTAGCAATCATCCCTATCACCGCGAATAAGCATGGCTCCGAATACCTACGAAAAAGCCTTGGTTTGGTTTAGACGCGACCTGCGTGATTACGACCACGCCGCCCTCTACCACGCGCTCAGCGCCGCCCGTCAGGTTTATTGCGCGTTTGTGTTTGATAGCGAAATACTGGATCGACTAAAAAACAAAGCCGATCGCCGCGTCGAATTCATTTGGCTGGCCGTCAGTGAGCTAAAGACCGCCTTGCAAAAACAGGGTGGCGACTTAATGGTTTTACACGGCCTAGCCAGCGATGAAATCCCCAAATTAGCCAGCCAATTGCAAGTGGATGCGGTGTTCTGCAACCACGACTACGAACCCGCCGCCATCGCCCGTGACGCAAAGGTGGCCTCGCGTTTGCAGAAAGAAAACCGCGCATTTCACCATTACAAAGACCAAGTAATTTTTGAAAAAAACGAGATCCTCACGCAAACAGGCAAACCTTACGGCGTGTTCACCCCCTATAAAAATGCCTGGCTAAAAACCATTCAAGACGGGCACTTAGAGCCCTACCCGGTCGAAAGCCAAATAAAAAACCTCGCGCCAATTAGCCAGCCTAGCACCCTACCCAGCTTAGCCAGCCTAGGCTTTGCAGCAACCAACTTAAGTGAACTGGGCATTAAAACCGGCATGCAAGGCGGCTTGGCTTTGTTTGAGGATTTTAAAAATCGCATGGGGCATTACCAAGACGCACGCAACTTTCCCGCGGTCAAAGGTGTGTCTTATTTGTCGGTGCATTTGCGCTTTGGCACCGTTTCTATAAGGCACTTGGCCAGGACGGCCATGCAAGAACACAACGCCGGCGCACAAACCTGGCTAAGCGAACTGATTTGGCGAGAATTTTACGTGCAACTACTGCACCACCATCCCCAGCTTGCTGCCGGGCTAGCCTACAAAGCCGAATTTGAACACCTGGCTTTTAGCAACGATCCCAGCTTATTTGCAGCCTGGTGTGAAGGCCGCACCGGCTACCCCTTAGTCGATGCCGCCATGCGCCAACTAAATAGCAGCGGCTTTATGCACAACCGCTTACGCATGATAGCCGCCAGCTTTTTAGTCAAAGACTTACTCATCGATTGGCGTTGGGGTGAGCGCTATTTCGCTGAGCAGTTAATTGATTTTGACTTCAGCGCCAACAACGGCGGTTGGCAATGGGCAGCCAGCACCGGTTGCGATGCCCAGCCTTGGTTTAGAATTTTCAACCCGACCACGCAAAGCGAACGCTTTGACGCAGCCGGCAAATTCATACGCCGTTATGTGCCCGAATTAGCCGCCTGCAACGACAAAGAAATTCACGCACCATGGCTGCTATCTGCCGACCGATTGCAAGCGCTTCATTTGAGGCTGGGCGAGGATTACCCGACCCCTATTGTAGATCATGCTACACAGCGCGGTTTGGCGCTCGCTCTTTACAAAAACAGATCCATTGCATGATAAAAGTAAAGGGTAAAAATACAACAAGCTTGTGGTAAAAAAGCCAAAAAGCTAGACAACCCAGACCTGCTCGGTTAAAGTAACAGCAGATAAAAACGAGGACTGCCTCAATATCATACGTAAGCGGATGTTGAAGAGAAAAAGTCTCGATTAAAGGCGAATAAGATGCAAACAAACACGATGGCATTTGGCAAAAAAATAATCTTAGTGGCATGCTTGGCTTTGCTATCGGCTTGCGCCACGCAAGGCAATAAAGACCCTCTGGAAGGCATGAACCGCGGCATTTATAAATTCAATGACGTGGCCGATAAAGCCCTAATTAAACCGGTCGCCTCCGTTTACCAAACCATCACGCCGTCACCGATACGCAAAGGCATTAACAATTTCTATGAAAACCTAACGTCACTGACCACGGTATTCAACGATTTATTGCAATTTAAATTTGCCCACGCCTTCACCGATGCCGGCCGTTTTATTATCAACAGCACGGTCGGTATTGCTGGCTTCTTTGATGTGGCGAGCATGGATAACGTGCCTAAACACAAGGAAGACTTTGGTCAAACTTTAGGTCACTGGGGTGTTGGCGATGGCGCTTATTTGGTATTGCCTATCTTGGGTCCATCTAGCTTACGCGACACCACCGGCTTGGTATTCGATTTGGCCACCACCGATCCGATTGCATACGTCCACCGCAAAGGCGATGTGCGCACGCACAACCAACTGCGCGTCGGTCAACTGATAGACAAACGTGCTGAGCTTTTAACGGCCACGGATTTAATAGATGAAGCGTCGCTGGATCCTTACGCCTTCACCCGAGATGCCTACCTACAACGTCGCGCCAGCTTGGTGCAAGACGGCATAGTCCCAGAAGAATTCATTAAAGACGACGAATAAACCGCAGGACTTGCGGCTAAGATTGTTACTCGCAGGCCACCGTCATACGCTCAATCAGTATTGAGCCCACTTGTTTCGAATTCTGCACCAACACATCCGAACCAATGCCAACTATGCCTTTTAGCATGTCGCGCATATTGCTAGCGATGGTGATTTCCTCCACCGCATGCACAATGACGCCGTTCTCCACCCAAAAGCCTGCTGCACCTCTAGAATAATCGCCCGTTACCGGGTTCACGCCGCTGCCCAGCAACTCGGTCACCAACAAACCGGTGCCCATTTGCTGCAGCATGCCAGCAAAATCATGCGATCCAGATTGCACCAACAAGTTGTGGTTACCGCCGGCATTGCCGGTGCTTTTCATGCCTAATTTTCGTGCCGAATAACTGCCCAAGACGTAGCCTTGTAAGACTCCGTCTTTGACCAATTGCCTAGGCTGCGTGGTGACGCCTTCGCTATCAAAGGGGCTGCTGGCCAGGCCTTTTAATAGATGCGGGTCCTCCACTATATTGAGCAAGGGGCTGGCAATCTGTTGGCCCAAGCTGTCCAATAAAAAAGACGATTTGCGGTACAAACTGCCGCCGGAAATAGCGCTGATCAGCGTGCCTATTAAGCCACTGGCGAGCGGCGCTTCAAACAAAACCGGCACTTGGCAAGTGCTGATTTTTCTTGAATGCAGGCGACGCAAGGTGCGCTCACCGGCAATGCGGCCTATCTCTTCCACCGCCTGCAAGTCATCCGCGGCGCGGGCAGTGCTATACCAATAATCCCGCTGCATGCTGTCGTCTGCCTCGGCGATCACCGAGCAGCTGATGCCGTGCCGCGAACTGGGGTAGCCGCCGGTAAAACCGTGGCTATTGCTGTAAGCAAAATAGCCTTCGCCGGTCGACACGCTGGCGCCTTCGGAATTACTGATGCGTTTATCCACACCCAAGGCTGCCGCTTCGCAGCGCTTGGCTAGTGCGATAGCCTCATCGACGTTGATGCCCCATGGGTGATGCAACTGCAAGTCCGGCACAGCTTGTGCCATCAAATCAGCGTCGGCCAAACCGCAATAGGCGTCTTGGGCAGTGTACTTGGCGATGTTGCATGCGGCCACCACCGTGTCTTGCAAGGCCGCTTGACTTAAATCGGAGGTGCTGGCGTGGCCTTTTTGTTGGCCAAAAAAGACCGTGATCGACATGCCTTTATCGCGGTTGTATTCGATGTTTTCCACTTCATTGAGACGCACCGACACGTTCTGGCCCATGCTCAGGCTAACTTCGGATTCCGCCGCGCTGGCACCCTGCTTTTTGGCAAGCTTGAGCACGTCCTGCGACATCTGCTTGATTTCATCTAAACTGTAACTAAAACCTGTGTTGGCCATGCTCTATCCATAGTGAATGTTGTGCTGCGTATTGGTAGCCTAATGGCTGGCGCCCGCCTGCGACTTAAGCCGACAGCACCAATCCAGCAAGGCTGTTATAATACCGCAACATGAAAGCCAAAAAGACAAACAGCGGCACTGATTTTAGCTACGACGCCAATCTGGCCTCAAAATTGAATGCCGATGAGCCCATCAGCAAGACGCAACTCAAAGCCGAGGCCGACGACCAGCAAGCCTTAGGCGTACGTCTAACCGAGCTACCTAAAGACAAACTGCTTAAATTGGATTTACCCGAAGCCGTGGTTACAGCCGTGTTAGACAGCAAAAAAATCACTGCGAACGGTGCCATCCGTCGGCATAAGCAATACCTAGGCCGACTCATGCGCGACATCGACAACGCCCCCATACTGGAGCAACTGGCCCGATGGGACGGCAAGCACAGCGCCGAAAATGCTTATTTCCATGGCCTAGAACGGTGGCGCGATCGCATGATTAAAGAGACCAATGCCTTATCGGAATTCATCGCCCTCTACCCGCAAACCGACATACAGCAATTGCGCACCTTGGTGCGCAATGCGCAAAAAGAATTGGCCACCGGCAAACCACCGAAAAGCAGCCGCGAAATCTTTAAACTACTCAGAGACATTACCGCGGCGGAAAGCGGTCATGCTGACGACGCCGATCAAGATGACCATGAAAGCACTGCTGAATAAACCCATTTTTCGTGCATTTGGCCTAACGGGCGGAACGAACGCTTTGCTGGCTTGCTTGTTGTTGATCTTGCCTGGCTTAAGTCTGGCCGGCGAAGCTGGCAATCGCATAGACCTCACGCAACATTGGGTGGGGCTCACTGCACTGAGCTTGTTTGTTATCGCCTACCTCATCGTCATGGCGGAAGAGTTTATTGACCTGCGTAAATCCAAGCCCGTCGTGCTCACTGCCGGCATCATATGGGCCTTGATTGCCTGGTATTACCAAACGCAAGGCATGCCGCATACCGTGGAGGCCGCCTTTAGGAACAACCTACTGGAATACGCTGAGCTGCTGCTGTTTTTGTTGGTGGCCATGACCTACATTAATGCCCTTGAAGAGCGGCAAGTATTTGAGGCTTTACGCACCTGGTTGATACGTAAAAATTTAAGTTACCGCGCGTTGTTTTGGGCAACCGGCTTACTGGCATTCCTCATATCGCCGATTGCTGATAACCTCACTACAGCCTTACTGATGGGTGCCGTGGTCTTAGCCGTAGGCGGCAGCCACAAAAAATTCGTCTTGCTTGCCTGCATCAACTTGGTGGTAGCAGCGAATGCAGGCGGCACATTCAGCCCGTTCGGCGACATCACCACCTTGATGGTTTGGCAAAAAAACATACAGGCTAGCAATGGCCTCATCACTTTCTGGACCTTCTTTAGTTTATTCGTCCCAGCTTTAGTTAATTGGTTGGTGCCAGCATGCCTCATGAGCTTGGCCTTGCCCAACGAAAAACCAAAAGGCAACAGCACACAACTGCCCATGCAGCGCGGTGCCTTAGGCATCATAGCCTTGTTTTTCCTTACCATAGCCATGGCGGTCATAGCCCACAGCATGCTGGCCTTACCCCCGGTATTGGGCATGATGACGGGCTTAGGCTTGTTGCAGCTTTATGCGTTTGTACTGAAAAAACAGGGTGAAAAGAACCAACTGAATAATAACCAGCAGCAAAAAGACCAAGCACCCATTCCATATGACATCTACAGCAAAGTAGCGCGAGCCGAATGGGATACCTTATTCTTCTTTTATGGCGTGATATTGTGCGTGGGTGGTTTGGGCTTTCTAGGCTATTTATCGTTGTTATCGCAAAGCCTGTACGGCGGATGGGGGGCGACCTATGCCAACATCGCCATAGGGCTGATTTCTGCGGTAGTGGATAATATTCCCGTTATGTTTGCCGTCTTGTCCATGATGCCAGACATGTCGATAGGCCAATGGATGTTGGTGACACTGACCGCCGGCGTAGGCGGATCGTTACTCTCGATAGGCTCGGCTGCCGGTGTCGCTCTGATGGGTCAAGCGCATGGCAGCTACACCTTTTTTGGTCACCTAAAGTGGGCGCCGGCCATAGCCTTGGGCTATGCAGCCAGCATCGCCACCCACCTACTGCTCAACAAAGCCTTATTCTAAAACTGGCAGTTAAAAGCCTGGACTAGCGTCTAGCGTTTAAGGCCACGCTGGTTTTCACCAATTCACCATTGTGTTGCAATTCTATCGCCACCGTTTGACCGGCATAGCGTTTAACCGCCGCGAACAAATCATCTGGTTTATTTAAAGTTAGATCGCCTATTTTCAATAAGCTGTCGCCTTTAACGATATTGGCTTTAGCGGCGGGCGACTCTTTAATCACCGCAAGAATTTTTAAGCCTGGCTCGGCTTGGGCTTTTTCATTTTCATCGCTGGCCGCTTTCACCAACTTAATCACGTGCACACCCAATAATGGCGTGGGCAATTTAGCCCAATAGCTGGCGTAATAGTTATACACAGTCGGCTCTTCCACCAAGTCTTTTTCGTCTATCTCTCCGCCGGTTTTAGCTGCTTGCTTGATTAAATCGAATTTGGCGCTGCCGGTTTTGGCTGAACCGTATTTACGGTACACCAATACCGTGTCAGCTTTGATGCTTTTACCAAATTGCAAGGCCCCGTCCACGGGCGCATCGGTGCCGGAAAAGCCGGTGGAACCCATCATGTCGTATCCGTCTTCCAGCATGCTAATGTTGTCATCCTCTTTATGATTGCTCAAGAGCATTTTGGTATCGGGTTGCGCGCTCAAGGATTTCAGCTGGCTGGTATTTTGCGCTTTGTAGTTTTTTGCATAAGGGTTGGCTTCGGCCGCCATAAGCTGACTGCAAAGCAACAATGTGCCGGCACTTAATAGCGCAAACAGCATGAATTTTTGCTTGGTGAATAATGCCGGTTTAGCCGAGGCTGTGCTCACTGATTGAGAGACTGAGGTGCGCATGAAAAAGTCCTTTAATGTGGGTAATGGTATGATTAAACCTTAAAGCTCAACTACTGACAAACAGATGACAAAAGAATTCATTAAAATTGGTTTAGTTTCCATTAGTGACCGTGCCAGCCAGGGCGTGTACCCCGATTTAGGCCTGCCGTCCTTACAAACTTGGCTAGAATCAGCCGTCACCAGCCCGGTTAGTTTCGAACAACGGCTGATCGCCGATGAACAAGCCGAGATTGAGGCCACCTTAAGCCAATTGGTCGATGAAGAAAATTGCCATTTGGTTTTAACCACCGGCGGCACCGGCCCGGCCTTGCGCGACGTTACGCCGGAAGCCACCTTGGCCGTGGCCGATAAGGTCATGCCTGGCTTTGGCGAACAAATGCGTCAAATCAGCCTGCACTTTGTGCCCACGGCCATTCTGTCCAGGCAAGTGGCGGTGATACGCAAGCAATGCCTCATCATTAACTTACCCGGCCAACCGAAAGCCATAGCGCAAACCTTGGCCGGCTTAAAAGACGAGCAAGGCAAGCAAACCGTGCACGGCATATTTGCCGCCGTGCCCTATTGCCTAGACTTAATCGGCGCGCCCTACATGACCACCAACGAGGCCGTCGTGACGGCGTTTCGCCCCAAATCAGCCAGCAAGGTGTCCTAGTGTCCGAGTTCGATGTCATCCGCCAATATTTCACCCGCGCGCCACAGCACAGCGAACTGGGCGTGGGCGACGATGCCGCACTCATCCGCGTTAGCCCCAACATGGAGTTGGCCATCTCCGCCGACATGCTGGTGTCCGGCACGCATTTTTTTGCTGAGGCCGACCCCTACCAATTAGGCTGGAAAGCCTTAGCGGTTAATTTGTCGGACATGGCAGCCATGGGCGCCCAGCCCAAATGGGCCACCTTGGCCATCGCTTTACCTAACATAGATCACGCTTGGCTAGCCGAATTCTCGCGCGGCCTGTTTGCCTGTGCGGATACATTTGGCGTTGATTTAATCGGCGGCGACACCACGCGCGGCCCACTCACCATCAGCGTGCAAATCATGGGCGAGGTACCCAACGGACTTGCCATTAAACGCAGTGGCGCCCAGCTTGGCGATCAAATATGGTTGTCTGGTCCATTGGGCCATGCGGCGTTAGCACTCGCTCACTTACAAGCCAGAATCAAGCTCGACGCCGATACCTTTGCCCGGTGCGCCAGCGCCCTGCACACTCCCCAACCACGCGTCGCTTTAGGGTTAGCCTTGCGCGGCATTGCCACCAGCGCCATTGATATTTCCGACGGCTTAGCAGCCGATTTGGGCCACGTCTTAAATGCCTCTAACTTGGGCGCCAAGCTGCATTTAACTCAGTTGCCGCAAGCAAGCCATTGGCCCATGGCCAGCCAACTCGAGCCTGCCGAACAACTGAAACTGCTCTTGGCCGGCGGCGACGATTACGAGCTGTGCTTTAGCGCCTCTGCCGTAGATCATGAGCGCATCAGCCAACTGGGCCTAAGCCTCGGATTGCCGCTGCTGTGCGTCGGTGAAATGGTCGCGGAGCGCGGCTTGGTAGTGCATGGTCTAGCAGGCGAACCACTAGACATTCAGGAGGCCGGCTTTGACCACTTCAAATAAACCCAGCGTGAGCATGCTCTTGCAACACCCCGCCCACTTTTTTGCCTTAGGCCTAGGTAGCGGCTTGGCTGCCAAAGCCCCGGGCACCTTTGGCAGCTTGGTTGGCTTGCCATTGTTCTGGCTGATTGCCGTCTATGCCTTGAGCACGCAATTAATCATCATCGCCGTCCTATTTTTGCTCGGCATCTATTTCTGCCAAGTCACCGGTGACGCACTGGGCGTGCCCGATCACGGCAGCATCGTTTGGGATGAAATTGTCGCCATGATGTTGGTGTTAACCGTCACACCCAATGAATGGCAGTGGACGCTAACGGCCTTTTTGCTGTTCCGCTTATTCGACATATGGAAACCCTACCCGATACGCCAATTGGATAAGCGATTTAAGAATGGCTTAGGCGTGATGTTGGACGATTTACTGGCCGCCGTTTACGCCATACTGAGCGTGCAAGTATTAATGCAGATTAGCCATGTCAGCGCCTGAGGACTTAAGCCAACTGGCCGAGCAACTCGGCAGCTTACTGCTAGCCCGAGGCCTAACATTAAGCTTGGCTGAATCTTGCACCGGTGGCCTAGGTTCGGAAATCATCACGCGCGTGGCCGGCAGCTCAGCCTGGTTTGATTGCGCGGTTGTCAGTTACAGCAATGCCAGCAAAGCAAACCTGCTCAAGGTAGCCAGCGATACCTTGGATAAGTTTGGCGCGGTCAGCGAACAAACCGCCGTGGAAATGGCCAGCGGCGTGATGGCCATAAGTGGCAGCCAATTAAGCGCCGCCGTCACCGGTATTGCCGGCCCCGCTGGTGGCACGCCGGCCAAACCGGTGGGCACGGTTTGCTTTGCTTGGTTAGGGCAAAATCAAGCGCCTCGCAGCACGACTGCGCACTTTAACGGCAGCCGCCAAGAAATTCGCCAGCAATCGGCAAAAACCCTAATTGAAGGGCTGATTGCACTTACCTTAAGCCTTGATTTATGAAATAATTACAGGCTGTTAAACGCAATCAAAACCACATAAAACTCAGAGGCAAAACACCATGGATGACAACAAAAGCAAAGCACTTGCCGCCGCATTAGCGCAGATTGAAAAGCAATTCGGCAAAGGGTCCATCATGCGTATGGGTGATGGCAGCATAGGCGAAGACGTCCAATCGGTGTCCACCGGCTCATTGGGTCTGGACATTGCCTTAGGCATAGGCGGTTTACCGCGCGGCCGTGTGGTGGAAATTTACGGTCCGGAATCGTCTGGTAAAACCACGTTGACGCTGTCAGTGATTGCGCAAATGCAAAAAATGGGTGGCACGGCCGCCTTTATCGATGCCGAGCATGCCTTGGATCCGCAATACGCCGCCAAATTAGGCGTCAACGTGCCGGATTTATTGATCTCCCAACCGGACACCGGCGAACAAGCCTTGGAAATTGTCGACATGTTGGTGCGCTCCGGCTCAGTAGACATCGTGGTGGTGGACTCGGTCGCCGCCCTAACCCCACGCGCAGAAATTGAAGGCGAAATGGGTGATTCACACATGGGCTTGCAAGCCCGCTTGATGAGCCAAGCCTTACGTAAACTAACCGGCAACATCAAACGCACCAACACCTTGGTCATCTTCATTAACCAAATCCGCATGAAGATAGGCGTGATGTTTGGTAACCCAGAAACAACCACCGGCGGTAACGCCCTTAAATTTTATGCCTCCGTGCGTTTAGACATACGCCGTACCGGCGCCATCAAAAAAGGTGACGAAGTCATCGGCTCTGAAACCCGCGTCAAAGTTATTAAAAACAAAGTAGCGCCTCCGTTCAAACAAGCTGAATTTGACATCTTGTACGGCGAAGGCATTTCCCGCGAAGGTGAAATCATCGAATTGGGCGTGAACGCCAAGTTCGTGGAAAAAGCCGGCGCATGGTACAGCTACAACGGTGAAAAAATCGGCCAAGGCAAAGACAATTCGCGTGACTTCTTGAAAGCCAACCCAGCGATTGCCAATGAAATCGATGCAAAAATTCGTGCCAACATGAAAGCGATCGCGGATGCCATGCCGGCCGTTCGCGCGGAAGCCGAAGAAGACTAGCAGCACAGCCTTAAGCGGGTTCAGCCATCGTCTACCAAGCTAAAAGTTTGCGCCAACGCGCCTTGGATTACTTGGGTAAACGCGAGTATTCTTATGTTGAATTGGCGCAAAAACTAAAGGCTTATGCCGAAGAGTCGGACGACATTCCGGCCATATTGGATGATTTTAAAAAGCGCGGCTGGTTAAGCGACGCGAGGTTTACCGAGCAATTGGTGCACGCCAGAAAAGTGCGCTACGGCAGCGCCAAAGTCGCCAGCGAGCTGCGCGAAAAAGGCATAGCCGAAGACTTAATCGCCGGTGCCGTGGAAGAAATAAAAGCCCACGAACTCGACTACGCCAAAGCCGTGTGCTTAAAGAAATACCATGGCGCACCAAGCAGTCGGGAAGAATGGGCCAAGCAAGCCCGGTTTTTACAAAGCCGCGGCTTTAGCTTTGATGTGATTAAAAAAGTATTGAGCAGCATAACGAACGACGAGCCAGCCAGTTAGCCTGGCTCTTACATAAGAAACGCAGTAAAACTATGACCATTAAACTCAGCAGCCAACCCAGCAGCAATGAAATCCGTTCTGCCTTTCTAGCCTTCTTTGTCGAAAAAGGCCACCAAGTGGTGTCGTCCAGCTCCTTGGTGCCACACGGCGATCCGACCTTGTTGTTCACCAACGCCGGCATGAACCAATTCAAAGACGTGTTCTTGGGCTTTGATAAACGCAGCTACACGCGTGCCACCACCAGCCAAAAATGCGTACGCGCAGGCGGCAAACACAATGACTTAGAAAACGTTGGCTATACAGCGCGTCACCATACTTTCTTTGAAATGTTGGGCAACTTCAGCTTTGGCGATTACTTCAAAAAAGAAGCCATCAGCTACGCCTGGGAATTGCTGACCGAAGTATTCAAACTGCCTAAAGACAAACTCACTGTCACCGTTTATGCCGAGGACGAAGAATCCTACGCCATCTGGCTAAACGACATAGGCGTGCCGGCCAACCGTATCATACGCATAGGCGACAACAAAGGCGTGCGTTACGCCTCCGACAACTTCTGGATGATGGGTGACACCGGTCCTTGCGGCCCTTGCACCGAGATTTTCTACGACCACGGCGACCACCATTTTGGTGGCCCACCGGGCAGCCCAGACGAAGACGGCGACCGTTACATCGAGATTTGGAATAACGTCTTCATGCAATTTAACCGCGACGAAGCCGGTGTCATGCACCCGCTGCCAAAACCCAGCGTCGATACCGGCATGGGCTTGGAGCGTTTAGCTGCGGTATTGCAGCACGTGCACGCCAATTACGAAATCGATTTATTCCAGGGCTTGATCGCCGCAGCCGCCAAAGCGACCAAGACCACCGACCTCGACAGCCCTAGCTTAAAAGTGCTGGCCGACCACATCCGCGCCTGCTCATTCTTGATTGCCGACGGTGTGATTCCAGGCAACGAAGGCCGTGGTTACGTGCTGCGCCGCATCGTGCGCCGCGCTATCCGCCATGGCTACAAATTAGGCGCACGCAGTGCCTTCTTCCACAGCTTGGTGGCCGACCTAGTCAAGGAGATGGGCGACGCTTACCCGGAACTTAAAACCGAACAAGCACGCATCACCAGCACGCTCAAATTGGAAGAAGACCGTTTCTTTGAAACCATAGAAAACGGCATGGAAATTTTAGAGACGGAATTGGCCAGCATGGCTAAGGCTGGCAACAGCACTTTTAACGGTGACTTGGCCTTTAAACTGCACGACACCTTTGGTTTCCCTCTAGACTTAACCGCCGACATTTGCCGCGAGCGCCAAGTCGCGGTAGACAGCGCTGCCTTTGACGCCGCCATGAGCCGTCAAAAAGAACAAGCGCGTTCGGCCGGTAAATTTAAAATGGCCGCCAACTTAGACTACAGCGGTGCTAATTCCGAATTCAAAGGCTACGTTAGTTTAGAAACGCAAGCCAAGGTCTTGGCCTTATACAAAGACGGCAGCGCCGTGCCGCAATTAAACGAAGGCGAGCAAGGCGTGGTGGTCTTGGACAGCACGCCCTTCTATGCCGAATCCGGCGGCCAAGTGGGCGACACCGGTTTGCTGAAAAGCGAGCAAGGTATTTTTGCCGTGGAAGACACGCAAAAAATCCAAGCCGCGGTGTTTGGCCATCACGGCGTGTTAAAAACCGGCAGCCTTAAGGTCGGTGACAAGCTAAAAGCCACGGTCGATTTAACGGCGCGCAACAACATCATGCGCAACCATTCGGCCACGCATTTAATGCACAAAGCCTTGCGTGAAGTATTAGGCGGCCACGTGCAACAAAAAGGCTCCTTGGTGGACGCGGACAAAACCCGCTTTGACTTTGTCCACAACGCCCCCATGACCGAGCAAGAAATTGCTCAGGTGGAGGCCATAGTCAATGCCGAAATTTTAGCCAATGCCGAGTGCCAAGCGCGCGTCATGGACATAGAATCGGCGCAAAAAACCGGTGCCATGATGCTGTTTGGTGAAAAATACGGCGACGAAGTGCGCGTGCTAGACATCGGTAGCTCACGCGAATTATGCGGCGGCACCCA
>Ga0208856_1000524_pt1 | contig 14702 bp, 10 predicted proteins | sample LakMenEpi13Jul12_FD_150690 | JGI IMG/M metagenome (GOLD analysis project Ga0208856, IMG submission 150690) | Freshwater microbial communities from Lake Mendota, WI - 13JUL2012 deep hole epilimnion (SPAdes) | ecosystem: Environmental > Aquatic > Freshwater > Lentic | place: Lake Mendota, Madison...
CCGCTTGCCCGTCTTTTTGTGCAATATCTATTTGACTGCCTTCATGAAGTTTATCAACACCCTCTAACGCCACCACGTCATTTGCGGATAATTTTCCAAAATAACCGCTTTATCGCCTTCAATGTCACCGAGTTTTACGCGACGTAATTGAACAGTTTTCTCTGGCGTAATGACATACACATAAGTCCCACGTTCATAGTTTTAAATGGCAGCACTCGAAATTTGCACAGCGTTTGTTAAGGTGTCTACGTGCATTCTAACATTCACAAATTGATTGGCGAATAAACGACCATCCAGATTGGTAAATTGTGCTTTAAGTTTGAGCGTACCGGTTTGCGCATCACTTCGACTGCCAAGTGGTTTCACACGACACACAAACAGGTCAAAATTTGTGAGAATCCATTAAACATCGCAAAATAATTCATATCATGACAGATTATTGTAGTCCCTATAAGAAATTCATTCCTAAATCGCTTCATACCTAGTCAAAAGTCCAAATTTATACCATGGAAGGTTATAACAGCTTGTTTAGTCGTTTTCTTGATAGATTACGCAGAAAATCAAAATGCTATAGCAAAAGCGAAGTGATGCTTAAATGGAACCGCCAACTCGAATCTATATTTAATTAACCATGCCGATTTTACTAACTTACTCACCCTACATGATTATGCCCAAGCAACGTTCCCGTTGCGAATGCCAAGTCAACCAAGGAGACTTGATAATCTGAAATTGCACGAACTTCTCGTAATTGTGCATCACCTAAACGGGTTAACGTTTCCAAAACTTCTGTCATCGTTCGCAAACCTTCGCGAAATTGTTTTAATTCTGCATCGTAATTTAAACCCGCCAAAATGACATTTTGTCTTGCGGCTAAAATACGTTGCCAATTTTGTTCCGTGGTATCCAGTGCATCATAAATCTCACGTTTTACGGTGAGCTCTCTTAATTGCTGCGTACTTAATCGTTGTATGCGTTCTTGTACTGCACGCTCTAGTTTTGATTTTCGCAACTCATTTGACAAGGGAATTTCCATTCGCATTCCCACTGACCAATCTGAATAATTTCCATCTAATGTTTGAGTAAATGCACTATCCAGAGATTGTGTATCACGACCCAGCGAACCATAATTATAATCAAGCATAAACATGGGCAGAGTTTGATTTTTTAAATAATCAATTTTTGTTAAATCTGCTGCAAGTTTTAATTCTAATTCCAAAAGTTCTAAGCGACCTGTAAGGGCTTTTTGTACCAATTCATTTCTATCAAAATCGAAATGTAATAAAGTTGGCGATGTTTTAGGTACAATAAGAATTTGAGAATCAACGCTTAAATTCGCATCATTGAGCAATAGTTTTAATTGACGTTGGCGAATTTTCAATGTGGTATTAGCCGTAATCAAACTTTCACGACGTTCTGCTACACCGATTTCAGCTCGATTAATTTCAACCGCCGCAGTCAAACCGTTTGCCACCCTTTTTTTGACCATCGCCAAATTATCCGATGCATTTTCATATTGTTGGCGACGCACATCTAATTCACCCCACGCCATATAAATTGACCAATATGCGCGTTCAATACTTGCTAAAACACGAATAGATTGTAAGCGTGTTTTTACATCAATAATTTGCTGCTCATATTTAGCTATTCGAATCCCTGCTACATTGGTGTCAATGCCACCATCACGTAACAAGGGTTGACTCACTGAAAAACGCAATGCATTTTGATATTGCGCAGAGGGGACACCTTTAAATTGTTTTTTTTCATCAAATGGCGAACTTAACGTCACTTTTGCACCTGTGCGCAGTGGAATGACAATTCCCGCCTCCATTTCTAAAACTTGTGTTAATTGAGGAATGGCAGTAAGTTTATCTACTTCATTTTTCAGTAATCCATTCTCAGTTGTTGGTGTAAACTTCACTACATCCAAATTTTGAGAAGGCATATTTTTACTGCCATATTTGGCTTTTGCAAAAATTAAATCGTCAAATTTTGCTTCTTCTTCGCTAACTTGTGTTGCAGCGATTTTCGGATCGATTTCAGCAATTTTTAAATCTAAATTATTTTCTAATGCCAAAGCACGAATGTTGGCTAACGTAAGCTCAACAGATTCTTTGGGTAAATCTGTTTTTTTTACAGTTTCCACATCACGTTCTTTAAATTTGGGCAAGGCTTTTTCAGTGGTTTCAGGCGCTGATTTTGTTACGTTGTCGAATTCAATCCCTTCGTTAATCATTAAACGCGCTTTTGCTTTTTCTTCAATGGGTGCAAATGAGGAACCGTTCAAATAATAATTACAACCTGTCATCATTAAAGACGCGATTAAATAAACACTACTTCTTAATCTATCACGTGTTTTATTTTTCATTTTTTTCAGGGGTATAAACAGGTGGAAACGCATTCAATTGTCGCCAAAGTTCATAAATCATCGTCACGCGATTCAATAAAATCCATCCTTCAACTCGAACACCTTGTCTTAAAAACCGTTCTGATGGCCATTCTTGACTCGCTTCATCGGGTGTGAGAACCACGCGAAACTTGCCTTTTCCATCGTCGGTTGCATCCACAAATGCCACATTCGCACCAAATGTCCCTACTGCCATTTCAGGCCATCCAGCAAATTGTAGTGCTGGCCAACCTTCAAACTGCAATCTCGCATGACGCCCCCTTGTAATTAAGGTTACATCATTACCATTCACCCATAACTCAACTGCTTTTACATTTGTATCAGGCACTAAAATCAACAACGCATCCCCTTGCCGAACTAAATCACCTTGTGGATTTTCGAGAAGGCGAAGCACACTTCCATCACGCGGTGCTTTTATAATTTGTGCGGTTTGACGAGATAGATCGATATCATTTTTTAATAAGCTCGATTTTGCATCTTCAACTTCACTTTGTGTTTTACTCATCAAGGCGTTAGCTGAATTAATTCGAGCTTGCGCATCACTGCGAATTCTTTCAATTTCGGTAGCGGCGGCATGTTGCTCAGCAACTGCGCCATTTAAGGTTGCTTGCTGACTGTTCAAATTTCGTAATGCGATAATTTTGTCTCGCTCTGCCACTTCAGCATCACGTTTAGAGACTAAACCGTCTACTAAAAGTCGGCTTAAACGTTCCAGTTGTAAATTTGCCGTATCGAGCGAGGCTTGTGAAGAAAGAATGGTTTCTTGTGCTGAATTTGCTCTTTGCCTTGCTACATCTAAACGGTATTGAGCAGTTGCAATTTGTAAATCCCGTGTTGAAATTAAGTTATCGATTTGTAATTGATACGCACTCAATTCCTCTTGCTTTGCTGTCAATTTTAATTTTGATGCATCGCGTTGCTGTGTTAGCCGAGGGAGCAAATCAGGATCGACATCCACAATTTCAACGAGCGTATCCCCTGCTTTAACTTTTGCACCTTCACGAACGAACCATTGCGTAATGCGCCCACTGACAGGTGATTCAATTTTTTGTTGACGTTCGATTGGTGCAAAAGCAATCACCTTTCCTGATGCACGAATATTTTGTTGCCAAGGTGAAACCAACAGTAATAATGGAATTAATACAAATAACCACACACAACACCGACTTAAAACACTCACAATTCTGGGTGTTTTAGTTGCGTTGAATGCTGAAAGTCGGGGAACGAAGAGTCTATTTTTCATAGAAAAGCTCAATCAAGTGAAATTAGACGCTCACACTGCGACGCAACAGCCGTGTTTTGCGTAAAAACAAGTAAAGTCCAAGGCGCATTCTTAGCTAGGAAATAACTCATCACCCGCATTTGTCTAGTTTCGTCAAATTCGTCTAATAGACTATCAATTAGCACCAGAACAGGATTATTGATTACGCCTCTAGCCAACATAACTAAACGTTGTTGTGATTTTGAAAGTGGTGAACCGGTTGAGGAAATAGGGAGAGAAAGTGTTTGTCCAAATTGCGCATCCAGTTCATCTAAGAGTCCCAAATCGTAGAGTACTTTTGCAACCTGCTGTTGCTCAATCTGTTCTCGTCCTAATACAATATTTTCCAGTAATGACCCTTCAATCATTTCAATATCATTGATCAAGGAAATTTGCTCTCGCAAAGTCGGTAAATGCAAATTTTGTAAACGGGTTTTATCAAAATTAATATTCCCTTTTTGGCCTTCGCGTAGCCCATAAAGTAATTCTGCTAAAGTGGTTTTCCCAGAACTCCCAGTCCCCCATATCGCCACTTTTTCACCTGCACTAACACTAAAATGTAAATTTGAAAAAATGTTTCTAATTGGCAGGTAATGAAATGAAAGCTGCTCAACATCAACAGAAATGGGCGTTGAAAATGAAATTATTGCGCCTTTTTCTTGTTCAAGGGGTAAATCGAGCAAATGCCCAATTTTATCTACAGCCGTTAATAAATCGTAAAAGCTTTCTAAATGCTTTCCGAATTTAATTAATGCCGCTAACGCCATTGACACAATCAATTCTGCCGCCACTAATTGACCCAGTGTCAATTGCCCTTCAATAACTAGATAACCACCAATGGACAAAAGTCCTGTATTGGCAATGACGTATAGCGCCATCGACCCCATGGTTTGTCGAAATAAAATACGATAATGCGCTATTTTTTCATTTAAATAATCATGCGCTAAAATATCAATACGCTCCTGGGCATATTGTTCATTTGAAGCCGATTTGAATGTGTTTTTATTATCAGCAAGCACTTCAAGCCAATCAACTAAGGCATATTTTGCTTTGGATTCAGCAATCGATGTTTTAACAGCGCCGCGCCCCAATACAAATAAAATAAAGGCAATCGTGGTTAATAAAAAAACATCAAAACTCAGTAAAAATGGATGGTAAAAAGCTAACAGGGTCAATCCCGCTATCGTTTGCATCAATAAACGCACACCATCAAGTAATAAACCAGAGCAAAATTTTTGAACCGTTTGAATATCAAAAAAACGATTTACTAATTCTGCACCACGATGTTTATCATGTAAATGACTCGACATTTTAGGAATACGATAAGCTAAATCCGTTGCTAATCGGACAAATAATCGACGTTGGATAATTTCAGCAAGATAGGCTTCTAATAAATAAATCGCACCTGAAAAAGCCAACAAAACAAATAAAATAATAGAAAGAACGGCTAAAGGCTGTCCCATTCCCCCCATTGCCACGGTATTAACCACAGCTTGTACGGCAATTGGCGCCGATAACGCTAATAAACCTGAGCCAATAGCCAAACCAAAAATTAAGGCTAAGTCCGTTCGCTCTGTTTGAAGAAGATTTGTTAACCTTTGAAATGGTGTCAGATGTTCGTGCTCATGACTGACTGCTTGTTCAAGTGGTTTTTTAGGTTGAATCATCAAAAAATCAAATGTGTTTTCAGTATTCGCATTCAAAAATTTTAATATTTCATTGAATGAAAATATATACTCATCAATCTTTTCTTCATGTATATCAACAATTTGAAAATGTCCCATACTAAAACCATAAAATACCACTATACGTCCATTTTCAAATACGCCAACAATTGGCGTTTGATAACTCGAAAACTTCAGTGCTTCTTCCATGGAACAATGCAGTATTTGTGTATTTAAATCCACAAAATCCATTAATAATGGCAATTCAACTAACCAATTTGTAATGTTTTTTTGTGTCAGATGAAACAATGTCTCGAACGATCTTTGTTGCTCAAATAGAGTTAATAAAAACTGCAACAATTTGTGAATGGCGTATTTAGAAAGTAATTGATTAGTCATATCAATGAAATAACAAAATAAAAAGTCTGATTTTTATAAATAAATCAGATACTTGGTTTTTTATGCAGGCAATACAATTACTTTTAAACTATCCTTAATTAAGAATTAGCTAACTGCTCAAAATATTCTAGTATATTACAGTTTTTGATCATTACGCTATTTTACCCTTTTAAAATAAGGTTTCATTTTTAAACATTTCTAATAATTCGATAATTTCTTTAGGTTGTTTTCTAAAACTTTCACTTTTATAAAATGCCTCTAAACTCACAAATGAATCGATATCTTTTTCACTCACTTTATTAAACCCCATTTCTAAATTGGCAAAACTACGTTCAGCTATAGGTTTTTTTAAAATTAATGATACTTTATGGTGTATAGGGTCTTTTGAAATTCTGGCAAACGTTTCACAAACATCATCAATATCTCCCTCCAAAATTTGAACAAAATAAGGATCGATATAGAGCAACATCCCTGTCACGTTCACAGCTGAATTTATAGGACGTGTTCTATCCAATAAACTTTTCAGGCAGTTATCCGTCATTTTTTGTTTGGCAACGCTAGTATAAATTAAACAATGCAACGACATAGTGACTTCCTATTTTCTAAAAATCATTTTAAACGTCGAAAATAAAACTATTATTACAATCAGAAAAACGCTGGAATATACTGTATATCGATGCTAAAAGAGATTGTCGTAAAACGTCACCTCACCTGTTGAAATCTCATGAGTTCCCCCCACTAGCTTAATTTCACCCTTTTGAATCATTTCTTTCAAAATCGGACTACGTTCAAGTATACCGTTTACTGTTCGTTTCACGTTAATAATGGATACTTTTTCCACAAACTCATCATTACTCGAATTGCGATTTTGTGTTTCAGTTTTTTCATCATAAACGGCAGGCTGAATTTTTGAAAGTAGCGCTGTTAAATTTCCCATATCGACATGGTCACACGCCCCTTTAATGGCTCCACATCGCGTATGCCCTAAAACAGCAATAATTTTTGACCCCGCCACTTTACACGCAAACTCCATGCTACCGAGAATATCTTCATTTAGGATATTACCCGCAATACGTATACTAAAAACATCCCCTAAACCTTGGTCAAATATCAGTTCTGCCGATGTGCGCGAATCAATACAACTCAAAATGACGGCAAATGGATGTTGCCCGTCTGAGGTTTCATTCGCTTGTTCGAGTAAGTTACGGTTTGATTGCAAATTACTCATAAACCGGTGATTACCTTCTTTCAATAAGTCCAACGCAATTTCAGGCGTAATAGCCGCTTGTAATTCTTTGGTTAACGTTTTCACTATGTTCTCCTTGACGCTATCGTAAAGATCAAAAAATAATTGAATGCATATTATATAAACTCAAAACTTTCAATACCTTCGCCAATTTCAAAATCAATGTAAAAATTTATATATTTTTACATCTATAAATCAATTTGTGACGAAGTTTAATTTCATGAAAAATCACTTGTTTTTCGTTTTGGCGAAGGTATTGAACTTTACACTGCATTAAAAACCATCAACAAACCATAATCATCATTAAACAATTTCAATCAAAACTTCATCAGGGTTAGCTGGCTCACCTTTCACAATATGAATAGCTTTTACCGACCCGTTTATTTGTGCGGTGATTTCGGTTTCCATTTTCATTGCCTCAGTAATTAATAATGCTTGTCCTTCAACCACTTCTTGACCTACTTTCACTAAAACATCAATTACATTGCAGGGCATACTAACCACTACATCCCCTTTACCTCTTGGTTTAGCTCGTTTGCTTGAAATTTTATTTTTTACTGCTCCCTGTATCCCACCTTCCAGTACCATTTCATCGAGTGTTTCAACCACAATTTCCTCAGGCACACCATCCACCATAAAATAAAAATGACGAAGTGTTTGATTTTTCGGGCCAGCTCCTGTAACTTTGACGTGATAGGATTCGCCATGTAATGCCACATTAAATTCTGTCGGTGCCGTTGAATTATCAGATAGTTTTACTTCCATTTCTAATGGTTCGGGAACGAGCACTCCTTGTAGACGCTGTTCTAAAAATTGTTTACCTACTTCAGGAAACATCGCAAAACTCAATACATCTTCATCATTGAGCGCCAGTGCTCCAATTTCTTGACGTAAATTTTCAAATTCAGGTTTGAGTAAATCCGCCGGACGACAATCGATAACATCCTCTTTTCCAATCGCATGTTTTTTTAAATCACTGTCAACGGCCGCAGGTGCCTTACCGTATCCTCCTTGCAAATACCGTTTGACTTCATTTGTAATTGTTTCATAACGTTTGCCCGTTAACACATTTAAAACAGCTTGTGTCCCAACAATTTGAGAGGTTGGCGTCACTAGCGGAGGGTAGCCTAGGTCTTTTCGAACTAAAGGAATCTCTTTATAAACTTCACCAATCCGATCTAAAGCATTACGCTCTTTGAGTTGATTAGCTAAATTAGAAATCATGCCACCAGGAACTTGAAAAACATGTACTTGGGTATCAATGCCCGTAAATTCACTTTCATAGCGATGATATTTTTTGCGCACTTTTGCAAAATAATCATTCACTTCTTTCAATTTTTCTAAATCGAGTCCTGTGTCATGCACCGTTCCTTTCAAGGCAGTCACTAAACTTTCAGTAGGTGGATGACTTGTACCACCAGCCCATGAAGAAAGCGCTGTGTCAATGTGTTCACAACCTGCTTCAATGGCTTTAATCTGACACATTTCCGCAAGGCCAGATGTAGAATGACTATGTAAATGCAAAGGCAAATCCACCGTATCTTTGAGCGCTTTCACTAACTCACTAGTGGCGTATGGCGTTAATAATCCTGCCATATCTTTAATTGCAATCGAATCACAACCTAAATTTGCCAATGATTTACCCAACTCCACAAACACGTCAATGTTATGCACTGGGCTCGTGGTATAGCAAATCGTTCCTTGAGCATGTTTACCTGCTAATTTTGTTGCCTCAATTGCCGTGGTTAAATTTCGAATGTCATTTAGCGCGTCAAAAATCCTAAACACATCCATACCATTTTCAGCTGCTCTAGCAATGAAAGCGCGGACAACATCATCGCTATAATGCCGATAACCAAGTAAGTTTTGCCCACGCAACAACATTTGCAAACGCGTGTTTGGTAAAGCGGCTTTTAATTTGTGTAACCGCTCCCAAGGATCTTCTTTTAAAAAACGTAAACAAGCATCAAATGTCGCACCTCCCCAACATTCAAGCGACCAATAACCAATCTCATCAAGCATTTTACACGCTGGCAACATATCGCTTGTTTGCATACGTGTTGCAATTAAAGATTGATGTGCATCTCGTAAAATAACGTCTGTTAAATGAACTTTTTGCATTGTCGTTTCCCTAAATAAATTACAGACCAGTGTGAGCAGCCATTGCTGCTGCAATCACTTTTGCGAGTTCCGCAGGTTGGAGTTTGTTTGAGTAATTAACCAATTCTGGATATTTCTCGATAAAACCCGTATTAAAATTAGCTTCTTGAAAATCGTGATGTTTGAGGATTTCCAGATAATAAGGAATCGTAGTTTTAATTCCAAACAATCCCATATCCTTCAAACTTCGCTCACCGCGCTTAATCACATCTTCCCATGTCATTGCGCTAACAATCACTTTAGCTAACATGGAATCGTAAAAAGGAGGAATTTCATAACCCGTATAAATTGCTGTATCTGTTCTCACGCCTGGTCCACCGGGTGCATAATAACGAGAAATTCGGCCAAAACTAGGTAAAAAATCATTCTGCGGATCTTCAGCATTAATACGAAATTGAATGGCATAACCACGACGAACAATTTCATGTTGTTTAAAGCGCAACGTTAAACCTGCCGCGATGCGAATTTGCTCTTCTACAATATCAACACCCGTAATGGTTTCAGTAATCGTATGCTCAACTTGCACGCGAGTATTCATTTCCATGAAATAAAAACGATTATTTTCGTCTAATAAAAATTCGATGGTTCCCGCATTTGTATAACCAACCGCTTTAGCCGCTAAAACCGCAAGACCACCTATATATTGACGCTGTGCTTCTTCAAGTTGAGGTGATGGTGCTATTTCAATGAGTTTTTGATTACGTCGTTGTATTGAGCAGTCGCGTTCATAGAGATGAATGGTATTACCATGCGAATCAGCTAGAATCTGCACTTCTATGTGTCGTGGGTTCACGACGCATTTTTCTAAAAATACATCCGCACTACCAAAAGCTTTAGTGGCTTCGGATATCACGCGATCATAATTTTTCACTAATTCTGCAGATGAATCGCAACGGCGAATGCCCCGCCCCCCACCACCTGAAGTTGCCTTAAGCATAATGGGATAACCAATTTTTTCAGCCGCCTCTAGTGCTTGTTCTAAATTTTCTAAATTGCCATCTGTACCAGGGGTAACTGGAATTCCCGCAGCAATCATGGCTTGTCTTGCCTTGGTTTTATCACCCATGCTTTCGATAACATCCGCATCAGGGCCAATAAAAACAATACCTCTTTCTTTACAAACTCTCGCAAACTGCGCATTTTCAGAAAGAAAACCATAACCTGGGTGTATAGCATCACACCCTGTTGCGGCTGCTAAATCCACCAGCGCATGGACATTCAAATAACCTGCAAGCGGTTCACTACCAATAAAATAAGATTCATCCGCTTTTTTAACGTGCAAACCAAAGCGATCCGCTTCGCTATAAATTGCAACTGAACGAATACCCATTTCAGCGCAAGCACGAATAATCCTAACTGCAATTTCACCCCGATTAGCTATTAATATTTTGCGTAACATACTACCTCCTCAAGAAAATAGGCGATTGAGTCTAATGGGCGATATTTAAACTAGAAAAAACTAGTGATTCGAGAAACAAAATAATATTTGCTTCGTTTTTTTCATTACCAAAATCCGTTAATGAAGGTAAATTATGCATAAAGAAACTTTGCAAATGTGCTATTTCAATAATGGTGCTGGATAATGATTTTGGATACAGATAATCTGGATTACATTCCAGTATGATATTGCCTATTTTTGCGCAAAGATCTTTGTAAGGTTTAAATAGATGATCTTTATTATCAATAGACACTTTTTTTGTTAAATACGCTTTTATACCCTCAGTAATAATGATTTGATGCAATATGGACTCATTAACATACGTTGTGGTGATACTGTCATCAATCGGGGTGGCTAATAACGTAATCGTTTTTTTAAGTCTCACTACCGGATCTGAAATGTTATTGAGATGAAAAGTAACTTGATACTCCAACCAACTCCAATACCACGCAGTGATATAGATTAAAATTCGATGTTTATTTTCGAAATATCGATAAATTCCCGCCTCGGTCGTGCCGATACTTTGTGCTAATTTTTTGAAGGTAAAAGCCTCAAAACCCTCGTCATGAATCAATTGCACGCTATGCAGTACAATCTTCTTCCCTAACTCAGTTTGTTGAGGATCTTTAATAAACAATTTCTCATTCATTTTAATCTGTAACTGTAAACCCATCTTTATTACCTCAAATGAAAAGAATGACAACTATATAAATTAGTAGCTAAATTATTTTATATGATATAAATACTATCATCAATAAATGCAATAATCTACAAAAAATTATCATTACCTAATCCATCAAATAGTAATATCTGATACACAAAAACCTTTTCTAACACTTTCTCATGCTTTACATATTGAGCTTCTTTTAGAAAAAGTCACCACTGTATAAGTTGCTACATCACATGCATTGATAAGTAATCTTTTTTAAATACACAGATGGAAGATCAATATTATTTTTAAAAATAGCCTTCACGTTTCTTTTGCTCCATCGAACCAGACTGATCTCGATCAATCAAGCGCCCTTGACGCTCAGAAGTAGTCGTCAGCAACATTTCCTGAATAATTTCAGGCAACGTGGTGGCAGTTGATTCGACAGCCCCAGTCAAAGGGTAGCAACCTAAGGTACGAAAACGCACCATTTTCATTTCCACCTTATCTTTAGCTGTAATTGGCATGCGTTCATCATCAACCATAATTAGCATCCCGTCTTTTTCAACAACTGGGCGTTCTTTAGCGAAATACAAAGGGACAATCGGAATTTTTTCCATATAAATGTATTGCCAGATATCGAGTTCTGTCCAGTTCGATAAGGGAAACACGCGTATGCTTTCATCTTTATCTACCTTGCTATTGAAAATAGTCCATAATTCTGGACGCTGATTTTTTGGATCCCAACGATGATTTTTATCACGGAACGAATAGACGCGCTCTTTAGCACGAGATTTTTCTTCATCACGTCGCGCACCACCAAAAGCCGCATCAAAACGATATAAATTCAGTGCCTGCTTTAACGCTTGGGTCTTCATAATATCGGTGTGTTTTTGGCTTCCATACGTGAATGGGTTAACCCCCATTTTGACGCCTTCCTGATTGGTATGAACCAATAACTCTAAATCTAATTCCCGTGCCAATCTATCCCGAAATTCAATCATTTCGCGAAATTTCCATGTTGTGTCAACATGAAGTAAAGGGAAAGGTGGTTTTCCTGGATAAAAGGCTTTCATGGCCAGATGCAGCATTACCGCCGAATCTTTTCCAATAGAATAAAGCATCACAGGCTTTTCAAACTCTGCTGCAACTTCACGGATGATAAAGATACTTTCAGCTTCGAGTTGTTTTAAGTGTGTTAAATGATTAGCAGTCAAAGCGATATCCTTGAGTAAAGTTTATGTCTAGTTAACTAATAAATGATCAACTGAGAACGCTGTTCATTATCAAAATCAATCAAAAGATCCAGTAAAATTTTATTCGGTAAATGGCATTTACGCTTAATTAACCGAACTTAAAAAGCAGTATCCATTTAATATAAAGTAGCTTTAATATTTTAATTGATACAAATACTATCATAGATAAAATAAATAATAAACTAAAAAATTTATGTGAAATACAAGGTAAATTCTAAAATAGGTGACGTACGTTGCATTAAACTGTTATGTTTTCTTGAAGGAATAGCGTTTTTAGCTATAAAAAATGCCTGCCCGCCAGAAATGAGTATCCCTAGCGCCATGCTAAATAAAGTTTCACTATTCACGGTGATGTCATATAGTGTTGCCTGCTATGAATCACATAGCACCCAAAAAGAAAGGTTGATAAATATTTTGTGATATACCGAGCGGCATACTAGAATTTAGGGCAAACTGACCGGTAAATTTTTTACACCATCACAACTATTTTAAAACTGATGCAGTAATAATGGTTGTCACTTTTACCCTAGTATTGCGAGGAAATAAACAATGACTGTAGCATTAAAAACAACACATCACGGTGGCTGTCCACATGATTGTCCTGATACCTGCTCGATGATATTTGAGGTTCAGGAAGGTAAGCTAATTGGTGTTAAAGGCAATCCAGATCATCCGATGACGCGAGGCGGTCTTTGCGTTAAATTGAACGATTATGAAAAGCGGCATTATCATCCAGATCGCCTGTTATATCCGATGCGTCGCACCGGCCCCAAAGGCAGTAAGCAATTTGAACGTATCACTTGGGATGAAGCATTGGATGAAATCGTTACGCGCTGGAAAGCGATTATTGCAGAGCAAGGCCCTCAGGCTATTGTTCCCTACAGTTATTTAGGTAATCAGGGGTTAGTGCATGGCTTGAACGGCGGCGATGCGTTTTTTAACCGAATGGGCGCCACGGTCACTGAGCGCACTTTTTGCGGTGAAGGATCGTGTACTGCTTGGCTGCTAACCGTAGGGCCAACGGCCGGCGTTGATCCTGAAAGTTTTATTCATGCCAAATACATCATCATCTGGGCCTGTAATTCGGTCAGCACCAATCTACATCATTGGCACATTATTAAAGAAGCCCAGAAAAAAGGCGCAAAAGTCGTCGTTATCGATAGTTATGCGTCCAAAACGGCCAAAGAAGCCGATGTTCATATTGCACCTAAACCCGGTACAGATGGTGCTTTAGCGATGGCGATGATTCATACCATTATTGAAGAAGGTATGGTTGATCAGGATTATGTGGATAACCACACGGTCGGTTTTGCAGCATTAAAAGAACGTGCGAAAACCCGTACACCGGAATGGGCACAAGCCATCACCGGCATACCAGCCGAGGTGATACGCCAGCTATCGCGTGATTATGCAACTACCCAGCCTGCTGTGATTCGCCTAGGTGTAGCGCTGGAAAGACATTATGGTGGAGGCCAAACCATCCGCGCAGTCAGCTGTTTACCCGCGTTGATTGGGGCTTGGCGTCATGTTGGAGGTGGTGCATTACAAATGCCAGTCTGGGAACACCCATACAAGTTTGACGTGATCTGTCGGCCGGACTTGATTCCCGAGGGTACCCGCGTTATGAATGCGTTGCAACTAGGGCGTGCGCTAACCAACGAACCCCCTGCTGGACCACCCATTAAATCGATGATGTGCTGGAACGCCAATCCCGTCACTCAAGCACCAGAGACCGACAAGATAGTTCAAGGTCTGCTCAACGAAGAGCTTTTTCTGGTTTCAGCGGAGCATTTCATCTCTGATACCGCCAGTTATGCCGACATCCTGTTACCTGCATCCATGGGCGCAGAGCAGGAAGACATGATTCTGTCTTGGGGGCATTTGTATCTGACCTACAATGCTAAATGCGTCGAGTCACCCGGTGAGGCTATACCAAATAACGAAATTTTTCGGCGACTAGCCGCACGCATGGGTTATCAAGAAGAAAACTTTCTTTGGTCGGATTCGGAATGCCTTGAAAATTATGTAGACTGGGATTCACCCGCTTGCGAAGGAATTACTCTGGAAACGCTCCGTCAAGAAGGATTTGCCCGTCTTAACGTTGGAACAAAAGATAATCGCGCACCGCATAAAGCCGGTCACTTTCCGACGCCGTCTGGTAAGTGTGAATTTGAAATAACAGGCGCTACAAACTTTGTCGCAGGCCCCTTTCGTCAGATGTATGA
>Ga0208856_1000525_pt1 | contig 14648 bp, 12 predicted proteins | sample LakMenEpi13Jul12_FD_150690 | JGI IMG/M metagenome (GOLD analysis project Ga0208856, IMG submission 150690) | Freshwater microbial communities from Lake Mendota, WI - 13JUL2012 deep hole epilimnion (SPAdes) | ecosystem: Environmental > Aquatic > Freshwater > Lentic | place: Lake Mendota, Madison...
CCGAGCGAACGGAGCCCAGGGATGGGCGCAGTGAGCGTCCGGCGAGATGGTATGGGGCAACCGCGAGCCGGGTTGGGCGAGTTGAGGCATGACAGGCTGAAGCCTGTCCTACGGCAAGCGGGACGCTTGGCCTCCGGGGCGGGGACACGCCTTTCCGCCCGGAACCCTGCGGGCTATGATTACGACATGCCAGCGTGCGAGAAATCGTCTGCTCGCGGCTGGACAGCGTCACCTTCGCGAAGGAGCCCAATCGCCATGTCGGTCATGCTCACGGAAAAAGCCGCCGTTGAAGTCAAGAAAATCATCGCCGATCAGAAGCTCGACCCGGCCACGGTGCTCCGCGTCGGTGTCGCCGGCGGCGGCTGCAGCGGATTTCAGTATTCCCTCGGCTTCGACACGGCCTTCGATCCGAAGGTCGACACCAAGTCTGAGCAGCACGGCGTGCCCGTCGTGGTCGACAAGAAGAGCGACCTGTTCCTCGATGGCACCACGCTCGATTTCCACGAGGCGATCGACAAGCGGGGCTTCACGTTCAACAACCCCAACGCCAAGAAGAGCTGTGGCTGCGGCAGTTCGTTCCAGGCCTGATGGGGGCCCCGAAGGTCCACATCGTCGGCATCGGTGACGACGGCGTCGAAGGAATGACGGCGCAGGCCCGGCGGGTGCTCGAGGCGGCCGACGTGCTGCTCGGGCCCGAGTCGTGCGCGCCGCTCCTGCCGGCGCCGCTCGCCGCGAGGCTGGAGACGACGGCGAACCTCGAAGAGCTTTGTGAAAGGATCGAGGCCGCGGGGCCGCGGCAGCTTGTCGTGCTGGCGTCGGGCGATCCGCTCTTCTACGGCACCGCCCGCTACGTGTGTGCGAAGCTCGGCAAGGACCGCTTCGAGGTCGTGCCGCACGTCAGCAGCATGCAGCTGGCGTTCGCCCGGGTGAAGGAGTCGTGGGAAGACGCCTTTCTCGCGAATCTCGCCGGCCAGTCGATCGAGCGGGTGGTCGACAAGATCCGCACGAGCGAGACGGTGGGCCTGTTTACGAGCGAGCAGTGGCCCCCGGCGGCGGTGGCCCGCGCCCTGCTGGACGAGGGGATCGACTACTTCCAGGCCTATGTGTGTGAGAATCTCGGGTCGCCCGACGAGCGGGTCACGCAGGGGAGCCTCGCCGACATCGCGAAGGATTCGTTCGGGCCGCTCAACGTGATGATCCTCGTGCGGAAGGCCCGCGCGGCCGACACGCCGGGGCAGGTGGGGCAGCGACTGTTCGGCAATGCCGACGAGTGCTTTCTCCAGTCACGGCCCAAGCGGGGCCTGCTCACGCCGGCGGAGGTGCGGTCGCTCGCGCTTGCGGAGCTCTCGCTGCGTCCCGAGAGCGTCGTCTGGGACGTGGGCGCCGGCAGCGGGTCGGTGAGCCTCGAGGCGGCCCGGATCGCGAGCGGCGGCAGCGTGTATGCGATCGAGATGGACCCCGACGACCATCGGCTGATCACGGCCAATGCCGAGCGGTTTGGCGTGGCGAACCTGCGGGCGGTGCTCGGGAAGGCCCCGGAAGCATGGCAGGATCTGCCGGACCCCCACGCGATCTACGTCGGCGGCAGTGGTCGCGACGTCGCCATGCTCGTCGAAGAAGCGTGGAAGCGGCTCCGGCCCGGCGGGCGGCTCGTGACCGCCTGCAATTCGATCGAAAACCTCGCCGCGGTGCACGCGCTCCTGCGGGCCCGGGCGACAGACGCCGCATATTGGATGGTGAACATCGCCCGCGGCGTGGAGCAGCTCGACCGGATCCGGTTCGAGGCGCTCAATCCGAGCTTTTTGATCGCAGCCACGAAGCCGGCCCGTCCGTGACGCAGCTTCCCGAACCACTCGACGTGATCGCCGTGGGGGCCCATCCCGACGACGTCGAGATCGGCTGCGGCGGCACGCTCGCGCTGTTGGCCGCGCAGGGGCGGCGCGTGGGGATCGTCGATCTCACCGACGGCGAACCCACGCCGCGGTCGAGCGGGCCCGAGGAGCGGCTGGCCGAGGCTGCTGCCGCTGCGAAGGTGCTTGGCGTCGTGCACCGCGAGACGCTGCCGTTTCCGAATCGGCGGCTGTTCGACACGTTCGAGGTGCGGGTGGCGCTCGCCACCATCTTCCGTCGCTGGCGGCCGAAGATCGTGCTCGGCCTCGGCGACAAGACGCCCCTGGCCTCGCCCGACCATGCCCAGGCCGTGGCGATCACCGAGGCGGCAGTGTTTTATTCGCGGCTCTCGAAGTGGGACGACACGTTCGCCGGCCTGCCGGTGCATACGGTGCCGCAGTTCCTCACCTATTTTTTGTTCGCGGGCGTGCCGAGCGTGCCGCACGGCCACTGGCCGCTCGTCGTCGATATCGCCGGCCAACTCGAGACGAAGCTCGAGGCGATCGCCTGCTACAAATCGCAGTTCCCGGCCGAGAAGGCCCACGTGTTTCCGCGGGTGCGGGCGATGGCGGAGACCGTGGGCACCATGGCCGGGTGCGCCGCGGGGGAGGTGCTCGCGTCGAGCCGGATGCCCTGTACGACCGACCTTCTCGGTCTACTCTATCCTCCAGCATGAATGCTCCTCGCAACACCGCCGCCGCCCCGCCCTGGATGAGCCGGGTACTCGTGGCAGCCGGCGTCTACAACATCGCCTGGGGGGCGCTCGCGGTGCTCGCGCCCGTGTGGTGCTTTCGGGTGGTCGGCATGGAGCCGCCCAACTATCCCGAACTCTGGCAGTGCATCGGCATGATCGTGGGCGTGTACGGAATCGGCTATCTGGCCGCGGCGACCGATCCGCTCCGGCACTGGCCGATCACGCTCGTCGGCTTTCTCGGCAAGATCTTCGGGCCGATCGGCTTCGCGGGGGCGCTCCTCTCGGGACGGTTTCCGGTGGCATTTGGCTGGAATATCGTCACGAATGATCTGATCTGGTGGATTCCCTTCGCGGGCATCCTGCTGGCCGCCTGGCGGTCGCAGCGGGCAGGGTCGGCCGGATGATGGTCGAAGAGCCGCGCGAGTGCGACGTGGCGATCATCGGGGCCGGCATCGCCGGCTTGTGTGCGGCGCTGACGCTCGCGCAGTCGAGGCTGAAGGTCGTGATCGTCGACAAGGCCCGTGGGGTCGGCGGACGAATGGCCACGCGCCGGCTCGGCGGCGCCGTGCTCGATCATGGCGCGCAGTTCTTCACGACGCGCGGCGAAGCGTTCGCGGGGATTGTGGGCGACGCGGAAGCCTCCGGCCGAGTGGCCTGTTGGAGCAGCGGCTTCTCGAGGGCCGCGGCGGCGGATCAGCCCGTGGCTCCGGCCGACGACGGCCACCCTCGCTACCGGGGCACGACGGGGATGACCGACCTGCCGAAGTTTCTGGCCGAGCGGCTCGGAGGCACGGGCACGTCGCTCCGCACCACGTCCCGCGTCACTGCGATCTTGATCGCCGACAGCCGCGTGAGGCTCGCGCTTGACGGCGGGGATGATCTCGTCGCCCGTGGCTGTGTGGTCACTCCTCCCGTGCCGCAGGCGCTCGATCTGTTTGCCGCCGGCGGACTCCTGGCGCCTGCCGGCAGGCTGATCGACACCGACACGCACCGGCTCCTCGCCTCAGTGGCGTACGACCCGTGCTTCGCGCTCATGCTGGTGCTCGATCGGCCGAGCCTCGTGCCTCCCCCCGGCGGCATCCAGTTTGAGTCGGGGACGATCGCCTGGCTCGCCGACAACCAGCAGAAGGGTATCTCGCCCGTGCCGGCACTCACCGTCCATGCGTCTGGCGAGTTTAGCCGGGCCCGGTTCGACGACCCGCCGGACGAAGTGATGCAGGCACTCCGCACAGCCGCGGCTCCCTGGATCGGCGATGCCACCGTGGTCGAACAGTCGCTGCAGCGCTGGAAGTTCGCCCTCCCCACGGCCGTGCTCGACGTGCCGTTCGTGGCGGCGACCACCGCTCCGCCGATCGTCTGCTGTGGCGACGCGTTCGCCGGGCCGAAAGTGGAAGGGGCGGCCACGAGCGGCATGGCGGCCGGCCGCTGGATCAGGGGCATGCTGGATCCGGCGTAACAAAAAACCCGTGCACCGCACTTGCACGGACGCTCCGCGGATGCGGATGATGATGGCCCGATTCCACTTCCCAGGAGATTTCGACCCATGGCGACGATCACCGGCCCGAGCCTGCTCCCCGAGGTCGAGCGATTCCTCGGCACATCCCCGCTGACGAGTGTCGTGGGCGGTAAGGACGTAGCCGGGTCGACTGGTGAGACGATGCGAACGCTCGACCCGGGCACGGGCGAGCCGCTCGCGGAATTTCACGTGCTCTCCGCCGCCGATGTCGATCGCGCCGTGCAGGCGGCGACGCACTCCTTCAAGACATCTGGCTGGGCGACGATGCCGCCGAATGAACGCGGCGTCCATCTGCAGCGGCTCGCCGACGCGATCGAGAAGCACAAGCCGATCATCGCCCAGATCGAAGCCCTCGACGCTGGCAAACTGCTCGCCCACGCCGCGGGCGACGTGCAAAACTGCGTCGACACGCTCCGCTACTTCGCCGACATGGCCCTTCATGTGCAGCGGCGCAATGCGCTGGCCGTCGCGGGGCATGAAGCCTGGACGGTCCGCCATCCGTGGGGCGCCTGCGGCTTCATCTTCCCGTGGAACTTTCCGTTTCTCTTGATCGGCTGGGGCATCTCGCCGGCGCTTGCCGCCGGCAACACGGTCGTGATCAAGCCCGCGGAAGACACGCCGCTCTCGGCGCTCTATCTCGCGCGGCTGGCCCGCGAGGCGGGGATCCCCGACGGCGTCATCAACGTGATCGCCGGCACCGGAGCCGGAGCCGGGGCGGCCCTCTCCGGGCATCCCGGCATCCGCCGGATGAGTTTCACAGGCTCGCCCGAGGTGGGCAGGCTCGTGGGCGAGGCCTGCGGCCGGAATCTCGTGCCGGTGAAGCTGGAGCTCGGCGGCAAGGGGGCGGCGGTCGTATTCGACGACGTCGACGTTTCCCAGACGGCCCAGAAGCTCGTGAATGCGATCACGTTTCACTCGGGCCAGGTCTGCTGCGATGCCACCCGCTGGCTCGTGCACAAGTCGATCGCCAAGCAGTTCACCGACGAGTGCGTGAAGCGGATGCAGGGCGTGCAGGTGGGCTATCAGCTCGGGAATGGCACGCAGATGGGGCCCGTCGTCAACGCCAAGCAGCGGGCGCGGGTGCTCTCCTATCTCGAGAAGGGGCAGGCCCAGGGGGCCGAGGCCGTGCTGCCTGGTGGACCGGCCGAGGTGCCCGGGCAGAACGGCTTTTACGTGAAGCCCGCACTGCTCGCCGGCTCGCTCGATAACGTGGCTGCCCGCGAAGAGATCTTCGGACCCGTCGCCTACATCGCGACATTCGCGAACGAGAACGAGGCGGTCGCGATGGCCAACGACACCGACTACGGCCTCGCCAACAGCGTGTGGACGAGCGATCTCGGGCGTGCTGCCCGGGTGGCCGAGTCGATGGTGGCGGGCAACAGTTGGATCAACGCCCACAACGTCTTTCCCCGCGGCGTGCCCTACGGCGGCGTGCATAAGAGCGGTGTGGGCGGCGGCGTGAACTCGGTTGAGACGCTGTTCGACTACTGGCGCAGCCAGTCCGTCGTGCGGCCACTGTAGCCGGTCCCCGGGAAGCCCGAGGCGTAAGCCGAGAGGAGGCCGCCCCGGCTCGGGGTTACCCCGTACCGTCTCGCCGGACGTTCGCTGCGGGCTTGCTGTCGCGCCGTCGCCACCGTCCCGGCGTCGTCTCCGGCTTACGATCGCCGGGCAAAGCCCGGCTCCCACGCTGTCCGCGTCAGGGCCGGAGGCCCGGGTGAACACCGGCCGACGGAGGTCGGCCACAGGGAAAATGGCAGGATGCCATGTTTCCCGTGAAGTGGCCCACATACGCCGGCTCAATGGTAGGAGCAACCCCTCGCCTCCCTCTTTCTGGAAGCCCGAGGCGTGAGCCGAGAGGATGCTTTGGAAGCCCGCGCTCGCTACAGTGATTCACCTATGGAAAACGCTGGACGAACGCACGATGTCATCATCGTCGGGGCCGGGCTCGCGGGGCTCGTGTGTGCGCGGGAACTCGTGCGCGTTGGCCGGCGCGTGACGGTGCTCGAGGCGGCGGATCGTGTCGGGGGCCGGGTGGCGACCGACTCTGTCGACGGCTTTCGGGTCGATCGGGGCTTTCAGGTTTACAACGACGCCTATCCCGAGGGCCGCCGGCAGTTGGATCTCGCCGCGCTCGCGCTCGGTCGGTTCGAGCCGGGGGCGCTCGTGGCCGAGGGCGGCCGGCTGCGGCCGGTGAGCGATCCCTGGCGGCGTCCGCTGACTGCCGTGTCGAGCGTGCTCTCGGGCATGGTGGGCATCGGCGACGGCCTGCGCACGGCAGGGCTGCGGGCAGCCGCGATCAGGGCCTTCCGGAGCGGCTCGGCCGATCCCGACGCGACCGGGCCTGGGGCCGATCGCTCGACGCTGTCCGAGCTCGAGGGCCGGGGCTTTTCAGCGCACTTCATCGACGGCTTCTTCAGGCCGTTTTTCGGCGGCGTGTTTCTCGAACGGAAGCTCGACACGTCGGCCGTCGTGTTCTCGTTTGACTTCGCGATGTTCGCGCTTGGCCGGGCCTGCCTGCCGCGGGGCGGCATGGCGGCGATCCCCGCGCAGCTGGCCGCCGGGCTGCCAACCGGCGCGGTGGAGTGCAGCGCCCCGGTTCGGCACGTGGAGCCCGGCCGCGTGGTGATGGCGGATGGCCGCGAGCGAACGGCTGCCGAAGTGGTGATCGCGGCGGAGATGTCGGCCGCCGCTCGACTGCTGCCGCCAGCCTTCACCGCGGGCTGGCGCACGCGACGGATGAAGGGCACGACGCTCGTCGCATTCGCGGCCGAACGATCACCGCTCGACCGGCCGCTGCTCGTCGTGAGCGCCGAAGACGGCCCGATCGACAATCTCACGGTGCCGTCGGACGTGGTCGGCGGCTATGCCCCGGCAGGGGCCGCGCTCGTGACCGTCTCGCTCCGCACCGGTGGGGCGGTCGACGCTGATACCGTCGAGGCGGTGAAACGGCAGGCCGCGGGATGGTTTGGGAGTCAGGCTGGTCGGTGGCGTCATCTGGCCACCGTGCCAGTGCATGAGGCTCTGCCGGATGAATCAGTTGCCGCCCGGGCGCTGCGGCCGCTGGCCCCCAGGCTCGCCCCCGGGCTGCTCGTCTGCGGCGACCACTGCACGAGCGGCTCGATCAATGGGGCCATGGTGAGCGGCCGCCGCTGTGCCGCCGCCCTTTTGTAGGACAGGCTTCAGCCTGTCACTGCCTCGACAGGCGAAAGCCTCTCTTCCCGGCTGTTAATCCTCTCTTTGACGTGCGGTTTCTCCCGTATACAGTTGATTGAAACGCCCGTTTGAAACAGGGCGACTTCGGCTCCGAACCCATGGCCACCATTCGCAGTCATCCCGAGCACGACTCAGGCCCGAAAGGGGCGGAAGATCCGCGGGATCGGATTCTGCTCGCCGCCGGCCAGGAGTTCGCCGAGCACGGCTACGAAGCCGCCACGGTCCGCGACATCTGCCTCGCCGCCGGCGTCAACGTCGCCGCGGTCAATTACTACTTCGGCGACAAGCGGCGGCTCTACATCGAGAGCGTGAAGCACGCCCACGAGGCGCGGGTCAAGCAGGTGCCGCTCCCCGACTGGCCGCCGGGCACGCCGGCTGCCCAGCGGCTCCACGATTTCGTCGCCAACATGCTGGAGCGAATGCTCGGCTTCAGCCAACCACCCTGGCAGGTGCGGCTGATGATGCGTGAGGTGTTGCACCCGACCGATGCCTGCCGCGAACTCGTGGAAGACTACATTCGCCCCCACTTCGCCGTCCTCGTGGCGATTCTCGATGAGTTGGCCGGACGCACGCTCGCCGCACCTGAATTACGGCGGATCGCGCTGAGCATCATCGGCCAGTGCTTCCTGTATCGGGCTGCCGGCGACGTGGTCGGAATGCTCGTGCCCGCAGGCGAGCTCGCCACGCTGCACACGCCGCCCCAGCTGGCCGATCACGTCACCCGTTACGCGCTCGCCGCTCTCGGCCTCGGCCAGCCGCTTGCCGATTCCCTCACTCCCCGTTCGGTTCCCGGAATTTCCCCATGAAGATCGTTCGTGCCATCCTCGGCTGGATCGTGCCGCTCGTCGTTCTGGGCGGTGGCATCGCCGCGTTCATGCTCATGGGAAGCCAGCCGCCGCCCGCGCGAAAGCAGGCCGACGTCGCGGGAGCCACGCCGGTGCGCACGACCGACGTGCGGGTCGAGACGGACGGGCTCACAATCGAGGCCGACGGCGTGGTGGTGCCGCTTCGTGAAGTGACACTCGCCGCAGAGGTGAGCGGGCGGGTGCTCCGCAAGTCGGAGGCCTGCAATGAGGGTCAGTTCGTCAAGGCGGGCACGCCGCTCATCGAGATCGACCCCCGCGACTATCAGTTCGACGTGGAGCGACTGGAACGCGAACTGAAACAGGCGGGCCACGCGCTCGAGGAAATCGACGAGGAGATCGTGCAGAACGGCACGTCGGTCGATCTGGCGAAGCGGCAGGTGGAGCTTGCCAGGCGCGAGGCGGCGCGGCTTGAGACGCTCAAGGCCGGCAAGATCGTCACGGAGTCGGAGCACGACCGGGCGATCCGCGACGAACTCACCGCCGCGAACGCATTGACAGCGCTCGAGGGGCAGAAGCGGGTGCTGTCGAAGCGCCGCAATCGTCTCGTTGAGGCCGAGGCGCTGGCCTCCACGATGCTCGAGAAAGCCCAGCTCGATCTCTCGCGCACGCGGATTATCGCGCCCGTGGACGGAATCGTGGTCGAGGACAAGGTCGAACAAGAGTCGTTTGTCGCGAAAGGCGCGCCGCTCGTCACGATAGAAGACACCCGGGCCGCCGAAGTGCGCACGAGCCTGCCAATGGACGACGTGGCTCGCGTCTGGGGTGGTCGACGCACGAGCGATGTCGCCCGCACGGCCCACGAGCAGCTCGATACGCCGGCGACGGTGGTCTTCACCGTCGGCGACGCGGCGTACGAGTGGAAAGGCGTGCTCTCGCGGCAGGAAGGGCGAGGGCTGGACGAGAAGACTCGCGCGCTGCCCTGCCGGGTGCTCGTGGCCGACCCGCGAGCCGTCACGGCGCTCGACCGCTACGGCGCGCCGCTCGCCGATCTGCCTGCCGGCGCGCCGCAGTCGCTGCTCAGGGGCATGTTTGTGGAAGTGCAGGTGCACGTCGATGCCACGGAGCAACTGGTCTCGATTCCCGAGGAGTCCCAGCGGCCAAGCGGTGAGGTGTGGGTGATGCGGGATGGCCGGCTGGTGATCCTGAATCCGCGGCCGGTGCAGGTGTCGGGGGGCCGTGTCGTATTTGATGCTGTCGCCTCTGGGCTCGTGCCGGGGGATCGCGTAGTGACGAGCCAGATTTCGCAACCGCGGCCTGGCATGGAAATCGTCGAGGTGGACAGTGGCCGGGTAGAGCCGGCAGTGATGGCGGAAAAGCCGATCGACAAGGACGCCAGCTGAGGCGCACGTCATGAGAACGATCGTCAGTTGGACCGTTCGCAACATGCCGGCGATGAACACGCTGGTCATCGCCATCCTCCTCGTGGGCGGGATGGCGTTCGCGTCGATGCGGCGCGAAGTGTTCCCAGAATTCGACCTCGAGATCGTGCTGGTCACCGTGCCCTATCCGGGGGCCACTCCCGAAGAGGTCGAGGAGGGCATCTGCCAGAAGGTGGAGGAAGCCTGCCGCAGCGTTACCGGCATCAAGAAGATCACGAGCGTCGCCCAGGAGGGGATGGGCTTCTGCGTGTTCGAACTGCAGGAGAGCGTGAAGGACGTGCAAAAGACCCTCGGCGAGATCCGCTCGGAGGTGGAGCGGATTCCGAGCATGCCGGAGCTTGCCGAGGATCCAAAGGTGGAGCAGGTGACGCTTCGCACGGCCGCGATCAAAGTCGGCGTGCTCGCCCCGGATGGCGATCTCGAAGACGCCCCACGGGAAGCCGAACTCCGCGACGTGGCGGAGGTGGTCCGCGACGACCTGCTCGCTCTGCCCGCTGTGTCGGCAGCGAATCTGCTCGGTGCGAAGGACTACGAGATCGACATCGAGATTTCCGAGGTCACACTGCGCAAGTATGGCCTCTCGCTGCAGAAGGTCGCGGAGATCGTGCGCCGCGAAAACCTTGAATTGCCGGGCGGCACGATCCGGACCGAAGGCGGCGAGATCCTGCTCCGCGGCAAGAACAAGCGGTACGTGGGAGCGGAGATCGCCAAGCTCCCGCTTGTGACGCTGCCTGACGGCCTCGTGCTCACCGTGGGCGACCTCGGCACCGTGCGGGACGAATTCGCCGACGTGGCGGCGACCAACCGGATCAATGGCCGGGCCGGCATGGTCGTGTCGATCGACCGTAGTTCCGGCGAAGACCTGCTCGCGATGGTGTCCGCGGTGAAGAAGTATGTGGCCGACGCGAAGCTCCCGCCGGGCTACGGCCTTGCAGTGTGGGCCGACCAGTCGATCGATGTGCAGGATCGGTTGCGGATGCTGATCGAGAACGGCCTCCAGGGGCTCGTGATCGTGTTCGTGATGTTGGCCCTGTTCCTCGATCTCAAGATCGCGTTCTGGGTGGCGATGGGTATCCCGTTCTCGATGCTCGGCACCGGCGCGCTCATGTATTCCACCGATCAGACGCTCAACATGCTCTCGATGTTCGCGTTCCTGATGGCGATCGGCATCGTCGTGGACGACGCCATCGTGGTGAGCGACAACGTAGACCGCCATCGACGCATGGGCAAAACCCTCACGACGGCCGCAATCGATGGCACGGTCGAGGTGATCCCGAGCGTGATCTCGAGCGTGCTCACGACGGTGATCACGTTTCTCCCGCTGTGTTTTGTGTCGGGTGTGATGGGCAAGTTCATCGCCGTGATGCCGTTTGCCTTCATCTCGACGCTGCTCGTCTCGCTGGCTGAGTCGACGCTCGTGCTGCCGGGTCACCTGGCCCATGAGAAAAACCTCGTGTTCACGATCTTCGGCATCGTGCTCTATCCGCTGCGACTGCTCCTTCCGGTGGTGGCCTGGCTGCAGCGGGCCTGCGACCGCGGCCTGAAGGCCTTCGTAAAGAACGCGTACGCTCCGTTCCTCGACTGGGCCCTCGACAACCGGCTCACGGTGCTCGCCGCGGCGGTGTCGATCCTGCTCTTGGCCGGCGGCATCGTCCGCAGTGGGATCACGCCGTTTCAACTGTTTCCGAAGATGGATGCCAGCCGCCTGCTCGCCAAGATCGTGTTTCCCGACGGCACCCCGGCGAGCGTCACCGAGGAAGCGACGAGGAGGCTCGAGGAAGCGGCCGCGCTCGCGTCGAAGAGGTTCTCTCCGCCCGACGCCCCGATCGTGCAATTGATGCATCGGGCCGTCGGGCAGGTGGCCGCCCAGGGGGAAGTCGGCCCGGATGCGCGGATGAGCGGCAGCCACGTCGGTGCCGTCGCGCTGGAGCTCGTCGAAGGCGAGTTTCGCAACGTTACGAGCGAGGAGTTCATCAGTGAATGGCGGCGGGTAGCAGGCGAGTTTCCCGGCACCGAATCGCTTGTCTTTGGCACGGAAAATTTCGGCCCCGGCGGGAAGACGATCGAGTTCAAGCTGCTCGCCCAGGCTGGCCCTGGCTCGGTGCAGCAGCTCGAAGCCGCGGTGGAACGGTGCAAGGAGTGGCTCGCGCAGTATCCGGGCGTGATCGACATCGATGACGACTCCCGGCCGGGGAAGTGGGAGTATCAGATCAAGGTCAAGCCGAAGGCCGAGACGCTCGGCGTGTCGCTCGCGGATCTCGCTGGCACGATCCGCGCGAGCTACTACGGCGAGGAGGTGATGCGGCTGCAGCGGGGCCGGCACGAGGTGAAGCTGATGGTCCGCTATCCCCGCGACGAGCGGCGCACGTTCGCCACGCTCGAGGAGATTCGCGTGACCGGTGCCGACGGCGTGAAGCGGCCGATCGGCGAGCTTGCCGACGTGACCGTGGCCCGCGGCTATTCGGAGATCAACCGCCTCGGACAGAAGCGATCGATCACCGTCACAGCCGACATCGACGTCGCCAAGAGCACGCTCACGAGCGCGCTCGTGACGGCTGACATGGAAAAGCGGCTGATGCCCGATCTCTTGAAGGAGTATCCGGCGGTGCGGGTCCGCTGGGAGGGCCAGCGGGAGCAGTCGAACGAGTCGCTTCGCAGCCTCGGCGTGGGATTCATCGTGGCGCTGTTCGCGATGTTTGTGCTGCTCACGATGGAGTTCAAATCGTACTTCCAGCCGTTCATCATTCTGGGAGCGATTCCCTTCGGATGTGCCGGCGCCGTGTTTGGCCACGCCCTGATGGGCATGCCGCTCTCGCTGTTCACCATGTTCGGCGTGGTGGCGCTAGCGGGGATCGTGGTCAACGACTCGATCGTGCTCATCGACTTCATCAACGCCCGCGTCCGCGAGGGGCGTCCGCTCCATCTGGCGATCCGCGAGGCGGGTTGCGTGCGGTTCCGCCCGGTGTTTCTCACGAGCATCACGACGGTTGGCGGCCTGCTCCCGCTCCTCTTCGACAAGAGTTTCCAGGCCCAGTTCCTGATTCCGATGGCGGCGGCGATGACCTTCGGCGAGATGGTCACCACCGTGCTGATCCTGATCATGATCCCGGTGGCCTACTCCTTCATCGGCGGGCAGATGCCCGAGGAGCACGAGGAGGAGACGGTCGACGCGCAGGATGTGGGCGAGGGAGACGACGGCTGGCTGCCGGACTATCTGCAGGAAGACAAGCCGCACGCCTCGGCGACGGCGGAGACATGAAACGAAGTCGCCGAGTTTTTTGGTCCGTAGCCGCAGGTTGGCAACCTGCGGTGAAGCGGAGCGGGCGCTGTTCATGCACAGGTTGCCAACCTGTGCTACGTGGTGGAATCAGTAGCGTAGGTTTTCAAGAAATCGGGGACGGGAGCGGATTAACGCGCAGCGAAAGTCGCTCCCGTCCCCATTTTCTCAGTAGGCGTCACCTGGGATCGTCTCGCCACCGTTGAAGCTTGAAAGTGCGGCCCAGACAGCGCGATCGATCGAGTTGGTGATGAATCGGGCACTGCCATCGCACGTCATCACATTGCAGCCGTTGGAGTGGTCGGAATACATCTGGCAGACGTGAGCGTGCTCGTCGTTCGGGGGATGAACGACGCCCGGTTCACTCGGCGTGGGGCCGCTATGAACGAGCACGAGTGTCGCTGCGGTGTCGGCTGTCGTGCCGGCCTGCGCAACGAATTGAGCGGTGGGCTGCGACCAGGCCCCCGGGAGTGTGCCGGCCCAGGCCTTTTGCGACAGCCGGGAAAGATGCTCTCCGAGGATGACGGTCTTTGAAGTGCCGTCGCTGATCTGGCTGACACGGAGCCCCGAGTTGCGGTAGAGCGGGCCGTTGGCGACGCCATCCCAGGAGGTCAGCGGCTCGCCCCAGGGCTCCGCGTGGCCAGCGTTGCCCACGTAGCTCGAGCGGCCGAGAACGGCAGCCGATGCATGCGGCGCGGCTGCTTGGTCGAGTACGGCGAAGGGCTCGCGGGGCCCGGTGTCAGAAGGGCAACGGAAGGTCGCGGGCGCGGCCGACACGGTGTCGCGGTTGGCGGCAGCAGCGATACCGAGATCCTCGCGGTAGCCGTCGGCCAAGCGTCCCTCCTCGATAAAAGCGGCGATCAACATTCCCCAACCGGTGCCGGGGGGCCGGTCGAGTGTGGCTGGATCCAGTGGCGTGCGGCCCGCCTGGCTGACATAGCCAGCGGGAAACCGCTTTTTGGCCGACTCATGGGAAAGCAGTCCCAGCCCCAGTTGCCGCAGGTTGCTCAGGCACGATGTTCGCCGCGCCGACTCCCGGCCTGACTGCACCGCCGGCAGAAGCAAGCCGACGAGCGTTCCGATGATCGCGATCACGACGAGCAGTTCGACGAGGCTGAAACCGGCAAGCCTGCCCGCACGAGCAGACCAGCAGCGGGATTCAGACGCGACCGCACCCATGGCCCTACCTTTTTGATAAGTCAAAACTTTTATTTTGAGTCTTCAAAATCTAAGCATAACGCGGTCAACGGCACTTCCACAAGCGCGTGACCGGCGGAAATCAGGAAATCAGGGACGGGAGCGGATTTGCGCGCAGCGAAAGTCGCTCCCGTCCCCATTTTCTCTGCGGTGAAGCGGAGCGGGCGCTGCTTCATGCACAGGTTGGCAACCTGTGCTACGGGTTGGATCAGTAGCGTAGGTTTTTAGCCTGCGCTATTTCTGCCACAGGTTGAAAACCTGTGCTACATGGTGGCAACCTGCGCTGCCGCAGGCCGGCTACTTGTTGATCAGGAAGTGGCAGATGTCGCCGTCGCGCATCACGTATTCCTTGCCCTCCACACGCATCTTGCCGGCGGCACGGATCTCCTTCTCGCTCTTGTATTGCTCGAGGTCTTCGAGCGAGTAGATCTCGGCGCGGATAAATCCCTTCTCGAAGTCGGTGTGGATCACGCCCGCTGCCTGCGGGGCGGTGGCGCCAGCGCCGTCGAGCTGGCCCTGGCCTTGGGCCGGCGCGGCCATCCCTGCCGCCTGCTTTTGCGGGGTCCCAGCCTGGCTCTAGGCAGCCCCACCGCCAACCGGGCCGGCGAGCGGCTGC
>Ga0208856_1000526_pt1 | contig 14644 bp, 16 predicted proteins | sample LakMenEpi13Jul12_FD_150690 | JGI IMG/M metagenome (GOLD analysis project Ga0208856, IMG submission 150690) | Freshwater microbial communities from Lake Mendota, WI - 13JUL2012 deep hole epilimnion (SPAdes) | ecosystem: Environmental > Aquatic > Freshwater > Lentic | place: Lake Mendota, Madison...
TTGGTTGATTCCAGTGGATTTTCATTTAATCTTCCAAATCTGTCGTAATATAACCATTGATTTCCAATTCACGTGCTACAACGCCAAAAGGTCTAACATCCAACAACCCAGCATCACGACTCCATTAAACACCCTCTACCAAAAAATCATCAATATATCCAACTGTTCCTGCCAACCGAAATCCATGTTGGGTATTATTTTTAAATGTTTCTATTGTTTCCTCTGCAAATAGGCAGTCGTTTAAATATAGTTTTAACAAGCTTCCAACAGCTCGAATTTTAAATACTGGCTTTGCCGCATAATCTATAACCAAAAGATAGGATTTGTTGACAACTACCACCCCACTTTCAATAGTTTGCAGCACCATGTTCTGTGTTGAGGTATTAACAACACCAAACCTAATGTAGTTTGTCGAATTAGCTGCCCTCAAAATTATAAAAGAGCCTGACCCTGCGGCTGTATCTAGTTTGAACGATACTTCAACATCCGGAGTTGTCGCGTTGACCACTGCTATAAGATTTACTGCTCCTGGGTTATACGCTTTATTACTACTGATCCCGCCAGGGCCAGCTAATATTGTCCAGGGCGTACCACCCTCACTATTACCTAGTGTTGATGCGCTGTCAGCTCTAGTAAACGTATCCCTTGCTAATGCAAATATTGTACCGTTCAACTTGTTTGTAATATCTGTCAGATACGTCGCGTATTCAGCACGCTCGAAAAAATCGCACACTCTAAAATTTGGAATACCCAGTTCAGACAAGATACCTTTGTGACTTCCATCCGCATCAATAAATAAGGATGGGCGATAGAGTTTTAGTGGTAAGTTTATCGGCTTGACAACAAAGTTTATTAGATCAGTAGAATACGTAATAAATGTAATACCTAAACTGCCGCCGCCTCCTATCGTGTTTTCGGTAATTAAGCCAACAATGACTCCTGTGTTTAGTCTAATAAAATGACTATGCCAAAAAAACTGACCGGAAGTAGGAACTATAGTCAATGCACTTGGTGAACCCCAAGTGCTGTATGGATCACTGTTAGCACTAACCATTTTTTCAACGGGCTTAGGATTAGTAGCTGAATCTAAATTGTGATAAATGCACTCCCATTTTGCGCTTACAGCGTTATACCAAAATGATGGACTAGCAAAGTCTTGCCCAGCCGCTGTAGTACCTGTTTTCAGTGCAACAGGTGTTGACCATGATACGCCGTTGGTAGTGTGCATTAATTTTAAGTAATTGCTACCAGACGTACGCTCACGATAAATTAAGTACAGAGTATTTCCATCTTCGCTGAATGCTAAGTTTACGTCTGCGTTATAGCCTGCTGATGGTTTTGCAACAATTGGGTTAGCTGATGGAGATACCCAGTTAATTAGATCATTGGATGCACAAACTACAGGATTCTCATAGTCACTATTGTTGTCAGGGTACGGGGTGTACGCCATCCAGTATGAATAACCACCGAAATTTTTATCTGAGTACACCATACAGGGGTGGGTAATTGCCTCGTTGCCGATCCCTGTATATGGGTTTGGTGGCAATATCCTGTCTGCAATTGATTTTACTGCAACATCCGGTAATGTCGGTTGCTTCGTATTCGACAGCACACCACTACTCCAGCTAATACCGTCGCTTATATACAAATTATTACCAACCTGAGCCACCCCAACGCCAAATTGAGATGCTATAGGAAGGTCAGAGACTGAATTGTAGAAGGGTATTTTTTGCTGGATAGGGCCGAGATTTAATGGGGATAGGGTTTTCATGAATACTCCAGTTTAGTGGTTAATTGCAGCCAACATAAACAATCGTTTATACCAGCCATTTTTATTACGATCAAAATTTTTCATATCTGCCATGTAAAGCGCTCGTTTAGCCCAGTACATAGCTACAGTTTCAGCAGATACTTTACCTGCAGCAGCTTTGGCAGTCTTAGGCCCCCAGATACCATCATCTTCCAGACCTAAGGCACGCTGCAAAATAACAATTGCGGGTTTAATACCAGAATGCACTGCAGTATCAAACATGCAGAGCTTAAGAGGTTCAGCCACTTCTTCACAGTGGGCGAGTTTCCAGTAATCTTTTTCATAAATTTTACAGACCTCATCTAGTGTTAAGTTTTTAATATCTAAATGCGGGTAACTACGTTTGCTGATTCCGTATTTGGTTTCGCCGCCTGGATCAAACTTATCGTTAATGTATCCCTGTTCGATACCCAGCGTAGCATTCAGTGCTTCCTTAAACTTCATCTTTACTGTCTCCTAAATCAATGTTAAGAACATTCTTAGCTTTTTGCTCTAAGTACTGTTCCAGTAAAAAAATAATTCGTGTTCCCATGTGACCTGAGATAGCTACAAGAACTGCAGTCATCAATGGCGGTGTTTGTGATAACTCACACAGGTAGAAAGTAAGCAGCCCACTTAAACCTGAGGTACAGATTTCCCCAAAGAATTCAGTTATATTAAAAGCTCTAACTGCTCCTTGTTTTATTTTAGATAGGAAACTTACTACACCACCCCAAAAGGCTAGAGCAAACACCCAAAAGTAAGTTAAAACAGTATAAGTAGTTGGATCTTTTTCAATCATGAGCTATCCTTATGAAAAATTTAATAAATTAGTGCTTGATCTTACCAGAACCGGTAGGGTAGTCAATAGCGCCTATATATAAGGAGTAAAAATGAATAGAAACCAAGTAGAAAACCTAGCTCAACAGTCTGTATCTACTGTGGATATTAATCTGGATGAGTTTTTAGATAAACCTGTAGGTAAAGCACCTCAGATGGTTAATCTCAATGGAGAAATTAGTCCTGCAGTTCTTGCCGGAATCCTAGGTGTGAATGTGTCAATGATTTATACCTACAGGCAGGAAGGCAAGTTACCACCTAACTCAGATGCTACCCTGCGAGAGTGTATTAAATACCATTTAACCTGGTGGCAGAACAAAAGTGCAAATAAAGCTACAGGCTTAAGTGAGGCTGTGCAACTGCAGAAGATTCAACTAGACAGGGCAAGAACAGAAGCTCAGTGGTTAGCGATTAAGAAAGAACGTGGGGAACTGGTGGATATTAATTTGCTGGCTGAGACTTTTGAACCGCATTTCTTACAGATGCGGGCCCAGCTGGCTAGTATTTCCAGGAAGCACCCAGAGTTGCAGAAGGAACTAGATACCTTGCAGAAAAGCTGGGTTAAGTTAGGTTTAGATATGAGAGTTCAAGCTTCGGAAGAGCTGGAGGATTTCATTCAAAAGGAAATGGATAGAGAAATTGAAATCTCAGATGAAGATACAACAGAAGAAGGGGAAGATGATGAAAGTCTCTCAAGCTTCTACTGAGCAAAACTCTCTAGGTAATGCTGTTGAGAGACTGTTTCTAGGAAGATTGTTTCAACTGCTAGAACCTGTAGAAAGAATTAGTACGAGGGAGTATGCAGAAACTTACAGATGGTTAACTACTGAAGTTACTGCTAAACCAGGTCTCATGGACTGCATGGAAACTCCATTCATGCTGTTTGTAATGGAATGTATGGATAACATAGATATTCCAATTATTGTAGCACGGAAATCAGCTCAGATTGCTTGGTCAGAAACACAAAACAGCTACATTGCAAAGCGGATGGATATTGATCCGCAGAATATCATCATGGCATTTCCGCGGCAGGCTTCTTCAAAGAGTTATGCTAACGAAAAGATAAGACCACTCATTAAAAGTGTACCAAGTATCCTGCAAAAGGTTGGTGATCCAGATAAATGTAGTTATGATTTTTATAAATATCCTGGAGGGTTTTTAAAGTTAGTTACTGCCGGAAGTCCGACAGCTCTTAAGTCTACTTCAGCTCCAGTACTAATTGTAGAAGAACCAGATGATTTGAAGGAAGATTTAAAAGGTCAGGGGGATGCTCTTACTATTTTTGCAGAACGTCAAAAGACTTACTTAGAAAGAAAACTCATTTACGGTGGAACTCCTTCAGAAGTTGGTTTTAGTAAAGTGGATTCTGCTTTCTTGCAGAGTAATCAGATGTTTTATCATGTACCTTGCCCATTCTGCGGTCAGGAACACGTGTTGGATTTTAACAATTTAAAATATGATACCTATGCTGATGGAAGAATCGACCCTACTTACGGTAAATATGATCCGACAACTGCTTACTATGAGTGTCCACATTGCAAAGCTATTTGGGATGATGCAATTAAAAAAGCTGCTGTACTTGATGCTATTAATTACAATAATCTAGGTTGGAAAGCTACAGCAGAATCCACTATTTATGGTTTTGCTTTCAATGAGTTGTTAAGTAGTTTTCCAGGATCTAATTTAGTAGCACTGGCTAAAAAGAAACTTGAAGCAGAGGTAGAGAATGAAAAAGGTAAAGATGGAAAACTTAAAGCATTCACGAATAATAGCTGTGGGTTGGCCTATAGCCCAGGTATTTTTAGCCTTAACGATGGTATGCTTGCTGCTAGTCGTTTGGGGTACAATGAAGGTACTGTTGAACCTGGCGGGATTATTCTTACGGCTGGTGTGGACGTGCAGCATAATCGTTTTGCTATTGTTATCAGGGCTTGGGGGCGGAATGGTAATTCTTGGCTGGTATACTGGGGAGAAGTTTATGGCTTTGTTAAAGACCCAGAAGACCCAGTATGGGCTGCGCTTACAGAAATCTTCTTAGCGAAATACCCACATGCATTTTCTACACAGCAGTATCCAGTTAATCTACCGATCTCAGCACTTAGTATAGACTCTGGTGATGGTAATACAACTCAGCTTGTGTATGATTGGGTTCGCAGAATGAAACGCTACAACAAGCATGTTTATGCTACAAAAGGTAGTAGTGATGCAGGTGCACATTCTAAAGAAATCTTCACTGTACCACAAGCACCAGATGCTAAGACTGCAAAAGAGAAAAACAAAAAGTTAGCTGAAAGTCATGGGGTTGGAGTTTACATTGTAGGTGTGCAGGCTGGCAAAGATGAAGTACTGCGCAAATTAACTTTGTCAGGTAATAAGGATCGGATGTATTACTATGATGGAGTTAGAGCAGATTATGATGAACAAATACTGAGTAATAAAAAACGTAGAAGTGCTACAAGCGGTGCTGTACGTTATGAACTGGTGGCAGGGAAACGTGATGAGGCTCTTGACTGTGAAGTGTTAGCGTTACATGCTAGTAGATCATTATTTCTTCATTTGTGGACTGAGAAACATTGGAAACAGGCTGAGACAATGTTATCAGCTGCTTCTGTTCTTCAATCTGCTACATCATCAAACGTCACCCCAGGAATAAATTAATGGCTACTTTAGAAGAACTTAATGCAGATCTTTTAGTGGTAAATAATGCTATAAAACAACTTATTGCAGGAGAGCGAGTTACTAGGTTTCGTATTTCGTCTGGAACCTCAATAAGTGAGTATCAATTTACTGAAGTTACTATGGAAGTGCTGCAGAAAGAAAGAGTAAGAATTCTCGCAGATATAGCAGCAATAGAGGGTAGTAGTCCTTCATTCAGATCTGCTAGAATGCAAATAACATATAGCAAACTTTAAGGGGATTTTATGGCTATTGAAACAGCTTTTGATGGCGCTAATAGTGGCTATCGACTGGCAAGAAAAGGTTTGCTAGCAGGTTCTGCGGATACGCTAGCAGCTAGAGAACTTAAATTACTATGGAACCGAAGTCATCACCTTTGCAGGAACAATGCAGCAGCATCTACTGCCCAGGCAAGACTTGTAGCTCACTGGATTGGTAAAGGTATTACAGTTAGATGGAGTTCGCCTGTAATGCAGAAAGCTTGGGATGCTTTCATCAAGAATCCTTCAGTTGATGGTTATGGCTCACTGGCAAATATGGAAAGTCTCTGGGGATATTCTTACTTTGAAAGTGGTGAAGTATTTTCAAGAATGCTTATTCAGCGCAGGGATGATTGCCCGATACCACTGAAGTTGCAGGTGCTTGAAGCAGAACAACTTGATCCTCAATACTTTGCTCCAGGAAATATTCGGTATGGAATAAAGTTTGATGACTTTGGTAAACCACTGGAGTATCATTTCTGGAACAGACATCCGAATGAATATTCTTATGAAAAAGTTTTAAAGAGAGTTCCTATCTCCTCTAATGACATACTGCATATCTTTTCCAGGGAACGTCCAGGTCAGTGGAGAGGTATTCCTAAACTTGCTGCAGCTATGCTTCCTATTTATGAGATGGACGAGCTTACAGATGCTGCACTGGTAAGACAAAAGGCAGCTCAAGCAGTAGGTTGGATTATTAAAAAGCTAAATGCTGGTGGACTGCCATCTTTAGGGGATGTTGAAGATACGACTGACCCAGAAACTGGTGCTAGTAAGAAGATTCAGAAAATCTTACCTGGGGGTGTGCACTACTTACAACCAGATGAAGATTTTGAATTTGCTGCTGTAGATGACATTGGTGCTAACTTTGTTCCACTGCTTGAACATGAATGGAGAATGATAGCTTCCTGTTTAGATGTTACTTATGAACAATTGACAGGCGATTTAACTAATGTTAATTTTAGCTCTATTCGGGCTGGTTTAATTGAGTTCCGCAGACGTGTAGCAATGACGCAATCTCTGATTTTTATTAACAGAGGTTTGCTGCCACTGACGGAGAGATTCAAACAACTTGCTTCTCTGTACATAAGTGAAGCTGCCGGCAATGCTACTTGCAAATTTACTTTACCTAAAACTGAATGGGTTGATCCACTGAAGGATGCTCAAGCAGATATTGCAGAGATTCGTGCAGGTCTAGCTACTTTGCAAGATAAACTAACTGAACGTGGTGTTGAAGATATTGATACTCATATTAAACAATTAGCTGCAGAGCAAGGTTTTGAGATAGTTTTAGATTCAAACCCGAAACACAACACACAGGATAAAACACAAGTTTCTGATCCACAGACTGAAACACTTCCAACTAAAAAAGGAGCTAAGAATGTCCCAGCATAAGTATGTACGTCTATTAACCAGATTAATAGATACTCCACTTCTTATTAACAGTACTAAACTCGCTACTCTTACAGAAAAGATTGCAATACCTTTGATGTTTGGGCAGGCAGATGATATTGTTAGAACTGAAGTAAACGCAACAAAGTATGAAATTCTTGAAAAACAATTATCTGCAGGTAATAAGGTAGGTATTATTGAAGTTACAGATTCTTTGGTAAGTAAAGAAGTTAGTGCTGCTAGTGGTATGACTTCCTATCAGCGAATTGCTAGTCAAATTGATGGTGCAGTAGCCCGCGGGTTTACTACTATTGGTTTCGACATTGACAGTCCTGGTGGAGAAGCTTCCGGTTTGTTTGGTCTTACTGAAAAAATCCGTCAGCTTTCCACTCGTGGTATACGTACTTTTGCCTTTATTGATAATGCTACGTCGGCTGCTTATGCGATTGCTGCTGCTACTCAAAAAGTTTATTCTTCTGAAATTGCTATGAGTGGTAGTATTGCAGCTTTGATGGTGCATAGAGATACTGTAAAAGCAGATGAAGAAGCTGGATTTAAATATACCATTTTTCAATCTAAAGAACTAAAAGCTCTTGGGCATCCACATGAAAGTTTGAGTGAAGCTGCTACAGAGAAAATGACCTCTATACTTGCAAGCCTTGACTCTACCTTTAATAATGATATTGTAAAAAGCAGACCGGCTTTGAGCATTGATGCTATCATAGGCATGAAAGGTGCTTCTTTCACTGCTGAAGAAAGTCTACAACTAAACCTAGTAGATGCTATTGTGCCTAATATGGAAACAGCCTTAGCAGATTTTTTTAAAACAACCACCAGTCCGAAAAATCAAGGAGTAAAAATGAGTGAATCTGATTTAGCTACACAACTGGAAGCAGCTCAAAGCACAATCGTAGCTTTAGAAACTTCCCTTGCAACTCAACTTGCAGACGCTGTTTCAGCAGAACGTGCAAGATGTTTGAGTGTTCTTAAAAACCAATCTACACTGAATTTGAGTTTGGATAGTGCATTATCTCATATCAGTAAAGGATATTCTGCAGAACAGTCTTTGGAAATGATGACTGATACTCGTGCAGAGTTTGATCGTCTGAAAGCTATCGATACTTCTACCTCTGGCAGTTCTACTGTTGGTTTGGAAGATCCTTTGCAGCAAGATAAAACTTCCAGAACTGAATTCTTACGTAGCTCTTACAAAGCTGCTAAAGGTTTATAATTTCAACTTTTTCTTAACTTAACTGAAAGGTAAATAACATGGCAAGAGATACAGTAAGCTATGCCCCTCTGCAGATTGTAGCTGGTGATGCTGACATTCGTAGTAAACAAGTTGTGATTGCAGCCAATGCCGGTGCTATTGCAGCTTTAACTCCACTTAAACGTGATGCTAACCACAAATGTGTTTTGGCTACAGCTATCACTGATGAAATCGTTGGTATTCTGGTTCCCGGTGCTGATTCTACAGAAAGTGCTTTGACTGGTTTGGCAACATCTGCCTCAGACCAATACGCTTTTGTTTACACTCATGGTGATTTCTTTGCAGACAAAATCAACTTTGCTTCAATTACCACTGCAACTGACAACAACAAAAAAGATGCTGTGTTTGATGCTACTGGTATTAACATTAAGTTTACTGGCACTACAACCCAGTTGTTAGATTAATTTCTACAATTCCCTCACTTTTAATTAAGGAGTTTTAAATGGCAACACCAACTTTTTTCAGTCACGAGGAAATTGTAGCAGTAATTTCCGATGTGAATCCTTTTCAAAGTTTTCTTCTGAACTTCTTTGGTTCAGAGCATCTGTCAAACGATGAAAAGATTAACTTTGATCGTTTAAGCAAAGACGAGCGTATTGCAGTTTTTGTCAATCCACGTCGTCCTGGTGAAGTAAACAAACAACGCGGCTTTAGTGTTGATAGTTACAAACCTGGTTACATCAAAGACAAAGATACTATCGACTTCAAACACGTAATCCGCAGACGTGCCGGTCAACCTTTCAATGCTGCAGTTTCTCCTGAGCAAAACTATGCAGCTATCGTTGCAGATTTGGCAGCAAACCAGGTTACGAAAATCTACCGCAGATTGGAGTTAATGGCTGCTCAACTTCTGTTGAATGGTACTTACGACATGGTTGGTAAAGACCTGAATGTTAATGTTGACTTTGCACGTGATGCAGCTTTAACAGAAACTTTGTTAACTACCAATCGCTGGTTGGATGCTAATACTTCAGTATCTCCAATTGAAGATATTGAGAAAAAACTATTAGCTGTTAGTTATCCAGTAAAAACTCTGATTGTCGGCGCAGCTGCTTGGCGTGCTATCAAACGTGATCCTTTGTTTGATAAAAACGTTTATGTAGATTTACTGACACGTGGTCAATCTCCACTGGTAGTCGGCCCTCAAGGTATGTCTCCAGACGGTTTAATTTACAGAGGTAACTTGTTGAGTTCTGGTGTAGATATTTATACTTACACTAACACTTACATGGATCCTGATTCAGGTAATGAAACTTTGTACATTCCAACTGATGCAGTTATTGGTGTTTCTGATCCAAGTTTCGGCTTCCAGTGTTTTGCGCCTATTCAAGATGCTGCTGCTAACTTCATGCCAATGCCATATTTTACCAAAAATTGGATGGAAGAAGATCCTGGTATTCCGTACATCATGACCCAGTCTGCTCCTTTGTTGGCGCATACTAAAATCAACAGTACATTTGCTCTGCGTACTGGTGCTACAATTACAGGTGCTTAATCTGTGAGTTCTGTCAATGCTAAGAGTTTGAGTGTACTCTCCTGGGAGAATTTTGACTCTGCTCTAGCATTGGCAACTTCACATACGCTACAGAAAAGTGTCATAGGTTTGAGTAAAGAAATTAACAAAAAACTTACTGACACTTTTTTCACACCCGATAGGCCAGAACGCCTGGCAGTATTTAGTTTTAAGAAACAAAAGAATCGCATTTATTCAGCGGAATTGTTTTACAGGTTTAAGGCAATTCCATTGAGTAAATATCCAGTACGTCAATACAGAGTTACTACTGGAAATCAAATCATTAAAGTTACCAGATTGAAAGGTAAAAGTTTTAGGACTTCTTTAGATAATCGTCATGCTGTCGCTACTTATGTGCAAATAAGAAGAGCAGGTAGAATGAAACTGGTTCAGGATAAAGTGGGTTTGCATGGGGATCCGAAAGGCCTGAAAGGTTTTCTTCATACTGGCAGAGCCTTAGGGCCAAAATCTTTTTCTGCGAAAATATTTAAGAGACAGCAGCAAGCTACATGGAGTAATGGTCAGAGGTTACCCATTAGACAACTGTTCGGGCCGTCAATTAGTCAGCTTGTTTTAACTAAAGAAGTCCAATCTACTATTGATGAAAGTAAATTTACTAAAGATTTAAATAAAATTTTCGGCGAGGAATTTGTCTGGTGAATATTCCATTATTAATACAAAACACACTCGCAATTGCAGGTAAAGATTTAACCTTCTCTACAGGTGCTATAAAAGGAATCCCAGGTTTTGAACTGCAAACCCTTTACAAAGGTGAAGAATCTTTGTATGAAGTAGAAAGACAGAACTTTTGTTTTCACATCTCTGCTGCTGATTGGGTAGCTTCTCAGATTGATGTAGATATGACTTTCACTATTACAGACTTAGCCAATGTATATACTTTTAATGTAGAAGGAATACAACCAGATTTAAATGGTTGGGCTTTCTTAAAAGCAACTTACAGATCAAAGGTTCCTTACTGATGTATAATCTACAGGGTTTAATAGATCACTTAATTAGTGATACTGGGTATGACACAGCTTTTGCCAGAGCTAAAGAAATGAATCTGGAAGGGATGGATCAGATTATAAAAGTTAAAGTTGGTTATCATTCTGTAGATTCTGATGGTGTTCTTGGTGATGGAGAAACTCCAGACCCTTATCAGTATTTTGCAGAAGATTTAAGTTTTTCCTGCATCGTTCAATTTACTTGTGGTGTTGCAGAATTTCATACAGTATGGCAATCTCTCTATGATTCCTGTAGTGGCTGGATTCCTTTGGATGCTGAAAAAGATATTTCTGGTTTCATGTACTCTGGTGGTGGTGCTATGGGTTTAAAAGATGGTAGAATCTGGTGGATGGATCGCTGGAGAATTGATTTCCCCAGAGTTAGTAATTTTCAATAACGTAAACTGAGGTATATAAATGGCCGCACAAATTAAATATCATCAAAAGTCAAAACTGCTTTTAGCAAAAATCCAGACTGTAGATGAAGCAACTCCAGTAACTCCTGCAGGCTCTGATGCTATTGCTATCTTTGATGCTGATTTTCAACCAGAATTAGAATCAGAAACTTTCCAATACACTGGTTCTGAACTGGATGACGATGAAGGCGTAACAATGAAAGATCGTTACGCTACAGCTTCTGGAGATACTTTCGTTCCTGCTCTAGGTACAATTGCAAATGGTTCTGCAGCAACAGTAGCGGGTTTTGCTCTAGGTAAATTGTTTCAAGCAGCTGGAGCTAACGTAGTAGCTGGTTCCGGTACTGGTGCAGCTCCTGGTAACTTAACTGACCAGTCAATTGTAATCGACAAAACTGCAACAACCAATACTACACTTACTTTGGATATGCTGGAAGAATCTTCTGCAGATTTGACCAATCAAAACTTGTACAGATTGTATGGTGTTCGTGCTAACGTTGACCTGGATATCGAAGTAGGTTCCAGAGCAAGACTTAAATGGAACTTCAAAGGTAACAGTTATGACTCTCTGGTAGGTCACGAATCTGATTTCCCTATGGTGCAAACTTCTAAAATTGTACCTAACTACGGAACTCAGAAAGATATTATCATGGATGCTGTACGGCAGTCCACGATTACTCGTGCAGAATTACAACTGTTTGGTACACCTTTTGCAAACTCAAATAACATCAGTTTCAGTAAATTGTCTGCACCAAACCTGTTAGGTTGGGAGTACGGTAGATTCTTGTCAGCTCTTGAAGAAGGTTTTGACAAAGGTGCTACTGGTACTGACGTAGTTTTGACTGTACTGACTGCAAAAGCAAATTCAACTTTTGTTGCTGAAAAAATGCTGGAAAAAGTCTACCACTTCCAGTTTGCTTGGGGCTTAACTAAAGGTAAACGTGTTAAACTGGTGTTTGATAAACTGCAATGTATGGGTATCTCCAATGCTACAGTAGGTAACTACAAAGCTAAAAATATTACATTCAGAAGAACTGGTAACGTCGAACTTACTATGTCTTAATTTAACTGAGGCAGTAGCTGGCTGCCTCTTCTTTTCTACTTTCGAGGAAATTAAAATGCGTAAATATCATGTACAATTAACAAATCCTGTAATTGAATTGGTTTTGAAAGCCAAAGATATTGCTGGTGAACAAGCAGAGCTTATTGTAGGTTTCAAAAGAAAATCTATCAAAGAAGCTCAGTTCTTTGCAGAACACTGTGACAAAATTACAAATGCTCCTGTAGGGTCAAAAGGCACATATCCAGCGGAAATTGTAAGTTTTGAAACTTCTGAACAAAAAGAAGAACATCTTAAACAACTGGTCAAAGGTGAGGTTTTATATCTGAAAGATGTAGAACTTACCTGCGAGGAAGGCCCGGAATTTACTATTAAAATTCCTGATACCAGAACAGTACCAAACGGTGATTATCAAGAACTCTGGGGAGATAATACTAAATGTCTGGATTTCCTCCTGGATATTTATTTAACCAGCGCTCCCTGGAGTTCTGCCTTTATTTCAGCACTCTATTCAATCTCTTTGAATCTTGACTTTGGTAATGATGCTGAAGTAAAAAACTCATAAGGGCTGGAGAAATTCTTGCAGAATCAATTCAATTTTATTCTTACTTAGCTGAAATAGAAAAGCGAGTTGCTAAAGAAAGAGAATTTCTTGGTGACATGTATGATGAATTGGATGACAAAGAACTCTACAGCGATGAGTATCCTGTAGAGTTTTTTTATATTTGGGAAACTAATTTAGATTCCTACAATATATACAGAACAATTAGACCTTATTTAAAAGAAGGTCAGCTCAGTTCCTGCAGTCATTTAATCCCACATCTAGTAAGCGAAAAAGCAGCTAAGCTAGAGAAAGTTCTGCAAGACATACCTCTTATACATTCTGGATATATGAGTGTAATGAACCCAGCCCCAGAAGAAGAACAAAAAGCTACAAACCCTCCAGAAGAAGAAACAGTTTTAACTTTTTAAGGAATACTTATGGCAGATCAGAAAAAGCAGTTTACGATAGTTTTAGCTAGTCAAGGCGCAGATAAACTAGAAGCTCAGTTCAAAGCTATGCAAGCAGCTGCCGCCTCTATGGGTGGTTCTATAGATTCTGCCTTAAGTTCTTTGAATACAAAAACTGGTACAGCTAGGCAGACTTTCAAAGTAGCTACTGATGGAGCATTAAGTTTTGCAGATGCTTTACGTCAGGTAGAACGTGCACTGAAAGATCAGAAAGGTCTAGCTTGGTTTCAGAACGGAAAACCTAAATCAGCATTAAGTTCTATTAAAGAAAAAGATCTTCCAGGTAGTAGGCAAGAAACTAATGGAGTTCTTAGTACTGCCTGGAAAGAAGCTAATGCTGCTAGAGCTGAAGCAAATAGAAAAGTATGGGCAGAAGAACAAGCGGCACTAGAACGTAGAGCAAAACTGGAACGTGATATTGCCAGGGCCAATGGTCAGGTTATTATCCAAAATTGGAAAGAAACTGAACGTCAAAAAACTCTAATTGCGCAGCAAGAACAAAAGAACAGAGAAACTGCGTTTAATACTTCTGTTCGTGCTCAAATGGCAGCCCTTAACAGTGCTACTAAATTACATAAAGCAGAAGAAACTTATGGTGCTGGCAGCTTTCAAGCAGCATCCATCAAAACTGCTATTCAAGAAGCTGCTATCAGACAAACTCTGCAAGCACAAATTTCTAAAATACAGTCTCAAGTCTCTGCTGGAAAGTTTGGTAATAAAGCTGCAGATAATAGACTTACTGCGGCATTCTCTACAGCACAACAGCAACTTAATGCTCTTAACTCTGGACTTGCAAAACATAACCAAAGCCTACAAGAAGCAGAGAAATCTCAATCAAGTTTTGCTGGTAGAGTTATTGAATCTATCTCTATCTATAGAATCTTCAACGCAACTATCAACACTGCAATTGAAGGTTTGAAAAGTATTCCTAGAGTTGGTATTCAGCTGGAGCAAACTACAGCTACGCTGACTGCTACTTTTGGTTCTTTCGGGCAAGCTGCACAGCAAATTCAATATCTTAACGCTGAAGCAGAAAGAACTGGTTTAAGTCTTGCTACTTTAAGAACTTCTTATGCTACGTTTTCTGCATCAGCCTTGCTTGCTGGTCAGAGTGCTGCAACTGTTCAAAAGATCTTTTCTGATGTTAACACTACAGCAACAACACTGCATTTAACTACCGATCAAGTTAATGGCGTGTTTCTGGCTTTAAGTCAGATGTTCAACAAAGGTAAAGTACAAGCTGAAGAGCTTACCAAACAGTTGTCACAAACTCTGCCAGGTATCACCAATCAGGCTGCTATTGCTTTAGGTAAATCTGCAGCAGAGCTTGGCGAGCAGATGAAGAAAGGTTTAATACCTGCTGATGATGCTGTGCAGAAGATGATGGCTCGTATGGCAGAAGCTTTCGGCGGC
>Ga0208856_1000528_pt1 | contig 14584 bp, 13 predicted proteins | sample LakMenEpi13Jul12_FD_150690 | JGI IMG/M metagenome (GOLD analysis project Ga0208856, IMG submission 150690) | Freshwater microbial communities from Lake Mendota, WI - 13JUL2012 deep hole epilimnion (SPAdes) | ecosystem: Environmental > Aquatic > Freshwater > Lentic | place: Lake Mendota, Madison...
TCTGGCCGACCTGGCGACGATCCTCACCGACCGCCTGAAAAACCGATACGGCCTGCCGGTCAGGGTGAGTGAACCCGTGAAGATCGGAGGCACTGTTTCCACCTGGAAGCTCGTCATCGAGACCCGCCCCGGCCGCAAAGATCTGCCGGCCCAGCGGATCAACCTCGACATCTGCGCCATTCCAAGCCACGACCCGCGGCCGATGATGCTGCGCAATCTATACGGCGTCGACCTCGGCACCTCCGGCCTCATCCTCCAGGCGCAGAGCCGGGAGGAAATCCTGGCCGACAAGGTTGTCGCGCTCGCCTTGCGCGAAAATCGGATCAAAAACCGCGACCTCTGGGATATCGGCTGGCTCACGCAGCAGGGCGTCGAACTCCCGCTCCCACTGATTCCTCTGAAGATCCACGATCACAAGTGCGGGAAGGCGGGCTTCATTGCGGCGCTGAAGGATCGGCTCGCAACGCTTCGCGGTCAGCCCGACACGCGAGCGGACTTCATCAAGGAGATGCGGCGTTTTCTACCGCCTGCCGCGGTGCGCGACACCATCGAAAAGGAGCAGTATTGGAGCTATCTGGCTCAGGTCGTGACGGAGCTTGGCCAGAGGGCGATGGCGGCTTTGAAATCGCGGCCATGAGGGCGGTGCTCGCGAAGCAGGGGAAGTCGCTCGCTCACGGCCGGCTGGTAGCGATAACGAAAGGCCGGCCGCACGGATCGAAAGAGAATCCGGCCTGTCTGGGGGCTGCGATTCTGCGCTCAGGGCGCTTACAGTGCGGAGGTCATCTTCACACTCCGAGGAGTCTCCCGTGCCGCGTCCCTTGAGCCGCATCGCCCCCGACTGGTGGGACTACACCACGCTCGACGCCGAGCTCATCCGTGATGCCGCGGCGCTCACGGAGCGCGACCTCGCCGCCCTGTCGCGGCCCGGCTTCCGCGTCGCGTTCTACGACACGCTCGAAGACCTTTATCTTGCCGAGGCGCTCGAATACATCACCGCCTGGAAGCAGGCCACGGCCGACGATCCCGTCGGCATCTGCGGGCCGATCGGGCCGACCGAGCAGCTGCCGCTCGTGGCCCGGCTCGTGAACGAACTCGGCCTGAACCTTCGCCACGCCCACTTCTGGGGCATGGACGAGTGGTATGAGAACGGCCGCGAAGTGCCTGTGACGCACCCGCTCTCGTTCGAGAAGGCCGACCGCGAACTGTGCTTCGATCGCATCCGGCCCGAGCTGCGGATGCCGGAGGCGAACCTCCACTTTCCGAAGGGCGACGTGGGCCCTTATATCAACAGCTGGAAGGCGGCCCGCTGCGCTGTGATGCAGGGAGGGCAGGGCGACATCAAGCACTGGGCGTTCAACGATCCACTGCGGCGGGAGGGAAAATACAAAGACGCCCCGCCGTCGCCGGCGGAGTATCGGGCGCTGTCGACACGCGTGGTCGAGCTGCATCCGATCACCCTCGCCCAAAACGCCCGCACGAGCGGCGGCGGCAACATCACGATGGTGCCGCAGCAGGCGATCACGGTGGGCCCGGTGCAGACCTGGCAGGCTGAAAAGGTGTCGATCTGGCACGCGGGCGTGCACGATAACCCGCTCGGCCAGCGGCTCACGGCGCTGATGATCTCGAAGCGGCTGGCCGACTCGAGCGTGCCGATGTCGCTGCTCGCCGACCATCCCAACGTGCAGTTCAACTACTACCGCGGCGGCCTCGGCACCTGCGCCGTCGAGATGCACTAGCCGCCGAAACCCGCTAGATTGGTCGCTCTACCACCGGGGAGTTGATCCATGAAAGCTGTCTGTCTGTTCGCGGTTTTGATCGGCGTGGTCGCCGTTCCGTTGCATGCCGAGCTGCCCGCCCCCGTGCGGATGGGCTGCGGGATCATGACGTTCGACACGGTGCCGGGCTGGGGGCTCGACGACAAGGGCCTGTCGCAGATCGGGCCGACGCACGGCGGCGTCGCCGTGGACAGCCGCGGCAACATCTTCACGAGCGCCGATGCGGGCCTGTTCGTCTTCAGCCCCGACGGCAAGGTGGTCCGCCGCCACCTCGGTGGCGACTACACGCGGCTCCACGACATCGAGATCCGCAAGGAGGCCGACGGCGAATATCTCTACGGTGCCCGCAACGCCAACGCCGAGGGGATCAAGATCAATGCCGAAACAGGCGCTGTCGTTCTCAAGCTGCCGTTTCCCGAAGAGTCGGGCCTCGCGCTCAAGCAGTTCGCCCCCACGGCGATCACCGTCGCTCCCAACGGCGACATCTTCCTCTCCGACGGCTATGCCAGCAACCACATCTTCAAGTTCGACAAGACGGGCAAGTATCTCAAGCACTTCGGCACCAAGGGGAACGATCTCAAGCAGTTCAATACGGCGCACGGCATGACGCTCGACACGCGGTACGACCCGCCGCGGCTGTTGATCTGCGATCGCAACCACCAGCCGAAGGGGCGGCTTTTGCACTACGACCTCGACGGCAATTTTCTCGAGGAGGTGATCACAGGCCTGGGGATGCCGACGTCGGCGTCGGTCCAGGGCGACTACGTCTCGGTGCCCGACCTGCACGGCCGCCTCGTGATCCTCGACAAGACCAACACGATCATGGCCGTGCTCGGGCACAATCCGGACCGCGCGCAGGGGGCGAACTACAAGATCCCGCAGGCGCAGTGGATCGAGGGCGTGTTCAGCGGCACGCACGGGTCGGCCTGGGACGCGGAAGGCAATCTCTACGTGCAGGATTGGAACGTGGACGGCCGGATCATGAAGCTGGTGCGGGTCTCAGGCAATCGCCACGGCCCGGATCGGTGAGCCGTCGCGGCCGGCGAAGTTGAGCGGGAAGCCGATGAAGGTGATCGCATCGGGCGCCTTGTCGAGATTCGCGAGCGCCTCGACCACCACGATCTCGGCCTCTCGGGCCAGCAGGATGTGATGCACCTCGTACCAGTCGCGGCTGGGCGTGGGCGTGTCCATGCCCAGCATCCGGATGCCGCGGGCGACGAGGTAGCGGGCGGCGTCCTGTGTGAGCGACGGAAAGTCGCTGTAGAAATTGTCGGCCCCGAACTGCCGGTGCCAGCCGGTCTCGTAGATGATCTTTGCGCCGCGTGTCAGCACCGCCTCGTGGCGCTTGAAATCCTCTGGCGTGATCTCCTCCCGTGGCCCCTTCGGAATCCGCAGGATGATCGCCGGCCCGTAGAACCAGTCGAGCGGCATCTGGTCGAGCGTCTTGCCGTCGTCGATGAAGTGGTACATCGCGTCGAGGTGGGTGCCCTGATGGGTCGACATCGACACCTGCGTGATGTTGTAGCGGAGCGTGGCCGTGGTGCCGTGGGGCACGATCGACAGCTTGGGATCCATCGGGAAGGTCTGCTGGCCGTGGACCAGCGGATGGGAAAGATCGATGAGCGGCATGGTGCTGTTCCTGGCAATGGCGGGGGTCAAGATCCGGTGATCGGCTTCGATGCGTAGGGCTCACGGCCGACGAGCAGGCTCGTCATCCCGAGGTCGGCCACAAGGTTCACGCCGGTGATCGCGCGAGACGCATCGGAGAGCAGAAAGATGGCGGCATCGGCGATCTCCTCCGGCTCGATCGGCCGGCCGGCGGGAATCTGCGACTGCCAGTAGTCGAGGCAGGCCTGCTCGCTCGGCGCGGCGGCGACGAGGCCCTCCCAGATCGTCGTCCGGCAAAGGCCCGGCGAGAGCAGGTTCACCCGCACGCCGTGCGGGGCCAGTTCCACCGCCGCTGCCTTCGTGAAGCCAACCATCCCATGCTTGGCCGCGTCGTACGGCGCTGCCCCTGCGACCGCGGCCAGCGTGTGCACGCTCGCGATCTGCACAATCGCCCCGCCGGCCGGCCGTTGGGCCACCATCTGCCGCGCGGCGAACTGCGTGAGAAAAAATGAACCCTTCAGATCGATGTCGAGCACGCGGTCCCATTCCGCCTCGGTCACCTCCAGCACCGGCTTCACGAAGTTGACGCCCGCATTGTTGACGAGGCCGTCGATCCGCCCGAAGCGGGCGACCGCTGCTTCGCAGAGCCGCTCGAGGTCGGAAAGCCGCGACACGTCGGTCGCGACGGCGAATGCCACGCCACCGACAGCCACGATCTCGGCCGCTACGGCCTCGCCCTCGGCCGCCTCGCGGTCGGCGAGCACGACGCGAGCGCCGGCTTCAGCGGAGCGGGTGGCGATCGCCCGCCCCAGGCCGCGGGCAGCGCCCGTCACGATCACGACGCGATCCGCCAGAGCCGCCGGGCGACGCGGCACGGAGTTCTCCACAGCGGGAGGCATGGCGATCTCTCCTTTGGATGGTTGTCAGCCTCACATTACGGCGCCCTCGCGGGAAGGCCAAGCCGCGGTGATGGCCCATGGCATCATCCTCCGGTTATCCTATAAGTGAAAGGAGGCGTCACGCCATGGGACTCGGAAGCCACTGGTCGCAGCGTTTGTTCATCCGGCCGATGGTGGTGGTCGCCGGCATGTGCGGCCTCGCCGGGGCCGCGCCGCTCGACGACGTGCGGTCGCTGGTGGCCGTGAAGACCTGGACGGAGCAAGCGCCCGACCACGCTGGCGTCGTCAGGTCGCGAGAGATCGAGGCCGAGATCTGGACGGCCGCCTTCCAGCGCCGCATCGACGAAACGAAGCGCCTGGAAATCCCGGCCCGTGACGAGCCCTATTACGTCGATGGGCCGCTCGTGCTCCCGTCGGGCGCCGCGATCGTGGCCGATCCCCGGGCCGAGATTCGGCTCGTGCCTGGCGCGAACACGTGCATCGTCCGCAACGCGAATCTCGTGGGCTTCTCCACGGGCCCCGTGCCGGCCGACACGCGGCCAGACACCGATATCGCCATCGAAGGCGGCATCTGGACGACGACGGTCGCCACGACGGCCGATGCCCCGCGAGGCAACGTCTACGGCCGTTCCGACTCAGCTCAGCCAATGCCCGGCACCCACGGCGTGATCCTGCTGCACAACGTCCGCGGAGTGCGGATTCGTAACGTGACCGTCCGCGAAAGCCGGCCGTTCGCCGTCCATGTGGGCAACGTGCAGGACTTCTTGGTCGACGGCCTCATGCTCGATCACACCCATCGCGACGGCGTGCACGTGTCGGGACCGGCGGCCGACGGCCTGATCCGCAACGTCCGCGGCGTGTCGAAAGACGATCCCGTCGCGCTCACCGCCTGGGACTGGCAGCAGTATGCCCCGAGCTTCGGCCCGATCGAGCGGATCATGATTGAAGACATCACCGGCTCGCCTCCGGACGCCTCGCCCAACAACGCCATCCGCCTCCTGCCGGGCGTGAAGCGGTTCGCCGACGGCACGGTGGTTGACTGCTCGATCCGCGACATCACGCTTCGCCGGATCACCGACATCACTGAGTTCAAGTGCTACGACCAGCCGAATCTCGAGGTTCCTGCCGGCACAGACCTGAGCGACCCGATCGGCCGGCTGGCAAATATCCGTTTCGAGCAGCTCACCTTCCATCGCCCGGGAACCATCGAACTGCATGCCGATACCGATGGCCTCGTGATCGACGGTGTGACGCTCGACTTCACCCCACCGCCCGCCTGGCACCTGCTCACGATCGGCCCCAAGTCGATGACCTACAAGGGCAACCAGACCGATCCCGCGAACTGGCGGGAGATCTTTTCGCCCGACCGCGACTGCACCGTGCGCGACGTCTCGATCAGCGGCGTGCGGCGGGCCGGCGGGGCGGAGGATCTGCCGCTCGACCGGCTGGTGAAGGTCGTCGAGCTCACGCCCAATCCCGACTACCCGAAGACGACCCCGAAGGGCGGCACGGGCAAAGGCATCTGGATTCGCTGATCGTCACCCCGACAGAGCACCGATCATGATCTTCCGGCCGACGGCTGTGGCTCTCGCCATCCTGGCACACGGAGTGGTGGCCGTATCCGGCGACCCCGGATGGCAGATGCCGGGAGTTCACGGCAACGTGCCCAACGGCTGGGCGCCTGGAAGGAATTGGACGACGAATCCGTTCACCGAAGGCGGTGGAATGTGGACGTCCTATCACGAGGTGGACGGTCGCCTCATGAAGATGGTGTCGGGCCGGGCCTACGGTTTCCACTTTGTCCTGCGCGACCCGGGCGACAGCTTCGCACCGCGGTGCATGCTGCTTGGCAGGAAACTGCAGGCCGCCATGGCAACGGCTCCCGGCGCTCCCGGCCCGGCGTCGCTCGGCACGGGAATCCAGCGATAGAAGTCTCCGGCCCTGGCGACTACTGCATCGATCTGGACGCCTTTCGGCGCTATATCCAGGGCGGAATGTTCGGAGCGAACGGGCTCAACGGCGTCAACATGCATATCTACCCCGATGCCAAGCCCCCGGGAGGCGAACTCATTGACCAGGTGATCGGCATGTGCGACATGCTCGCGAGCGCCGGTCTCGGCGACCTGCCGGTGTACCTGACGGAATACGGCTGGTATCGCGGGTCGAATCCGCTCTTCAATCCCCTCGCCGATCCCGCGGATCATCCACGGTATGTCGCGCGATCCCTGGCGCTGCTCGCCGCCTGTCCGGTCGATGCGATCTGCTGGCACGCGTTTCGCACGTCCGGCCCGAAGAAGGACGAAGACGATCTCGGCTACAACCTTCTTCGCTCCGACCATACGCCGACGGCCTCGTACGTCGCGTATGTCAACGCGGTGAAGTGGCTTTCTGAAATCAGGCGTGGAGACGCCCGCTGGTTCCGGTTCTCGCCCCGCATCCACCTGGTTCTCGGCCGCGCGAACGGCCGCATCGTCGGCGCGGCCTGGTGCACGCAGGGCGAGGCGGCGTTCGAACTGCCGGGGGCTCCGCTGCGCGCGACGGACATGATGGGCCGCACACTGTCGCCCGAGCGGCAGGTGACCCTCTCACCCTCTCCCGTGTTCTTCGAATTGCCGCCGGATACCGACTTCATCGACCTGCCCGAACAACCTGAAGTGACTGTCTATCCGGGGCAGACCGTCGACATCGGGCTCGATCAACCCGTCGTCCCCGACGGGATCACCGCCGTCGGCCGACGGGCCGCCGTGGCGCAGGATGCTGCGCCGGGGAAATACCTCCTTGTCGGGACGAGAGCGGATACGCGGCAGCGCGTGCTGCAACCGCTGAAAATTCCCCCACCTCTTGTGCTGCAATCGCTCGAACAGGACTTGTCGGCCGACTGCACCGGGCTCGAGGTCGTTGCCAGCGTCGTGCCTGCGATCGCCGGCCCCGTGCGGGCCACCCTCACGCTCCGGATGGGAGAAACCTGGAACGCCGAAGTCCCGGCTGTTCCCGGCGAGGAGTGCCGCATCCGCGTTCCTGTGCCCACGTTTCAGGCTGGCAAGCGCATGCAGGGCACGATGCGCGTCGAAACCGGCGGTGACGTCCCGTTCTCCGTCGGTGAAGACTTCGACACGAGCGCCATCCCGGCGGTCTGGGTCGAACGAGCGCCGGATTGGAGTGCGATTCCAGCCTTCGACTTCAGGATGTGGGCACCTTCGGAGAAACTGTCGGCAGGCGATTGTTCGGCAACGGTGCAGGCAGGTGTGGCGAGCGACGGGTTACACATCCGGGTGCAGGTGACAGACGACGTTCACCGGCAGACGTCCCCGCTGCACGCCATCTGGGAGGAGGATTCGGTTCAGTTCGGCGTGGATGTCGATGCCGAGAAGCCCTGGCGGTCGAACCTGATCATGGACGGCAGTTACAACGGTCATCGGACCTTTTTTTACGACGTCCGCAAGCCGTCGGATGGTCGCGCGCCGCTCGTGCGGCGCAACCGCGCCGATTGCCCGGGCTTCGGATCGCAGTGCCTGGCGCCGGAAGTCTCCGCCGATGTCCGCCGTGAGGCCGGCATCACCGTCTACGACGTCGCGGTCCCGTGGAAGAGCCTCGGCCTCACGCAGGCTCCACCGCTGGGAAGCCGGATGGGATTCAGCCTGATTGTGAACGACGTAGACCAGGGGCACGACCGCGCGGCGCTGCGGTTCGGGGAGGGCATCTCGAGCCCGCAGGATCCGACGCGCTTCGCCGCAAAGAAGGTTGACACAAATACTGTTGAAGCGTACACTATCTCAAATAGTCCAAGTCGTGCGGAGCATTTGCAAAACCTGATCGTCGCCATCCTTTCACGTCCATGTGCGAGGCCCATTTCATGAGCACAGGGGAGATTCTCGACGAATTAGTGAAACTGACGCCGGAGGAGCGTCGAGTGATCGCTCGTCGATTGGCTGAACTCGAATCCGGCGCGGTCGATCTGCAAAGTAGGGGCATCGACGCCCGCGAGGCGGCCGAACTGCGGGGCCGGTTCGAGCGTTTCGCGGATGACTGGGATAGCCCCGAGATGGCCGCCTACGACAACTACGATGCCGCCAAAACCTCCGTGTAATCGCGGCGACGTCGTGCTGGTGTTGTTTCCGCACTCGGACCTCAAGACCGCCAAGACGCGGCCGGCGGTAATAGTTCAGGCTGACACCCTCCAAAGCGGAATGCCACAGGTAATCGTGGCGATGATCAGCGGTCGAATGTTCCGCGCGGGTCACCCGAGCCGAGTCGTTATCGAAAAGAATTCGACGCAAGGCCGTCGATCAGGCCTGCTCGGTGACTCGGTCATCATGGCGGACAATCTGGCGACCGTTGCATTGACCGTGATCGATCGCGTTATCGGTTCGGTCGCAATGCCGGAAATCGATGACGCCCTCCGTCATACGCTCGGCCTGTAGCCACCGCCACCGTGCGCGACGTCTCGATCAGCGGCGTGCGGCGGGCCGGCGGAGCGGAGAATCTCCCGCTCGGCCGGCTGGTGAAGGTCGTCGAACTCACGCCCAATCCCGACTACCCGAAGACGACCCCGAAGGGCGGCACGGGCAAGGGGATCTGGCTGCGAAGCGATGCGGCCACTGGCCCAGCCGCCGAGCAGCCCGCCCCGCGGTGAACGCGCGGCCGCCACGAAGTCCTACCGGCCCCGCGCGGCGGCCGCTTTGATGTCTTGTTCCGCCCAGCCGAGGTGGGCGAGCATCGCCGCTTCGGCCGCATCCGGATCGTGCCGGGCGATGGCGGCCAGAATCGCCGCGTGGCCGACGATCGCCGGCTCAGGTCCGGCCGTCCGGATCGTTCGTTTCCGCGACTCCACGAGCAGGCGGCCGAGCGTCTCCAGGAGCACGGTGAACACCGGATTGCCCGTCGCGACGGCCAGCAAGTTATGGAATCGCACATCGGCCGCCACGCGGGCATCGAGGTTCTTCGCCTGCCGGAGTTCGTCGATGGCCGCTTCGAGGGCCGCGATCTGGGCGGCCGACGCCCGGCTGGCCGCATGCCGTGCGATAGCTGATTCCAGAGGCCGGCGGGCCTCCGTGAGTTGGAGGAGCGAGAGCTGCGAGCGTTGCAGCAGGAGCCGGAGCGCGTCGGCCGTCGGCCCTGAATCGACCCGCGCCACCCGCGGCCGGGCCCCCTGCCGCATCTCCACGAGCCCCTGCGACCGCAGGCTGCGCATCGCCTCGCGAATCACGGTTCGCGAGATCCCGAGCGCCCGGGCGAGATCCCCTTCGCTCGGCAGCGTGGTGCCGGGAGGATGGGAGCCCGACACGATCTTGCCGCGCAGGTGCTCGATCACCTGCTGGACGAGGTCGCCCTCGATGGCGGCGTTCCCCGCCACGGCCAGCCGGGCCTTGCCAGGAGGGCGTCCGGGGCGACGCCGGCGAAGGGGTGGTCGGGGCATGCGGCAGTGTTTCTGGAGGGACGGCTCGACGCGAGGAAGGCCTCAAACACGCATCGAATGGCAATCTTATATGATAGCCTGCAGGCGGCCGTTGTTCACGCGGTCGTCCAAGAACCCGCGCAGGCAGCTCGATGCACAAAGTCGTGATCACCGATTTTATCGCCGACGATCTCGCCCCCGAGAGAGAAGCCCTTGCCGGGCTGGCGACGGTGGAGGCGTTCGACGCCTTCCATGAAGACCAGTTCGTCGGCCGGATCGAGGACGCCGCCGCGATCATGATGTATCACAACATCCGGCTGACGCGGCCCACGATCGAGCGGCTCGAGCACTGCCGGCTGATCGTCCGCTGCGGCGTGGGCTTCGACAACGTCGATCACGCCTTCGCCCGCGAGCGGGGGATCACGGTGGCCAACGTGCCCGACTACGGCACCGAGGAGGTGGCCGACTCGGCGATCGGGATGATGCTCGCCCTCACCCGCGGCATCCACCAGTTCAACACGCGGCTGCGCGACCGGCCGGATCCGTGGATGTATCACGTGTTCTCTCCGCTGCACCGGCTGCGCGGGCGGACTTTCGCGATCGTCGGCCTCGGCCGGATCGGCATCGCCACGGCCCTGCGGGCCAAGGCCCTCGGGATGGACGTCGCGTTTTTTGATCCCTACCGACAGGACGGGTTTGACAAGGCCCTGGGCATCCGGCGGGTCGAGTCGCTCGAGGAACTGTTCGGCGAGGCGTTCGTGCTCAGCCTCCACTGCCCGCTTACGCCCGAGACGCGGCACCTCGTCAACGCCCAGTCGCTCGCCTGGCTGCGGCCCGGGGCGTATCTCGTGAACACCGCCCGTGGGGGTGTGGTCGACACGGCGGCGATCCCAGCGGCGCTCGCCTCGGGCCGGCTCGCGGGCGCCGGCATCGATGTCTTGCCCCACGAGCCACCGGCCGCCGACGACCCGCTGCTCGTCGCCTGGCGGGATCGCAGCCATCCGGCCTACGAGCGGCTGATCATCAATCCGCACGCCGCGTTTTATTCCGAGGAGGGCCTGCTCGACATGCGCGTCAAAGGCTCCGACGCCTGCCGCCGTGCGCTCCTGGGGCAGCCGCTCCGCAACGTCGTGAACTGATCGCGCCGCGGGAAAAACGTAAAGAATTTCCGGGCCTTTACGTGGTGATAACGATCGTGTGACCTAGAATTTTGTGGTTCGGCGGATGGAGGGCGAGATGAGGCGACGCCTACGATCACGTTCGCACGCCGGCTCATGGCCGCGTGCTTCAGCCGTCCGGTGGGTGGCCCGGGTCGCTCCGCTTCTGCTGGCAGGCGTTCTGATCGGGAACTTGGCATCTGCCACTGCCGACACGATCGACTTCGAGGGCGAGATTCGTCCGCTGCTTGTCGCCAAGTGCGGCGACTGCCACGGCCCCGACACGCAGGAGAGCAGCCTGCGGCTCGATGTGCGGCATCGCGCTCTCAAGGGGGGCGACTTCGGCACTGTGATCGTCGCCGGCAAGGCGGCCGAGAGCGAACTCGTCACGCGGATCAACCGCGGTGATCCCGAGAAAGCGATGCCCCCCGACGAGCCGCTCTCGGCGGAGGAAATCACCCTCCTCACCCGTTGGATCGACGCCGGCGCCGAGTGGCCCGAGACTGATGCCGACCGCATCGCCCGCGAGACCGACCGCGACCCGCGGCTCGACCACTGGGCTTGGCAGCCCGTCGCGCGGCCCGATGTGCCGCCCGCCCGCTCCGGGTGGCCGACTGGCAACCAGATCGATCGATTTCTCCAGGTGAAGCTCGGCGAGAAGAACCTCTCGCCGGCTCCCGAGGCCGACCGCCGCACGCTCATCCGCCGGCTCTCGTTCGACCTGCTCGGCCTGCCGCCCAGCCCGGAAGAGGTGGAGGCCTTCGCGGCCGACGAGTCGCCCGCTGCGTATGAGCGGCTCGTCGACCGCCTGCTCGCCTCGCCGCATTACGGCGAGCGGTGGGCCCGCCACTGGCTCGACATCGCCCACTACGCCGACACGCACGGCTTCGAGCGCGACCAGCTGCGGCCCAACGCCTGGCGGTATCGCGATTGGGTGATCGACGCCCTCAACCGCGACATGCCCTACGACGAGTTTCTGCGGCGGCAGATCGCCGGCGATGTGCTCGCCCCCGACGATCCCGAGCACGTTGTCGCTACCGGTTTTCTCGCCGCGGGCCCGTGGGACTTCGTGGGCCAGGTGGAGACGAAGAGCGAGGTGCTGCGGCGGCAGGCCCGGGCCGACGACCTCGACGACATGGTCACGCAGGTCATGACCGCGGCGTGTGGGGTGACGATCAATTGCGCCCGCTGCCACGACCACAAGCTCGATCCGGTGCCGCAACGCGACTACTACTCCCTCGTGGCCGTGTTTGCGGGCGTGAAGCGGGCCGACAAGCCGACGAGCCAGGCTGAAGAGACTCACTATGCAACGCGCCGCGTTGAACTCACGGCCGCCGTGGCCGCGGCCCGAGCCGACGTGCATGCCCTCGCAGGCCGGCCTGTCGATCTGGCCGACATCGTGGGCGGCGGTGATGGCGGCGGCACCGGCACGAAGCTGGCCGGCATCGACTCCCGCTCCGGCAAGCCGGTCGATGGCAAGCCGAAGGGCTTTCTTTCCGACATCAAGGTCAACACCCCGCAGCCCGGGCCTTCCAAATACGTCAACGCAGTCTTCGTGCCGCATGGGCCCGGCGACGTGCCCGTGACTACGACCGGCCTGCTCGTGAAGGGGATTCCCGAAACGAGCAAGGCCGGCTGGGACGCGATCCGCAACGGCCCGGTGGCGAGCCAGTTTTCCACGAAGCTCGGCGACGTCGACTATGCCGCCAAGGGCCATACGATCCTCGGCCTGCATGCCAACGCAGGCATCACGTTTGACGTGGCCGAGATCAGGAAGCACTTCCCGCTCGTGAATCCGCGGTTTCGCGCGCTGGTCGGCTACGGCGGCAGGACGCCCGAGGCCGGCGCCGACTATTTTCTATTTCTCGACGGCGCGCTGCAGGCCACCGCCCGGATCGGAGCCGACGACGGCGGCACGCCGCTCGATGTTCCGCTGCCGGCCGCGGCGAGGTTTCTCACGCTCATCGCCACCGACGCCGGCAACAGCATCAGCCACGACCAGATCTTTTTTGGCGACGCACGGATCGAAGGCGACGCAATCGCCCGCACCGACGAGCAACGCCAGAAGCTCGCCGCCGCCGAAGAGCGGCTCGCGGCCCTCGACCAGGAACTCTCCTCGCTCCAGCCGCCGGCCAAGGTCTTCGGCCCGGTCATCGAACCGCCGCCGGTTGTGAAGGTGAATCTCCGCGGCAATCCGGAAACCCCTGGCGACGAGGTGGCGCCCGGCACGCTCTCCGCGATCGCCGCTCTCCCGGCGAGTTTTGGCGACGCGTCGCTCCCCGAGGGTGAGCGGCGGCGGGCTCTCGCGGCCTGGATCACGTCTCCGGCCAACCCGCTCACGCCGCGGGTGATCGCCAATCGGCTCTGGCATCACCATTTCGGCACGGGGCTCGTCGACACGCCGAGCGACTACGGGCTCGGCGGCGGCCGGCCGTCGCATCCGGAGCTGCTCGATTGGCTGGCCACGGAGGTCGTCGCGCGGGAGTGGTCGCTCAAGGCGATGCACCGGCTGATCTGCACGAGCCATGCCTACCGGCAGCGGAGCATCGACGTGCCCGAGTCCGCTGCGGCACTGGCGATCGATGCCGACAACCGCCTGCTCTGGCGACAGTCGCCGCGGCGGCTCGATGCCGAAAGCCTCCGCGACGCCACGCTTGCCGTCACCGGCTGCCTCAACCCCGAGATGCACGGCCCCGGCTACCGCGACTTCGACTACGAGGAGGCCTACGCGCCGATCTATCGCTACATCACGCCCGACAGCCCCGCACTCTGGCGGCGGAGCATCTATCGCTTCGTCGTTCGCAGCACACCGCATTCGTTCATGACCACGCTCGATTGCCCCAACCCGGCCAACCTCACCCCGGCGCGGATCGAGACGACCACGGCCCTGCAATCGCTCGCGCTTTTGAACAACGACTTCATGCTCCGGCAGGCCGGCCACTTCGCGAAGCGACTCGAGCGGGAGGCGGGTGCAGACCCAGCGGCGCAGGTCCGCCGCGGCTTCGCGCTCGCATTCATACGGCAGCCCGACGACGCCGAGTTCACCGCTGCCGTGGCCCTCGTGCGGTCGCAGGGGCTGGCCCAGTTGTGCCGGATGCTCTTCAACGCCAACGAATTCGTCTCCGTGGATTGACCGATGCCAGCCGACGCGTTTCCCTGCCGCCTCCATCGCCGCGACGTATCGCGCCGCAACTTCCTCTGGGAACTCGGCGGCGGCCTCGGAGGCGTGGCGCTCTCCACGCTCCTGGCCGAGGAGGCGCGTGCCGCCGCCCGCGCCGCCAACCCGCTGGCCGCCAAGCCGCCGATGTTCGCCCCCAAGGCGAAGGCCGTGATCAACATCTTCTGCCCCGGCGGGATCTCGCACCTCGACACCTTCGACTACAAGCCGGAGCTCGTGAAGCGGGCCGGCACGCCCTTCGACACGACGGGCAACGTGCAGTTTTTCGCGTCGAAGCCGGGCAACTGCCAGCCGAGCTACTGGCCCTTCCATCAGCGCGGCGAATCGGGCCGCTGGGTGAGCGATCTGCTGCCCGGGCTCGCCGGCCATGTCGACGAGATGGCCTTCATCCACTCGATGCAGAGCAAGACGGCTCTCCACGGCCCGGCGATGTTCATGGCCAACTCGGGCTTCATCCTACCCGGCTTCCCGTCGATGGGCGCGTGGGTGACCTACGGCCTCGGTAGCGAATCGGACGACCTGCCGGCGTTCGTCGTGCTTCCTGATCCGCGTGGGCTGCCGCCGGGCGGGCC
>Ga0208856_1000530_pt1 | contig 14486 bp, 16 predicted proteins | sample LakMenEpi13Jul12_FD_150690 | JGI IMG/M metagenome (GOLD analysis project Ga0208856, IMG submission 150690) | Freshwater microbial communities from Lake Mendota, WI - 13JUL2012 deep hole epilimnion (SPAdes) | ecosystem: Environmental > Aquatic > Freshwater > Lentic | place: Lake Mendota, Madison...
ATGCAGAAGGCACCCCCATATTGCACATAGCGGTGAGCAATGGTCAGTTGGAGACGGTGAAATTGCTGCTGGCCCATCAAGTGAAACTCAAAGCAAAAGACCAATACGGGCTGACGGCCTTGGTCTATGCGCTTAAAGGCCAGCATAGCGAAATTGCTACTTTACTCAAAGCAGCGGGCGGTTCCTATTGATAGTCGCTATCGCACAAATTAATTGTTTGGTCGGTGACCTGGCCGGCAATCAAGCAAAAATCATTGCCAGCGCAAAAGAGGCGCAAGCCAAAGGCGCCACGCTCTTACTCACCCCCGAGTTGTCTTTGTGTGGCTACCCGCCAGAAGATTTATTGTTGCGCAGTGATTTTTTGCAAGCATGCGATGCGGCCTTGCAGGCTTTAAGTTTGGCGGTGCCGGACATGACCTTGGTGGTGGGGCATCCACAGGCTTTAAACGGCCTATGTTACAACGCGGCATCGGTCTTGCAAGGCGGTAATGTTGTGGCGACCTACCACAAGCAAGCCTTGCCTAATTACAGCGTATTCGATGAAAAGCGCTATTTCAGTCCGGGTCATGCGCCCTTGGTTTTCAGCCATCACGGTGTCCAACTGGGTTTGTTGATTTGCGAAGACATCTGGCAAGCAGAGGCGGCTCGATTGGCTAGTGCAGCCGGAGCCGAAATGTTGTTGGTGATCAATGCATCGCCGTTTGATTTGGAAAAACAAGCCAGCCGTTTAAGTGTGTTGCGTGAGCGTGCTTTAGAATTGGCCTTGCCCATCGTTTACCTCAATAGTGTGGGCGGCCAGGATGAATTGGTGTTTGATGGTGGCTCCATGGTGGTGGCAGCCGATGGTCAGGTGACCCAGCATTTGCCAGCATTTGAAACGGCGTTGGCCACGGTAACGTTTAATGCGGGTAAGCTAACAAGCCAGCCGCTTGCACCGGCCTTGTCGCAAGAAGCATCGGTCTACCAAGCTTTAACATTAGGCTTAGCCGATTACGTGGCAAAAAACCGTTTCCCTGGGGTGGTCTTAGGCTTATCGGGTGGGGTTGATTCTGCCTTGACCTTGGCCATCGCGGTCGATGCCTTGGGTGCCGATAAAGTGCATGCCGTGTTGATGCCATCGGAGTTTACGGCCAACATCAGCGTGGACGATGCCATCGATATGACTAAGCGTTTAGGCGTGAAGTACAGCATCTTGCCTATAAGCACCTTGTTTGAAGGCTTTAAAGCGACCTTGGCACCAGAATTTGCCGGGCTACCATTCGATACCACAGAAGAAAATTTACAAGCGAGAATTCGCGGCATGCTGCTGATGGCCTTGTCGAATAAATTTGGCAGCATGGTGCTCACTACCGGTAACAAAAGTGAGATGGCCGTTGGCTACTGCACCCTTTACGGCGACATGGCGGGTGGCTTTGCCCTGCTTAAAGACGTATTTAAAACCTTGGTCTATCGCTTGTGTGCTTACCGCAATGGGCTTTCCCCTGTCATCCCTGAACGCATCATTACGCGTCCGCCGTCAGCCGAGTTGCGTGCCGATCAAACGGATCAAGATAGCTTGCCGGACTACGCGGTGTTGGATGCGATTGTGGCTGCCTACGTCGAGCAAGATTTGGGGCGCGCGGACATTTTGGACATGGGCTTTGCCCCGGCAGACGTGACGCGTGTGCTAAAACTCATCGATAGCAACGAATACAAGCGCAGGCAATCGCCCGTGGGCGTGCGCATTAGCCATAAGAATTTCGGTAAAGACCGGCGCTATCCGATTACAGCTAAACTGGATTTTTAAGGCCTGCTCTAGTAGTATTGAACATCAATTACACATAGCAGACTTAGCTTTAGTTTGATGCGGTCTTTAATGAAAGCAACTATACTGATAACACCTAGTAACCACCTATTTTATGGAGTTCGGCCAGCATGAAAAAAATCGAAGCAATCATTAAGCCATTCAAGTTAGACGAAGTGCGCGAGTCCTTGTCGAGTATCGGTGTGAATGGCCTAACGGTAACGGAAGTAAAAGGCTTTGGTCGACAAAAAGGGCACACGGAACTCTACCGCGGTGCAGAATACGTGGTCGATTTTTTACCTAAAATAAAATTGGAATTGGTGGTGTCGGATGACATCGTTGATTCAGCCATGGAAGCCATCATTAAAGCGGCGCACACTGGCAAGATAGGCGACGGCAAAATTTTTGTCAGTGCCGTTGAGCAAGTAGTGCGTATCCGTACCGGCGAAACCGGCGAAGCCGCCGTTTAGATTGCTCGCTAGCAGCGGGATAAGGCTTAAAAGCCTAAAGCCCGCGCACTCTGATAAAACGTAAAACTCACCAGCCAGGCCAGGCCTAATGACCAGCCTAAGGACAGCCACATAAAGCCTAGGCTTTTGGATTCGTTTCTAAGCGTGGCAATGGTCGATAAACAGGGCGTGTAGATGAGCGCAAACAGCATAAAGCTCATGGCTTGCACCCAATCAATCTGACTGGCCATCTGCACCATCAAGGCGTCGCCTTGTAAGCCGTAAATCACCGCTAGCGCCCCCACCACAATTTCTTTGGCAACAAAACCAAATATTAAGGCGATGGCCAATTGGTTGTTGATGCCTAACGGATCGAGCACAGGCGCAAACAAGGCGCCAAGCTGCCCAGCATAGGTGCCAGCGCTCGCTGGCGCAACGTTGCCAGGGAAATTGGTCAAGGCCCAAACCAGCACCACCCCAATGACGATGAATTTGCTGGCGCGTTGCAAAAAGTGCTTCACTTCCAGCCAGCCGCGTAAGACGATTTGCCTAAGCGTGGGAAAGCGGTAGGGCGGCAATTCCAATATAAACGGCTCTTTGTTTTTGAATTGGCCTTGAAATAACAGCGCCGTTAAAAACATGGTGACAAAGCTCATGAGGTAGAGAGCGAACAGCACCAGCGGTGCTTGGCTGGCCGTAAACAAGGCGGTAATCATGAAGATGAATACTTGCAGCCTAGCTGAGCAAAGCGACAAGGGAATGACCAGCATGGTGAGCAAGCGCATGGGTCTTGAGCGCATCATGCGCGTGCCCATGAGTGCCGGCACGTTGCAACCGAAGCCCATCAGCATCATGACAAAGCCGCGCCCATCCAAGCCCATTTTAGCCATTAGGGCATCCATCAAAAATGCAGCACGGGACAAATAGCCGCTGTCTTCCACCATGGACATGACCAAAAAGAACAGCACGATGATGGGCACGAAAGCCGCAACCGTTGCTACGCCATTGTATATGCCGTCCAACATTAAGCCGCTAAGCCAAGTTGGGCTGCCGGCAAAAAGCGGTTCTAAGACGCCGCTACGTAAGAGTTGCAGCAGCCACGCTAGGCCGTCTTGCAGTGGTTTGCCGGCGGCAAAAATGAACTGAAACAGCGTGTACATGGCTAAGAAAAAAAGCGGCAAGCCCAGCCATTTATGCAGCAGGATTTTATCTATTTTGTCGGTGGTGCTGTCCGATAGCATGCTGGGGATATGCACGTAACGGGCAAGCAAGCTTTCCATCTCTTTTTCAATTTTTTGATCTTCTTCTAAGGCCAGACTAATGCCAGCTGGATCGCTGCTTACCTGCGCTTGATTAATCACGGCAGCGGCTGCCTGCAAGGCCTTGGGTAAGCCTTCGCCGTATTTTGCGCTAATTTGCAGCACCGGCATATTGAGCGATTTAGCTAATTGATCTGTGTCTATACTAATGCCGGCTTTTTTTGCTTCGTCCGACATGTTTAAGGCCAGGACCATGGGGATGTTGAGTTTTTTAATCTGCAATAACAGCGACAATTGCCGATCAATTTGTGAACTGTTGAGTAAGACTATGGTTAAGTCCAAGGGGTTGTTCGCCAGAAAGTGCCGCACGACCTGTTCGTCCTCTGAAAAGCCATGCAAATCGTATATGCCAGGTAAATCCACCAGTTCGGCGATGTGGCCACCCAATAGCACCTTCGCGCTCATCAAATCGACGGTGATGCCTGGCCAATTGCCGACCCGCGCGGATGCGCCACTGATACGGTTGAATAAGGTGGATTTGCCCGTATTGGGCATGCCTAATAAAGCGATGCGTTTCATTGGCTAGTGAGCAAGTCGTTCTGCACGTGTATGCGGGCCGCTTCGGTGTCACGCAGGATGACGTCGGTTGTCCCTAAGCGCACGTGCAAGGGCCCGTTAAAGTTAGCTCTACGCATGACGCTAAGGGTCTTGCCTACTCGAAACCCTAAGGCCGATAAGCGATGGTATAGCGACTCCTCGGCCTCGATGGCGGAGATGGTGGCGTGTTCACCTATGGCTAATTGGGATAAAAGTCGCATTGTTTTTTACGTAATTGATAACCATTCTTATTATGGCACGAATGACTGTGCTCGTGCAATTAGCCTCAAGTATAGACCAGCTAACATGTATAGGCCGGCTAAAAAGAAAGGGCTCGAATGTCGAGCCCTTTTTATGCATTGCTTAAACTTTATTTGCTGATGTCGATTTTGGCTTTAGTGCGTAATTCAGCCATCATCTTTTCTAGGTTACGTTGTTGCAGATTTTTTTGTATGCCGTCTTTCACTTTGTCGAAGGGCAAAGGTTGAGCGGTGCGAGTATCAATTAACTTAATAACATGCCAACCGAATTGGGTTTGCACTGGGTTGCTGGAAATGCTGCCTTTTTGCAGATTAATCGCCACGTCGCTGAAAGGTTTCACCATGGATGCCGGTGAAAACCAGCCTAAATCGCCGCCTTTTTCCTTAGAACCAGGATCCAAGGATTTTTCTTTGGCTATCTTAGCGAAATCGCCGCCTTTGCCTAACTGCGCAATGATATCTTTGGCTTCACTTTCGGTTTTAACCAAGATGTGGCGTGCGCTGTATTCTTTGTCGCCGTAGGCTTTTTTATATTCTTCATAAGCAGCCTTGGTTTCGGATTCGCTAATCGGATTCTTTTTCACAAAATCCTGTAAATACATGGAGGTCAATAATTCGCGACGGGATAACTCTTCACGTGCGAGGTAATCCGCTTGTTTATCCAAGCTCAGTTTTTGCGCTTCTTGGTAGACCAATTCCGAATCTATCAATTTATTAGTGATGGCTTGTTTAACTTGGCTATCCACTTTCTGACCGCGAGCAGTGGCATCCTTGGCAATGTAGTCGTAGATCGATTGCTTGATGGCCTTGCCGTTAACCGTGGCTAAGGTATCGGCGGCGTATGCGCTTGGTGCCATGGATAGAATGGCCAGTGCGATCAGGGTAGGAGTGAATTTCATGAAAAATCCTTATGCTATGGGTTTAATGTAAAAAGGTAGTTGTAATCATTCGGTTTGATTATAGCGCTTGTGGGACAGTGGCGTTGATGCTTAGGGCGTGAATTTTGTTGGGGATTAAATCAGCCAATTGCGCGTAGACCAAGCGATGACGCATGACCTGAGATTTGCCCAAAAAATGCGCGCTACTGATGCTTAAACTAAAATGCCCGCCGCCTTGATTGCCGGCATGCCCGACATGCAAAGCGCTGTCGTCTTGTATGCTTAAGTCTAGCGGCTCTAATGCCTGCAAGCGCTGCTTGATAAGTTCGGTTAAATTCATACGCTTAGGCCGGTAGGGTTTTTCTGAACGGTTTGACCGACACATTAGCGTAAACCCCTACGCTGACAAAAGGGTCGTTGTTAGCCCATTCAGTGGCCTGCGCTAAATTGGCAAATTCGGCAATGATGAGGCTGCCGGTGAAACCGGCCGGGCCTGGGTCGACGTTATCTATGGCCGGAAATGGCCCCGCCACCAATAAATGGCCGGCTTCTTGCAAAGCTTGCAAGCGGGCGAGGTGCGCTGGCCTAGCGGCCATGCGTTTTTCTAGGCTATTGGGGGCGTCTTCGGCGACGATGGCGTACCACATTATTGCTCACCGCCTTTTGGCTCTTCTATGAGGTAATTTTTCAAGGCCAAGCTTTGGCCTATGATGAATAAAAACATAATCAAAGTGACGCCAAATAACTTGAAATTCACCCAGGTGTTTTCATCGAAATTAAAAGCCACGTAGAGGTTTAAAAAACCCAATGACACTAAAAAAATCACCCAAGCATAATTGAGCTTAGTCCAAATGGCGGCAGGGGCGTCTATCATTTTGCCCATCATTTGTTGGATGTAATTTTTCTTGAAAAATAAATTGGACAGCAAGAGCACCGCAGCCATGACCCAGTAAAGCACGGTGGGTTTCCACATGATGTAGCTTTTGTCGTGCAAAATCAGCGTGATGCCACCTAGCAGGCCAATAATGGCGCCGCTGACTAAGAGCATTTTTTCCACTTTACCGTGGCGCAGTTTGCTGTAAATAATTTGCCCTAAGGTGGCCAAAATGGCGACCGCCGTGGCAGTAAAGATACCAAAAAACTTAAAGGCAATAAAAAATAAAATGACGGGAAACAGGTCAAACAAAAACTTATTCATGGTGGCTGTGGGTTCGCTTTCTAGGCTGCTCGGGGCAAGAAAAAATCAATGATTATCTATGCTTTAGTGTGAGTCGTTATTTTGCTATGATTGATGCTGTGTCGCAAGGCGTATTTTTCTTCCAGCTTTACCCTATTGGCCCTTATTCAATTCGCTCATGCCCTTAAATTTCGATTTACATGCCCACTCTAGCGTGTCCGATGGCTTATTAAGCCCGGCCGATTTGGTGGCTTATGCCGCCGCTAAGGGCGTCGACGTCTTGGCCTTGACCGATCACGATGACATCAGTGGTTTGCCGGCGGCTCAAGCGGCCGCTCAGGCGCACAACATAGCCTTGATTAATGGCGTGGAAATTTCCGTGACATGGAAAAAGCGCACCCTGCACATCGTTGGTTTAAACATAGACCCAAACAACCTTGCCTTGCAAAAAGCCTTAGCCCTAGTGCGCATAGCGCGGGATGAGCGGGCGCAGCAAATGGGCGAGGGCCTGGCCAAAGCCGGTATCGCCGATGCCTACCAAGGCGCGAAACGCTTGGCCAAGCAAAGCATCATTACCCGCGTGCATTTTGCCCGTTACTTAGTCGAGCTGGGCCTGGTTAAAGACACCAAAACGGTATTTAAGAAATATTTGGTGAAAGGCAAACCTGGCTTTGTTGAACACCAATGGATGGACTTGCAGCAAGCGGTTGAACTCATTATAGCGAGCGGTGGCACGGCGGTGATTGCCCACCCAGGACGCTACGATTTGGGTTCGGTCAATATGCTGCAATTGCTGCATGAATTTAGAAGTTACGGTGGCGTGGCCATAGAGGTCGTCACCAGCAGCCACACCCCGCCGCAATACCAGCAATTCGCTAAGTTGGCCCACCAATTTAGCCTGAAATCCTCACAAGGGTCGGATTACCACGGCCCTGGCATCAGCTTCATGGAGATGGGCCGTTTGGCGGACTTGCCCAGCAATTGCGTGCCGGTTTGGCAAGATTGGCCACAGTTTCAATCCATGCAATAAGCCGCTTTAACATCGATGGACCATGTCGCAGCTGTTTAATATTAATTTAGCCAATCCGCAAGCGCGTTTGATTGCGCATACGGCGGAGATATTGCAGGCCGGTGGGGTGATTGCTTATCCCACTGACTCGGGTTACGCCTTAGGCTGCATGATAGGCCACAGCGATGCCCAAGTACGCATACGGCAAATCCGTGGGGCTGATGAGCAGCATCTGTTTACCTTGGTTTGCCGTAATCTAGCGGAGTTAGGCACTTACGCCATAGTCAGCAACAGCCAATTTCGTTTGCTCAAAGCCAACACGCCAGGCGCTTACACCTTTATTTTGAATGCCACGCGTGAAGTGCCGCGTAAACTGCAACACCCCAAGCGCAACACCATAGGCTTGCGCGTACCGGAACATGCGGTAGTGCAAGCCATATTGGAAGCCATCAATGCGCCATTGTTAAGCATGACTTTGTTGCTGCCTGATGAAGAAGAGATGCTGACGCAAGCATGGGAAATACGCGAGAAATTAGAGCACAGCGTGGACTTGGTGATTGATGTTGGCCATTGCTTGGTGGGCGCCACCACGGTAATTAATTTAACCCAAGATGTGCCAGAATTAATCCGTGCGGGTTTAGGCGAGTTAAGCCCGTTTGGTTTGGCATAAAATAAGGAAAGCGATTATATGGAATTATCCCTCATACAAAAAATCATTATTTACGCACCACCGGTAATATTTGCCATCACCGTGCACGAGGCGGCGCATGGCTATGCCGCCAAGTATTTTGGCGACATGACCGCCTACCAAGCCGGTCGCATCAGCTTAAATCCACTTAAGCACATCGACCCGTTTGGCACCATCTTGTTACCGGCCATGACCATACTATTGGGTGGCATTTTATTCGGCTGGGCCAAACCGGTGCCGGTTAATTTCAGTCGCTTGCGCCATCCCAAAAAAGACATGTTGTGGGTAGCGGCGGCTGGGCCTGCCTCCAATTTTGTCATGGCGCTGTTTTGGGCCTTGGTCTTGAAATTAACCATGGACTCGCCGTCATTCATGGCCGAGCCATTGAGCTTGATGGCCAAAGCCGGCATAGGCATTAATATCGTGTTGATGGTGTTGAATTTATTGCCTTTGCCGCCACTGGATGGCGGGCGCATCGCCGTCAGTTTGCTGCCCATGCATTTGGCTAGGCCGTTTGCGCAGATAGAGCGTTTTGGATTCATTATTTTGTTGGTGTTATTGTTTACTGGGGTTTTGAGTCTTATCCTCGACCCATTCATCAATGCGGTTTATCTGTTAATAAATAGCTTAATTTAAAGGCTTGTTTGTATAATAAGCGCTGGCTCAATTTAAGGTTTTTCATCAAATGGCAATCGAACGTGTTTTATCTGGCATGCGTCCTACCGGTAATCTGCATTTAGGGCATTACAACGGCGTACTTAAAAATTGGCTTAAATTGCAACACGAGCACGAGTGCTTGTTTTTTGTGGCCGATTGGCATGCGCTCACTACCCATTACGACACACCGGAAATCATAGAAGAAAGCGTTTGGGAAATGGTCATCGATTGGTTAGCCGCCGGTGTCGATCCTGCCAGTGCCACCATATTCATTCAATCGCGTGTGCCTGAGCACGCTGAATTGCATACCTTGTTGTCCATGATTACCCCCTTAAGTTGGTTGGAGCGCGTGCCCACCTACAAAGACCAGCAAGAAAAATTGAGCAGCAAAGATTTGTCTACTTACGGCTTCTTGGGTTATCCCTTGTTGCAAAGTGCGGACATCTTGATCTACAAAGCCACCCAGGTGCCGGTGGGCGAGGATCAAATCCCGCACATTGAATTCACCCGTGAAATCGCCCGTCGCTTTAATCACATTTACGGTAAAGAAGCCGGCTTTGAAGAGAAAGCTGAAGCCGCCATTAAAAAGCTAGGCAACAAACGTGCGGCCTTATATGAAGAAATGCGCAATGCCTACCAGCAAAGTGGCGATGAAGAAGCCTTGGATGCGGCGCGTGCTATGATAGAAGAGCAGCAAGGCATGAGCATGGGCGATAAAGAACGCCTATTGGGTTATTTGGAAGGCGGCGGCAAAATGATATTGTTGGAGCCGGATTATAAATTAACGCCGGCCTCGAAAATGCCAGGTTTAGACGGACAGAAAATGTCTAAGTCTTACAACAACACCATCTCAATGCGTGAAGACATCGACACGGTGGCCAGGAAAATTAAAACCATGCCTACCGATCCAGCGCGCATACGCCGCACCGATCCAGGTGACCCAGCAAAATGCCCGGTATGGCAATTGCATCTAGTCTACTCAGACCAAAGCACCCAAGATTGGGCGCAAAATGGCTGTAAAACCGCTGGCATAGGCTGCATAGAATGCAAAGGCCCGGTTATAGAGGGCGTTCTGGCTGAATTAAAACCCATACAAGAACGCGCCGCGCAATACGCTGAAGACCCAAGCTTGGTTAAAAATATCGTGGCAGAGGGCTGTGAAAAAGCCCGCAAGTTAGCGCGTGAGACCATGCGCGATGTGCGCGATGCGATGGGCTTGAATTACAGTTAGCCTGCCTCTCACCGTGATAGACGTCCCGCTCCAAGCAAAGATAAAAGGCGAAGCTTTTACCGAGCTGCCACAAAACCTTTACATCCCTCCCGACGCACTAGAAGTCTACTTGGAGTCCTTTGAAGGCCCTTTAGACTTGTTGCTGTATTTAATACGCAAACACAATCTGGACATTCTCGACATCCCCATGGCGGAATTGACCCGCCAGTACATGGTGTACGTGGAAAAAATGCAGGCGATTAAGTTGGAGTTGGCCGGTGATTATTTATTGATGTCGGCCATGTTAATTGAGATTAAATCCCGTTACTTGCTACCCAAACCGGTGGAAATTGAAACCGAACAAGACCCAAGAGCGGATTTGGTAAGGCGCTTGATGGAGTACGAATCCATTAAGTTAGCCGCAGAAAACCTAGACGACATGGCCAAGGTGGGCGATGGCATCACCGTCGCCAGTGCCTATTACCAACACATCAGCCAGGTCAAGCCGCCGGAAGTGAGCTTAGACGATTTGACCGAGGCATGGCGCAATGTCTTGAAACGTGCCAGCCACTTTAAACACCACAAAGTCAGCCGCGCCGAGTTGTCCGTGCGTGAGCACATGAGCTTGATCCTGCGACAATTGCAAGCCGAACCGGTGCTGGAGTTTTGGCAGGTGTTTGATTTGGCCGACGGCATTCCTAAGTTGGTGGTGTGCTTTCTTGCTATATTAGAATTGGCGCGCGAAGGCTTGGTGCGCATCACGCAGCAAGCGGCGTTTTCACCCATATACTTGCAAATCAACCGCCATGACGACTAAGTTGCCAGCCAGCATTGCCGATTTAAAACAAGTGCTGGAAGCGGCCTTGTTAACCGCCAATCAGCCTTTATCATTGGATGACATGACACGCTTGTTTGTTGAGCGGGTGGAGCGCACCAGCTTGCGTATGTTGCTGGATGAATTAAAGCAGGACTGGGCATCGCGCAGCATGGAGTTGGTGCAAGTGGCGACCGGTTACCGCTTTCAAGCGCGTGCGGAATATGCGCCTTTTTTAGCCAGATTAAACCCAGAGCGGCAGCTTAAATACTCGCGTGCCGTGATGGAGACGCTGGCCATCATTGCTTACCGTCAACCGGTAACACGCGGCGACATCGAGCAGATACGCGGCGTGACCATGAACCCGACTATCATGCGTCAATTGCAAGAACGCGATTGGATAGACGTGGTGGGTCAGCGCGACGTACCTGGGCGACCTTCCTTGTATGCCACTACCAAGCATTTTCTAGATGACTTCAATATCGTGTCCTTGACCGAATTGCCTGCCATGGCGGACTTTGCTCAACAGGAAATCGCTTTTCCTAACGACGACGAAGTGTTCATCAAGACCTAGTCCAGTATTAAACTCGGGTTTGCGCCTGTTCTGCGGTAAAATGCCCACTTATTCTGATTAGTTTATTCCTATGGCACGTCCTTTTAAAACCCAACGCGATCCCCAAGCCGCACCCCGTCGGCCTAAAACCAGTTTCACCAAACTGGCGCAGGATGAAAACGCGCCACCCGAACCCACCCAGCGCTTGCATAAATTGCTGGCTCTAGCTGGCTTGGGTTCGCGCCGCGACATGGAAGCCTTAATTGCCAGTGGCCGCGTGACCGTCAACGGCGCGCCCGCCACCACCGGCCAAGGCGTGACCCAGTTTGATGTGGTGCGCTTGGATAGCCGTCCATTGCGCTTGCCCTTTGTCGCTGAATTGCCACAAGTATTGATTTACCACAAACCCGAAGGCGAAATCGTCAGCCAGGATGACCCAGAAGGCCGTGCCAGCGTGTTCGATAAGTTGCCCAAAGTGAAAAACGGCAAATGGATAGCCATAGGCCGGTTGGACATGAACACCAGTGGCTTGCTGATATTTACCACCTCGGGTGAATTGGCCAACCGCTTTATGCACCCGCGCTATGAAGTGGAGCGCGAATACGCCGTGCGTATTTTTGGTGAATTGACCGAAGGCCAAATGCTGCAATTGAAAGAAGGCATAGAGTTAGAAGACGGCCCGGCCAACTTTGACAGCATTACCGCGCAAGGCGGCGAGGGTGCAAACCATTGGTATCAAGTGGTGTTGCGCGAGGGTCGTAACCGTGAGGTGAGGCGTTTATTTGAAGCCTTTCAATTGCCGGTCAGTCGCTTGATGCGCGTGCGTTTTGGCCCGGTTAATCTGCCGCCACGCGTGAAGCGCGGCACCATGCTCAAGTTAGAGCAAAAAGAAGTGGTGGGATTGTTAGAGTGGGCCGATTTGCCTGTGCCTAGCGCGCCGCTTCGTCAGTTGACCCAGCGCGAGAAATTAAAAGCCACGGCGGTGTTTGTGCCTAAAGTACGTAAGCAACGCGTCAGTGCCTTGGATAGACCGCCACGCGATCCGTCTAGCCCTGATAAACCGTACCGGGCAAAATCAGACGCGGCTAAAAAGCCTGCGCCCAGAAAAACCGGTCCACGCCGTGTGCGTCAGTCCAGTGATTTGGCCGCCCCGGCTATGCAAAAGAAAAGCGATCGCAACCGCGGTCGCGGCTAAGCGATTCGCTATTTTACGCTTTAGCCAAGCGCCACAATGAAGTCAGCTCGGCCTTGCGGGCTTCATGCAGCGGGTCGCTGGCATCCAGCACTTTGTTATGGCGTGCTTTGGTGTCTATCCTCTCTAGCACTTGTAAGTCGGCATCACAGATCCAGCCTAGCAATTCTTCTCGGCTTCTTAAACCCAATTGCTCGGCAAAGTCGGACAAGATCAACCAGCCTTCACCTTGCTCACTCAAATGCGCGCTCAAGCCATTCAAATAGCCTTTTAGCATCTTACTTTTTTCATCGTAAATGGCCGACTCCAAGGCTGAGCTGGGGTGCGCGGGCAACCAGGGTGGGTTGCAGACTATCAAATCAGCCTGACCGTATTCATCTTTTGGGTAAAGATCCGCTTCCACCAGAGTCACGTTAGGTTTTAGGCCTAGCTTAGTCACGTTTTGCAATGCGCAATCCAATGCGCGGTGCGAGTTGTCGGTGGCGACGATTTTAGTCACGCCGCGGTTAGCCAGTATGGCCGCCAACACACCGGTGCCGGTGCCTATATCAAAAGCCAAGCGGCAAGGTATGGGTAAGGGAGCGACATCGACTAAATCCAGGTACTCGCCGCGTATCGGTGAGAAAACGCCGTAGCTAGGGTGGATTTTATTGTTGATGACGCTGATGTCGACACCGTTTTTATGCCACTCGTAAGCGCCAACTAAACCCAGTATCTCTCGCAAGGACACCACCATGGAGCCGTGACTGGTGCCGTAGGCATGTTCGCAAGCGGCTTTCACATCGGGTGCGCGGCGCAGGTGGATGTTGTATCCAACGCTTAACTCGATAACCAGCATGCCTAAGATGCGCGCTTTTTGCGATTGCGCTTGCCTGTGCAAATGAAACGATTGCAACAGCGTTTCACCGGTTTTCTTAGGTTTTTTGCGTGGTCTGTCTATGCGGCGTGATAAGGCTTGCAGCAGCAGTTTGGCATTTTGAAAATCGCCACGCCATAACAATGCCGTGCCCTCGCAAGCGAGCTTATAAGCATCGTCTGCTTTAATGGTGTCGTCCGCCAATTGTATGTTTTTGGGCACCGGCGCAGCATTTTCTGAGTGCCATACACTGGTTTTGGTTTTGCCGGCTTCTTGCCAGCTAATGCTATTGGGGGTGTTCAAAATGGACGGCCTGCTGTGTGTATGAGGTGAGGCTTAACTGCAGCCAAGAGGTCTAATTAACGAAATAAAAAACCTTAAGACAATTGCTCTTTAGTGAGCAAGAAAACAAATTCGGTACCGGATGACACTTCCAGCCAATTGAATACTAAATTGGGGTAGGCCGCCTCTAAGGCGTCGCGGTTGTGGCCGATTTCGACTATCAGTATGCCATCGTCATTCAAGTACTGAGCGGCTTCAGCTAGCAGGGTGTGGGTGTGGTCTAGCCCATCCGCGCCGCTGCCTAAGGCCAGTTGCGGTTCATTTTGGTATTCTATGGGCAAGGCTGCCATGGACGGCGCATCCACGTAAGGTGGGTTGCTGATAATCAAGTCGTATTTTTTGCCTTTTAAGGCGCTGAACATATCGGATTTGATGGCGCTGATTTGATCTTGCAAGCCGTAGTTAGCAATGTTGATGTTGGCCACGTCTATGGCGTCTTGCGATATGTCGATCACATCGATTGCGGCATTGGGGAAACTGCCCGCTAACAAAACGCCCAAGCAGCCACTGCCGGTGCAAATGTCCGCCGCACTTTCCACCATTTCAGGAAATTCTATCCACGGGCTTAAATCGTTGTTGAGTAATTCCGCAATGAATGAGCGCGGTATTAGCACACGCTCGTCGACGAAGAATTTCAAGCCTTGCAACCACGCTTCTTTGAGCAAGTAAGCGGTAGGCGTGTGTTGCTGGATGCGCTGATCAATAAATGCCGCCAGCTTGTTGCATTCCTCATTTGTTAGCCTGGCATCAAAGAAGTTATCC
>Ga0208856_1000531_pt1 | contig 14461 bp, 12 predicted proteins | sample LakMenEpi13Jul12_FD_150690 | JGI IMG/M metagenome (GOLD analysis project Ga0208856, IMG submission 150690) | Freshwater microbial communities from Lake Mendota, WI - 13JUL2012 deep hole epilimnion (SPAdes) | ecosystem: Environmental > Aquatic > Freshwater > Lentic | place: Lake Mendota, Madison...
ATTGAGCCCGCCGATGACCTGCCGCTGTTCGTGCCGCATCTCGCCGGCAGGAACTCGCCGCCGCAGCCACATCTCCGCGGGGCCTGGACCGGCCTCACGCATGCCCACGGCTTGGGCGAACTGTATCGCGCGGTGCTCGAAGGCGTGGCGCTCGAGTATGCGGTGTACGTCGCGGCGATCCGCCGGCTGCTCCCCACGGCAAAACTCGACGAACTGCGGGTCACCGGCGGCGGCGCAGCGAGCGCGGCCTGGAACGGCATCAAGGCCGACACGCTCCAACTGCCGGTGCGGCCGATCGTCGAGAGCCAGGGGGCGCCCGCCGGCGCCGCGATCGTCGCGGGCTGGGGGGCGGGTGTCTTCAAGTCGCCCGATGCGGCGGCGCGGCAGTGGGTGGAGACCTCCACAGCGGTAAAGCCCGCACGGTCGCAGGCTGCCCTCGCGAGCCGCCGCCTCGACCGCTATCGCACGCTTCTGCAGGCGCTCGATCCAGCCTCGACACGCGATGCACGGCGGAATCGCCGCTTCAATGACATCGGAGACGACCTCCTGTGAGTACGCCGATGACCACCGCCAAGCACTCTGCCCCGCCCGCCGCCGACGCTGCGGTCGTGTTGCCCGCCGTACAGGCCACGGCCACGACGGCCTTCGAGCCTGCTGCGCGGCCCACGATGTATTTCATCGGCGTAACAACGGGGAAGAGTTCGATCATGCAGGTGTTCCCCAAGTGGGCCGCCCACCTCGGCCTCGGCGCGGTCGCGATCCGGGGCATCGACTGCAAGTGGCATGACGACCCGGCCGTGTATCGCCACGTCGTGACGTTCATCAAGAACGATCCACACTCGCTCGGGGCGCTCGTGACGACGCATAAGATCGACTTGCTGACCGCCTGCCGCGATCTGTTCGACGAACTCGACCCCTACGCCGAACTGCTCGGCGAGGTGAGCGGGATCGCCAAGCGCGGCTCGGCTGGCGGATCGCAACCGCTCCTCTGCGGTTATGCGAAAGACCCGATCACGAGCGGCCTGTCGCTCGAGGCGTTTCTGCCAGCGGACCACTGGCGAAAGACCGGCGGCGATACGTTGATCCTGGGTGCGGGAGGCTCGTCGATCGCCCTTTCCTGCGCGATGCTCGATCCCCAGCATGGCGACAATCTGCCCCGGCGGCTGTTCATCACCAACCGCAGCCCGGGCCGGCTCCACGAGATCGAGGAGATCCACCGAAAGCTCGCCGTAAAGATCCCCGTTGAATACATCCACACACCCCGGCCCGAGGACAACGACCGCGTGGTCGCCCGACTGGCCCCGCATTCGCTCGTGGCCAACGCCACGGGCCTCGGCAAGGATGCGCCCGGCTCCCCGCTCACCGATGCGGCGGTGTTTCCCGAGCACGGCCTCGCCTGGGACTTCAACTACCGCGGCGACCTGCACTTCCTCGTGCAGGCCCGCCGGCAGGCCGTTGCCCGCCACCTGCACGTGGAGGACGGCTGGGTTTATTTTCTCCATGGTTGGACACGCGTGATGGAGGAAGTGTTTCATGTCGAGATTCCGGCCCGCGGCCCGGGGTTCGACGCGCTCGGACAGATCGCCGCGAGCACCCGCACCTGACACCCTGGAGTTTTCTCATGGCACACGCAGTAGCTGATCATCCCGGAACCGACGCGGGAACTCCCTTTGGCGTCGACATCGACCTCGTCACCGGCGCGATGGCCGCGCCCGACCGGGTGCTCGTCCGCCGCGCGAGTGACATGAAGGGCTACTACAAGGATGCCGCCGCCCTCGATCGGCTGATCGCCGCCGGCGACCCGGTGCATTACGAGGTGTTCGAGAAGGTGATCCCGGAGACCTACGGGCATCTCTTGTTCTGCATCTCGAAGCTCTATCCGGGCCGCGTGGGCGACGAGTGCTTCATGACGAAGGGGCACTACCACACCGTCAGCGGCACGGCGGAGACCTATCTCTGCATCGCCGGCACTGGCTACATGATGTGCAAGCTCTCCGACGGCTCGTGCCGGGCCGAGCCGATGCGGCGCAACCGGATGGTCTACGTGCCGCCGCACTGGGGGCATCGCTCGATCAACACGGGCTCCGATCCGCTGATCTCGTTTTGCGTTTATCCAGCCGAGGCGGGCCACAATTACGGCGACATCGCCGTCGAGGGGTTTCCGAAGCGGGTGTTCATCCGCGGCGGCAGCGAGGTGATCGAGTAGCGCCGGACAGCACCCATCATGAACAAGATTCTCGTCACACCCCGGTCGCTCACGGCCGGCGGCCATCCGGCGCTGGAGCGGCTCTCTCGCGCGGGCTATGAGGTCGTGCTCGGCCCGAGCGGCACGATGCCGACGGCGAACGACCTCGTGGGGCTCCTGCCGGGCTGCGTGGGCTGGCTGGCTGGCGTGGAGCAGATCACCGATGACGTGCTCGCGGCCGCCCCTGATCTCCGCGTGATCGCCCGCAACGGCACCGGCGTCGATGCGATCGACCTCGACGCCGCTCGACGCCGTGGCATCGAAGTCCGCCGGGCGGAAGGAGCGAATGCCCGCGGCGTCGCCGAACTCGCCATTGGCCTCGTGCTCGCACTCGCGCGGTCGATTCCCTGTTCCGACGCGGGCATCAAGGCCGGCGGCTGGGAGCGCCGCAAGGGGATCGAGCTCGAAGGCAAGACGCTCGGCATCGTCGGCTGCGGAAAAATCGGCCGGATCGTCGCCGGGCTCGCGACCGGCCTGGGCATGCGCGTCATCGGGCATGATCCCTTCGCGAAGGATTCCGGGAACCTGCCACTGGTGCCGCTCGACGAACTCGTCGCCGCGAGCGACGTGATCACGCTCCACTGCCCGCCGCCCTCCGATGGCAGCCCGCTCCTGGATGCCCGGCGGCTTGCGCTCACGCGGCCAGGCGTCTTCATCGTCAACACCGCCCGGCATGAGCTGATCGACATCCCTGCGCTCGTGGCGGCGATCGACCGCGGCCACGTGGCCGGGGCGGCGCTCGACGTATTCGACGCCGAGCCGCCGCTCGACCGGGTCCATCTGGCGAGCGACCGCATCATTGCCACGCCCCACATCGGCGGGTTCACCGACGAGAGCGTCGATCGGGCGGTGGACGTAGCCGTGGATAATTTGCTCGAAACGTTGGCCCCGGCTTCTGCCGGGCGACGGGAGGCGGTGAAGGCATGACAGCAGGCCAGATCGATCCGCTGGCGGTGATCGCGCAGCACCGGGTCGTGCCCGTGATCGCCATCGAGTCGGCGGCCCATGCCCTGCCCCTCGCCGACGCGCTGCTCGCCGGCGGCCTACCGATCATCGAGGTGACGTTTCGCACGAAGGCGGCAATCGACGTGATTCGTTTGCTCGCCCGCGAGCGGCCGCAATTGCTCGTCGGCGCCGGCACCGTGCTCAATCCGGCGACGGTCGATGCGGCGGCCGAGGCCGGGGCGCGGTTTGCACTCGCGCCGGGCTGCTCACCCGCCACGGTGCAGCGAGCCCGCGCGATCGGCCTACCATTCGTGCCCGGAGTGCAGACGCCCTCGGAGGTGGAGCTTGCCCTGTCGCTCGGTTGCACGACGCTCAAGTTCTTCCCCGCCGAGGCCGCGGGCGGCGTGAAGATGCTGGACGCGATCCATGCCCCGTACAAACACACCGGCGTGCGGTTCGTGCCCACCGGAGGTGTGAGCCCGGCGAACCTTGCAACCTATCTCGCCTGCGGCGCCGTCGTCGCCGTCGGCGGCACGTGGCTGGCAAAACCTTCCGACATGGCCGAGGGACGGTTCGACGAGATCGCGGCACGTACCCGCGATGCCGTGGCGATGGCCGCCGGCAAGGGGGCCCCATGCTGACTGCCACCGCTCCGCGTGCCTGCCCGCAGGTCGTCGTCGCCGAGGGCGGCCCGCCACGCTTGGCGGCATCGTCGCCTGCCGACCGCACGCTCGGCCTTGCCTGGCTCGGGCAGGCGGGATTTCTGCTGCGGGCGGCCAGCCGCACGATCGCGATCGATCCCTACCTGTCCGACTTTCTCGCGAAGAAGTACCGCGGCCGCGAGTTCGCGCACAAGCGGCTCATGACCGCTCCGCTCTCAGTGACGGAGATTCCCCAGCTGGACGCGGTGCTCTGCACGCATCGCCACTCCGACCACATGGATCCCGACACGCTCACGGCGATCGTGGCGAGCCATCCACACTGCCGGTTCGTCGTGCCAGCCGCAGAGGCCGATCATGCGGTGGCGATCGGCCTGCCCGCCGATCGGATCGTGCCGATCGATGCCGGCGAACACGTGTCGCTCGGCGGTGATCTCGGCGTGACGGCGGTGCCGGCGGCCCACGAGGCGCTCGAGCGGGATGCCGCGGGCCGCTGCCGCTTCCTCGGCTATGTCGTGCGGACCGGTGGCCTTGCCCTCTACCACTCCGGCGACACGGTCGTGTTTCCAGAGTTGCCGGGGCTGCTTGCGGGCCTTGGCATTGACTGCGCGCTCCTGCCCGTCAACGGACGCGATGCGTATCGGGCCAGCCGCGGCGTGCCCGGCAACATGCGTGCGGCAGAGGCGGTCTCGCTCTGCCGTATGGCCGGCCTTCCGCTCCTTGTGCCGCATCACTTCGGGATGTTCGCGTTCAACACGGCGAGCACCGACGACCTTGACCTGCTGGGCGGCTGCACGACGCCCCGCGTGATCGTCCCCGACCTCGACCACCACCTCGTCTTCACGCCCCCTCAACCGTCCCCGGAGTCGCGATCATGACCACCGCCCCGATGAAAGTCGGCATCGACAATTACTGCTACCACCGGTTCTTCGGCGAGGTCTATGCCCAGCAGAAGGATCCCGGCCGGCGGATCACGATCGAGTGGTTCATCGATCGGGCCCGGGAACTCGGCGTCGACGGCGTCTCTCTCGAGAGCTGCTTCTTCCCGAATTTCGACGCGGGACATCTCGACTCGCTCAAGGCCAAACTCGACGCTGCCGGTCTCATGCGGGTGTTTGCCTGGGGCCACCCCGACGGGCTGGAGGGCGGCAAGAACGCGGCCGCGCTCGACGAACTGATCGCGATGATCCCGCACGCCCGGCGGCTCGGGGCCGACGTGATGCGGGTGGTGGGCTCGAGCCTCATGTTTCGATTCGAGAACCATCAGGACCAGATCAAGCGGCTCACCGGCATGTTCAAGAAGGCCGTGGCCGTCGCCCGGGACCACGGCGTGAAGCTCGCGATCGAAAACCACATCGACTTCACGAGTGACGAGATCGTGCAACTGCTCGACGAGGTCGACTCGGACCATTTCGGCGTGAACTTCGACACGGCCAATTTCGCCCGGCTGCTCGACGATCCGGTGAAAGGCATGCAGAAGCTCGCCCCGCGGGTGTTCGCCACCCACATCAAAGATCTCAAGGTGAATCCGCAGGCGAGCGTGGACGACTGGTTCTTCTTTTCATCCACGCCCGTGGGCGACGGCTTCGTGGATAATCTGGCCCTCGCACGGCTGCTCAAGCAGGCCGGCTACAAGGGCTTCCTCGCCGTCGAGACTGATTTCCTCCACCCCGACTACGCCGACGAAGACGCCGCCGTGGCGCAGAGCGTGGCCGCCCTCAAGAAGATCGCCGCCGCCGCATGACCACCACCCACGAACCACCGCAGATGCCGAAGGCCCGCGTCGTGCCGCTGGCGTTTAGCGCCGCGCCCGACGACGGGTTTCACGCGCAGTGCGGCGCGATTCGCCGGCTCCTCGGCGACCGGATCGATCTCCTGCCCTCCGCCGTGCTCGGCAGCCCCCTGCCCGAGTGCGACGCCGTGATCCTGCCGCAGGTGCTCGGCGACGCCTATCGCCGGCTCGACGCGATCAAGGCGATCAACGTGCCGATCCTCGTCGTGACCAGCGAGTTTGGCACGCTCTCGATGTGGGACTGGGAGATCCTCGCCTGGCTACGCGGAGAGGGCGTGCACGCGATTGCGCCGTACGACCTTGCACAGGCCCGCCGCGTGTGCGCCGGGCTGCAGGTGAGGCGGGAACTCGCCACCGGAAAATTCGTCGTGTACCAGGACGATCCCGGCGACGGCATGCAGGCCCCGATCTTCAAGCGGTTTTACTGGTGGGAAGACGAGTGCTCACAGCGGATCCTCGGCCGGTTCGGCCTGCGGATCGAGAAGCGGAGCTTCAAAGACCTCGGTGCCCGGGCAAAGGCGATCCCGGACGCCACGGCCGAGGCTGCGTGGCGCGAGAAGCAGCAGCCGATCGCGGGCTGCGCGGGCCGGCCAGTGACGAGCGCCATGAAGATGTATCTCGCCCTGCGCGATGACCTCGACGCCGATCCGGCGATCCGAGCGATGGGGATCAACTGCCTGAACGAGTCGATGTTTTCCGACACGACGCCCTGCCTCGCCTGGAGTCTGCTGCACGACGAGCGGGGGCTGATCTGGGGCTGCGAGGCCGACACCGTCGCCATGCTCACGAAGCACATCCTCCGGCGATCGACCGGCGCGGCCGTGATCATGACGAACCTGTATCCGTTCTTGATGGGGCAGGCGGCGCTCAAGCATGAGCGGATCGAGGCCTTTCCACCGGCGGCCGACCCGGAGAACCACATCCTCGTGGCCCACTGCGGCTACATGGGCGTGATCCCGCGGTCGATGAGCACGTCGTGGACGCTCAAGCCCAAGGTGCTGGCCATCGTCGACGACAACGCGACGGCGATCGACGCCCGGCTGCCCGAGGGGCCGATCACGATGGCGAAACTCATGCCCACGTTCGACACGCTCGTGGCGACCGCCGCCGAACTGACCGGCTACGCCGGCTGGCCCGGCAGCGACTGCGTGAACGGCGGCGTGATCCGCGTGAAGGACGGCCGGCGGATGATGGCCCGGCTGCCCTCGCACCATGCGCTCGTGATGGTCGGCGACCACACGGCCGACCTGCCGCTCATCGGCCGCGTGTTCGACCTGGCCGTGGACGAACTCTGTGCCTGAGACCTGAGGAGGCGAAACTCGAATGGCCAAGAAACTGCTGAATGTCGCCCTGCTCGGCACGAAGTTCATGGGCAAGGCCCACAGCCATGCCTGGAGCTCGGCCGCGAAGTTCTTCGATTTGCCAGCCGAGCCCGTGCTCAAGGTTGCGGTCGGCCGCGACAAGCCGTCGCTCGACGAGTTCGCCTCCCGCTGGGGCTGGGAGGAGACGGCGACCGACTGGAAGAGCGTCGTCACGCGGCCCGACATCGACATCGTCGACATCGCCACGCCGACGGCTCTGCACTGCGAGATGGCGATCGCCGCCGCCGAGGCTGGCAAGCAGATCTTCTGCGAGAAGCCGCTCGCGCTCGACGTGGCCCAGGCCGAGCGGATGGCGGCCGCCGTGAAGGCTGCCGGCGTCACGAGCTATCTCAATCACAACTACCGCCGCGTGCCGGCCGTGGCATTTGCCAAGCACCTCATCGACACCGGCCGGCTCGGGCGGATCTTCCACTGGCGGGGAGCATACCTGCAGAGCTGGATCATCGACCCCGAGTTCCCGCTCACCTGGCACCTCCAGGCCGAGCACGCCGGCGCCGGGCCGCTCTGGGACCTCGGGAGCCACTCCGTAGACCTCGCCAGGTATCTCGTGGGCGAGATTGCAACCGTGCAGGCGCTCACGACGACGTTCATCGAGGAGCGGCCGCTGCCGGGCTCCGGAGCGGGCACGTTCAAGTCGGGGGGCGGCAGCGCCGCGGCCCGCGGCAAGGTGACGGTCGAGGACGCCGCGATCATGGCCGTCACGTTCGCGAACGGGGCCATTGGCTCATTCGAGAGCACACGGTTCGCAACGGGCCGCAAGAATGCCAACCGATTCGAAATCTACGGCGAAAAGGGGGCGGTGGCGTTCGACCTCGAGCGGATGAACGAACTGGAGTTCCTCGACGCGACGCTGCCGTCGCCCGAACAGGGCTTCCGCACCGTGCTCGTTACCGAGGCCGAGCACCCCTACCTCGCGGCGTGGTGGCCGCCGGGGCACGTCATCGGCTACGAGCACACGTTCACGCACGCCGTAGCCGACTTCGTGAAGGCGATCGTCTCGAAGCAGCCGATCCACCCGACGATCCCCGACGGCGTGGGCACGATGAAGGTGCTCGAAGCCGCCAAGCGGTCGGCCGCGACGGGAACGACTGCTAAACCGTAACGTATCTGTCACCTCTGTCACCGACAACGCATTCCTCGCCTGGGCGCCGAGCCGCCCGCGACCGTGCGCTCAGCTGGTGGCGAGCGTCCCGCCCTCGTTGACCTCCGCTACGATCATGGCAGCGACGTCGCCATTCGATCCGGCTGCAGGGTAAGCAGCCTGACGATCACTACGGGCCGGGCAGCACGATCCATCGCCGGACACCCTGGCACGGCGCAGGCACCGTGCCGTTCACAGCGGAGGGCATGGGATTCGAACCCACAACCCCTTACGGGGCATCTGATTTCGAGTCAGACCGCTGGCCAATTCGCTTACCCTCCGAATCGCCGTCGCAAATGTAGAGACGAGGCCGCCCCGGCTCAAGTTGGGTGCCTCGCCGCCGCGGCGATCCGACCCTTGAAGGGGGCAATTCCCAGGGGTAGTCTTCCCGGGCCTTCCCCCGAACGCCCTCTCCCGAGCCGCATGAACGCCGCCGCACCTCGCGAATCCGCCGACGCCACGCCCTTCCTGGCCATCACCGGCGGCACCGGCCTCCTCGGCTCCTACCTGGTGCGCGACCTGCTGCTGGCGGGTCGCAGCCTCGCCCTGATCGTCCGCCGCGATCGCAAGAAGTCGGCCGCCACGCGCGTCGAAGCCCTCGTCCGCCGCTGGGAGGAAGCGCTCGACACGTCGCTGCCCCGGCCCGTCGTGCTCGAAGGCGACCTCGCAGAGCCGCTCTGCGGGCTCTCTGAAGAAGACCGCCACTGGATGCATTGGAACTGCTCCGAACTGCTCAACAACGCCGCGTCGCTGAGCTTTCGAGGGAGCGACCGGGCCGCGGAACCGTGGCTGACCAACGTCACCGGCACTGCCAACACGCTCGCCCTCGCCCGTGAGGTCGGCATCGAGCACTTTCACCACGTCTCCACCGCCTATGTCTGCGGCCTGCGCACGGGCACCGTGGCAGAGGACGACCTCGACGTCGGCCAGGCGTTCGGCAACGACTACGAGACGAGCAAGTGCGAGGCGGAAAAGATGGTGCGCGAGGCGGGCTTCGCCTCGGCCACCGTCTACCGGCCATCGATCATCGTGGGCGACTCCCAGACAGGCTACACCTCCACCTACCACGGCTTCTTCGCCGGCCTGCGGCTGGGCCACACGTTGCTGACGCGGGTGGTGAAGGGCTCGACGAGCGGCTCCGCCCTGCTCTCCCTGCTCGGCGTGAACCTGGCCGACCATAAGAACTTCGTGCCGGTCGACTGGGTGGCCGAGGTGATCGCCCACGCCGTGCAGACTCCCGACGCCCGCGGCCGCACCTTCCATCTCACGCATCCCGATCCGCTGTCGATGCACACCGTCGGCCGGGTGATCCAGGAGGCCGTGGAGACGTTTTCCGTGGCGGCATCGCCTCACGATCCCGACCTCTGCGACGAACAGTGGTTCGCCGACAATCTTCGCAGCCAGCTCGACGTCTACCAAAGCTACTTCCGCAACGACCCCGTCTTCGATCGGCGGCACACCGACGCGATCGCCGGCCACATCCCGTGCCCGCCGCTCGACGACGCCACGCTCCTGCGGATGTCGCAATTCGCGATCGACTGCGATTTCGGCCGCCGGCCGGCCCGGGCAACAGCCCCGACGGCCTCGGCCACCTGACGCGGCACGACCGAGGCACCGCGGGGAGGTGGCAGGCGTATGACGTTCTCCCTTCCGCTCACGCCGTTCGAGGAATACGCCCTTCGCGACGGAACCGCGTCGCATCCGCTCGAGTTTTTCTATCGGCTCACGTTCGACGGCGCGCTCGATGCGGCAGCCGTCGCCACGGCGGCGGACGAAGCGTTTCGCCGGCATCCGCTGCTCGCGGCGCGGATCGACGAACGGCCCGGCTGCACGCCGCGTTTCGTCGCGGCCGGTGCCGGCCCCACGGTCGTGGGAATCGACGGCACGGAAGGCCTGCCGCCGATCCCCGCGCTCGACACGGCCCGCGGCCCGCTCACGCGGCTGCTCCTCGTCGAGCGGCCGGATGCCATGACCGACATCCTCGCCCAGTTTCATCATGCCGCCTGCGACGGGCTCGGCGCGCTCGCATTTCTCGCCGACTTCTGCGCGGTCCTCGATGCGACGCTCCGCGGCGACCGCCTGCCCGCCGATACGGTCGATCCACTCCTCTTGCGCGGTCGCGGACGCTACGGGCTCGACTCCTGGAAGCTCCTGCGCTCGCTGCCTGCCCAGGCCCGCGGGCTGGAGGGAGTCTGGAAGTTTCTCCGCAATCGGCCGGTGCAGCTCGCAGCGGTCGCCACCGACGAGCAGCCATCGCGCACGCATCGGCTGCAGCGCGCCTCGGCCGAGTATTCCGGCGACGACGTCCGCGGCCTCCGCCGCGCGGCGACCGCCGCGGGCGTCTCGCTCAACGAGCTCGCTGCAGCCGCGCTCCTGGAGGCGATCCACGACACCCTGCCGTCCTCCACGTGGAGCCACGCCCGCGACCGGGTGCGGCTCTCGATCCCGATCAACATGCGGCGGCCTGCCGACCGCCGCATGCCGGCCGCGAACGTGGTGAGCATGGTGTTTCTCGACCGTGCTCGGGCCGAGATCGCCGCGCCGACGCTCGCCGCATCACTCCACGACGAGATGCAGCTGATCAAGCGACTCGGGCTCGGGATGACGTTCCTCTTCACGCTGGCCGCAGCCCGCTGCCTGCCCGGGGGCATCGCGGGGCTCGTCGCCGATCGCTCCACGGCCGCCACGGCGCTGTTCACCAATCTGGGGCGGATTTTTTCCAGAAGCACGGAGCACCGTGGCGGCTGCGTGCGGGCTGGCCCCTGCCGGCTCGTCGCCGTCGAACCGCTCGCACCGTTGCGGCGTGGCACCGCGCTTGCGATGGCCGCCGTCGAGTACGCCGGCACGCTCGTGTTTACCCTCCGCACCGATCCCCACGCGCTCGATGCGGCCACCACCACCGCCCTTCGCGACGCCTTCACACGCCGCCTCAGGCACTGCCTGCCCGCGGGGCCCACCGACATGCCACACGCCCGCCATGCAGCCATCGCCGGAGCCTCCGCATGACGCTCGATCTCATCTGCATGACCTCGCTCATCGTGATCACGATCACGCAGGTGGTGCTCGTGGGCTGGTTTGCATCGATCTGCCGCCGCGGTGCCGGCTCGCCTCCGGCCGACGCCTCCTGCCAGGCACCAGCCCGCGTGATCCTCTGTCTGCGTGGCTCCGATCCTTTCTTGGGCGACACGATCCGCGCCGCCGTGGCCCAGGACCACCCGAACTACGAACTCCGCGTGGTCGTCGACTCGCGCGACGATCCAGCCTGGGCCGAGGTGGAGGCGGCGCTGGCGACGGCCAATCCGCGGTGCCGCGTGATCGTAGAGCCGCTCGAACAGCGGCCCGCCACATCGAGCCTCAAGTGTGCCAGCCTGCTGCAAGGGCTGCGCGACGCAGAGCGCGACACCGCAATGGTGGCCTTGCTCGATGCGGATGTCGTTCCCGCTCCCACATGGCTCCGCACCCTCGGCACCGCGCTTGCCGCCGAGGGCTGCGGCGTGGCCACGGGCAATCGCTGGTATGCACCGCCCGATCGCGAGCTCGGCTCCTGGGCTCGCGCCGGATGGAATGCCGGCGCCCTCGTGCAAATGGTGTGCTTCGGCATTCCCTGGGGCGGCACGCTCGCCGTGCGCAGCAGCCTGCTCGAATCGGCCGGGCTTCGCGCCAAGTGGGCGGCCGCCTTCTGTGAAGACACGCTCCTTTCCGCCGCCCTCGCCGGCACGGGATGGCATGTGCGGTTCGTGCCGTCGCTCATCGCCGTCAACCGCGAGAGCGTGACGCTCGCAGCGCTCGTGCCCTGGATCACGCGGCAATTGCTCACGGCCCGGCTCTACCATCCGGCCTGGCCCGTCGTCGCCGCGTTCGGACTCTCGGCACCGCTGGCGGTGATGACGACAGCCCTCGCGATCGGCCTTGCACTCACCCGGGGCGACGCCGCAGCCGCCGCCGGCCTCAGCACGTGCCTCGCGCTGTTTCTCACCTCGCTGCCCACGCTCTTTCTGTGGATCGAACGCGTGGTGATGCAGACGGTCGGCATCCGGCGCGACACCATGGCTCCGCCGCTGGCCGACGCCGTCCGCGGCACGTTCTCGGCACAGGCCATCTACGGCACCGCGATCCTTCGAGCCCTCGCACTCACATCCACGCAGTGGCGCGGAGTGACGTATGACATCGGCGGGCCGTTCGACATCCGCCTGGTCGCCGACGCCGACGCACCGGCCACCGCCCCTCCCGCCCCACTCCATTCGATCTGAGCCGAGGTGCACGCGGCACCCTCTCCCTTTGGGAGAGGGCAGGGTGAGGGTGCCGGTTGAATGTGCGGCGCGTCGTCAGGCACCCTCACCCGGCCGCCGGCCGGCCTCTCCCCGAGGGAGAGGCGGAATGAGCGATGCATCCCCTCACGGCACAGTCCAGTTGCACGGGCCGTGCCGAAAAGGCGGGCCCGTGACGGCTGGATCGTGACGCGATCGGCCACGTGCCGATGTTTCTCGGTCAGGGCAGCCCTGGCGGACCAGACGGCCCTCTCGACGTGGCGGAGCGCACAGCATGGCAAAGAAGAATACCTGGCGGATCGTGACGCGCGGCACTGACGGCGGGATCGTGATCCGCGATTTCGACTCGCCCGAGCAGATCCTCCGCACGCACCTGCAAGTCGGCGTCGACGACTGTAGCACCGACCTCGAGCTCCGCGGTGCACCGGTGTTTCGGTCACTCATCGGACCGATGCCCGAAGGCGCGAATGTCGTTCGCTACGAGGCGCCCGAGGTGTTCGAGGAGCTCACGAAGGAGTGGGCCACGCCGAAAGCACCGCGCCGTCGTAGCCGCAGCACCACCCCGACCCCCGACGCCAGCTGACGCTGCGGCACCAACGCTCCCTGGAGTGGCAGAGTGGCACTCTGCCGAATGCGGGCAGTGCAGACTGACAGTCTGCACCTACTAAGGGGCGCGATCACTGCCACCAGCGGCGCATGCGGTCGATGACGCCGGTGCGGGACGACTGGCCCTCGGCTGGATCGGCGCCCTCGGCCACCGGGCCTGAGGCACGAGCCTCGTCGGCCGGTACGGCGGTCACGTGCGACCGCAGAAACCGCGGCCACGGGCCGTCGAGCTCCGCAAGGCAACCGCCCAGGTCACCGGCCGCGGATCGTTCTTCCGCCGTCGCGAGAATCTTCGAGAGTCGCACCCTCTGCGACTCGTCGAACGCCAGGTCGAACACCCGCACCTCGTCGATCTCGACCGCGCCCGGCCCGAGCAGGTCGAGCCGCACCCGGAGCGAATCGAGCCCGCGGGTGGGGAGATCGTCGACCTGCAGCACGAACTGCGACCAGGCCGCCGACAGCGGCATCGCGCCCGGCCCTCGGCCCACGGCCGCGAACCGGTAAAACTCGCGGTCGTCCTGCACGCCCTCGATCGCGATCCGCAGCGGAGGCTGCACGTCGGTGCCGGCGGCCCGCACCCACATCGCGATGCTGATCCGCCCCGTATCGGGGGCCGCGAACGGATTGCTCCGGAGCGTCGCGAGGCCGTTGTCCGACGCAAAGGCCAGGCCGTTGCCGCCCGCCGACGGTTTGCCAGGCACGGGCCGGAGCGTGCCGCGGCCCGCCTCGACGAGTTCCCAGCCGGGCACGAGCCCTTCGAGCACGGGCAGGTCGAACGCCGGGTTGTCGAGCACAGCCAACGGTGCCGGCATTTCGAGCGCTTCCCGCCGCTCCCGGAGGTCGGCCAGCAGGTCGCCCACGGCCCGCCCCAGGTCGGCGTCGTGCATGGCCTGCACGGCTGCGATGCGATCGACGCCCTCGAACAGCACGGTGCGAACCTCCCAGGGGGCGAGTGGAATCGTGGCTTCGCCATTCGGGGCAACGGGCAACGCAGCCTTCGTGACGGCATCGACGACGGCTGTCGGCCGCGATGCGGCGGCCACGACAGCCTGGCAGGGCGTGCCGCCGGCATTGACAACCGACACCCACGCACCGGTCTCACCCTCCCGCACCCGCACGACGAGCGGCGCCGGCACCCCCGGCACCATGCCGAGCGGTGGCTGTGGCAGCATGCCGAGCGCCTGCCGGCAGCGTTCATCGTCTTCATCGACACAGGCATGCAAGAGGCCCGCATCGAACACCACCTCGGCATCGATCGCGATCAAGGCCTCGGCGAGCGACCGCCTGGCCTCGGCAGCGCCGGCCGGCGCCACGATCGGAATCGGATCCGTCGGCTTGGCCGTGAACGAGGCATGCCCGGTGACGTCGCGAACGTCGACATCCAAGGGCTGTTCGAGCAGCAGCGCGCCTGCACGCGCGGCCC
>Ga0208856_1000532_pt1 | contig 14438 bp, 13 predicted proteins | sample LakMenEpi13Jul12_FD_150690 | JGI IMG/M metagenome (GOLD analysis project Ga0208856, IMG submission 150690) | Freshwater microbial communities from Lake Mendota, WI - 13JUL2012 deep hole epilimnion (SPAdes) | ecosystem: Environmental > Aquatic > Freshwater > Lentic | place: Lake Mendota, Madison...
CTGCTGATGTCGTTTTGGAAGCAGCAGTTTGAATAGCGGTATCTAAACTATTGTCTGTAGTAACAGAAGTAAATTTTTTGAAATCGAATAAACGATAATTAATAGTCATGAGAAATTCTCTGTATTAAGTAATAAGCTGTAGGGTATAGCGGTCAATCATATCAATAGTTTAAGAAAACTTTTTTCAGGTGACTCACGAAAATCATAAATTTATCTTTTTGGAAAGACGAAAGCAAAACACATTCTAAAATTTTAGCAATAATTATGCCTGTTATTTTATGTGGGCAATAATTTATTCTATGAATAATGCGTTAATTTTTGACTATAAAAGCGCAACATACAAGGCTAAAATCACAATGGGATTTTTTGACTGCTTGGCTTTTATGCCATAATGCGTGAAATTTACACTTTTGAAACAGGGGATAGTTTTATGACGCAACGAAAAATCTTAGTGACGAGCGCATTGCCGTATGCCAATGGCGCGATCCATTTAGGGCATTTGGTGGAGTATATCCAAACCGATATTTGGGTACGATTCCAAAAGCAAAAAGGACATGAATGCTATTATGTGTGTGCCGACGATGCGCATGGCACGCCTATTATGCTACGTGCCGATCGTGATGGTATCACGCCTGAAGAATTGATTGCGCAAGTGTGGAAAAGTCATTTTGCCGATTTTTGTGACTTTGGCATTGCGTTTGATAATTATCACAGTACGCATTCAAAAGAAAACAAAGCTTTATCAGAATTGATTTATAACCGTTTGAACGAAAGTGGATACATTAGTACACGCACCATCACGCAAGCATTCGATCCAGTTAAAAATATGTTTTTACCTGATCGTTTTATTAAAGGCGATTGCCCAAAATGTGGCGCAAAAGACCAATATGGTGATGGCTGTGAAGTCTGTAGCGCAACATATTCACCAACCGATTTAAAAAATGCGGTTTCAGCGGTTTCAGGGGCAACGCCCATTGAAAAAGAATCGGAACACTATTTTTTCAATTTGGCTGATTTTTCTCAAATGCTCCGTGACTGGACAAGTGCTGGGCATCTGCAACCCGAAGTGCGCAATAAACTCGCTGAGTGGCTTGAAGGTGGCTTGCAGCAATGGGATATTTCACGCGATGCGCCTTATTTTGGCTTTGAAATTCCCAATGCGCCTAATAAATATTTTTACGTTTGGCTGGATGCGCCTATTGGCTATATGGCCAGTTTTCAAAACTTGTGTGATAAAACCAATTTAAATTTTGACGATTTTTGGTCAAAAGAGAGCGACGTTGAGCTTTATCACTTTATCGGTAAAGATATTATTTATTTCCATGCGCTGTTTTGGCCAGCTATGCTAAGTGGGGCGAACTTCAGAACACCTAGCGCCATTTTTGCGCATGGCTTTTTAACGGTAAATGGCGAGAAAATGTCCAAGTCACGCGGGACATTTATCACAGCAAGAACATACCTTGACCATTTAAATCCTGAATATCTGCGTTATTATTTTGCGGCAAAATTAAGCAGCAGTGTTGATGATATTGATTTGAATTTTGATGATTTTACGCAGCGTGTCAATTCCGATTTAGTCGGTAAAGTGGTGAATATTGCAAGTCGTTGCAGTGGTTTTATTCAAAAACGCTTTGATAATAAATTGTCTGTTACTTGCGCAGAACCCGAATTATTTGCGCAATTTATTGCCGAGCATGACACGATTGCACAGCACTATGAACAACGTGAATTTGGCAAGGCCATGCGTGAAATTATGGCGCTTGCAGATAAAGCCAATCAATATATCGACGAGAAAAAACCATGGACGATTGCCAAGCAAGAAGGCGAAGATGCACAGTTACATGATGTTTGCTCAGTAGCGATTAATTTATTCCGTGTGTTAGCGGCTTATTTAAAACCGGTACTGCCTGTTTTAACCGGTGAGGCTGAATTATTTTTGAATTCACCCGTTCACAGCTGGATTGATGAGTTAAAGCCACTTGTCAGTCATCAGTTGAATGATTTTAAACCGCTAATGACGCGCGTTGAAGCGGATAAAATTAAAGCGATTGTTGACGCATCAAAAGACGATTTACTCAAAGCCTAAAGATAGTTGAATTTAGGGTATAAAAAAACCGCTTTCAATTTATGTTGAAAGCGGTTTTTTTGTGGTTTATGGTGTATGAACTAGGATTCCGCTTTCTGTTCACGCGCCAATAAGTTTTGTACGGCTTCAAGAGGCGTTAAGCCTTCATAAAGCACTTTGTAAGTTTGCTCGGTAATAGGCATCTCTATGCCAAACCGTTGCGCTAGCAAATAGGTTTGCTTTGCGGCAGATACGCCTTCAATTTCTTGTCCGATTTCTTGCGTGGCTTCTTCGCTGGTTTTACCTTGTCCTAACGCAAGGCCAAATCGACGATTACGCGATTGATTATCGGTGCAAGTGAGCAGTAAATCACCAAGACCCGCAAGACCCATAAAGGTATCCTGTTTGCCGCCCATCACAACCCCAAGGCGGATAATTTCATTGAGCCCACGTGTAATAAGCGCAGCACGCGTATTCGCACCAAATCCTAATCCATCGGCAATACCAGCGGCAATAGCCATGACGTTTTTGACAGCACCACCAACTTCAACACCGATTAAATCGCTGTTGGTATACGTGCGAAAGCGTTTGCTGTGCATAATACTAGCAAGTTGCGTTGCAAATTCGGCTTGTGTTGATGCAATGCTAATGGCAGTTGGTAAATCTGCCGCTACTTCACGTGCAAAACTAGGACCAGAAATCAATGCAGCAGGGGTATTGTCACCAAAAACCTCTGCAACAATTTCATGCAGTAAGCCGCCATTTTCTTTATTAAACCCTTTGGTTGCCCATGCAATTTTCACATTACTGGATACTAACGGTTTTAATTTCATTAACGTGTCTTTAAACGCATGCGACGGAACAGATACCAAAATCAAATCGCTAAATGCAGCAATATCAGCTAAATCGTCAGTAATGGCTAAATTTTCACTAAAAAGTAAATTAGGCAAATAGCGATGATTTTCACGATCTTGTTTAAGTGTTGCCATGTGCGCGGGATTGTGTCCCCAAAGTAGCGTTGGGCAACCATTACGCGCCGCTTGCATGGCAAGCGCTGTTCCCCACGATCCTGCGCCAAGTACCGCTATTTTGTTGCTCATCATTAGTTAATTGATTCAGAGCTAGGCGCTTGTTGCGCTTGTGCTTGTTGAACTTGCTGCGCGTAGAGCGCATCAAAATTCACTGGCGCAAGAATAAATTGCGGGAATCCACCTTTTGCGACTAAATCAGACACCACTTCGCGAGCGTAAGGGAACAAAATATTGGGGCAGAAACTGCCAACCATGCCGCTCATTTCTTCATCATTAAATCCACCGAGAACAAAAATACCCGCTTGAGATACTTCCACTAGGTAAGCGACAAGTTCACCACTTTTTACGGTAATGGTGAGTTTAATAGCCACTTCCATCAACGCTTCGTCTAATTGCTGAACTTGCGTTGCAAGATTGAATTCAACAGAAGGTTCCCATTTTTCAATAAATACTTTGGGTGAATTGGGTGTTTCAAATGAAATATCTTTCGTGTAAATTTTTTGAATTGCGAATTGTTTTTCTACTGCAGCGGTATCTTCAGCCATGTTATTTCTCAAAGTTTAATAAAGTTAAAAATAAAAAGAAGGGTTGAGTGAGTCTAATAATTTTAAGAGATCACACGATTTTTACTTGTAATTTTAATGGGCAATTTATATTCATCTTGCCACCCCGTCATGCCACCGGTAAGAAGTAAAATATGGTCAAATCCAGCATTAGCAAATAGTTTAGCTGCAGCGCTCGCTCGAGTACCTGTCTGGCATGTGAGCAGTATTACATTTTTTTTGTATTTGCTAAGTTGTGGCATCTGTTCACTTAGATTGCTTAACGGGGCATTAATTGCATTTTCAATATGTCCTTGAATAAAATCAGGTGACTCACGTACATCGATAACGATTGTATTGTGGTCATTCATTTTAGCAACAGCTAGCAGAGGCGAAATAGCCTCAAATCTTTTGAATATGACGTCAAAAAATTCTTGGATAAGAAGAAAAGTGACCACCGCTAATGCGAGCGATAGAATGTAATGATTTAAGATAAATTCGAGATAACGATCCATGAGTACACTTGTTAAGAAGTAAATAAAAGAATTTCAAGTAACCACTGCCCGCGTGTATTGCTATAATGCCGCATGGCAATGCTAAATTTAGCGAAATCATACCTTATTTTTTACTGTTGCGGTAACACGATAAGATTATTTGATTGAAAAACACCGATTTAACTGGGTTATCAAAAAGGAAAAGAGTCATGAATCACCCTGTAAAACCATTAGTTTTATTGATTATTGATGGATTTGGCTATTCACCAGAGTCACAGAGTAATGCAATTGCGCTGGCAAAAACGCCATGTTGGGATAAATTACAAAAAAAATATCCCATGACCTATCTCAATTGTTCTGGGCATGTTGTGGGTTTGCCCGAAGGTCAAATGGGGAATTCAGAAGTTGGGCATTTACATATTGGTAGCGGGCGTTATGTGCCGCAGGAATTTTCCAAAGTGAATGACGCGATTGTTGACGGACATTTTTTTGAAAACACGGTTTTATGTGAAGCTGTTGAACGCGCGAAAGAACAAAATAATGCGCTCCATATCCTTGGTTTATTGTCCGCTGGTGGCGTGCATAGTCACGAGCATCAAATTGGCGCAATGGTAGAACTCGCTGCTAAACGGGGATTGAAAAAAGTCTATGTCCATGCGTTTTTAGATGGACGTGATGTGCCGCCAAAAAGTGCAGCCAGTTCGTTTACGTATTTAGAATCAAAAATGGCGGCGTTAGGTGTGGGTAAAATAGCCTCTATGACGGGGCGTTTTTATGCGATGGATCGTGATAACCGTTGGGATCGTGTTGAGCTAGCCTACAATATGTTAATGAAAGCGCAAGCTCCTCATTTTGTCACGACTGCTCAAGCTGGTTTAGAGGCGGCTTATGCACGAGGGGAGAGCGACGAATTTGTATTGCCAACGCTGATTGCTGATAACGAGCAATCTGTTGTTTCAATTGGTGAAAATGATTCAGTTGTCTTTATGAACTTCCGAGCCGATAGAGCGCGTGAAATTAGCCAAGCAATCACGCAACCTGACTTTTCGAATTTTGAGCGACATCATGCACCTCATCGAGGCTATTTTGCAACGCTGACGGAATACCATGAAAAATTCACCTATCCCATTGCATTTCCCTCAACGGAGATTAAAAATAGCTTAGGGGATTATCTGTCGCAATTAGGAATGACGCAGTTGCGTTTAGCAGAAACTGAAAAATATGCGCATGTGACATTTTTCTTCAATGGAGGACGTGATGAGCCTTTTGAAGGGGAATCGCGCATTTTGGTACAATCACCTAAAGTAAAAACGTATGATCTGCAGCCTGAGATGAGTTTACCTGAGGTGACTTATCATTTAGTGAAGGCAATTAACGAAGGGCATCATGATGTCATTATTTGTAATTTTGCGAATTGTGATATGGTGGGGCATACCGGTGTATTAGATGCTGCAATTCAAGCAGTTGAAGCAATTGATGACGCGCTGCAATGCGTCGTAGATGCGTTAATTTCCGTTGGTGGACGAATGCTTGTAACCGCAGATCATGGCAATATTGAGCAAATGCGTGATACTTCAACAGGACAAGCACATACAGCACATACTACAAACTTAGTACCGCTAGTTTATGTTGAAGGCGAAGGAGTTTTAGAGCAGGGTGGAAATTTGGCGGATATTGCGCCAACTATGCTGGCAATTTTGCATCTTGATCAACCCGCTGAAATGAGCGGTCGATCTCTTTTGAATCTATAAGCATGTTATTAGGTTAATTGACGGTGCAAATACAGAAAAAAATTGGTTGTGTCTGTTTACTCCTGTTTGTCGCGGCGAATAGTGACGCTGAGATTTTAACCTCACGCGATATGATCGTTACGGTGGATAAAGCTGCGCAGACGAAGTTGCTCAATAGTCAGTTGGCGGAATTTGATAAGTTATACGGAAGTACAGCCGCCTTATTGAAGAATTTAGAGACTCAAATATCGCACCAGAAACAGAATTTAGAGAAAATTCATGTTGAAATAAAAGCATTGAATGTCGATTTGCTCAAACAAAATGATGAGCTTTCAGGGCAAATTAAAACGATGTATGCGATGGGAAATAAAGAGCGATTAAAGCTATTGCTTAATCAAGAAAATCCCATATTATCTAGTCGAATGCTCGCTTATTACGATTATTTAAGTGCAAGACGTGTGACTCAATTAAATAATGTCACCCAGTCATTGCATCGACTCGAGGAACTTAAATCACAAAATGAGGCAGGGACGGCGGAGTTAGATCGTAATTTAGCACAAAGAAAATCAGAACAAGTTGCCGTCGATTCACTGAGAAAAAAACGTTCTGAATTGTTAAGTCAAGTTTCACCCGATATTTTGTCTAATGAACAGCAACTTAATCGATTAAAAGACAGTGAAAGTGAGCTCAAAAGTTTGTTAAATTCGTTGCAAAATTCAAGTAGTGATTTAAATGATGAAATTATCAAAGCGCGAGCGCAACGCAAAGAGCGATTAGAAGCTGAGGATGCTGCATTTGTTGCTCCTAAAATGGTTGATGAAGACACGACACCTGAAGTAAGCATTAAAAAAGAAGAGAATAGTGGTGAGTCGGTAAAATTATCGGGTGTGACGAATTTTCCTGCGCTACAAAATGATTTTACGGCATTAAAAGGTGATTTGCCGTGGCCTGTAAAAGGTGAGTTAATACAGAAATTTGGTAGTGCGCGAGAAGAAGGTAAGCTCGATGGCGTTTTAATTGCAGCACCTGAAGGGACAGAAATTCAAAGCATCACAGATGGTAAAATTGTGTATGCAGACTGGATGCGCGGGTATGGTTTACTGATTATTGTTGATCACGGTAAAGGCTATATTAGCTTATATGCGTTCAATCAAAGTTTATATAAAAAAATAGGCGATGTCGTCAATGCGGGTGATGTCATTGCATCAGTGGGATTAAGTGGTGGGCATAATCAAGCGAGCTTGTATTTTGGTATTCGCAAAAAAGGAAAGGCAGTTGATCCTATGGAGTGGTGTCATTGACAATAGATTCAAATAGATAAAAACGTTCGGATGAAGAAAAAAGCGACGCGCTATTTTGTCCGTATCGTAAAACGTTCACTTTAAAAAATTAAATTCAAACATTATTCGAGTATATAAATAAAATTATGTTAAAAAATAAAAATATCTATTTATTGTCGCTAGGCGTAGCTCTTGGCGGTATTGTTGGCATCAGTAGTACTGTTTTGGCTCAAGCTGAAACACAGGCTGAAGCGACCGCGCAAGTATCGGATGCACTGCCTTTAGAAGATTTGAAAGCGTTTACGGAAATTTTTGGACGAATTAAACAAGATTACGTTGAACCTGTTTCAGATAAAAAATTATTAGAAGATGCCATTCGTGGCATGTTAAGTGGTTTAGATCCTCATTCTGCTTATTTGGTTGCAGATGAGTTTCAAGAATTAAAAGAAGGTACCACGGGTCAATTTGGCGGTCTTGGTATTGAAGTGTCGATGGAAAATGGTTTTGTTAAGGTTGTATCCCCCATTGATGACACACCAGCGCAACGTGCCGGCATTAAAGCAGGCGACTTAATTATTCGTCTTGATGACAAGCCAGTTAAAGGGATGAGTTTAGCGGATGCAGTGAAAAGTATGCGTGGCGCGGCGGGGAGTAAAATTTTATTAACTATTGTTCGTGAAGGCCTTGATACACCGCTTAAAATTAGCATCATTCGAGATGTGATTAAAACCAAAAGTGTTAAAAGTAAATTGCTAGATAAAAACTATGGTTATGTCCGCATTAGCAGTTTCCAGTCTGCAACAGGAGAAAATCTAAAAGAAGGCTTAGCAGCGCTTAAGAAAGAAAATGGCGGTAACTTGAACGGTCTTGTTTTAGATTTGCGCAACAATCCCGGTGGCGTTTTGAATGCCGCTGTTGAAGTCAGTGATGCGTTTATGAAAAATGGCTTAATTGTTTACACTAAAGGCCGTATTGCGAATTCTGAAATGCGTTTTAATGCCGCGCCAGATGATTTAATTGATGAAGCACCTATGGTGGTTTTAATTAACGCCGGTTCTGCGTCTGCGTCTGAAATTGTGGCGGGTGCGCTTCAAGATTCAAAACGTGCCATTATTATGGGTGAGAAATCGTTTGGTAAAGGTTCTGTGCAAACGATTCTGCCAACAAGCAATGGTTCGGCTGTGAAATTAACGACAGCGCGTTACTACACCCCATCAGGTCGCTCGATTCAAGCAGAAGGCATTGAGCCAGATATTGCGCTTGCACAAATGAAATTAGAAGCACTTGAAAAGTCTGATTTCAAACCAGTGAAAGAAGCGGATTTGTCGAATCATTTACAAAATGCAAAAGAAAAAGCCGCAGCACAGACTGAAGCCGAAAATAAAGAAAAAGCCGCTGCTGAAACAAAAGATTACGCGTTAAATGAAGCGTTGAATTTGCTCAAAGGCATTAGCATTATTAAAAAATAATCGTTTAATTTTTGAATAGTTAGGGAAATTATGTCAGGTATAAAAAAAGTTGTTTTAGCGTATTCAGGTGGTCTTGATACTTCTATTATTTTGAAATGGCTACAAGATGTGTATCAATGTGAAGTGGTGACGTTTACAGCCGATTTAGGGCAGGGCGAAGAAGTTGAGCCAGCACGCGCAAAAGCAAAATTAATGGGCATTAAGGAAATTTATATTGATGACTTGCGTGAAGAATTTGCGCGTGATTTCGTCTTTCCTATGTTTCGTGCAAATACTATTTATGAAGGCGAGTATCTTTTAGGGACGTCTATTGCGCGTCCGTTGATTGCAAAACGCTTAATTGAAATTGCGAATGAAACTGGCGCTGACGCGATTTCTCACGGCGCAACTGGTAAAGGTAACGATCAAGTGCGCTTTGAGCTTGGTGCTTACGCCTTGCGTCCAGATATTCATGTTATCGCTCCTTGGCGTGAATGGGATTTGAACTCTCGTCAATCACTGCTTGATTACGCAGCGAAACACGAGATTCCAGTTGAAATGAAACAAGGTGGCGCGTCACCATATTCAATGGATGCGAATTTACTCCATATTTCTTACGAAGGTCGTATCCTTGAAAATCCTTGGACCGAGCCAGAAGAAACCATGTGGCGCTGGACGGTGTCACCTGAAAATGCACCCGATAAAGCGACTTATATTGAATTAACGTATGCGAAAGGGGACGTGGTTGCAATCAATGATGAACCAGTTTCACCTGCAACGGTACTTGAAAGATTAAATAAAATCGGTGGCGAAAATGGGATTGGTCGTCTTGATATCGTTGAAAATCGTTATGTCGGAATGAAATCGCGTGGTTGCTATGAAACACCAGCAGGAACAATTATGTTGAAAGCGCATCGTGCCATTGAATCGCTGACGCTTGATCGTGAAGTAGCGCATTTAAAAGATGAATTGATGCCACGTTATGCAACGTTGATTTATAACGGTTATTGGTGGAGTCCAGAGCGTCAAATGCTCCAAACGATGATCGATGAATCACAACTCAATGTTAATGGTAAAGTGAGATTAAAACTTTATAAAGGTAACGTGATTGTAGTAGGTCGTGAATCGATAACAGACAGTTTATTTGATGAAAGCATTGCGACATTTGAAGATGATAAGGGTGCTTATGATCAAAAAGATGCGGCGGGTTTTATTAAATTAAATGCGTTGCGTCTGCGCATTGCAGCAAAGCGTAAAGCCAAATAAGTTATTGCGTTCTCAAACGAAAAAAGCCGGCATGATTTTTATGCCGGCTTTTTTTATGGAATCAAAAATTTAAACAGAATCTTTTGTCCATTCTTGCAGAATTTCAATCATGCTTTTGGCTTGATCGACACTTGAAATATTAAATTTTGATTTCTGTTGATAATTACCATCACGTTTTTGATAACGACGAATGGTAAATTTATCTGCACTGTATTCTTCTTTTGCAGGACTCCATTCTTGATAGCGATACATTACAGTTGCCCATGCGCCTTTTGTTAAGACTTTTTTATCAAGTTCTTTAACGGTTTCAACGCCGCCTTCTTCATAGGTGACGGTTAATTCGTCGACTGTTTCTGCCATGTTATTTTTTGCTCCGTTAAGCGAAAGGGTGTTCTAAGACAATTGTTTCGTCGCGCTCTGCGCCTGTCGAAATAATAGTGATTTTGACGCCCACTAATTCTTCTAAACGATGAATATATTTTTTGGCATTTTCTGGAAGCTCATCATAATTTGTGACGCCTTCCGATTTTTCTGACCAACCTGCCATTTCTTCAAACACAGGCACGCATTTTTCGTAACTGTCTGCGCCAAGGGGCGCTGTATGCGTGATTTTTCCATCAATATTGTAGGCGGTGCAAATACCAATTTTTTCAAGGCCATCGAGTACATCTAATTTGGTTAAGCAAATGCCACTTAAACTATTGAGCTGCGCAGATTTACGCATAGCCACTGCATCAAACCAGCCTGTGCGACGTTTTCGTCCTGTTGTTGCACCAAACTCATGGCCTTTTGTACCTAAATGCTCACCATTTTCATCAAATAGTTCTGATGGGAAGGGTCCATTTCCAACGCGCGTTGAATACGCTTTAGTAATACCAAGTACATAATCAAAATCGAGCAAACCAATCCCGCTCCCGGTCGCGGCGCCGCCGGCAGTGGTACTTGAAGAGGTCACATAAGGGAATGTACCGTGATCAATGTCGAGTAAAGCGCCTTGTGCACCTTCAAAAAGGACATTCTCGCCGCGTGCTTGCGCAGCATAAAGCAATTCGCTCACGTCTGTTAACATCGGTTTCACTTTTTCGCCAAGACGGAGTGTTTCGTCTAATACGGTAGTGTAATCAACTGGCTCGGCATGATAGTAGTTTACCAGCATGAAATTGTGATATTCCACGAGCTCTTTTAATTTTTCAGCAAAAGTGTGCGGATTGAGTAAATCCCCCGCACGCAGACCACGACGCCCCACTTTATCTTCATAAGCTGGGCCAATGCCGCGACCCGTTGTCCCAATGGCTTTACCGCCACGCGCTTTTTCACGTGCTTGATCAATGGCGATGTGAATAGGCAAAATTAACGCACACGCTTCACTAATTAATAAGCGATTACAAACTGAAAGACCAGCTTTTTCTAATACATCAATTTCTTCAAATAGTGCGTTGAGTGATAAAACGACACCATTCCCAATCAAACACTGCACATTTTCGCGCAAAATTCCCGATGGAATTAAATGCAAAACCGTTTTTTGTCCGTTGATAACTAGCGTGTGACCAGCATTGTGTCCGCCTTGAAAACGAACAACCGAGGATGCCTGCTCGGTTAATAAATCAACTAATTTACCTTTGCCTTCGTCACCCCATTGTGTGCCGATAACAACTACATTTTTTGCCATAATGATTCCAAGTTTTATTGAATTTTTTGTTTATTTATTAATAAGTTAATTTTTTAAGTGATCAGAAAAACCACCATAAACTAGGATGATGTTTAAATTCATCACAAGGGATAACAATAAATATCTGTTTTCCTTGAGTTTCAATTTTATTCACTATTGTCAACGCTAATTAATTTTTCACTTGAACTGTCTAATAATGCGGTTGCATCACCCGACATTCCAATCAATTGGAATTGTTCAAGGTGTCGTTGAATAAAGTGTTGACCACTTGATGTAATTAAATTTATATCGTTAGTTTGTTACTATTATTCTTAACGTTTCAGAATATAGGTTCGATTTGAGCTACGGCTAATTTCTTTGTGAATTGTATCTGGTGCAAGATCAAGTTCATTTTTCCATGTTATAACGCCATTTTCGATAAATGCTTCACTAACCACCGCATCGTCTTTTAATATCTCAAACACACCAGTACAAAACGAAACATCAATAAACATCGTGCCGCGCAAGCCATCTTTAAATAAAATATCAAAAGTACGTGGTGCACTTGCGTTAATTTCTATGATATCCCAGTACATAACATTATTTTAATGGCGGAATAGTGTTGGGTTGATGATTACTTAAACATAAATTCCAATCTTCTAGTAATTCAGTTTGATGCAGTTCTGCCCAATCCAAGACTAATTGTGTGGCTCGCCTTGGTAAACTTCCTTCCATAATACGCAAATTTTTAATATCTACGGTTGCTTTATATTCAGCATACGTTGCGTGAAAATGCGGCGGTGCGTGCTCATTCCAAAACATTTGAATGATAATACCGTAAAATTGGCTAATTGTTGGCATAATAAATTTATCCTCAAGAAATTACATCAACAGTCCAATCACCCTGTGAATTTTTAACTAAAACTGCTGTGCAACCTAATTCTTTTGCCCCGCCAACTTGATTAGGTAATTGTTGCACAACGCTGCGTCCTTTTGCGCGTAAATCACGAATCATTTCATGTAAATGGACATCGTCAAAATAAGGCGCAAAAATTAATTCACGTGATGGTTGCTCGATTTCATTTTGTTTGTTGAGTGCTGTCAAGACCCTCAAATCAGCGCTAAATCCTGTTGCTGGACGATTACGGCCAAAAATAGCGCCAATATTATCATAACGCCCACCACGTGCAATTTCTCTACCAATAGTCGGTACAAACGCCGCAAATACAACGCCTGTATGATAGTGATAACCACGGAGTTCTGCTAAATCAAAGCTAATTGAAAGCGATGGAAAACAGCGCGTCAATTCGTGTGAAATGCCGTCTAAATCCGCTAACGCTGCTTGGACTTCTTCAAAATGCAAAAAATCTTTCGCTTTTGTTAAGACAGATTTATCGCCGTTCAATTCGGGTAGTTTTAAGAATGCGGCTTTTAAATCATCGGATAACTGGTAAGTATCAAGCAACTCTTTTAACTCAGGACGTGCTTTGCGCTGAAGTACATCAAATAACTGACTTTCCTGCGCAGGCGTTAAATGGGCTTTTTCGGCAAGTGCGCGATAAATACCGACATGACCTAAATCTAAATGTACATTTAAAACACCTGACATCGCTAGCATTTCAAGCATTAAACGAATAATTTCACAGTCGCTTTCTTTGCCAGCGTGACCGTACAGTTCTGCGCCAATTTGCATAGGCGAGCGCGTTTTCTCGAGTGCATCACCGCGCGTGTGGAGAACGGTGCCGGCATAGCACAAGCGTGAGGGATGATCGTGTTTTAGATTGTGTGCGTCAATGCGAGCGACTTGTGGGGTCATGTCTGCGCGAACGCCAAGCATTTTTCCGCTGATTTGATCGGTTAATTTGAACGTTTGCAAATCAAGTTCATGTCCTGAACCGGTTAAAAGCGAATCAAGAAAATCGATAATGGGCGGAACGACTAATTGATACCCCCAGTGAGTGAAAGTATCCAATATAGCGCGACGTAAATTCTCCAATCGGTGTGCTTCATTAGGCAGTAATTCATCGATACCATCAGGCAATAGCCAAGCATTTTGTTGCATTCTTCATTTCCATTCAAACAAAACGCCCCAAATGCGGAGCGTTTATTTTTCGTTCATTATCGTATTGACACCTTATGTGTCGCTACGTTTATTTTTTACTTTTAAAATATTGGAAGAAATCTGAGTTTGGTTCAAGTACTAGCGTGCTCGAGCTGGTCAGTGTCTTTTTATACGCATTCAAACTTCTGTAAAATCCAAAGAAATCACTGTCTTGACTATACGCTTTAGCGTAAATTTCAGCTGCGGTGGCATCGCCTTCACCGCGAAGTTTTTCTGCGTCACGATAGGCATTCGCTAACGTGACAACACGTTGACGATCAGCATCCGCGCGAATACGCTCAGCAGCCTCAGCACCTTCAGAGCGGAATTCTCGTGCTACGCGCTCACGCTCCGCTTCCATTCGACGGAAAACAGATGTACTCACTTCTTCAGGTAAATCAATGCGCATCACCTGCACATCGACAATTTCCATTCCCAGTGCCGCCGCCAAACTTTTTGAATTTTTAATCAATAGTTCACGAATTTCACTGCGATCCGTTGATACTAACTGTTTAATATTACGTTTACCAAATTCACTACGAAATAAATCTTTAATAATCTGATCTAGGCGCAAATTAGCTTGATCAATATCGCCAGCTACAACGGTATAAAATGTTTTTACGTCGCCAATACGCCATTTGACAAATGAATCCACGATCACGTTTTTCTTTTCAGCAGTTAAAAAACGCTCTGGTTTTGAATCCATCGTCTGAATTCGAGCATCAAAGTGTCGTACATTGTTGATAATAGGGAGTTTAACGTGTAAACCGGGGGTGTAATCATCTTTGACAATTTCGCCTAATTGAAACTTAATGGCTTTTTCACCTTCGTTG
>Ga0208856_1000533_pt1 | contig 14412 bp, 18 predicted proteins | sample LakMenEpi13Jul12_FD_150690 | JGI IMG/M metagenome (GOLD analysis project Ga0208856, IMG submission 150690) | Freshwater microbial communities from Lake Mendota, WI - 13JUL2012 deep hole epilimnion (SPAdes) | ecosystem: Environmental > Aquatic > Freshwater > Lentic | place: Lake Mendota, Madison...
ACTCGCCATGGATCCGCGAGCCGTTGGAGGCACTCGCAGATCCGTCGGTATCGCTGGTGTCGATTATTGCTGCGATTCAGGCAGGCAAAACCATGACGGCAGAGCTTGGTTCATGCTGGATTGCGTCCAATGCACCGGGGCCGATGCTGTGGCTCGACCAGACCGATGCCGACGCCAAGGACCAGATGGAAAACCGTCTGCAAGTGCTATGGAAACAATGCGGTCCAGTTCGGGAGATTTTGCCGCGCCATCAAGGCGCAGAGCGTCACAAGCTGAAAAGAAATTCGGTTTCTTTCCTCAACGGAATGACCGGATGGGTGCTCGGTGCTCACTCCAAGACCAACCTTCAAAGGAGATCGATCCGCTGGTTGATCGGCGATGAGACCTGGCGCTGGCCATCGGGTCACATGGCCGAGGCCGAGGCGCGGGTCACCGCCTTCGGGTGGCTGGGCAAAAGGTTCTTCGTGTCGCAGGCCGGCGAGACCGATGACGACACCGATCGGAAATTCAAATCGACCGACCAGCGCGAGTGGTGTTGGCGCTGTCCAAGTTGCGGGACGACGCAGCCTTGGAGGTGGGAAAACATCGAGTGGAGCAAGGACGCCAAACTTGATGATGGTGGGTGGGATTTTGAAAGGGTGCGCGAGACCACCGAAATGTTCTGCGAGTGTGGGAAGAGATTCCCAGACGCCGACCGATCACGCCGTGAGCTGAACGACCCTCGTAACGGCGCGCGTTATGTCGTGCAAAATCCCGGAGCGGCGAAATCGAATGTTGGTTTTCACTGGAACGGTTTATGCGCTGGATCATGGGGCAACCTCGCCGAAATTTACCTTCGGGCGAAAGCGACGGCACGGTACGGTGACATCGATCAGCTCAAAATTTTCTGGCAGAAGCGTCTCGCTCTTCCGTTCACCGAGTACACCGAGGATTTCTCGATCAAGCCGACTGATAGCGGGTATGCAAGAGGCGAATTGCTCTGGGGCAAGGAGGGCGCGATCATTGGAGGCAAGATCCGGGTGCCGGATGAGGATGATGAACCTCCGGTGCGGCTGCGGGTGATGACCGTCGATGTCCAAATGGATCACTTCTGGTGGTTAATCACCCAATGGAGCCCCGATGGATCCAGCCGCCGGATCGACTGGGGCACGGCCCACACCTGGGAAGAGTTGCAGGAAAAGCAGGAAAAATACGGCGTTTCATCTTCACTCGTCGGCGTCGATGCCGGATTCAATAGCTATGAGGTCTACCAGCGCTGCGCCGAGCATGGATGGGTGGCGCTGATGGGCGACCGCAAGGCCACATGGACGCACCGACTCAAGCAGAGGCTGGGCGTCGGCGTCCGGGTGAAGTCATTGGAGAGATTTTACTCGCCCAAAAGGTCAATTCATGTCGCCGCCGGCAAGACCGCGCAGATGTTTTATTGGAGCAACCTCAACATCAAGGACGCGATGGCTAGAATTCGGCGCAATCAAGATCCGGCACGCGGGCCGACATGGGAGGTTCCTACCGACGCCTTCACCGAGGCGGACAACGACGAAAAGAAGATTGCCTACCTAAGCCAACTGGAATCCGAGATGCGGATCAAGGATGGTGACCGCTGGCAATGGACGCGGATCCAGAAGCGCCCGAACCACCTTCTCGACTGCGAGGCAATGGCGACAGTCTTTGCCTTCATGCTCAAAATCCTTGGCCGCGAGACCGAGCAGGAAGCCGCTGAAGATTGACAACTTGTCAGAGGGCATGGCGGCCCTCGACATGACGACAGGATTTTCCACCGAAGAGGTGGTCGAGATCCTCGAAGAGAACAAAAAGACACTCAAGAAACTGATGATCAGCTTCCAAGAGTCGGGATCGCAGATCACATACAAGCGCCTCGATGACACCAAAGAGATCATCGCGGCCTGCCAGCACGCTCTCCGCAAGCTCGATCCGTTCACCTACGGCAAGACTCGCCGCACATGTCAGTCCGGCACCGGGCCATTTTCCCTATGAACCTGCTGCAAAAAATCACCAAAATGGGCGCATCCGCCTTCGGATGGTCACCTTACGAGAGCGCCAACCCATCATCGGTGCGCCAACGCCTACCCGCCGCCGCTCCGCAGGATCATCGGAAGGAAACCACGCCGCTTGTCCGCAACGAAATCATCAAGGGCAGCCGCTATTTGATGAAGAACAGCGGCTTTGCCCGCGAGATGGTCTTCGACATGGCCGTCTACTCAGTCGGCGATGGTCTCAAGATCCAACCAAAGACCGAAGACCGCGAGTGGATCGCCAGCACGCTCGAATACTGGGAGGAATGGTCGAACCAGTGCGAAATCACCGGACGATTCTCCCTCTCCGAGTGCGAAATGCTCATCTGCCGCGCGATCGACGAAGATGGCGACATTTTTGTTCACCTCACCCGTGTTGATGGCCGCCCAGTGATTCAACTCATCGAAAGCCACCGTGTGAGTGGTGGAAATGGCGATGGCAGCGTCGATGGCATCCGCTTTGATAGCTACGGCCGCCCGATTTCCTATCATGTGAAGCAGGATGACGGCAGCGTCGTCGACCTTCCTGCCGCATCCGTCCTCCACATCTTTGATCCAGAGCGAGCTTCATCGGCGCGCGGGGTGCCGTCACTAGCTCACTCGATCAATCACATCCGCGATGAGATGGAATTGCTCGCGCTCGAAAAGCACGCGCTCAAGGATCACGCCGACAAATCGTTCGCAATCACGACCGCAACCGGCGAGATCGACAGCAACGACGGATTTGGCGGACTCGACATCGACTCTGGAAAGTCGGACGACAACCAATCAGACCCGACCGCACTCCAAAAGATCGTCGGTGGCAAATGGGTCGCGCTCAAGCCAGGAGAAGAGCTCAAACCCTTCGAGTCTAACCGCCCATCGCCCACCTTTACCGGTTTCCTCGATCACCTCCGCCGCGATTCAGCACTTGGTGTCGTTCCATACGAGTTCGCAGCCGATTCCAGCAAGATCGGTGGCGCCGGCGTCCGCATGGTGGTCGCAAAAGCAGACCGCCGATTCTCCCACCGCCAAAACATCCTCATCCGCCGCTTTCTCACGCCCGTCTGGAAGTTCGTCATCGGCGATGCCATCACGCGCGGCGAGATTCCGCTGATTCCTGCATGGTGGAAGATTTCCGTCGTCACCCCGCGCCGCGTCACCGTCGATGCTGGTCGGGAGTCGCTGCAAAACCGCGAGGATGTGAAGGCCGGTCTCAAAACCTTGTCCGATCACTTCGCCGAGCTGGGCATGGACTTCGAGGAGGAAGCCGAACGCCGCGCTCGCGACATCGCCCACCTTCAAGAACTCGCCAAGAAATACGACATCCCGCTCCAGATGCTCTTCGCATCGGGTGTGTCGGTTGAGCCGCCGGTCGAAGCGCCGACTGGGCCTGCGAAGTGATAGGGAATTGACACCCCACGCGGTGCGTGAACGCACGCGATTTCATTTTGACACAAGAGCCGTGGGCCATCGCCCCGGAGGCAATGGACGGCATCATCGGTTTGGCCATGGACATGGCCGCCGGGAAACTCTTCACCCTTTCGCAAAGTGAAGCGCCCAAGTCGATCATGAGCGTCGCCGATGGCGTCGCTACGATCAACATCACCGGTCCGCTTCTTCCGACCACCGACGAGTTCGATCGCGTGATGCTCGGAGCGACCAGCCTCGATGAAGTCCGCTCCACCGTTGAAAGCGCAGCCGCCGATCCAGCGGTCACATCGATCGTGCTCAACATTGATTCTCCTGGCGGAACCGTTCGCGGCACCCCCGAGGCCGCCGATGCGATCTACGAAGCCGCCAAGGTCAAGCCGGTGCGCGCGCACACCTCCGGCACCATGGCATCCGCCGCCTACTGGCTCGGATCACAAGCGACCAGCATCTCGATGACGCGCTCAGCATCGGTCGGATCCATCGGCGTGATGGTCCCGCACATCGATCAGAGCAAACGCGCCGAGATGCTCGGCGTGAAGGTCGAGCTTTTCACCACCGGCAAGTTTAAGGCCGCCGGTTTCCCTGGCACATCACTCACCGAGTCACAGCGCGAGCTGATCCAAGAGCGCATCGATCAGGTATTCGGCGAGTTCAAATCCGCCGTCACGCGCCAAGGTCGGAAGATCCCTACTGAGGCGATGCAAGGGCAGACATTTTATGGCCCGCAGGCCGAATCGCTGGGCCTCGCCACCGTGGTCCGCAATGCTTCGCAAGCAGGCAAAGCCGGATCCTCTCCGCTTCGCGCAGTTGACACTGCGGAAGATGGCATGAGCGAACAAGTCGCCAGCACCCCATCCGAAGAAGTCGTCGCATCGGTCGAAACCATTGCTGCGGAAATCACCAACGAAGCCGCCCCATCCGCACCGGAAGGTGAACAAGAGGCAGCTCCTGAATCTGCACCAGAAGGCGAAACCGAAAGCTCTCCTGCTGATGAGCCCAAGGAAGAGTCCGCCACCGAGATCATCGGCGACCTCAAGGCCACGCTCGAATCGCTGCAAGGCGAGATCTCCGCGCTGAAGGCCAACCAACTTTCCATCGACGAGGCAGTCGCCGCCAAGGCCGCCGCCATCGCCAGCCGTAGCTCCAGCGCACCCGTGAATGTGTCGCCGGACAACGCGGAAGCCCAATCGCTCGAAAGCGTGCTCGCCGAAATCAAGGCGACCACAAGCCCGACCGAAAAGTACCGCCTCGGCAAGCTCGCCGAAAAACTCCGGGCCCAAGGCTCAAACTAAAATCCCCGCATTTTTTAACCCCAAGCACACCCCACAATTATGCCCACACTTACCGTCTCCGAGATCCTGAGCTCAACGCTCGACTCGTTCAAAACCCGCGTGCCCGCTTTGGGCATGATGTCCACCGACTTCACCGCTACCCGCATGAAGAAGGGCCAATCCGGCTATGCTCACATCCGCACGCTCCCCAGCGCTGCTGATTACGATGCAGCGCAAGGTGGCTACTTCAATGGTGCCTCCGAAGCTCGCAGCCTGCTCACCGATGTGCCGATTGTCGCCGACGGTCACAAGCATGTCACCATCAGCCTCACTCACCTCAACGCGATCGCCGACAAGAAGGACGCGCTCGCCGGTGCCATTGGTGATGCTGCCTATGTGCTTGCCAAGTCGGTCGTTGATTCGGCCCTCGCCAAGTTCACCGCCACGAATGTCAGCCAGTCGACGACTGAGACCATTGCCAACACCGACCGCGACACACTCGGCACGGTTCGCAAGGCTCTCAACTCGAAGAAAGCTCCTGCCAAGCGCTACGGTATCGTCAACAGCGACTTCGCCGAAGCCCTCATGGCCGACACCCGCATCTCCTCGGGCGACTTCTACGGCCAACGCCTCGCTGGCGACCCTTATGTGGTCCTTGAGGGTCTTGGTGGCTTCGAGAAGATCGTGGAGTATCCCGACCTTCCGACCGCTGGCAACCTTACTGGTGCGTTCTTCTCACCTGAGTCGATTGTCATCTGGACCGGCCTTCCTGACGATTCCAGCGAGCTTGCCGCTCAATACGGCATCCCGCAAGTCGTCACGACCGAAGTCGTCACCGACCCGAACAGCGGTCTCTCGCTCCTCGGCATCCTCGGCCAGAAGCAAGGCACGCTCGATCTCACCCTCACCGTGACCATGCTCTACGGCTCCGCAGTCGGCAAGCAAGGTGGCAGCGCCGGCGCGATCACCGACTTCGCCGGTCACCGCGTGATCTCCGCTTAATCCTCCCCCCAGCCCTCGGACTGACAACATCGGTCCGGGGGCTTTTTCTCAATCCAACCTTTTACGAAAATGGCAGTTCTCAATCTTGTTGTGGAGTACAACGCCGCTCGCGGCACCGACGCAAACGCTTCGGTAATCTACTGCGGCTACGACTTCGGCAAAGCGAAAGATTTGGTAGCGCAAGTCGGAGAAAAGGCACCTCGCCGCGAGCTTTATCGCGGAGGCATGCCTTACATCTCCCGCATCTTCCGCCCAAGCACCCAACCGCAAGCCGCTGCCGCTCCCGCCCCTGAAGCTGTGGAAGCCGAAGAGGCACCACAGCCGAAGAAGGGCAAAAAGTAATCCCTTTGTTTCATTGGTAGTTAGGTTCAAAGCCCCATCTGGAAATATCCGGGTGGGGCTTTTTTTGACGCCGCGCGTGAATCGTGAATCCAATTCAAGAAGCAGCCGCAGAGGCGTTCGCCTCAATCCTTGATGACATCGGCGTACCAATCACCATCGGTGATGAGGAGTACCAAGCCGCGATCTCGATGGGTGGCGTGCAGATCGATCTCGAAGAGGGAGGCTTCTCACAGGACGGATCACTCAGCGTCCGCATGCTGGTCGCCGATTTGCCTAGTCCAGCACCGGCACAGAACAGCGCGATGACCATCGGCGATCTGCGCTACAAGGTCGAAGAGATCATGCTCAAGCCCGGCGCAGGCGTCATCGAATACCGAGTTGCCCGCCGCTAATTTTTCCCCATGAACCAACACATCGAAGACTATCTCGCCGAGCTCGTCGGCAACCTCGGCAATGACATCGAGGTCTTCACCGGCACCAGCTCGGATGTCCGCACGCCAGAATCTCACGCCGTTTTGGTACTGGCCGACCAGGTCGAAGGCGTCGTCGGCAGCTTGTACAAGGCCACGGTCAAAGTCTCCATCTCATCGCCGGCAGACGGAAGCACCCGCAGCGCCCACATGGACATCGTGGACGATGTGCGAGACGCCTTCACCGAACCATTACCATCGGCCCAGAGCCTCGGCATCACGGCCATCGATGTGCGCGGATTTCACATCACTAATCACACCGCGGGTGTGTCGGACGATAGCCGCTGGGTCACTTCGATCGAGGCACTCATCGGCGTCACCCGCTTGTGATAGTTGACATCCTCGCAGGTGTATCATGCCAGCGACTTTTGGAGTCAATAATACCCACGGCCTCGCGCCGAATACCGGCCATGTGAGCGAGTCGAGCAAAGATTCCTCCGTCGAGGTCGCCACCATTCGCGACGAGCAAGGCGTCACTGTCTTTGCGGGCCCACGCAAACTCATCACGCGCAATGTCACCATCTCCGGCAAGGGTGATGCCGACATCGAAGCAGTCGTACCCGGCACCGTCGCCCTCGGCGTGGCGATGATCACTTCCGTCAAGCAGAGCGAAAGCAACGAGGATTTCCCCGAGTTCGAGATCCAAGCGACCATCTACGACGAGATCTAATTTTCCAAAGCCATGGCAATCACTTTCAACCAAATCGGAGTTCAGTCGGTATCCGCCGAGCTGATCGAGAGCGTCGAGTCGACCAAGAACATGGAGTCGAAGATGATCATGTCCACCGAGGGTGGATTTGGTGCGGCCAAGACTTTCGATCCCACCTACGAGTTCACGGTCAAAGGCCGTGGCACGACCACTGTCGAAGCAGGAGACACCAGCGCAGCGGGCTTCATCCCCGACTACATCGCAGCAGGCGGCGTGACTGTCATCACCTCGGTGAAAGTCAGTGAGAAGAACGACGATTTCAACGAGTTCGAGATCAGCGGCACGGTTTATCCTGGCGCCGATCCGATCGTCCAATAACCGGCTCACAAGAGTCACCCAAAATCAACCATGAGACAAGGATCCACGGTCGCCATCGTGCGCGACCATGATACCCCGCCCGTCGAGAGCCGCAACACGCGGCTGATCGGCTCGGCCATCGCCTCTGGTTGTGAGTTCGGAACGGAAAAGGCATTCTCCGACACCATCGAAGATGTCGGCGGCAATCCCAAGCGCACCGTCACATGGATGATGGACGGCGGCAAAAAGATCAAATTCACGCCGATCGCCAAGGAGGAAGAGATCACCTTCGTCGAGTTTCAAAAGCGCTTCAATTCGCAGGAATGGTGCGAGGAGAATCCTGATCACCCAATTTCCTACATGCGCGCCGCGTTTGATTCGCACCACGGCCTTGTCGACAAGATCAAGACCATGCGCCCGATGCTGCTCGTCCGCAAAGGTAAACGCCTCGCGATCATGCCCAGCGGTAATGACCCCGAAAGCAAGGCCCAGCGCGAAAAGATCCTTTCGATATTCTAAAATTATGAACGAAATCAAACGCCAAACCACTCTAGCTCACAGCATGCTTGAGCAAGAAACCAAAAAGATCGCCAAATACAATGTGAGGTCTTTTTCGTATGGATCATTGCAGTTAGCTTACTTGCTTAATCTCAGCCTTTTTACAGGCGCGACTCAGGCCGAAGTAACAGAACGCGAGATTCAAAGGCAAATCTCTACCTTTGTGTGGATGCAGTCTGCTCCGCAAGATGAGGTAATTCGTGCTGTCACCAATGGCACCGCGGAAACGGAAGTTTTGAAATTCTCTCTCAATGTTGACCTTGCCGACCTCCCCGATCTACTAGCCGAGGTCAATAAAATCGGCGATCAAATCTCAGCAAATGAGGTGCGCGTGGAATCCAAGTATAAGTCCACCGAAGGAGATATTCCGCCGGGAAAGTCTTAAATCCCGGATGGTTGGCGAGCGCGGTATTTGCCATTGCAAAGGAAACCGGCTGGACGGAAAGGCATATCCTTTGGGAGATCCCTTTGTCCCGAGCTATGCAGTATTACCATTGCACCTTGCAGGCAGCAAACCTCTGGACACTTGAGCCGATGACCTCCCAGAAGATTCAGGAAATGGTGCCTGATTCCATTCTTAGTTACATCGACGGGCTTGTTGACGAATCCTCATAAGGTATGGCTGGCAATTATTCATTCGATTTGAGGATTGCCGAGTTCCAGAAAGCGGCGGATCGTGCGTTTGCCTACTCGAAAAGAGAAGGCAAAGCGTACATGAGAGAACAGGTTAGGGGTGTTATTCGATCTCTGCTTTACCTTACCCCCCCAAATCGCGGCCCAGTAAGGGGAACCAAAGCCAAACAAGCAGGAGAGGCTGCAATCGCGGTAGATATTCGATCGGTTTTTCGTGGAGAGAATATCAAAAAACCAGAGGTGACCTCATTCTCAGAAATGAGCAGGGTCATGAAAGAAAATCGCAGAGCCGGGAGCATCCGCGCAAAAAGCAGAAAGGTTCGGATTAAGGCCCCATCTCGCCTGATTGCTCAATACATCGTCAAAAAGAAAAAGCAGGTCGGTTACCTCGCTTCAGCTTGGGCCATGGCAGCCAATAAGGTCGGCGCGGTGCGGGTGCCACAGTGGATCAAGAGACATTCCGCCCCAGGGTCCAGCATCATCAAAGAGGTCCCTGCCGGTATTGAGGCATCCATCACTAACGCGGTTGAATGGGCGGATTCGGTTTATGGATTAAGAGCAAGGATCAACTCTGCACTCCAAATTCAAACGCGAAAAATAAACAACAAGACCAACGACTATCTAAAAAAGATTGGAAAGAGCTTTTGATGCTCATTCTTGACACTAGGGGCTAGTAAACATGGCGACTCTCACGGCAAATTTATTCCTAGATACCAGCGGGTTTACCTCTGGTATAGATAAAGCGCGCCGCTCTGCATCGAACTACCATCAAGAGATGAGCAGAGCCGCTCAATCAATTAGCGGGCTTGAGGGTAACATTAGAGTGCTGCAAATGCAGGCGGCTGGGTATGCGGGGCTCGCCGCATCCCTTAAAACGACACTCAATATCGAGGCCCAAGCTCAAAAATTGTCGCAAAGCGGACTTATCACCAAAGAAAAAGCGTTGGAACTTCTTCGTCAGCAGGAGATTTTACAAAGAAATATCGCAAATCAAGAGAAAGCAGCAGCGGTAAAACAAGCGGCCGCCGATAAAAAAGCGGCTTTATTATCCAATCCTAGAGCAGCGGGGCTACCAGAAATCCCTTTAACCGCCGAATACCTAAAGCAAACCGAGCGCGCGGCATTTGTCGCCCAGGACGCTAGGAATAAGTTCAATCGCCTTGCTGGGGCGATGGGTAACTCCAGCATGGGCTTCTTGGCATTCTCACAGGCGGTCGAAGACGCCCAGTATGGCATCAAGGGGGTACTCAACAACATCCCGCAGATGATCCTTGGCTTCGGAGGGTCGATGGGGCTTGCCGGCGCGATCTCGCTCGCAGCGGTCGCAGCAGTCTCGTTGTACCCGGTCATCAAAAGGCTATATGCAGCAGTCGATAACGATATACTCAAAAAGGCAGCGGATGAGTGGGGTAAAGTTTTTGAAAAGGGAGTCAAGGCCGCTAACTCTGCTTTAAACTCTACCATTGCCGCTAAAAAACTCAAAGAGCTTACAGATTTGACTCTGCAAAACTACCGTCAGATTTATTCTCTTGGGCAAGACTTTGCATCTATCCAACGCGTAAAGATTGATGGGCTTGAAAAAGAAAAAAGCATTCTTGATGAAATTTATGAGGTCAGATCTAAAATTGATTTATCGTTAGGCAAAAAAACCCAGCAACAAATCAACGACGAGGCCAATAAGAAAGAAATTGAAGATATTCAGAAAAGGGTAGATTTATTAAAAGTTGAACAGGATTACCTGAATGATAGAGGATCTAGGGCTTCAACCCAGCGTTCGATATTGATCAATGAGGATGACGAGGCCGGTAACATCGACGCAAAAAAACTTAAAGAGCTAAAAGTCAATCTCGCAGGCGCTAAAGCCAACTTAAAACAGGCAGAAGATGAAATAGAGCAAAGAAACGAGACTGGCTCAAAAGGAACCCTTTTGGGGAACGCGGAACGCAACGCGCGTATAGCACGCGAATCTATTGAGGCAATAAAAGAAGAGATCAAAATCCACAGCGAGCTTTCTAAATCGGCATCAACTGCACGCTCGGAAATTATCAAAGAGCGCGAAAACGAAATAAATTCTATTGATGAGCGAAATAACAAATCGTGGCAAGAAATGAAACAGCTTGAGTCTGAAATCAGGCTAAAAAAAGAACTGCACGAAGCAAATAAGAAAGCCAATAATATCGATCTTAAAAGTCAACAAGAAGCCTACCGCCTCGAAGCCGAGATGGTTCGCGCGCGCATCGCTGGCGACGACAAGAAGCTCGCCGATCTCGAACGCCAGAAGGCCATCCAAGAAGAGATTGTCGCGCTCAACAAGCTCGGCATGACCGGCGACAAAGCCAAAGATACCGCCGCCAAGATGGTCGACGCCCGCAAGGCCGCCGAGGAAGCCGACAAAGCCCGCGAAGACAAACAGAAGCAAGCAGGCCCAAGCGCCGGAGTCAGCACGCTCGGCAGCATCGCAAAGGCAACCAATGTCCTCATGGGTCGTGCCGCCAACGACGGCATCCTCGAAGAAAGCCGCCGCCAGACATCCGTGCTACGGACGATCGAGAAGAACACCCAACCGAAAACTCAAAAGCCTGACCTCCAAATCCCCGTTTTCGCATGAGCACCGAACTAATCGTCGAAGGAGCCACCGGCTCAAAGAGCAAAGAAGGCGTCATCCAATGGGTGATTCCCTACTATGTCGCGAACAAGGCCGAGGTGCTCACCGTCGGGAAGGATAACTACCAAGACTGCCAAGAAGTCTCGCGGTCATGGACCTGCAACAACGACGGGAGCGAACCGTCCTACATTGTGACCGTCACCTACGAAGGCGGATCGACTGAATCGGAAAGCGCAACCTATGGCGATGAGGAGTCGACCATCTGGAGTCTTGATTTCGAGATGGCTGAGGAACCGATCGAGGCCCATTGGAATTTCGATAAGATCAAGCAAAAATACGGCGGCAAGTGGGCCGACCCGGAAAACGAGGAAGATTGGGTGTTTCCCAAAGAACTTCCCGCAGGATCCAAAACATCCTCTGGCCTTCTAGGAACAGGTAAAGTTGGCGCAGGCGAAAAAAACCCGATGAAGGGCGTCAAAACCTACATCGTGATGAATTGCATCGCCTCGGTCAGCTACACCAAGAAAACGCTACCAAAATCAGTGATCAACAATATCGGCAAGCTGTACCGCGAATTGCCCGACGCACCGGCTCAGTTCAACTCATTGGACAAAGGAAAACGCAACTGGATGAAAATGCCACCGCAGATCACCAAGCGCGGCAATGTCTGGCAGATTTCCGAATCGTGGAAGCTCTCCGAGTACTATGAATGGCCGAAGGAAGTATACCCCGACGGCAACGCTGGCAATTTCACCTGATGAAAACCGAGCGGATCAAAGTCCAGAAAGGTGAGAAGATCCAAACCGCATGGGAGCGATTGGCAAAGTGGGTCGATACGCTCAAGGTGGTACCAGGGGAAGGCGTAAAGGTGCGCGAAACTCCCAAGGGAACGATCGTGACCGTGCTCAAGCAGCGGCAGGTTTTTAGCCATCCTTTCAAAGCAGGGCTGGGTGATGCCACCGCCTCGCTGCGGGCTGGGACAGTCAATGGTCAGGTACCCTACATCCTCGATGTGACCACCAAAAACTGGCGGCGCATCGACAACCGCGACGACGACGGCAGCAAATACGAGACCGAAAAACCGACTCCGGCGATGAAGCTGAATCTGAAGAATCACGAAGGCGGTAAGTTCTACCTCTCGCTGCGCGTGAAGCCCAATGATGTGGGCACGATCAAAACCCCCAAGGAGGATTTGCGCATCGTTCAAACCAAGACTGCAGAGGGGCTCAAGGATGGCGCTGGCTACTACCCGCTCGCGCTTTGCTACCTCAACGAGTCAGGCACCGCTGTGGAGGAGGTTTTTCAGATCGTTCACCACAACATGCGCTATCTGTACCAAGCGCGCAAATCGACCGAGGGTGAAACCACCGGCAACCGTCACCTCTTCTTTCCGGTGTGAAAAGGATCCCGCTCATCCGCCACGAAACATGGAACGCGATGGTTGATACCATCGGGCGAAGACTGCCGATTATTTTTGAGGCAGGGCCGAACCGGCGCAAATGGAGACACCCGTGGAAGATTACCCCGACATGGCAGGAACCCGAGGAGGGTGAGGGTAAAGGCCAATGGCTTTTCAAGATCCGTCCGGGCTTTGTGAATGGCGTGGAGGTGACGATACCAGCGCGGGTGAAACACCTGAGCGAGCGATCGCAGAGACGCCTGGAAGCCGCCGGCGAGGACATTAAAAAGCCTGAGCGCGAGGTCGACGCCTTTCTCACAGAATGGCCGAGCGTGGAAATCGGTCCGACGCGCGTGATCGGAACCGGCGCAAACCCGACAGGGATTAGCTCTAACGGATTCAACCTCAGCTACGAGTCGGTGCCGCAGTTTTTCACCGACCTCGGAGTGACCGCCGCCCACACGCAGACCAGCGGCAACCTCAACAGCGGCATCACCTTCACCGATGGAATTGAAGACACCAAAACCGCTCGCCGCCTGCGGGCCTGCGATGTGTCACTCTGGAAGGATCGGCCGTCGGCTAAGTTCGAGGTCGACCCAGGTAGCCCGCTGGAAGGAACCGTAGGTGCTATCAATGTGACCTACAACCACTCAGGCGGGATGAAAAAGAATCCCTACATCCGAGTGAGCTCTAAATTCACACCACCGCCCGAGCCGGAATCCGAGATGGCACTGCTCGAAGGTATCACGGATCCTGAATATGACCTCACTAAGCTCGCCACCATTTACTTCGTGAGTCCCGAGGGAGCGGAACCAGCGGCACCGCTCGACGAAACATGGACGCCTTATGTGGAGTACAACCACTTCTGGAACCTTGCCCACTCGCCACAGAGCATCCCTGATTCCACGCCGATCGAACCGATTCGCCTGACCACGGCGCTTGCAGGTGGACTCGCTGACATTCTGATCGCTACACTTCTAGCCCCGCTTAATTCCCAGTTGAACACAGCACTACAAATCCTCAAAAGCCGCAATCTCGCAGGGAGGTTTTGGTCGCTATGAGTCTGGACAAAAAAGCCAACCTCGAAAAGAAGCGCAACGACGAGGATGAAGCCAAGCAAACGGAGGCCGCAAAGCTCAACCCGAGTTTTCCGTACAAGATGGCGGTTTTCCCCTACGACTTCTTCGGCCTCGAAAACCTCGACCCGCCCGAGGAGAAGAAGACAAGTTGACGCGGAGCGTGGGTGAAAGATGCAAGCCCTCGCGTTCGTAGATCTCACCAACCGCAAGCTCAACAGCACCCTTGGCGGTAGCACTTTGACGCTGCCTGACCTTGTCCAGGGCGACGAAATCCGCCTCGGGCTTCGGTTCACCGAGCAAATCGAAGGCGCGGCGACCGAGGTCACGCGCACGATCAACTCCCTGCGGGCCAGCATCGGCCTTGTGGACGCCCGCCCGACCGGCGGCACCTTCCGGCTTTCGGTGGATGGCACGCCGCTTGCCACCACCCTTCCTTACAATGCGACCGCTGCCCAAGTGGCGACGGCGCTTGATCCTGCATACACTTCAGCGGCGACCGTCACAGCCAAGGATGGCTCATGGCTGGTCGATGTAGCCAACTCCACCGAGGCCAGCAAGCCCATCACCGGCGTCTCGGTCGATCTTGAGCCTTCCTGCCATG
>Ga0208856_1000534_pt1 | contig 14409 bp, 14 predicted proteins | sample LakMenEpi13Jul12_FD_150690 | JGI IMG/M metagenome (GOLD analysis project Ga0208856, IMG submission 150690) | Freshwater microbial communities from Lake Mendota, WI - 13JUL2012 deep hole epilimnion (SPAdes) | ecosystem: Environmental > Aquatic > Freshwater > Lentic | place: Lake Mendota, Madison...
CAGTTCCCATTACAGGGCATTTTGATGAGCGTTTCTTAGCGTTGCCAGCTGAAGTGTTGATTACCACGATGCAGGAAAATCAAAAGTATTTTCCCGTCAAAAATGCAGATGGTTCACTGCGTCCTTATTTTATTACGTTTAGTAATATTCAAAGCACACGCCCCCAATCCATTCAAGATGGCAATGAACGCGTCGTCACGCCACGTTTATCGGATGCGGAATTTTTCTGGAAACAAGACCGCAAAAAATCATTGGCTGATTTTTCATCGCGTTTAGAAACGATTGTGTTTCAAGAAAAATTGGGAACAGTTGCGCAAAAAGTTTCACGTTTGGTAATACTTTCTGACACCATTGCATCGCAAATTGGCGCGGATGTTGCATTAGCAAAACGCGCGGCATTTTTAGCGAAAAATGATTTGATGACCGAAATGGTCGGCGAATTTGGGAATTTACAAGGCATTATGGGGCGTTATTACGCGCTCGCGGATGGTGAAAATTCACTTGTAGCCAAAGCCATCGAAGAGCATTATTTGCCAAAACAAGCTGGTGGCGCGACACCAAGTAATGAAATAGGTTGCGTCGTTGCACTTGCAGAAAAAATTGACACGTTAGTGGGAATTTTTAGCGCAGGGTTAATTCCAACGGGCGATAAAGACCCTTATGCGCTCCGTCGCGCGGCATTAGGTGTTTTGCGTATTTTGATTGAGCATGAATTAAAACTGGATATTCATGCGTTAATTGCTGTTGCCTCAACCTTATTCACTCATGAATTTGATCACGCTGCTACGCAAAAATTAGTCGCTGATTTTATTTTTGAACGCTTAAAAGGCTATTGCCTTGATAAAGGTTTTTCAGCTGATGAATTTGAAGCCGTTTTAGCGGTCAATCCAACACAACCGTTTGATTTTATGCAGCGTCTGCAAGCAGTGAAAGCATTTAGACAATTACCAGAAGCAGAAAGTTTAGCGGCGGCAAATAAACGAATTTTAAACATTTTGAAAAAATCGGACTCCCCAGCGTCACAAACAGTGGGCAATTTGGTTGAACCGGTTGAAATTGCTTTGCTTGAATTAGCGAACCAATCAGCAAAAGATATTGCGCCATTGCTTGAAACTCGCAATTATCAAGCAGCGTTAGCACGACTGGCTGAATTGAAAGAACCCGTTGATGCGTTTTTCGATGGCGTGATGGTGAATTGTGATGATTTAACCTTACGTGCCAATCGTCTTGCGCTGTTGAATTTATTGTCTAAGCAATTTTTAGAGTGCGCTGATATTTCTAAATTGCAAGCGTAATGGACGAATCGTTTGATTTTGCCGAGCATTTACTCGCATGGTTTGATATTCATGGGCGAAAAGATTTACCTTGGCAACAAGATAAATCGCCTTATCGCGTATGGATTTCTGAAATCATGCTGCAGCAAACGCAGGTTTCAACGGTTATTCCCTACTATCACGCTTTTATGGCGCGGTTTCCTAACGTAGAAAGTTTGGCGGCTGCGCCCATTGACCATGTTTTACAACATTGGGCAGGTCTTGGTTATTATGCACGGGCGCGAAATTTACACAAAGCCGCGCAACAAATTGACTCGTTAGGCTATTTTCCCGATACATTGCCGCAATTAGTCGCATTACCCGGTATTGGTCAATCGACTGCGGGAGCCATTTTGAGTTTAGCGTTTGCATCGTCGCAACCGATTCTCGATGGCAATGTGAAACGGGTGTTAACGCGATTTTTTGCCATTGATGGCTGGCCGAGTTTACGCGCGGTGGAAGTGGCGTTATGGGACTTGAGTGCCCAAATTACGCCCAAAGCGCGTTGCGGTGATTACACGCAAGCGATTATGGATTTAGGGGCAACGCTCTGTACGCGCTCAAAGCCGCGTTGTGGCGATTGTCCTATGCAGTCGCATTGCCAAGCCTTTTTAACGCAAACAGTGGCTAATTATCCGCAACGCAAGACGCCAAAAATAACACCCGTCAAACAAATTATATTTCTGATTGCGCAAAACTTAGCAGGTGAGTGTTGGCTTGAGCAGAGACCGATGAAAGGAATTTGGGGGGGACTTTGGAGTTTACCTGAAGTTGATCGAATCGAAGAAGTTGAAATGTGGTGCAATGCACACGAATTAAAACTAAACGATCAGCAAATTTTAGCGGTTCAGCGACACACGTTTTCACATTATCATTTAGATTACACGCCATTGCTTTTGACGGTAGACACAACAAAACCGTCTAACCATTGGCACACGCGAGCGCAATGGCAGAAGTGTGCCTTGCCCGCCCCCATTAATGTACTTTTAACTCAACTTATGACGGAGAATTTTTTATGACACGAACAGTCCATTGCGTAAAACTTGGTATTGAAGCAGACGGTTTGGAATCACCGCCATTTCCCGGTGAACAAGGTTTAGAAATTTTTGAGCATATTTCAAAAGGCGCATGGCAATCATGGCTAGAAAAACAAACGATGTTACTTAATGAAAATCGTTTAGCCAGTTATGACCCAAAGGCACGGGCTTTTTTAGAGACTGAGCGTCGAAAATATTTATTTGAAGGCAATCAAGAGATGCCTGAAGGCTACGTTCCACCAGCAAAATAATTCCAAACTCAATCTAAAATACAAAAGTGATTGATAAAAAAGCAGTCACTTTTTAGATTTTCTCTTTCATTAATCACTTTTACCGATTTTTATGACTCTACAGCACGATCAATTACTCGCCTTTTCACCTATGCACCGTTTGCAATGGGAGGAAGTTCAACAAAAAAATGTGATTCTCTATCCAGAGGGTATGGTTGAACTGAATCAGAGTTCAGCGGAAATTTTGAAACTCTGTGATGGAACGCGCACTTTTTCGCAACTCGTTGAAGAGCTGGAAACTAAGTTCAAAACAAGTGGTTTAGCAGGGGATATCGAAGGTTTTTTGACCGTTGCACTGGAAAACGGTTGGATAACACAAAAATAAGAAAATTGTCGATTCGCATTAAAACCAATACTTTTTGGTGTTGGTTTTTTGATGCGTTTTCAGATTTTAAATAATGTAATTTAATAAAATATAGAGTAATTGAATTTTCCAAGGAAAAAAAGAACATGTTCAACTCCGTATTAAATAATCTATAAGTCATGTCTAATTTATTTTTATTAGGTTTCACTGGCTTTTCTATTTTAGTAGCAATTTATGGCTGGTTCTCTGACAAGTCTAAACTCCTGCAGGAAGATAAATTTAATATTTCTTTACGCAATCAACTAGAGGATGAAAAAAATTCCATACTGAAACAGTTGGAAAATGAAAGAGTTTCTACACTAAAAAAACTGGAGAATGAACAACGTTTGTTAAATCAAAAAAAAGAAGAGCAAAATTATGAACATCAAGCTCGCGTGAAACATATTGAGTGCATGAAGCATGAATTTGAACTCGGTTATGTTAATGGCAGACAATGGTTATCTAATTTTATTGCAGAAGCCGATAAGTCGCTAGATGATTATATTGCCTTAAATTTAAAAAACAGAAAACCCCCAGCTTTCAAGGCATCAGAAGAGGTAGCCATTGCAAGGCTTGAAAAACGTGAAATGAAAGAAAGAGTTAAGTTTTTAGAATATCAGCTTAAAAGTTATAAAGAATACTTTCCATTTTTGGATGAATATGAAGATTTTATTCTTGATGAAAGGATACAATTTTTATCTGATGAAGATAATATTGAAAACATAAAACAATCTGACCCAGTGCTTCGTTATGTTTCTAAAGAAGAATATGAGAAATTATCTTCCACTGAACGAAATCAACAAGCTCTAAATCGTTATTTGAAACGACCTCTTAGTCATAGCGAAATTGGACGTTTTTATGAACGATATTTAGGATACCTCTACGAAAGAGATGGATGGAAAGTCGAATATCATGGAATAGCAAAAGGTTTTGAAGATCTCGGCAGGGACTTAATTTGTAAAAAGGGCAAAAAAGTGTTAATTGTTCAAGCTAAATGTTGGTCAAATCAAAAGGTAATACATGAAAAACACATATTCCAACTATTCGGTACGACCAAACTTTACCAAATAAGTGAAAATAACCAAATGGATTTATTTCATCACGATACAGAAATTTCCGGAAGGTTTGTAACTACAACATCATTAAGTCCTGTTGCTCAAAAAATTGCAAAGTTACTTGACATAGATGTACAAGAAAAATTTACTCTTGAGAAATCCTACCCAATGATTAAGTGTAATATTAACCAATCTTCAAAAGAAAAAATCTACCATCTTCCATTTGATCAACAATATGATCGAACTAAGATTATCCCTAGTAGTGGTGAATTTTATGCAGCTACTGTGGCGGAAGCTGAAAAAAAGGGGTTTAGACGAGCATTCAGGCATAATATAGCCTCATAATTCGTAGATTAGTTTCACTTTAAAATAGAAAGAAAAAAAATAGACTCATCTAAATGATAAAGAAGACCTTGACAATGGATTGCAATATGAAAATTTTAATGAATGACTCCAACTAAAACAAGTAATTTTGGGAATTATCAACCAAATAAATCGAGCAAAATTTCAAAAATTTTAGAAAGAAATTATCAAAAAAAAGTAGTACTCTATAATGCGAAAGTGGTCCCTAATGAATTCAAAGTTGCTTCAGTAAAGTACGAAAACCAAACTTAACCAGCCCTCCACCGGAAACCCACCGGCAAACAATCAGCATTGAAATCAAATGAAGTAAAGAGATAATCCCCAGAATTGAACCGGATGAGCAATAACTATGACATTCGAACCGCCGACACGGTGATTTGATGCGTCAACATAAAACAGGACATAAAAGTTAAGCTACATTTCGAAAAGATTTGAAGTTAGCGCATGACATTGGATTATTAGCGGAATGCTGGCGTTTTCGTTTATAAAACAAACACTTCAATATAGTCAAAAATAGAAGTCTAAGCTTGTTTTCTAGTACATCCTTTTTACTTAACGCCAGCGGAAAAATTATCGAAGATCAACAATCTGAAATTTATCAAATTGGTAAAGAATGATTTAGAAAATAAAAAAAGGCTCATCCATCAATTTGAATGAGCCTTTTGCATGTTTAACGGTTGTAAATATACATCGTCACTTCAAAGCCAAACCGTAAATCTTTATAACATGGTGTTTCCCATTTCATAAATTGATAACTCCAAAAATGTTAAAATCACCGAACTTTCCAACCAAAAGCAGTATAATGCAATTATACAAAATTTATCAAGGTGCTAAGTTGAGAATAGGGAATAACGGCGGAAATTCTCATGCCTTTTTTAAGATTCCTTTCAATCGTAAATTCACCGTTTAAACTCCGCACGCGCTCTTGCATACTAAACAATCCAAAACCGTTTTTGATATTTGCCATGTCGCAACCTAGTCCGTTATCTGTAATCGTTAGCAATAATTTTTCATTTAATTGAACAGCTAAAATAATCGATACTTTTTCAGCGTTTGCATGACGAAATACATTGGTTAAACATTCTTGAACAATCCTAAATAAATGAATATGGATTGATTTTGGACACTGTTCAATACCCTCGTCATATTGAAAATCAATTTGCAATGCCGGACAACGCAATAGCCAACTATCAAACAATTCGTGTAATGCGGCATTTAAACCCAATTCAGTCAACGTCAAAGGATGTAACTGCTGCATCATCGAGCGAACGACTTTCATTAAATGGTCACAACTTTCGATAATAGACGTTGTACTTTGTTTAACAATCGCGTTTTGATTGTCGTTCATTCTTGCGACAGTTGCCGTCATGACTTTTATCGCCGTCAAAGATTGCCCTAATTCATCATGTAAATCTTGTGCAAGGTGTTGGCGTTCATTTTCTTGGATTGTTAATGTATGCTGCGTTAAAGCCTGATTTTCTTGCTGACTGGCTTCTAATTTTGCAATCAATTTGTTGATGGCCTTAGCAATTAAATTCATCTCGTGACTTGAAAATTCGGGCAGCCGATTTTGATAATCCTTTTTTTCAAGGCGTTCTAAACCTTCAACGATTAAATGAATCGCTTTTAACACGCGGTTAAACATCAAACGAATGACAGCAAAAACTAATGTCATCAACAAAAATAACAAGCCAAAAAACGCCAAACTTTCTTCCCAAACTTCGTCGATTTCATTCAGTGGATTCGCTTCAATCATTACAATTAACGCTTGTCCATCGTTAGTTACCAAGGCACGTTCGATTTGTGTGGGTGAACTACTAACTAATTCCACAAACCACAACGGCGGATTGACAGGCATTTTGTCTTGTCCTGACGTTGTTTTAAGTATCGTTCCTGCGGGGGCTTTGAGTTGAATGCGTAAATGGCGCGTGGCTTTTAAGGCTTGCAACTGCTTAATCCATTCCGTGCTTGCTAAGGGTTTTGATAATTCAAAAGTAATCAATTGTTCTGCTAAATGCACCGAGGATTCCATTTCGTTTTGAACCGCTTCTTTGGCGTGCCACAAAGTGCCAACCGCGCCAATCGCAAAGACACAAAGCGATAAAAATAAAATTCGGATATTGATTTGATAACACAATGTATTGATTTTCATAAATTTTGATAACGGGTTAATGGTAGGCGGAACTTTTCTAATAAAAATCGGGAAAAATCCCCAATCATTTTTGAAGTGTTATTGTTGATAATGGCAAATTTACGTTTAACGAGAATTTTTTATGAATCAATTAACTAAAATAGCGTTGGGATTTATTTTGCCATTTGCTGTTTTTGCACACGGACCAACGCCTCAAAAAGCAGACGAAAGCATTGTTATCCAAGCTCCAGTTCAAAAAGTGTGGGCAATTATCAAACAATTTGACGGACTTGATAAATGGCATCCTGATGTAAAAAACAGCGCGGGTGACGGTAAAAATGAATCAGGTTCGGTTCGGACAATTACTTTAAAAAATGATGAACAATTCAGTGAAGAACTCGATTTTTATAGCGAGCAAGACCATCTCTACAAATACCGTTTGAAAAAGGAAAACACTGCCGCTTTGCCGATTAGTTCACACACCACCAGTTTTCAAGTCAAACAAGGTGAAAATGAAAACACCAGCGTTGTCAGCATAAAAAGTCGTTTTTATCGCGGTGACACAGGAAATACACCTTCAAACCAGTTAAGTGATGAATCGGCGGTAAAAGCGATGACCACATTTTTCAAAAGTGAATTAAACGGACTTCAACAAAAAGTTGCTAACTAATTACCAACTTCCTCAAATTTGATAATTCCTTCTCTCATAGCTAGTAGCGTTAATTCGGCAATCGACTTAACGCCTAGCTTTTCTCTAATACTTGTCCCATGATTGCAAACGGTTTTGTAGGCTAAATGTAATTGTTCAGCGATTTGTTTTGTGGTGTAACCATTTGCCAGCAACGAAAAAATATCGAATTCACGCGGTGACAATAAGTTGATTTTACCCGCTGCATCGTCGCCATTTACCGAAGACATCGTTGCAATAATTTGTTGTGCAAGTTCGCCACTGACATAGGTTTTCCCTTGATAAACCTTATAGACCGCATTCACTAATTCTTCTGGCATACTATTTTTTGTCACATAACCTTTCGCCCCTGCTTTAATTGCTCGCGTGGCGTAAAGCGGTTCATCGTGAACGCTAAATACTAAAATCTTACAATTTACATCACGGTTGATTAGCCGCTTAATCGTTTCAAAACCGCCGATTCCAGGCATAGACAAATCGAGTAAAATTACATCAGGTTTATGGTGATCAAATAATTGACACGCCACTTCACCTCTATCCGCTTCATAAATTTCACCGATGTAATTTGATAACGAAAGGTAAGTTTTATAACCCGTTCTAACGACTGCATGATCGTCGACTAGTAATATAGTTATCTTATTGTTCATAGACTCGTAAATATAGTTATCTTGTTATTCATATTCGTCATAAAAGAAAATCCACCATTAAAAAATGGAAATAATGCGATAAGGATTTTATTTTTACAATGGGAATTTTTCCTTTTTTATGTTTTTAAGAAAACGGGAGAAATTCCCTATTTTTACAGGAAAAAAAAACGCGTTTAACGGGCATTATTCTTTAACGCTGCGCGTTGTTTCACTCTACAATTTGAACCGCATTAGCAGTTTGCTTACTTTTATGTATCGGGCTTTTTAACCGCTGTTAATGCACTGAATTTATTACGATGATATGGCAAACACAAAATGCTTAAAATGGACTGGTTCTCCTGATATGAGTTATTTGTTTTTTGTCATATTTTCGACGCGATGTTATGCAAAAAAACACGTACTTCCTAGATATTAAACGCTAGGAAGTACACAAATAATTAAAAATCGGAGGAATCATGCAGATTTCAATGTTTGCTCAAAAAGCTGGAAAAGTGATTCTAGCATCGAGCATATTGCTTGCTTTATCACTACCTGCGCAAGCAAATAAAGAATTGGACGCATTGTCAAAGCAAAACACCAATTGGGTTATGCAAACAAAGGACTACGGTTCAACCCATTTCAGTGATATGTACGACATCAACGTCAACAACGTCAAAAACTTGAAAGTAGCTTGGTCATTTTCAACAGGCGTTTTGAATGGTCACGAAGGTGGACCATTAGTTGTTGATGGCATTATGTATGTTCATACGCCCTACCCAAATAATATTTTCGCTATCGATTTAAAGCAGCCTGACAAAATTTTGTGGCAATACAAACCGAAACAAAATCCCGCCTCGCGTGCTGTTGCGTGCTGTGATGTCGTGAATCGCGGTTTAGCTTACGCACCAGGCACAAAAGAATATCCCGCCACTATTTTCCAAAATCAATTAGACGGTCATGTTGTCGCAATTAACGCGAAAACAGGCGAAATGCTTTGGAAACTCGAAAACTCAGACATTGCAATGGGTTCGACTTTAACGGTCGCCCCGTTTGTTGCAAAAGATAAAGTCATCGTCGGTACGTCAGGTGCAGAACTCGGTGTTCGAGGTTATGCAACCGCTTATAACATCAAAGACGGTAAGCAAGCATGGCGCGTTTATGCCACAGGTCCTGACGAAGACATCAAATTAGCCAAAGATTTCAACAGCGCAAATCCGCATTACGGTCAATTCGGTTTAGGGTTGAAAACGTGGGAAGGCGATGCTTGGAAAATCGGTGGCGGTACAAACTGGGGTTGGTACGCCTTTGATCCCGATTTAGATATGCTTTATTACGGTTCAGGCAACCCTGCGCCGTGGAATGAAACCATGCGCCCAGGCGACAACAAATGGACAATGACTATTTGGGGTCGTGACATCAACACAGGTGAAGCAAAATTCGGTTATCAAAAAACGCCACATGACGAATGGGATTATGCGGGTGTTAACTACATGGGTCTTTCTGAGCAAATGGTGAATGGTAAAAAAACCAAATTGCTGACCCATCCAGACCGCAACGGTTTGGTTTATACCTTGAATCGTGAAAACGGCACATTGGTGAATGCGTTCAAAATTGATGACACCGTTAACTGGGTGAAAAAAGTCAATTTAAAAACAGGTTTGCCAGAACGTGATCCTGAATACTCAACTCACATGGATCACCAAGCAAAAGGTATTTGTCCTTCGGCGATGGGTTATCACAACCAAGGTATCGAATCTTACGACCCGAACAAACAATTGTTCTTCATGGGAACCAACCACATTTGTATGGATTGGGAACCGTTCATGTTGCCATACCGCGCAGGTCAATTCTTCGTCGGTGCAACGCTGAATATGTATCCAGGTCCGAAAGGGACGTTGGGACAAGTGAAAGCGATGAATTCAGTCACAGGTGAATTTGCGTGGGAAAAACCCGAAAAATTTGCAGTTTGGGGTGGCACGATGGCAACCGCTGGCGACTTGTTGTTCTACGGAACATTAGACGGTTACATCAAAGCCTTGAACTCTAAAACAGGTGAAGAGCTTTGGAAATTCAAACTCCCTTCAGGCGTTATCGGTCATCCAATCACTTACAAACATGATGGCAAACAATATGTTGCGATTTATTACGGTGTTGGTGGCTGGCCAGGTGTTGGTTTGGTATTCGATTTACAAGACCCCACAGCAGGTTTAGGTGCGGTAGGTGCGTTTAAAGAATTAGCGCATTACACGCAACAAGGCGGCGGTGTCATGGTGTTCGCACTGTAATTTTTGAAAATAGAGGGTGTGACACACATCGCACCCTGTCATTGTGACTTGATGAGAAATCCCATGCGAATAAAAACACCGTTGATAGCGGCTTGCCTTTTGAGCGTAAGTTCTTTGTCTGTTTATGCAGCAGAACCGACCTTGAAAGTCTGTGCAGCTGCCGATGAAATGCCTTACTCCAATAAAAAAGGAGAAGGATTTGAAAATAAATTAGCTCAATTTTTAGGTGCTGAATTGCATAAAAAAGTCGAGTTTGTGCATTGGACAGACCCGCGCTATTTCATCCGTGATTATTTAGACAAAGAGTTGTGCGATGTGGTGATTGGTATGGATACGGGTGATCCGCGTGTTGCCACAACAAAACCGTATTACCGTTCTGGTTACGTTTTCATTTCGCGTGACGCGGACAATTTAGATTTAGACAACTGGGATAGTCCCGCGCTCAAAAAAGCAAAATTGATTGCTTTTGTTCCTGCGACACCTGCTGAAGTCATGCTTCGAGCGATTGGACGTTACAACGATATGTTCAATTATCAGCAAGAATTGGTCGGTTATAAATCAAAACGTAATGAATACGTTAAATATGACATTCCAAAACTGGTGAGCGAAGTGAGTTCGGGTCACGCTGAAATCGCAGTTTTATGGGGAGCTTCTGCGGCGCGTTACGTCAAAGAATCGTCTATGCCGTTAAAAATGACGTTGATTCCTGATGATAACAAACGCGCTGACGGCGAAAAAGTGGGACATCATTACAGTTCGTCAATGGCGGTTCGCAAAGGTGATAAAGCATTACTGGCGCAATTAAATCAGGTGATTGAACAACAGCAAGACGCGATAAATGACATTTTAGAAGCAGAAGGCATTCCGCTTGTTTCTGAATAACTTTGATTTTTTACACAATACAAGATTATGAAATTAAAACCTCTCGTCACTGGTTTAGCTTTAGCGGGCTTATTGGTGGCAACTGTGCAAACGGCTCACGCTGATCTGACGTTACATAACGCGATTACAGGCGAAGTGCTGGATTTAAGTTTTGCCAAAAAAGGCGGTAATACTGAGCAATTCAAACAATTCATGCAAACTGGAAAAAACCCTTACAACGGCAATAAAGAAGCGGTTGAAAAAGGAAAAAGCCTTTACATGACGGGTTGTTCAGGCTGTCACGGTCATGAAGCCGAAGGCAAATTAGGACCTGGACTTGCTGATGATTATTGGACATACCCACTCAATGAAACAGACAAAGGGTTATTTGAACTGTTATTTGGTGGGGCGAACGGTATGATGGGACCGCAATACGTCAATTTCAGTAACGACGATTTACTACACATCATGTCTTTTATCCGTGATATTTACACGGGTGATCCTAAAAAAGCAAAATGGTTAAAATAATTTTTGAGGAGATTTTTATGAAACGAATCTTTATGTTCGCAGGGTTTTCATTAGCGGCATTATTTGCAAATGTTGCCTTAGCGTATGACGGGACACATTGCAAAGAACCTGGCGTTTGTTGGGAACCTAAACCTGGTTATCCCGAAAAAGTAGCAGGTAGTCAATATGACCCAAAACACGATGTGAATGAGTTAAACAAACAAGCGCAATCCGTAAAAGAAATGGAAGCGCGAAATGCAAAACGTACCGAAATTTTGAATAAAACAGGTAAGTTTGTGTATGACGTAGATGAGGCGAATTAAGCCGCTGTGTTTCTAGCTCAAACAGGAGGGAGTCATTTTGCACTCCCTCGTCACAAAAGTGGAATTTATGACAGATAATCAACTCGCTGATTGGCGCACCAATGCGTTGCAATTCGAGCAACAAATCAATCAAATTATCATTGGACAACCTACCGCTGTACGGCAAATGATTTTAGCGATTTTTGCGCGAGGTCATGTGTTACTTGAAGGACAAGTTGGTGTGGGGAAAACCACGTTATTGCGTGCGATTGCTCACGGTTTAGGCGGTGAATATGAACGCATCGAAGGCACAATTGATTTAATGCCGTCGGATTTGATTTATTACACTTATTTGGACGATTTAGGCAAACCGCGTGTTGATGAAGGTGTTTTACTGAAAAAAGGTGAGCAACTCGCCACCTTCTTTTTCAACGAAATCAATCGAGCGCGTCCTCAAGTGCATTCGTTGTTATTGCGCGTGATGACAGAAAAACGGCTGCACGCTTTTAATCAAGAATACTTTTTACCGCATTTACAAGTTTTTGCTGACCGAAATCGGGTTGAAAAAGAAGAAACCTTCGATTTACCTGCGGCGGCAAATGACCGTTTCATGTTTGAAATCAATATCAGCACGCCAACGGATGACGCAGTGCTTGAAGAATTGATGTTCAACCCGCGTTATTATGATGTTGATGAGTTGATTTCAGAAATGCCAATCGGTTTAGTGCCTTATTATCAATTAAACGAATTTGCGACGCTGATACAAGAAAAAATCACCAGCACCCCCACTTTACGCGCTTACGCATTGGCATTGTGGAAGGCTTCGCATTTTCCACAAAACTACGGCATTCAATTACCCGATGTCGAAATGTCTGCGTTATTACAAGCAGGCGCAAGTCCACGCGGGATGGCGTTTTTCATTCGTGCTGCCAAAGTGAATGCGTGGCTAAACGGACGTGAAATGTTATTGCCAGACGATTTGCAAGCCGTTTATGGCGTAACGATGGCACACCGTATTTTTCTCAGTCCGCTTTATTCCTACCGCAAAGAAGAACTTATGCCGCAACTGATTTCGGCAATTCTCAACCACGTTCCAGCCCCTTAATTGTTATGAATGTGAATAATTTTTTGGAATTACTCAAACCCGCCCAAGGTTTTATGCCTTTGCGTGATAAATATCTGATGCTTTCAGGCGTTGGCATTGCGTCGGTATTGATTGCCGAAGGGATTGATAGTTTAGAAACCGCGCCTTATGCGGCGTATTACGTTGGCGCGGTGAATAGCGCGATTAGTCCGCGTTTTTGGGATTTGATGAGCGTGATTAGTTTGTTAATGCTTTGCGTGACCTTGTTTTTGATTTACCTCGCGCAATTTTTTCCCAAACTCAGTGGCTTTGAATTACAAGCGCGACGACTTAATCAATCCTTCTTATATTTAACCGCTGATTTAGGTGCGGTAGCTTTGGGAATTTTGTTTGCCCTTTTATTTCATCCACAAGAAAGCGCGTATTTGCTGGATTGGCAAGCCTTGTTGTTTAGTCGTTCGAGCGTGATTGCGTTGTTATTGCTTGGCGTTTTGAATTCAGGTTTATGGCTGATTGGCGCGTCACTTTATAACGTGAATGATTCAACGTATTCAGGATTGATTTCAGTATTATTCAAACAACCGTTAAAAATTTTTCTACCCAGTTATTTGAGTTTAACGGGCGCGGTGGTTTATTTAATGGTTAGTCAGCAATAATCACATGACACAAACTTTTCAATATCGTTTAAAAGGATTAAGCCGCAGTGTTTTTGTTGGAAAACATCCAAGTCAATGGATGAGTAACGGGCAATTATTCAAACGTTACGCACCTTTTACGGCAAATTCTGACCCACGACGAATTGATGTCAGAGCCAGTGTTTTAGATCCCTTTGAACAATATCAAGTTAGAACCTATCAACAACACAGTTTGCTTGATGTGTATTTGATTGCGGATTTTTCTGTGTCGTTTCGATTTGTTGGCGAACGTTCAAAGCCACAACTGTTACAGCAGTTACTGTTGTCGATTGCTTATTCAGCATTATCAGTGGGTGATTATTTTGCGTTTATTGGTTGTGGACAAAAATTTGATGCACGTTGGTTTTTACCTGCGAATCGACACAGCGGACGGATTGAAGCCTTTTGCCAACAATTACAAACTGCGCCTGCGAGTTCTTCAATTTCAAGTCTTTCAAACATTACGCCTTATTTGTCAAAACGGCGTTCGTTGATTTTTTTGTTGTCGGATTTTCATGTTGATTTAGCGTCGCTGCCAAAATTACTGCATTCGTTTAAACATCATGACGTTGTGCCGTTGGTACTTTGGGATAAACAAGAATACGAGCAATTTCCTTCGTGGGGTTTGATGACTTATCAAGATATGGAAACTAACACGACACGCACATTATTTATGCGTCCAGCCTTGCGCGAAAAACTGTTGTCTGCGTATCAACAACGGCGAAAAAACGTGCAAAACAGCTTACGCGCATTGGGTTATGAACCATTATTTTTAACTTCTGCGCCCTTTGCAGAACAGTTAAACGATTATTTTCGTCAAAGAAGCGCATGAAACGTTTACTCAGTTTGT
>Ga0208856_1000539_pt1 | contig 14233 bp, 11 predicted proteins | sample LakMenEpi13Jul12_FD_150690 | JGI IMG/M metagenome (GOLD analysis project Ga0208856, IMG submission 150690) | Freshwater microbial communities from Lake Mendota, WI - 13JUL2012 deep hole epilimnion (SPAdes) | ecosystem: Environmental > Aquatic > Freshwater > Lentic | place: Lake Mendota, Madison...
TTCAAAATCAATTGTAATGTCCGTTAGTGCGTATTTAGCGATGGAGCGCAACATACTTTGATGTGGAATACCAAGCAGTTCAACTTCAATAGGGGCTGTAATGCGAGATTCAACTTCTTCAGGTGTCATTCCTGCCGCTTTAACAATAATTTTGACTTGCGTGGGCGATACTTCGGGAAACGCATCAATGGCTAAATGCTTAAACGCATAAAATCCAACGCCACTAAGCAGACCTACTAACACAAGCATGAGTAAGCGTTGACTGAGCGAAAAACGAATCAATCCTCTCATTGCTCAGCACTCCCAACGCCTAGCCAATTTGCTTTAAGTACGGCGGTTCCTTTCAAGGCCATGGTTTCATCGCCTTTGAATGGACCACTAATAATGGTTTCTTCGTCTTGTTTGCTAATAATGGTGACGGGCGTTATCGTAAAGCCAGTGTCGTTGTGAATGAAAATAAATGCTTTTCCGTCATGTTGAGCGACGCCTGAATTGGGAACACGAAATGCAATTTGTTTACTGAGTTTTTTGATTTGGACATTTAATTTTTGTCCTGCTCGAATTTCGCCTTGCACGTTTTTAACAATTGCACGCGCCAGAATCGTTTGATCTTCAATATTTACACTTTGTCCAAGTAGGCTAATCTCAGCTGTAAAGGGGGTATTATCAATGCTGACTTGATCGCCTACACTGATTTGGGCGATATCTTCTTGTGGAATGGCAATTTCCAGCCAAAGTGTTTGCAGATTGGCAACGCGATAAAGTGGCGTTAACATATCTACACGTTCTCCGACTACTGCCATGCGTTCAATGACAACACCTGAAATTGGTGAGCGTAGGATTAAATTACTATTTAATTTTTCGGGTGAATGGGTATTTCCTCCTGCAATTTCAAGTAATCGTTTCGCTTCTTTCATATCAATTTCAGCGGCATTAAATTGGCTTTGCGTTTCTTGTACACGACGTTTTGCGATAATGCCATCTTGTGCAAGGGATTGATCTCGTTGGTATGCAGAATGGGCTAATTGCAGAGCGCTTGCCGCTTTTAAATAATTGCTTTGCAAAGAGAGTAAATTCGGGCTGTCTATTTGCGCGAGAATATCGCCTTTTTTAACGACATCACCTGTTGCCGCATTAAGTTGATTAACAATGCCGGCTTGAGAGGCACTGACGACGTATTCATTATTATTTGGGATAAGCACTTTTGCTGGGGCGTAAAGCACTGGGATTTGCGTTGCACGAATCAGTTTTCCTTGCACAATGCCTAAGCTTTCAATATTTTGCGCGGACAGTTGGATGGTTTGTTGCGTCTGCGCCGATGAAAAAGTGGGATGAGCGACGGCAAAAAGACTCAAAGCAAAGATAATTTTTTTCATGGGAGCACTCCAACTGCTTGATTGTATAAAGCGTAATCTCTTTCTTGCACAAGGGCGCGCTCTTTTGCGGCAAGTGCGGCAAGTTGTGTTTGAGATTGAATTTTGAGTAAATCAATTAAATCTATTTCACCCACTTTGAAACTTAATTGAGTGAGTGTTAAATGTTTTTGAGCCACCGTGTTTAATTCATTGGCAACCGCTAATTCAGCCTCATTGATTTCTAAATTATGTTCGGCTTCGTGGTGATTTTGTTCTAAATCGCGAAATAGTTGATCCCGTTTTGCACGAAATTGGTTAATCTCAACATTTAGCGCGGCAAGTTGGGGATCAAGATGCGCCTGTCCACCAAAAGGAATGGTGACACCAACATTGAAACTTTCTGTATTATTACTGCGTGAATCGCGGTTACTTGGGCGATCACTATTAACGCCGACGGCGACAGTGGTTTGCCCTGAGCCAACTAAATTTAAAGCCTCTAATTCGGCTTGTTTGCGTTCAATTAAGTTTTGAATAGCTTGCAAAGCGGGATGAGAGGATTCAATTTCTTTCACTTGACTTAATGACTCATGATAATTCGCCGGTATTTTGGTAGACTGTGTCAGTGAGGTATAGCGTTTTCTCGCGTGCATCACCTCCGCCTCAGCTAACGTTAACGCAGAGCGTTTTTTTAACACATCCGTTTGAATTAAAAGCGCATCGGTTTGCGCTAAATCGCCAGCTTGGACGCGACGTGTAATATCATTGGCTAATTGCTGCGCGGCACGCATATCAATTTCGGCTTGCTGTAGCCGTAATTCTTGCAGGGCAATATCCCAAATAGCCGAGCGAACTAAACCGGCTACGCGCCAATGTGTTAAAGCTGTTTGTGTGATGGTGCTATTTTCAGCGGTTGTACCAATACGTTGATTTGCGTCACGTTGCCCAATATTCCATAATGGGACCTCAATGGTGCCGTCAAAATAGTGTAGTGTTCCACTTGTCGCTTCTTGATAGCGAAAACCTGCATTAGACGCGCCTGCTGACCAACTTTCGCCACGTCGTTTAATTGCGGCTGTTTCTGCTTCGAGTGAATTAAGCCATTGTGTATCAGGATGATTTTCAAGCGTCAGCGTGATTAACGATGAAAGTGAGAGTTGCGAATCGACAATAATGGGATCGTGATGCTCAACATGCGGGAACTTATCCGCACCTAGACTCAGTAGTGGCATAGAAATGAGCATGAATAAGCTCATACGTAAGAAAAAAACAGGAAACATAAAAAAACTCGCAGTGTGATTAAAATAGCGCAAATATTTCTCGCGCAGTGACTAATAATCAAACAAACGAAGGTGGGGCGCGGGGAGCAAAAATCGTGAGAAGGCGTTTAGATTCAATGGGCTCTGTTTGATTAATAAAGCAACATATCAAAATTCGTCGATTGATTATAATCAACATGAAAAATAAGGCGCATAGACTATTTTCAGTAGTAAATGGGTGCTTATTTAGCTCGTTTTTGATGCCGATACTCATCACCACCATATTACTGCTTTGAAGTATGGCGTTACTGATGGAGGGTGATTGTTGACGAAGTGAATCGACTTGTTCAAATTCAGGTAGATGAATAGAGGATTCAAAACAGTCATTGTGAAACGTGTGCGCATGAATTAACGGTGCGGCAAATTGCAGCAGTGTTAAAAGTAGAATAATGGGCAGTCGAATCAATAAAATCATAAATGAATGCTATGCGATAAACGCGCACAATGCAAATGACAAAAAATGTTGGGTGAAATTAACGTGGTAATGAAATGATAGGGAATTTCGAGCTTTATATTGGTTTAATGTCAGGCACGAGTCTTGATGGGATTGACGCAGCACTGGTCAATCTTGCTGACGATAAAATGGAAGTCATTGATTTTGAATATATGCCATTTTCTCAAGAAATTCAATCTCGACTGCATCAACTCAGTGCACCTAATGCGCAAGTGACACTGCAAGAGTTTGGTGAAATGGATACCGCGCTAGGTTGTTTATTTGCTCAAACGGTAAATACGTTATTGTGTAAAACCAATCTTGCACCATCGCAAATTAAAGCGATTGGCAGTCATGGTCAAACTGTGTATCACTCGCCTTTAGGTCCATTTCCTTTTACGCTGCAAATTGGTGATCCTAATTGCATTGCCCAAAACACGCGCATTACAACGGTAGCGGATTTCCGTCGTCGTGACGTTGCCGCTGGCGGGCAAGGTGCACCTTTAGTTCCGGCGTTCCATCATGCGGTTTTTCACTCGCCCTGTGAAACCCGTTGTGTGGTAAACATTGGCGGTATTGCGAATGTGACTTTTTTACCTGCCGACACGCATCAGTCCGTCATTGGATTTGATATAGGGCCCGGAAATATACTTTTAAATCAATGGATAAAACAGCATTTACAGCATAATTACGATGCGCAAGGTGCATGGGCAAAAACAGGGCAAATCGATTTTAAATTAGTCGAAAAATTAAAAAACGAGCCTTATTTTCAGGCGCAATCACCTAAAAGTACCGGTGTGGATTATTTCTCTCTTGATTGGCTTGAGTTGCAATGTGAAACAGGCAATTATACGATTGAGAATATTCAAGCCACTTTAACTTATTTAACAGCAATAACCATTTGCGAGGCTATTTCGCGGACTGCACCGCAAACGTCACGTATTTTAGTTTGTGGGGGTGGCGTGCATAATGACTTTTTAATGCAATTACTGATTGAAAATGCACATTGCGAAGTGCAATCGACTGCTGATTTTGGGCTACATCCAGATCATGTTGAAGCCATTGCCTTTGCTTGGCTAGCAAAACAAACACTTAATCAAAAAACAGGAAATTTAAAAGCCGTGACGGGAGCAAGTTGCAACGTCATTTTAGGTGGAATTTATCCCGTTAATTGATGTAAATTATTTTATTAATTTTTTTTATTTTTAGGTTTTATATCATGACAGTGATTACTCGTTTTGCACCCAGTCCAACTGGCTATTTACATGTTGGTGGTGCGCGTACAGCTTTATTTTCTTGGCTCTATGCGAAAAAAAAGGGGGGTAAATTTATCCTGCGCATTGAAGATACTGATTTAGAGCGCTCAACACAAGAATCTGTTCAAGCTATTTTAGACGGCATGGCCTGGCTTGGGCTTGATTACGATAATCCAGAGCCTTTTTTTCAAACAGCGCATTTTCCACGCTATAAAGAAATCATTGCGCAATTGATTGAAAATGGACACGCTTATTATTGCGATTGCAGCAAAGAGGAATTAGAAACGCTCCGTGAGCAACAAATGGCCAATAAAGAAAAGCCACGCTACAACGGTAAATGTCGAGAAGTAAATAAATCCGTAAGCGATAAAACGGTTGTACGGTTTAAAACGCCTATTGATGGCGCGATACATATTGGCGATTTGGTGAAAGGGGAGATTGTTGTTGCCAACAAAGAGCTTGATGATTTAGTCATTGCTCGCGCTGACGGTTCACCTACGTATAACTTGACCGTTGTTGTCGATGATATGGATATGCAAATTTCGCATGTGATTCGCGGTGATGATCATATTAACAATACGCCACGCCAAATTAATATCCTCAACGCACTCGATGCAAAACTACCCGAATATGCGCATTTACCGATGATTTTAGGTTCTGATGGTGCGCGACTATCTAAACGCCATGGCGCGGTGAGTGTGATGCAATTCCGCGACGAAGGTTATTTGCCACAAGCACTGCTTAACTATTTAGTGCGCTTAGGGTGGTCGCACGGCGATCAAGAAATTTTCTCTATTGATGAAATGATTGCCTATTTCGAACTTGCTGATGTGAATGGCGCGGCATCGACATTTAACATGGAAAAATTATTGTGGCTTAATCATCATTATTTAATGCACAGTGATCCAAACGATATTGCATCGCATTTAACATGGCATCTCGCGCAACTGGGTATTGATGCAAAAAATGAATCCGTTGATATTGTAGAGCTGATTAAAGCACAACGTGAGCGTTGTAAAACATTGGTTGAAATGGCGAACGCCAGTGTCTATTTTTACCGCGAATTCGAGAGTTATGATGAAAAAGCGGCGAAAAAAGCGTTTGTTGACGGCAGTGATACAGTTCTTGCTGCACTTTGTGAGGCATTTTCACCTGTATCAACATGGGAAGCGCAACTACTTCACACCATCATCAAAGACGTTGCAGAAAAATTGGAGCTTGGACTGGGTAAAGTTGCCCAGCCACTGCGGATTGCGGTATGTGGGACGGGTGTTTCGCCTTCAATTGATATCACGCTTGCCATTTTAGGTAAAGAAAAAACGCTCGCACGTTTGCAACGTGCAATAACATTTATTCAAGCAAAAACGGCTATTTAATTTTCATGTTTAAACGCCTACTTGATAATTTGAATACTGCCGTTTTAGTGTTTGATCAGCAATTATATTTGCGGTATCTCAATACCTCAGCAGAGGTTTTGCTAGCGGAAAGCACACGCCAATTACTGGGCGTTTCAGCTAAAAATTTATTTAAATCATCAGATAGTGCGTTTTTAACCAATTTATCACATTGCCGCGATACAGGATCACCCATTATAGATTACGCCCTTGAGCTGCATCATGGCGTTAACCCTAGTGCGTTTGTCAATGTGACTATTACACCTGTTGGTGTCAATAATGAAAGCATTAACGAATTAATTGTTGAATTACAGCCGATTGATAATCGAATGCGTATTTCACAAGAGGAACAGTTACTCTCGCAACAAAATACCGCGCGTCTGATGGTGCGAGGCCTTGCGCATGAAATTAAAAATCCGCTAGGTGGTTTGCGTGGCGCGGCGCAGTTACTTGATTTAGAATTGTCTTCTGCCGAGCTGAAAGAATATACGCAAATTATTATTGATGAAGCTGATCGTTTAACAGATTTAGTCAATCGAATGCTGGGGCCAAATGAGGTGCCTAATAAACAATTTCTCAATATTCATGAAGTGTTAGAGCGTGTGCGCTGGTTGGTTCAAGCGGAGGTAAGTCCAACTATTCGTTTGTGCTGTGATTATGATCCGAGTTTGCCTGAAATTTTAGGTGATAAAAATCAATTGATTCAAGCAATTTTAAATATTGTACGTAATGCGGTGCAAGCAATAGGCGAAAAAGGCACGATTACGCTTAAAACGCGTATTTGCCGTCACATCACCATCGAGCGTAGGCGCTACAAGCTGGCTGTTCGATGTGAAATTATGGATGACGGCATTGGCATTGCGCCAGATATGCTCAATAAGATTTTTTACCCCATGGTGACAGGTCGCGCCGACGGCACGGGGCTGGGTCTATCCATCGCTCAAGCTTTAATTACGCAACATCAAGGCATCATTGAATGTAGCAGTAAGAAAAATCATACGGTGTTTGCGATTACGCTTCCGGTTCTTTCGCCTTAGGGACGCGTCGTTTGCCGATATTCTTTTGATCACGGTGACGAACTTTTATTTTAGGTGCTTTTTCTTTTTTGGCTTCCACTTTAGTTTTGCCACCTACGGATTTTCCAGATGCTTTGAGTTTTTTGGGGCCTTGGAATTTTCCTGCTAATTCGTCAATTTTGCGACGAATAAAGTTTTGGCGTAAAAAACGCTCAATACTTGCCATCAAATTCCATTCCGTATGTTTCACGAGCGTAATGGTTAAACCCGTTTCGTCACTACGTCCTGTGCGCCCAATTCGATGCAGGTAATTAATTCCGTTGCGCGGCACTTCGAAGTTAATGACTAAATTGATGTCTTTGATATCCAGTCCACGCGCCGCTAAATCGGTTGCCACGAGAATATTTACGACACCATCACGGAAGAGTTTCATGACGCGCTGACGTTCTTTTTGATCCATTTCACCATGAAGCACAATGGCACGAAGGCCTTTATCTCGAAGTGGATCACAAAGCGCACTGGCTTGCAGGCGACTATTACTAAACACAATGGCTTTTGTGTACGTTTCATTTTCAAGTAGCCATGCGAGTACTTTTTGTTTGTGCGCGGTATCGTCGGTTAAGACTATTTGTTGCTCAATATGGGGGAGTTCATCGCGCAGTGTATTGAGCGCTATAAGCTCGAAGCGTTTAAGTAATTTATCGGCCATTTTAAGCACGCCCGCATGGGTGAGCGTGGCTGAGAAAAGCAAAGATTGGCGTTGTTCACTGCAATGTTTTGCAATGGTCAGTACGTCCTCGCTAAAGCCCATATCCAGCATGCGATCCGCTTCGTCGAGAATAAGCGTTTCTAAGTTCTCAAATGGCGCAACATCAAGTGTTAATAACTCAAGTAATCTGCCAGGCGTTGCAATAATGACAGCCGTATTTCGGCGGAGCAGCGTTTGTTGTTTTTTGAAATCTTCACCACCCGTAATTAAACCCGCTTTTAAAGGCGATCCGTCGAGTAGTTGTTGGCATTGCAAATAGATCTGCTGCCCTAACTCTCTTGTTGGAACAAGCACTAAAGCCCGTGTGCCTGCGTAATAATTGGCATTAACCAGTAAGTGATGCAAGGTTGGCAATAAAAAAGCTAAAGTTTTACCACTTCCGGTTTTTGCGCTGACGAGTAAATTTTGTCGCGCTAAAATAGGAGGAATAGCGCGCTGCTGAACTTGCGTTGGCTTTTCAAAGCCATTTTTGGCTAAGGCTTGTGCCAGAATTGAGTGTAGATTGAAACTAGAAAAGTCTGCAAGTGCAGGCGTTTGCTCTGCTTGAAGTGTGTCTGTCATTAAAAATACAAATAAATTGAAAAGTTGCGCTTATTGTACAGCAAGCGTTAGGAATAGAAGGATTGTATTGCACTAATGGTGCTTGTTTTTCTTCAAAAATAAAATCAATATACAAAAATAATGCTGAAAATAAATATTCAGAATAATATTATTGAAAACAGGAAGTAGAAGAAGTTTGATTTTTTGATATGGGGCGCTTGTGAGATTGTAATGATGGCGATGGACTAGGGATTCGAACCCCAGGAACCTTTCGGTTCAACGGTTTTCAAGACCGTCGCTTTCGACCACTCAGCCAGTCCACCTAAACATTACTTGATTATTATAACCTGGATATTTATTTTTGCAACAAAAAAGTGAAATTTACAGCCATATCATTATTGAATTTTAATACAAGTCGACTGGGTCAACATCAATTGACCAGCGTACTTTTTGGCGTGCGTTAAGTCCACTAATTAGCGGGACAAGTTGACGTAGTAGATGATGGAGTCCATTTCTGCTTTCATGTTGCAGCAATAATTGATAACGATATTGTCCTGCACGTCTTGCCATGGGTGCGGGAATAGGACCTAAAATCTGAACTTGTGATTCATTGACTGTTTGCGCAAGATCGGCAACAGATTGCAGGAAGTTTGCGGGGACTTCTTCTTTGTCGCTATGGGCGCGAAATAGTGCTTGGTAACTAAAAGGGGGGAGTTTTGCCAGTTCTCTCTCTTGAAGTGCAAGGGTTGCAAATCGACTATAACCGTCTCGGAGCAGTTCAACTAAAAGCGGATGCGCAGGCTGGCGTGTTTGTAGCATCACTTTGCCTTGTTTTTGTTCGCGTCCAGCGCGTCCAGACACTTGCACAATGAGCTGTGCTAATTTTTCGCCAGAATGGAAATCGGTGCTAAATAATCCACTATCTACATCTAAAATAGCCACTAGTGTGACATTGGGGAAATGATGTCCTTTGGCGAGTAATTGCGTTCCTAAAATAATATGTGCTTCACCAGCATGAATTTGCGCTAAATAGTCTTCGAGTGCGCCTTTATTTGAGGTGGAGTCTCTATCTAAGCGAATAACGGTTTTATCGGCAAATAAGGATGCTAAAACGGATTCAATACGCTCAGTACCCAGACCAATAGACACTAAATTGTGCATCTGACAGGCAGGGCAAGCGTTAATTAATCGATGCTCAGTTCCGCAGTGATGACAGCGCAGTAAGGATTTATGGCGATGAATAACTAAATTAGCATCACAATGGACACAACGTGCAACCCAACCACATTCATTGCACATCAGTGTTGGCGCAAACCCACGGCGATTTAAAAATAATAAAACTTGTTCATTACGCGCCAATGTTAAGTGCATTTCACTTAGTAAAATTGGTGATAAGCCTTCTTGCAGTTTTTGCTGTCGAATATCAATAATGTCAATACTAGGCGGGAGGGCATCACCAGCGCGTTCGGGCAAAGGCAGATGATGGTAACGCGCGTGATTGACATTGTATAAGCTTTCAAGTGAAGGCGTTGCTGAGCCCAGTAACACGGGAATGTGCGCAAATTTTCCGCGCATAATGGCCACGTCTCGCGCTGAAAAACGAAACCCTTCTTGTTGTTTAAAGGAGCTGTCGTGTTCTTCATCAAGAATAATCAAGCCTAAACGCGGCATCGGTGTAAAAAGGGCTGAGCGTGTACCTAATAGCAATGAACACGCGCCACTTTGCATCAGAAGCCACGCATTTTTGCGCTGGGTATCGGTGAGTTTTGAGTGGGAGATGGCAATTAGGGTATTAAAACGGGATTCAAATCGTTCTTGAAGTTGCGGTGTCAGTGTGATTTCAGGAACGAGAACAAGCACTTGTTGCTTTTTATCCAAGACAGTTTGAATCAGTTGCATGTAAACTTCAGTTTTACCACTGCCGGTGACACCATCAAGCAAAAAAACACCAAATTTCCCGAGGCTATGGGTAATTTCATTAATGGCGTGTTGTTGTGCCGAATTACACACAATGGGATTGCTAGTTTTTTCATTTTCGCGTGAAGCAGGCATTTTTTTGATGACGGCTTCTTTGCCTTGTCGCAAAGCAATCGGAAAAGCCGCGCTCATGACTTCACCAATGGGATGATGGTAATAACTACTCACCCAATGTAAAAGCTGTAAATCAAGATCGCCAAGTAAGGGCTCGTTGTCGATGACGCGTAGAATGGGTTTTAATTTCTCAAGCGGGTAGTGGCATTCAAAACTCGTTGCCATTAAAAAGGCAATTTTTGTCCGTTTGCCAAATGGGACTTCAAGGCGAATTCCCGCCCGTAATGGCTCTAATGGGCATTCGTGCGGGGCGAGATAATCAAAGAATTCAAAAAAAGGAACAGAGGGGATGGCTACATGAAAAATGCGCGGTTTAGTCATGATTCCAAATTTGCAGAACACTTAATGTCGCCAGCATGAAAAAAGCCAATAATGTCCATGCAGGCATGCTCAGTCCAAGCAGAGTCCAGTCGACTTTTGCGCAATCACCCGTACCTGATAGCATGAGTTTTATCGTGTCAAGCAACGGAAAGTTATTAAGCACATAATCCAGTGAAGGTCCGCATTCAGGGACTTTGTCGGGAGGAAGATGCTGAATCCACAAATGACGAATTGAAATTGAACCACCTGTAAGCGCACTTAATGCGCCTAAAATGGAAATAATAATCACTTTTTTTCGCGGATGATGTGACATTCCACCTACGGCAAAAATAAGGCCAGTTGAAAAAATGGCAATGCGCTGAGTAATACAAAGCGGACAAGGCTCGAGTCCTTCTTGAAATTGAAAATAAGCACCCATACTAAGCAAAAATATACACCCTAAACTGCCGAGTAAAAACCAAATTCTTGGCGTGAATTTTAGGTTATTTAGCGTTACTGCCATGATGGAGAGCCTTTTTTAAATTTTAAAAATAATTAAACAACATTACGCTGTATTAATTGCGTGACAAAATCTTCTATTTCATAAATGCGGCGTTTTTCGATGATCGTGCGCAATAATTCATCTTTTCTACTATCATTTAACGGTTCAACTAACTCCAAAATTTGCTCGACTTTGGACATTCCATTGATGTCAAATTTTAACATTTCATCTTTTCCCGTCAAAAGCCATTCGATATTAATATCGTTAAAGGCATTCGCAATGCCGGCAATCAATTCACTGGAAGGTCGATTTTTTCCACTTTCAACTTCAGATAGCGTGCTTCGTGCAACACCTGTTATTTCCGAAAATGTTTTTTGATTTAACAATTTATATTTTCTAATTAGGGTGATTCTATCATTTATTTTATTTGTTGGTGTCGTCATATCGAATTAAATTAATCTTTGTGGTTGTTTTTTTTAAATTAAATAAGTTTCAATTTCATGTTTTATAAGCTTATTTTACCAATTAACACACAAACCACCTAGACCTCAATTAATAAATAGGGTTTTTTCGTGCTTTATACAGAATAAATTCCCCCCAGCATATAATCGCTGGCGATTGTTTTCAGCTGGCAAGACGTAATCTTATTTTCGAGTATTTGCTCTGTCGGGATATCACATGCAACTCGGAGGTAATTAGGTGTGTAACCAAAAACACGCACATGATGGTCATCTAAAATATCGCGCTGTCCTTCCCAAAGCACATCAAATTTTTCGTCAATATTTTGCGTATAAAAATCATGCTTCATTGTTTTGGCTAAAGCGTGTAATTCTTCGCTACGTTGCTTTTTGATGTCATGAGGGACGGGATTGGGCAAGGTAGCGGCTTTTGTGCCTTCTCGCGGTGAGTACGTAAAAATATGAATATGGCCAAATGTACACGCCTCAATAAATGCCAAACTCGCTTGCCATTCTTCCTGTGTTTCGTCAGGAAAGCCCACGATAATATCCGTGGTAATATTAAAATGTGGGATTTGCGCTCTAAGTCGCGCCACAATTAGTGCATATTCCTCTGTTTTGCAGCGACGTGCCATGCGACGCAGAACGGAGTCCGAGCCGCTTTGCAGAGGCAAATGTAAATGGGGCATTAAACGTGAGTTTTTGAATAATTCAAAAAAATCGTCGGTGAGTTCCCAGGGCTCAAGCGAGCCTAAGCGTAAACGGGCAATTTGTGTTTGATCTAAAATAGCGCGAATGAGTGACACAATGTTTTCGCCATTATCGCTGCCATAACCACCTAAATGGACGCCAGTTAATATGACTTCGTTAATGCCTTGTGCGTGAAGTGTATTGATTTCAGTAATAATGTCATCTAACGCGCGACTGACTTCTTCACCTCGCGCAACGGTTACAATGCAAAAAGTACAGCGATAGCGGCATCCGTCTTGGACTTTCACAAAAGCGCGTTGACGTCCACGTGTAAAAAGGGCAATTTCTGATGGTTCTGTTGCCATTTCAGGCATGCTATCAAAGGTCAGCTCTTGCAACGCTCTGTCTACTAATTGTGCTTTATCTTTGTTGCTGACCACTAAATCAACGCCCAGTAACGATTGCGCCTCTTGTTGGTTTAACGTTGCATAGCAACCGCTCACCACGAGTTTTGCTTGCGGATTTTCACGGTGAATGCGTCGAATAAGTTGGCGTGACTTACGCGCAGCGTCTTGCGTCACTGCGCAGGAGTTAATCACCACCAGTTGCGCCATGGAAATTTTTTGAGTAATACTGTGACCTTGCGCTTGAAAAGCGTGCGCCCATGTTTCGAGTTCGGCTTCGTTTAGGCGGCAACCTAAGGTTTTTAAATGAATTTGCATGATAACTAACGAGTTTAGAAGTAAGAGAAAAGTGCCGAATAGATGGCTACTATTCAGATAAGTTTACCAGAAAGTGCGATGCGTTGTGTGTTGAGTGATACGCAATCGAGTACAATATAGCCCTTTTACAATTTCACAAAAACCGGATGAGTGTATGCAGAATTTACGGGATTTTTTTCAAGATTCGTCGAGCTTATATGGCAGCAATGCGAGCTTCATAGAAGAACTCTACGAAATTTTTTTGGAAAATCCTGAGTTAGTTGAGTCGAGTTGGCGCGACAAGTTTTCGCAAATGCACGAAACAGCTGATTATGAAATTGCACACAGTCCTATTATTGAACGATTCGCGCAGCTTGCGCAAAAATCCCAAGGTCGCCTTGCTAAATTGCAAGTATTCACGCAAGAAAGCGTACAAAAACAATCAGCTGTTGCGCGTTTAATCAATCATTATCGTGTGCGTGCTCATCAGATTGCACGAAATAATCCATTAGGAAGAAATACAACAGCACCGCTGGATTTAGATCCGCATTATTATGGTTTATCGGTGCTTGATATGGACACGCTGTTTGATACAGGGATGCTACAAAGTCGAAATCCGCTCCCATTGCACGACATCATTACCAATTTAGAGCGAATTTATTGCGGCAGTGTAGGTGCTGAATTCATGCACATTGTCGACACAACTACACGTTGCTGGATTATTAAGCGACTTGAAGAGCAGTCGTTGCGTCCATTACTTCCCGCAAATATTGCTGGATTTGACATTAGTGATGAGAAAAAGATTTTTACACTCAAACAATTAGTCGCCGCTGAAGGCATCGAAATGCATTTGCATTCGCGATTTGTAGGACAAAAACGTTTTTCACTTGAAGGCGGTGAATCGCTTATTCCCATTTTAGATGATTTAATTCAAGGCTTAGGTGAAAAAGGCGCGAAAGAAATTGTGATTGGCATGGCGCATCGAGGTCGATTGAATGTACTGGTGAATATTTTTGGTAAAAATCCGACGGTTTTATTTAATGAATTCGCGGGTACGTCCGAACTATTAACAGGCATGCGCAGCGGTGACGTGAAATATCACATGGGATTCTCCTCAGACGTCCAAACACCTGGTGGCAACGTTCATATTACCCTTGCATTCAATCCGTCACATTTGGAAATTATCAATCCTGTGGTAGAAGGTTCGGTGAAAGCGCGACAAGATCGCGCAGGTAAAAATGGTATTAATAAAGTGATTCCGATTTTAATTCATGGTGATGCCGCATTTTCAGGGCAGGGCATTATTATGGAAACGCTTAATATGTCACAAACACGCGGTTTTTATACTGGTGGGACAGTACATATTGTCATCAATAATCAAATTGGATTTACCACCAGTAACCCACTCGATA
>Ga0208856_1000540_pt1 | contig 14215 bp, 15 predicted proteins | sample LakMenEpi13Jul12_FD_150690 | JGI IMG/M metagenome (GOLD analysis project Ga0208856, IMG submission 150690) | Freshwater microbial communities from Lake Mendota, WI - 13JUL2012 deep hole epilimnion (SPAdes) | ecosystem: Environmental > Aquatic > Freshwater > Lentic | place: Lake Mendota, Madison...
CGCCACGCGGACGCGCGGCCGTGGAACGGTTTCGCCATTCGAAAGACATCGGCGGCGGCCGTGGGCGTTTCTTCGAATGCTTCCCAAGCGGGAATCACCACAGACACGGCGGCGGATTCTGTGGGGATTTCGTCGGCCGCGTCGGCCACGGCCACGCATAGGGCCCGAATCGCCCCGGCCGAGAGAAACCCCGGCGCATTGTGGAGCGTGCACAGTAGGCCGATGAAATCGGCGGACGGATTAGACGGAAGGGCGGCGGAAGCTGTGAGCATTGTTCAATCCTCCAAAGTGTGCGGACGGCCACGGCGGCCGTATAGACGGAATCTAGTCGCGGTCCGTCCCCGTGTCAAGCTGTGGGGACCGTCCCGCGATCATTTCAAGGGCGGCGGCGGCCCGTTCGGCATCGGGGCCGAAGTACGCGGCCAGTTCCGCGCGGCGGACGGCGGACGGGATACGGGATAAGGCGGAAGCTGTGGCGGCCGGTTCGGGACCGGCGGAAGCTGTGGCGGCGGGAAGCTGTGGCGGACGCTGTGGCATTGTTCAATCCTATTAGGGGCGGGGCGGGCCGGAACCGTTCCGGGGACCGCGGGCCGTTTCATCGGCCGAAGCTGTGGCCACACTTGAACGGAAACGCAAGAAACGGAATCGAAGGGGAACGCGGCCAGCGTCCGGCCAGCGATTCCGCGCGGCCAGCGTCCGGCCAGCGTGTCCCGTGTCGGCCGTGTCTGTGGCCGTGGTTCCCGCCGTCCGGGCCGCCACAGACTCGGAGTCTATCGCGGTCCCGTGGTTCGGCCGTGGTCCGGCGGCGGCCGTGTCCGTGGCCGTGGCGGCGGGGCCGGATACGGCCGGGGCCGCCCGTTATCGGGCCCGCGTCGGCCGCCCGGTCCCGCCCCCGCGCCGGAACGCGCGACCGCAGGCCCCCGAGGGGGGGAATCGGGACTAAACGAAGCGATATACCCCCTTTCGGATTTTTCTGCCGAAAGGTCCGCAAACAGAAAGGCGGCACAGACCGTGAAGCCTGTACCGCCCTTGGAGGAAAAGATGCTTGTTGCTACGCGCCCAAAGCGGGACTTGCACCCGCATCCCCGCCGAGCGGGATCTTCTGGATTATACGCTCTGTCCCACCGACAGGCCCAGTATTAGACGATTCGGCGCGATTGAGTGGTCAGTTGTTCCGGGCCAGATCGGCCTTCATCTCCTTGAGTTTCGTCCACAAGGCCGTGTAGACCCTCAGGGCCTCCACAACATCCTCGTCGGGCCCGCTCATCGTCTCATGCAGGAACCCGTCCAGAGCCATCTCAGCCGCCTTGGGCCGCTTCAGCTCGATGAACTTGGCTGCCAGCCGCTCAAACTTCGCGTAGGCGGGCTCGTTCTCCTCTGGATTGACCTCTGCCCCACCGGACAGGACATCTTCCAGTCCCTGAATCTCGTTCAACATCTCGGTCCACTCGTCCGTGAAGTCGAACAGGTGGTAGTGTTCACCCACGCTGCCCTTCGGGATGGCGAACTCGATGAACATCCGGTCGTCCACGGGCTTGAAGTAAATCTTCGTGCCCTTCGGAGGCTTGGGTAGGCTCACTTTGCACCTTCCTTCTTGCCCGTCTTCCCCGTCTTGGGCGGATTTGCGGGCTTATTGACGGCCTTCATGGCCCACGGGTGGTTCTTCTTCGGCTTTGTCGCAGTCATTTGTCCTCCTGCTCGTATTGAGCAATGCGTTCTCCAATCCAAGCCATGCAGTTGCAGGCCATTGAGTTACCAAGTGCCTTGTAGCGGGGTCCATCTGCGGCGGGCTTGCCCCGATGCGGTACTAGCGTCCAATCGTCGGGGAATCCTTGTAGCCGTTCGCACTCAAGTGGGGTCAAGCGGCGAACTGTCATAGCAGTAGCCACAGCGTGTGTGTCTCTTTCTCCAGTATCAAACGCATTGACGGTGTTTGAAGTTTCCGCCTGTACCCATGACTCATCGTCCGTCGCGCTTTGGGCGCGTTTGGACTTGCGAAAAACAGCAGGAAATACATGACCCGCATCTAATGCAGGTCTTCCACACGAGTCAGGCCCACGCGCTGTTAGGGCTCCCACAATAGGCTGAATAACAGCACCAAAGTTCGCCTTATCAGGCATCCGTTGTGCCCCGTTTGCATTTGATTTAGTCAATGTTGACGCACAGGGGCTTCCATCCCACCAGCGGTTGTTTCCAACGCTTCCTTCAACATCTTCGGTAGCTTCTTTCCTCGTCGTTGACTGCGCCGCAATATGCCCTCGCAAGCCTTCTTCGATAGCCAGAACCTTTCCGGGACCTGTGTAGTCTCCAAGACATCCGACAACGAACACACGTCGCCGTCGCTGCGGGACGGCTTGGGGCCAGTTCCCCACTCGGATGTATTGAGCATCCAGCACTCGGTAGGCGTACCCATACCCGAGTTGGCCCAACGCCCCGAGGAAGGCACCAAAGTCCCGTCCGGATCCGCTGGACAAGACACCGGGAACATTTTCCCAGACAACCCATCTAGGTTGGAACCGAGCAGCGATTCCAAGAAAGGTGAGCATGAGGTTTCCCCGCGGGTCTTCAAGCCCTTTCCGCAGTCCTGCGACGGAGAATGACTGACATGGGGTGCCCCCGACCAGAAGGTCAACTGATCCGGGTTGTAAGGGCCATTGCTCATACTTGGTCATGTCTCCGTAGTTCGGGACTGTTGGAAACCGATGCGCTAGGACAGAACAGGGAAACGGTTCAATTTCAGAGAACCCCACAGCTTTCCATCCAAGCGAATGCCACGCAACGGATGCGGCTTCGATTCCAGAGCAAATGCTGAGGTAGTTCATTCTGCTTCCCTCGCTTCGAACTCCTGTAGCTTGTGGAGCAACTTGTTGTTGCGTTCCCGCATCTCCGCGATCATCTCCCGGAACATCTCGATATCACGGGCCATCCGGGTCAGCTGATGTGACTGGCTCTCCATGATGTCGTGGCACTTCTCGCGCTCCGCGCGCAGCCGCTCGATCTCGTCGGCGGCTTCATTTCGCTCGGCGTTCTGCGTGTCGGTGAGCGATGTCCAGTTGATCCTGAGACGATCAACAATGTCGATGTCGTCGCTCATTCCAGCCTGCCTTCCCGGATCTGATCGACCTCCGCGCTGATGTCGCGGGTCTTGATCTTCAGGTCCTCCAGACCTTTCCGGATTGCACACAGCTCGACTAGGGCATCACGACAAGCCTGTCGCAAAGACAGGCTCAGGTTGATGTCCTCCGTAGCCCGCTGTAGCACGGGCTGCCACGACTGCTTGTCCATTGGTTTCCTCCAAAGTGTTCTCTCTTCAGGGTGATCCCGAGCGGGGCGTTGCCGAACGGGACCACCCTGTGGGGGAGAAGAATGCGGGACGCATCCTAGCGAACACGCAAACCGTTGACAAGTGCCAAGGCAAACTCGGGATTTCGACCGAGAGTATCGGCCAGTCCGGTTTCCAAGGCGCAGATTTGCTCCTCCTGTAGGCCGATGCCGTATAGGTCGTTGATCGCCTCTAGGACCTCATGCAAGAGAGTCCGTGTTTGGATGGCTTCGGTACAGGAGGAGTTGACGGTGATGGTGGGCAGGGGACCCTGAGCCCAAGTCCCGAACAGGAACTCCTCCCCCTCCCCTCCCATCGGTTGACGGTGGATCTGGACACACAGTCCGGCAATGACAATGCTGTCTGACACCCCCTACCCCCCTTCTGGTAGCTAGTGGATAGCTGACAGTTACCTGTATCGAGACTCTAGAGATGATCCTACCGGATACCTATACCCATCTAGAATGGATACTTATGGATATCTAAAGGTATCTAGAGTTGTTCTAGAGTTCTTCTAGCCCCTACCATAGAGGTACCCCATATCCATCTCTGTCATCCACCTACGGTGGTATTACAGAGTTGTTCTAGATTGGCTGGATAGGGGGGAGGTGGTACCGATCCAGTCTTCTCTTGGATGGGGCAGGAGAAGGGCCGTAGGCGGATTACCTGCGGTTGTTCCAAGAGTAATCCTCAGGTTCCCTAGCCTTTGGGATCAGTCTTCCTTCCATGAACCTCTCCAGCCGTTCGTCTATGGCTTGCTGTCTTGCCGCTTGGATCTTCTCGTCGGCATCCTGAGCCATCTGTTCCGTCCAGTAGTTGACCGCGATGGACAGAGCGTCAAGACGGTCGTCGTGCAGCAGGGCACCCCGAGCCTTGACCACCCGAGACATCTGGTAGAACAGGCTGTAGTGCAGCGTCTTGTCGGAGGTCTTGGCGGTTTCGTAGTCGCGCTGGACGACTCGGGAGTCAATGACTAGCTTGTGCTGGTTCAGCACGGGCTCCAGCGTGTCGATGATCCGCTTCTCCTTCTGCACCGAGTGGCGGACCTCCTCGATGAAGCAGTTGTGGCCAGCCCGCAGGTGCGGCTTCAGCAGCTCGGTGAACATTCCGTCACCGAAGTTGGACTCGACCACGATGTGGTTGACCTTCTGCCGCGAGGCGATGTCCACTAGCTCCTTCAGCGTCCGTTCGTCGTACCCGCCCGGTAGTCCACCCGCCTCGGTGACAAACAGGAATCCGTTGAGCATCTTGACCACGGCGAACGCCGTCTCGTCTGTGCCGCGTCCCGAGGGGTCGATGGCCATGACCGAGCCCGTGTACGGCTTCGGGGAGGATGCACCGATGCTGGCGACCGCCCGGTACCACCTGTCGCCGTTCAGTCCGACGCACGGCAGGTCCTCGCAGGGCTTGTCCTTGCCCCAGATCAGCTTCTCCGGCGCGGTGTCGATCTCGCACTCGGTGATGATCGCGTCCGACAGGCGCAGCGGATAGCGGTCGAGGTCGGACAGGCTGGTGTCCAGCATGAACTGGAGCGAGAAACCCGAGCGTCCGAAGGACATCTCGCGTTCCATCAGGTCGATCTCGGAGAACCGCTGCGGATCCGTCGGCTTTCCGACGAGCTCCGGGTTCTTGTCGAGCTTGTCAGCGATCATCGGGGCGAGTCGGGCCCCGTAGAACTCCCTCAGCCGTGCCTCCGGGTACCGAGCAGGCCAGATTCGGACCTCGTATCCGCGCTCCGGCAGCGATGCGTACAGCGATGCCTCGGTCTGCGGTGTGCCGAGGTAGACCACGCGGCCGTCTGGCTTGAGAACAGCGTCGAACTCCTTCACGGACTCCGACAGCTTGTCACGCATTGTCTGCGTCAGGCTGTTGTTTGCGCTTTCCACATCGTCCGCGACGATCAGGTCGGCGCGGCTTCCCGTGATCTGCGAGGTGATCCCCTTGCTCACCACGCTCGGGCTCTGGCTCGGCGGGGCTAGGCCCACATCGAACGCGATCTTCGACTTGCGCTGGTCTTCCCTCGGGCGCAGGTGGTGCAGGATCTCCATCGACTCGATGATCCGCAGGGTGAAGGTCGTGAAGTCGTCCGCCCTCTGCTTGCTGCTGCTGACCACCAGAATGTTCTTGCTCGGATCGAGCAGCAGCTGGTGGATGACGAACGCTGAGGTGACGAAGGACTTCCCGACTCCACGAAAGGCTTCGATCACGCATCGGCGGGGTCCGTTCTGCAAGTATGCGGCTAGGTCGTACTGGACTGGGGTGGGTTCCGGCAGTCCCAAATGCTGCCAAGTCAGCCAGAGAAAGTTCCGAAAGTCCTTGAGGCGGGGGTCGATTTGCATTGGCTTTCGTTTCTAGCCCCGTGGATGGCCCGCCAAGGCGTTTAGATTGCTGTATAGGGTGTCCATAGGGTCGAAATCAGAAGGTCTGTAATGCGATCCTAGACGGCTTCTTGGGCTTCATCGAAAGGCAGGGCTTGCGACAGCCTCAGGATGGGAGTGCCTTGGGAGGGGGTGGCGTTGACCCCGTTGTCCTTGAGCAGCTGTCGAGCCACGCCAAGGTCCGCGGCAGTCGCTTCGCCGGACTCGATCTTGTCGATCAGGTTCTGGGTCAGCAGCTGGTGCAGTTTCGCCATCAGTTCGGGATCGGTCATGTCAGCCTCCTGCGAAGTAGAACTCAAGGCGAACAACATCACCGACGGCTTCGCCTGTCTGCGTCAGGTTTCCACTCTTGGTAAATCGGACGGTTCCCGCAGCTACTCCAACCGTTTCGGTCAGGAACAACTGAGTCAACGGTGTTCCGCGTGTTCGATTGATGTAACGCACAAACCCACCTGTTCCGTAGATGGTCAGGAAGTTCGCAGGATTACCTGAGTAGATAAACCCAAGTTTGATCTCTAGGTATCCGTTGGTTGCTCGGTACAGGCGGGCAAGATTTGCGTTACCCGGGTGGAACACAGGCTGTGATTGATCGAGAACGCCAAAGGAAGTACCCATGTCGAGTTGGTAACTTCCGATGTCGGTAAACCCCGTGGTCGAGTTTGTGCTTCTTGCCGCGATTGTTCCGGTCAGCGTGAAGATGGGATTGCTTGTAAATCCAGAAGCGACATCCGTCGCGCCTTTGTCGAAGTGGGGCAATGCCTCATCCTGAACTAGAACCTCGCTTAGTTTCTCGGTGTCTGCGACTAAAGGTGTTGTACTGCCGCTGAGATTCTTGAGAAACGCAGCGCGTCGAATCAGGTTCATCGTGGATTCCCCGTTAGGTAGACCTTCAAGATCATCGCGTCTCCCGAGGCCAGTTGAACCGGATCGAATCGAGCCTGTCCATCGAAGCGGATGATTGAGACTGACTGCCTGAGCATCGTCGTCATCGGGATCTTGTTGCCCGTCTTGATGTGCATCAGGATTCCCCATGCCCTCGGGTACGCGCCGATGAATCCGTTTGGATCCCCCACGCTGTTGATGTCGATTCGGGCTTGAATCGGATCGGTGCTTCCGGTGCCTGTGGACACCTGTCCTTTGTTGAAGCTCGTCATCGGTGCTATCGAGAGCGATCCGCCCTCGATATAGCTGTTCTGCGTGTACACCGCCGAAGACACCGACCAAGTGGGAGCTGAACCAGACAGGTTGAACGCCGCCGTGAAGGCCAGATAGTTCTCTACTTCCAGCCCACCGCTGAGATGATGCGAGGTCTGCGACTGAACCGGAGACGACAGCGGAGAGCCGGGATAGGCATCTTCCGTAGTCGAGAACAGGTTCTGGTGGAACAGGGCTCGTCGCAGGATGTTCATCAGATCCCCAGCCACCCGCTTACAAGGCCGCTGGTCCACGATGTGATGTTGAGCCGCATCAGCGGCATCAGCGCAACGGTCTTCGCCTTGCTGCTGTCCGTGCTGGCAATCGTGGTGATGGTCGTCCAGTTAGCGGAACCAGTCAAGCGGCCTTCAAGAGTGACGGTTGCGGTTCCCGCAAACTCAGCCTGAAAGACACCGACGCGCTCATCGACATAGTGATCGAAGGGCGTTTCGAAAGTGACATCCGTGGGAGCTCCCGTCGCGGACTTCGAACCGAGGAAAATGACACGCATGATGATTATCCCTTCAATGGAATGAACTTGACGACAAGACCCGACAGGAACGAGATGACCGCGGCGGCACCGAGCAGCCACGCCTTGCTCTGCTCAAGGTCGCGGACGCGAACATCGAGCCGTTGTAGTTCTTCCTGCTGGATGCGGAGCGAGGTCATCATTGCATCGACCTTGCCTTCCAAACGACCAAGCGCAATGAGCACTTCCTCGTTCACGGCGTGTACTCCGATGCCTTGATGATGTACAGGGTGTTTGCCACCGGAGCCGAGATGTTCGGTAGCGTGAAGTTTGCGCCGCTTCCACCGAAGGTGTACGCAATCTTGGCGAACAACGCGGAGTAGGTAGTGGTGCTGACGGAAGCTCCGTTGCAAGCAAGCCATCCTTTCGGAGCGACCGCGGCCGCGATGAGCTTGACATCACCAACGCCCATGAGTTGGTCGGTATAGGCGCGGATCTCCGACAGGTTGTTGGCTGTCTTGAGCAATCCCGTGGACTGCACGGCTTGGACATTGTTGAGCGGCATGAGGTTGTTCCTTAGCTGTCAGCGATGTAGGTACCAGAAAGATACAGCGAGGCTCCTGCGGTGATGTTTGCCTCGGTTACGACAGCCGATCCCGTAGCTGCACTCTGACGGATGGTCACATAGGTCGGATTGGTCGGGTCGATGAATCCGAGCAACGCGCCCGTCAACCCCGTGAAGTTGTTGAACCCCACGCAACTGACCGGAGCCCAGCCATTTGCTTGGCAGCTGAACGGAAGGCCGCGCACAACGACATTGCCCACACCTGCTCCCTTGGTGTTGACGACAATCGAAATCGTGAACACCACAACGCGGTCGATCTTGATGTACCGCGCGAACCGGGAGGTGTACGAACTGACTTCCGTGGTTCCGAGATACAGCGTCGGCGTGAACTGCGCTGTCTGTAGGCCAGTCAGCGTCAGGTTGTTCATGGCGATATTTGCCGTAGGAACGGCAAATGTGCTCAAGGGAATCGAACTGGCCGCCGTCAGCACCGCAGTTCCAGATGTGTTGGCGTTCAGCAGGCGAAGGTCGCTTCCAGCTCCCGTGAAGCTTGTCTGCTTCAACTGCGCGAATGAGACGGATGCGTCTGCAATCTTCGCGTTGTTGACCGCAAGATTTGCGATCTTTCCCGTCGTGACATTCAAGTCAGCGATCTTGTCCGTTTCGACCGCGCTTGCCGCAAGCTTCGCCGTAGTGACGGCAAGACTTCCGATCTTGTCCGCCGTCACAGCACCGCTTCCAAGCTTGGCTTCCGTCACCGCTGCGTTGTTCAGCTTCGCGGTCGTGACCGCAAGGTTGGCAATCTTCGCAGTCGTGACTGCATCATCGAGGATCTTGGCCGTCTCGACCGCACCGTTGGCGATGTACTGCGCGGTCACGGAACTGTTGGGCAGCACATCAAGCGCGTTGCGGGCCACGCCGAAGTTGCGGATGACAATGTTGTCCGTCCCCGCTGCCGGAGGTGCGGTGAACTGGATCTGCCAATAGGGACCGACTGCAACGATGTCGTAGTTGGTCACAGGCCGCTGGAGAACACCGTTGACTTCAACGATGAACATCGCCGGATCGGTGCAGGTGGGTTCGGGATTTGTCAGGTAGATATCCTCGACAGAACCATCGCCGCTGAAAGACCAGCTCTGCGGAACCGTGAACGCACCGAACAGCGACAGCGAATCGACATACTGCTTGTTCGCCGCATCCGTCAGGTTCGTCGGAGGAGACACACGCTCGATCCGCAGGTTGGTCGCATCCCATGCGGTGCTGAAGAAGTTCTTGCCCATGCCGCCAGCACCTGTGTCCTGCGCTTCCTGCGCGATGAACAGCTGCTGCTTCTGGGCGTTGTTCATGTCCTGTGCCGTGAGCACGGACGCATCGGCAAAGTTGACCTGTAGGCCAGCGACCGTCTTCGGCGTGATCCGCTTGATCTCGATGTAGTCACCCGATGACGGGAAGTTTCCCGCCGTGAAGGTGACGGTCTTCGCCGTCGTGTTCAGCGTGTAGTCGGATGTGAGGGTCTTCAGCACACCATTCACATAGACATAGATGTGAGCGGAGGAGATGTATCCGTCAATCTGCGCCCAACTGAACGGGCCTGCCGTTCCGTTTCCGGTTGAAGCTTGAAATGAGTTGGCCATTACCTACCTCGGGAGTATTGAAGAAGCTCTGCGAACGGCTTTCCGCTTGCCGCTCCAATGACTGTTGCCCTGCGGTGGCGTTCCGCTTCCATAAGGTCTGGGAACTCCTGCATGGTTTGACGGAACGCAGCGTCACGGTACCGCGAGATCAGCTTTCGCAGCATCCCGACGCGGGGTGAGTCGTATCCTTCGACGCTGGTGGGGTCGGTGCGCTGGTAGCCAGACGACTGGATCAGCTGCTCCATAGATTCCCGGAGGGTGCGTCCGCCAAGCCGGACCTGACCCGTCAGCTCCTGCCACCTGTCGTAGGAGTTCTGGCCCTTCCGGTTCACATACGCGCGGAGATCCACATCGTTTCGCATCGCCCGCGGCGGCGTGAATCCAGCACCAAGCTGCGCCAGCTCCTGCGCGATGATGTCATTGTTGACCTTGCTGTAGGAGAACGGCCATGCTGGAGGAACCGCACCGAGAATGCGCGACCGTCGCAGCGGCTCACCAAGCACATCGCGGCGGGGGGCGACATTCTCAGCGATGCCGGGAATGCGGTTTCGAATCGCATCAGCGATGGTCTGCACATCGCGCATCACGGGATCCATGCCGAGGATGTCCTGAGTCTGCGACAGCGCGGACGGGACGAACGACGCGATGGTCTGCTCAAGCCAGTCCGCTCCGTAACGCTCGGCATCGGACACCGCGTTGGCAGCGCGGACCAGACCAGTCAGGTAGGTCTTGTTGGCGATGTTGTTCGCCACGGCCGCAACCACACCCTTGAGCGTGACCTCGATGACGCTCTTCTGCGCGTCTTCGGCGTTCGCATACGCTTCGTGCAGGTCAGCCACGACACCGAAGAAGGTCGCAAATGGATCCATTCTCCGGTAGCTGATGTAGGTGTCGCCCACCTTGATCGAATACGGCTGCCAGCCGGACTTCGCCAGATAGGCCCGCTCTTCTGGATCCTTGGGGCCGGATCCAGTCAGGATTCCCGTACCTGCCGCGACGATGGCCGACATCGTGATGAGCGTTCCGCCCGACATCCGGCCAAGTGCCTGCGCCCGTCGAACGGGATCGCCGCTTGTGATGTCACGCTGGAAGCGGGTGCTGATCTCGCTGAGGTGCGGGATGTTGTACATCACGCCGGAGATCGGGATCCGCTGCGCGAAGAACAGCGTCAGGTTCGTCGGGGTTCGGACGAACGGAATCAGGATTCGCAAGGACGGGTGCTGTCCGACAAGCACCTGAACCTTCGCGCTGATGCCCTCAAGACCTGCGCGGTCGGATCGAAGCTCGGTCGTGAAGGTTGCTTCACGCGCCGTCGCCCGTGCCCGCTTTGCCAGCTCACCGTCGCTGGCATTCCAGTTGGCCTTCATGTACTTCTTGATGAAGTCGAGGTGGTCTGCGCTGCCTTGAGCAAACGATCCCTGCGCGATCTCCCTCTGTGCCGCGTTGTTCGCGTCCGCACGGATCTTCTTCTCCGCGTAGAACTGGCCGTCTTCCACCATTCGCTGGAATCGCGTCTCGACAAACTGTCCCATCTGGTCCTTGGCCAGACGGCCTGCCGCGACTTCCTGCATGGCATCGGCAAGGAGTCCTGCCTTGACGGTGCTTCGGTAGGACATCTGCTTGAAGAACTCGTCGGTTGCCGACAAGGCCGTGCCCGGTGCATTCACGACGGTCCCGAGGAAGTTGGCGAACGCCCCGATCTTGCTGTTGTCGGCAAAGCCGAACCCAGCAGCGGAGATCGCACGGTCGCGGGCCGACACATTTCCAGACAGGCCCGAAGGCGCAACCTTGTCAAGGATGTTGTCTCCGGTCTTGAGAACGACACCCGCGTAGTGCATGGCATCCTTGACCTCGGAGATCATCGCGCCGTACCGCATCATGGACTCACGCATCAGCGGGAAGTTCTTGTCGATGCTTGCTCCCAATGCCTGCTCAAGCGGCGCGTACAGCATTGCCGCGGTGTTCGATGTGGCGTTGACCGCGAAGGTGATGGGTCCGCTCAGGATGGAGTTCATCCAGTACTCGGTCAGCACGGGGATGATGCCGTGCCTACCGCCCTGCGTGGCACGGATAGCACTCGACTGACCGCCACGCGCCTCTGCCGCACGGGAACGCTCCATCGCATCCTTGACCGCAACATCTCCTCCAGCTGCGTCGATGATGTCATCGACCATCTTCGGGTCGTTCAGCATGGTGTCGTCCACAAGACGGACGACTCCGATGCCGGGACCCGGCACGATGTTCTGCGATCCGAGTCCACGCGCAACCGCGGCTTGGTTCCGCCGCGTGTGCTCCAGAAGCACATCGACACGCTGCTGCATTGCGATGAACTTCGCCATGTCCTGCTTGGAACCGGAGATCAAGGCCGCCTCGCGGGCTTGAATCAGCTGGCCTGCCGCCTCGCTCAGGATCATGCGGAGGCCGAGGTGACGCGACATGAATCCCTGAAGCGCATCCTCGTCCGCCTTGAGTGCCTGAGTGAGCTCTGGCATCGTGCGGTATCCGGTGAAGTCGGCCACCTGCATCATCTCGCGTTCGGCCGCCGCAACCTGCGAGGCGCGATCCATCGAGTTGTACTGAACGCGACCGTCTGCTTCTAGCTCCTGAAGGCGGACATCGTGGTACGAGCGGACATCTGCTGCCGTGCTCATGTTCTCGATGTTGAACGGACGCTGCGGAGGCTGACCGCCAATGGGCTGAAGCTGCGGCGGGGTCGGTGGCGTGGGTCCTCCGGGAGCGGTGGACTGGAACAGGGTTGCTCTCTTCCGATCCTTCACACTTTCCACAATACTGACTGCATCTGCATCGGGCACAAAGTAGAGGTAGTTCCCCTGCTCACCATAGATGATTCCATCGTGCCCCCCATCAATCATCGCTCGGTAGGCTTTAGGCTTGTCTGCGTAAAACTTTGCTTTATCCGCCACATTCCAATACAGCGGATTCTTGAGATTGAGGTTTGCAACCACAAGACGAGATCCTGTGTCAGTTGCTTTAGATGAACTCAAGTTTTCTGGGCTAAACAACTCATCAACTGATTTCAGGGCTTCTTTGTCTCCATTAAAAGCCTGACGAAGTTTGGTGTTGAACTCGCTGATGGCTGCTTCAGCGATTTCTCTGTTAGTTGATCCCGCTTCAAGACTAACGAAATCACTCATCCCTTCGGGAGTAATGTCATATTCGTTGATGTCTTCACCAAAGAACTTAGAGAACTTAGACTTCTGCTCTGAAGTGAGCCGCTGACCCAACTTGTCTAACGCTTCAAGAAGCATTCGTGAGGCATTTCCTGTAGTCATGCCTTCTTGAGGGAGTTGTGCGTAGTCTTCAATCGCTGCCGTCTTATTGTCGGTAAACCAGAATCCGCGCTCTGCTGCTTGGGCTTCTTCGGACAGTTTCTTTGGCCGAGCGGTTCCAATCTTCTTAGGATCAAACTTTGCAAAGTCACCTGCGGTTGTGCCGTGGTAGACATTCTTCAGCGATCCGTCTTGATTGATTACCTTTGAAGTAGTGCGCCATTCATTGAGTTGCGTGTCAGGAACAGACTGGAACAGCGTCACCGTGCGCGGCGGATTCTTCGGAAGCTTCTGCCCACGGGCCTCAAGCGGCTGATCCAGTCGGTTCAAGCCTCTATAGGCCCGCGATTCCATCTTCTTCTCACCAACAGTCCGAGCCTGCTGCGCCCGGTCGAAGTCGCGGAACATCCACTTCTGCTGGCTCTGGATCTGAGTGTCCAGTCGGGCTTCCCAGTCTCCAAAGATGCGCGACTCATCCGCCAGCATCTTCGGAGCGAACTTGCCCAGACCGAACTTCTTCATCATCTCGGCCCGCGCCGCCTTAGACGCGCGGAAGTCAGCATCAAGCAGGTCGCGGGCAATGCGCTCATGCACCGCACCGCCCCACAGGCTCTTGATGTTGAGCATCATGTTGTGGAACAGGTAGCGGGCAAAGCCGATGAATGTGCGGGTGTTCTCCTGAATGTCGAGCTGCCGCCAAGACGCGGACTGGAAGCCGACGGCCATCCACTCATCCATGTTCGTGAGGGAATACAGCTCTCTGAACCGGAGCGGATTCTTCGCCGCCCACTTCTTCAGCTCGGCAAACTCGGGAGTATTGGGCTTCGCACGGGGGTCCACACCCTCCAACCGGACGAACTTCTGGTACGAGCGGTCGTAGTCGGTCTTCAGCGACTTGAGGATGTTGTCATCCAAGAACGCCGACACGGCGTGTCCCCACTCATGCGCCCAAGTTTCCTTGACATTGGTGCCACGAACAAAGTCTGAGGCGATAGAGACAACATTGCGCCCGCTTTCGTACTTTCCAAGAACAGCTCCCAGAGGGTTCTTTCCGAGGGACTTGTTCAGACGGAACCGTGTGCCCATGACATCGAGCATTTCCTTGGGCAGGTTCTCGATCAGCTTCTGCATCCGGTCTGCGTCTTCGCCCTTGAGTTCGCCTTGATTGACCTCGCGGCGAAGGCGGTCGATGATGTTTCGGGTACCACGCTGAACCGGATATCCCTCGTCCGTGGGTCGCGGCTTCATCGTCTGGGTCGGCGGTTTCGCGCTCTGGTACAGCTTCTCTTCGCGGTACATCGCGTCCACCGCCTGCGCGGCTTCCGCTGGCTCCAGCGGCGAATCAAATGAGCTGATCGCGGTG
>Ga0208856_1000541_pt1 | contig 14210 bp, 15 predicted proteins | sample LakMenEpi13Jul12_FD_150690 | JGI IMG/M metagenome (GOLD analysis project Ga0208856, IMG submission 150690) | Freshwater microbial communities from Lake Mendota, WI - 13JUL2012 deep hole epilimnion (SPAdes) | ecosystem: Environmental > Aquatic > Freshwater > Lentic | place: Lake Mendota, Madison...
CACGGCGAAAACTCTCGCCAGTAAATACGCGAACTTGTTTAACTAGGTACTAGTTGAGCCCCGGGATCTTCACCGTCCCCGGCGGCTCAACCGGCACCGGCGGCGCGGGCTGCGCGCCGGCCTTCGGCTTCACGACGATTGCATATTGCTCAAACTTAAACTGCACCTCCGCGAGGTCGCCCACGTAGCGCAGCACTTCCGAAAACGGCACCTTCTGCACCGAGAGCGTCACCTTCCTCGCCTGCGTCTGCTCGTCCACTTGCAGGACAAAATTCACCACCACTTTTCCCCCGCTCACCGTCGCCGCCTTCTGCTTGAGAAAGTCCAGCGCCTCCGCGAGCGACGCTTCGCGGAGATCCACCTTCTCCATGATGAGCTTCCTGCACGCCGCCTCCGTATCGTTCCGCGTGACCTTTCCGCCGCTCTTCTGTTCCTCCACCGCGATCAAGCGCAGATACGCGATCGCCGTCCGGTTCGTCGGATCGACCTTGCGGACCATCTCGAATTTTTCCTTCGCCGCCGCGTAATCATTCCGGAGGTAGGCGCGCTGCGCCTCGGTCAACACATCGGACACATCGGAAGCGCTGGCCGTGGAGACGAGGGACGCGAGCGCGAGCATCCACACGCGGGATTTCATGAAGGGAATCATATCCGAAATGATGCCCCGAACGCCGCGCCGCGCAATGAAACTGTTCGTTATTTCCGCCCATGCACCGCCCGCCGACGCGGTGATCCGTCTTTCCATTTGCATCGCGCCGCGCATCGTCCATTCTCCGCGCCCGAAATGATTCGCTCCATCTGGATCGCCGCTGCTTCCCTGTTCCTCGTTCACTCCGCATTCGCGCAGCCGAATGAAATCCGAAAATCAATCTGCCGGATCAACAACACCGCGCAAGAATTCAACTACCGCGTGCCGTGGCTGCCAGGGCAGATGAGCGGCGGCAGCGGCACGGGCTGGGTCGTGAAGGCGAACCGGCTGATGACGAACGCGCACGTTGTCTCAAATGCGAAGCTGCTCACCGTCGAGAAGGAGAACGATCCGAAGAAGTACGTGGCGACCGTGGAATTCATCGCGCACGACTGCGACCTCGCCCAACTCAAGGTGGAGGATCCCGATTTTTGGAAGGACACGAAGCCGCTCGATCTCGGCCCGGTGCCGGAAATCGAGAGCAGCGTGTCAGTGTACGGATACCCGATCGGCGGCGAGCGCATGAGCGTGACGAAGGGAATCGTGTCGCGGATTGATTTCCGCACCTACGCGCACTCAGTCATGGATTCGCACCTGTGCATCCAGATTGATGCGGCGATCAATCCGGGCAATTCCGGCGGCCCCGTGATGCAGCAGGGAAAAGTCGTCGGCGTCGCATTCCAAGGACTCGGCGGCGCGGACGCGCAGAATGTGGGCTACATGATCCCGACGCCGGTGATCGGCCACTTTCTGAAGGACATCGCAGACGGCCACTACGACCGCTACATGGACCTGAGCATCGCCACTTTTCCGCTGATGAATGCCGCGCACCGCCGCGCGCTAGGCCTCCCGGAAGACGACCGCGGCCTCGCCGTGACGACCGTCGGAAGCGCGAGCGTGTGCGCCGGAAAATTGCGCTCGGGCGATGTGCTGCTGAGAATTGACGGCCTCGACATCCAGAGCGACGGCATGGTGCAACTCGAAGGCGAACGCATGCAAATGGCCGAGGTCGCGGAGAGAAAATACAAGGGCGACAAGGTGAAATTCGAAGTGTGGCGCGACAGGAAACTCGTCACGGAGGAAGTGACCTTCGAGCGTGCGTGGCCCTACACGCACCAGGCGACGAGCTACGAACCGCCGAAGTATGTCGTGTTCGGCGGGCTGCTCTTCCAGCCGATGAACCGGAACCTCGTCGCAACGTATCAGTTCGCGAACCTGCGCGTCTTCCACCACTTCGCACACTTCATCGAGGAGGAGCTCTACAAGGAGCGCGACGAGGTGATCGTGCTCACCGCACTGCTGCCCGATCCGATCAACACCTACCTCGACGAATTCCGCGAGGGCATCATCCGCAAAGTGAACGGCACGGCGATCCGCAACGTGAAGGAACTCGCCGCGGCATTCACAAAACAGGCGGACGAGTATGTGATCGAATTCGAGGGCCACGGCCGCCCGCTCGTGCTCCAGCGCACGGACCTCGAAGCCGCGCGCGCGCGAATCCGCCAGCGCTACAACGTGCTCACCGAGCAGTTCCTCGGGGAAGACGCGACGAAGGAGGCACGCTGAACATGAACTTTCGCACCCGACTTTCCATGCACCGCACCGCACTCCTCATCACACTTGCATTCGTCGCATCCGGCATCGCCTCCGCTGCGGAAAAGCTGAGCGTCGTCCGCGTCAACGTCACCACGCAATCGTGGGATTTCCACCGTCCTTGGGGCAAGCGGCAGCCGTTCACGCGGCGTGCGATCGGCGCTGTCCTGCCGGGGAATCGCGTGCTCGTGACGGCCGACCTCGTTGCAAATCTCACGTATCTCGAACTCGAAAATCCCGAGGGCGGACGCAAGGTTCCCGCGACCCTCGAGGCCGTGGACTACGAGGCAAATCTCGCGCTGCTGAAGACCGCTGCCGACGACGATCTGCTCACCGGCGCACCCGGCCTGCAGATCACCGAGAGCCGCATCGGCGATCAGCTCAGCGTGTGGCAGCTCGAAAACAACGGACGCCTCCTCGTGACGACAGGCCCGATGACCACCGCGGAAATGGCCGCATATCCAGTGGACGGCGGATTCCTCATCTACCGCGCGACCATGCAGATCCAGGGCCGCGATAACAGCTTCACACTGCCCGTCGTGAAAGGCGGCAAGCTCACCGGAATCCTGATGAGCTACGACGCGCAGTCCACGAACGCGAACATCATCCCCGCTCCGGTCATCCAGCATTTCCTGAAGGACGTCGCGAGCGGCCATTACGCGGGCTTTCCGCGCATCAGCTACGCATTCAGCCCCACCCGTGATCCTGCTCTGCGCCGCTACGCGAAAATCCCCGACGATGTCACCGGTGGCGTTTACATCACCGAAGTGCTCAAGGACGGCCCCGCCGCAAAGGCCAGCCTGCAAAAGGGCGACGTGCTCCTCCGTGTGGATGACTTCGCGGTCGATCAGGACGGCAACTTCGACGACCCCACGTACGGAAAAATCCCCGTCGCGCATTTGTTCAATGTGCATCACTTCGTCGGCGACAAGGTGAACCTGCAAATCCTCCGGGCCGGCGAGCGCAAATCGCTCAATGCGAGCCTCGCGCACCGCGCGCCGTCGAGCTACGTGAGCGATCCCTACATCATTGACCGCCGTCCGCGCTTCGTGATCGTCGGCGGGCTCATCCTCCAGGAACTTTCGCGGCAATACCTCAAGGACTTCGGCAACGACTGGGCACGCCGCGCACCCGAGCGGCTCATCTACTGGGATCGCTTCCAGAACGAGCTTTTCGCCGACGGCCCGCGCAAGCTCGTCTTCCTCAGCCGAGTTTTGCCGACCTCCGCAACCGTCGGCTACGAGGAGCTGAACCATCTGCTCGTCACAAAAATCAACGACATCGTGATCCAGTCGCTCGATGATGTGCCGAAGGCGCTGGAGAAGCCCGTGGACGGGTTTCACAAAATTGAATTCGAGGAGGATCCGAAGACGATCTACCTTGATGCGGCGGAGATTCAGAAGACAGAGCGTCAGGTGCAGATGCAGTACCGGCTGCCTTCGCTGAAGTTCCTTGAGTAGAGCCTGGAGGGCACTTTAAACGGCGGCGGTTCTTGAGGGCCAAAGGCCCGGCAACATGCCAGCCCAGGGCAACGCCTTGGGTTGTCGTCAACCAAACGATCAAAGCCCTGAAAGGGCGGCGCCATCATGGCACGCCCCTTAAGGGCTTTGTCTTTTTTGCGATGCTTCCCAGGGCGTTGCCTTGGGCTGGCATGGTTCGCACCTTTTATGCTCGAATCGCGCAGTCTGCAAAACAACCCCGTGCAAACTCCGAAACACACCTGACCGTGCTTGCATCGTCCAGCCGCATTCCCGTATCCCCCTCGCGATGCGCCAGTATCTCGAATTGCTTCGCCACGTGCAGGATCACGGACGCTTTAAGGCGGACCGCACGGGCACGGGTACGTTCAGCCTTTTCGGAGCACAGGCACGCTTCGATCTCACCGCCGGCTTCCCGCTGCTCACGACGAAAAAGGTCCACACGCGCAGCATCATTCACGAGCTGCTGTGGTTTTTGAAAGGCGAGACGAACACGCGCTACCTCCGCGAAAACGGAGTGACGATCTGGGACGAGTGGGCCGACGCCGAGGGCAATCTCGGCCGCGTGTACGGCGCACAATGGCGCGACTGGCGCGGCGCGGACGGCAAGCATGTGGACCAGATCGCGAACCTCATCGCGCAGATCAAAAAAAATCCCGACAGCCGCCGCCTCATCGTGAGCGCATGGAATCCCGCGGAGATCGAAGGCATGGCCTTGCCGCCGTGCCACTCGCTGTTCCAATTCTACGTGAGCGAGGGCGAACTGAGCTGCCAGCTCTACCAGCGCAGCGCGGACATCTTCCTCGGCGTGCCGTTCAACATCGCGAGCTACGCGCTGCTCACGCACATGGTCGCGCAAGTGTGCGGGCTGCGTGCGAAAGAATTCATCCACACCTTCGGCGACCTGCACCTCTACGCAAACCACGTCGAGCAGGCGAAGCTCCAGCTCTCTCGCGAGCCGCGCGCGCTGCCGGTGCTGAAATTGAATCCTGAGGTGAAGGACATCTTCGCATTCAAGTTCGAGGACATCGCAATCGAAGGCTACGACCCGCACCCGGTGATCAAGGCCCCGATCGCGGTGTAGGCGGAAGTTGAGAGTTGAAGGTTGAGAGTTGAGAGTCGCACGAACTACGCTTGGAGCCGCGTGGTGTTCTTCCTCTCAACTCTCAACCCTCAACACTCAACTCCGCAGTGATCGCCATTGCCGCCATGTCGCTAAACCGCGCGATCGGTGTGGATGGAAAAATCCCCTGGCACCTGCCTGAGGACTTCAAGTGGTTCAAGCAACTCACGACCGGCGGCATCGTGCTCATGGGGCGGAAGACCTTCCTCAGCCTGCCGAAGCCGCTGCCAAACCGCACAAACGTCGTCTTCACACGCGCCCCGCGGTTGCTCGCGCGCGAACCGGAATTCATCGCGCGTTGCGGCGTGAAACCCGTCATCGGCCACTGGCCTGCGCGGCTGCGGCGCGGGCCGGCGCAGCTCGGGTTTGAGAAGATCGCGCAGCGCGAAGTATGGTTGGTGCGCAGTGTGGATCGCTTCCTCGCCGCGCTGAAAAAACACAGGCCGCAGCGCGAGGTGTTCGTCATCGGCGGCGCGCAGATTTACGAGCGGCTGCTGCCGCTTTGCAGCGACCTGTATCTCACCGTCGTGCCGCGGATCGTCGAGGGCGATGCGTTCCTGCCGGAGTTCGAACACCAGTTCGATTTCGCGGACATCGCGCTGAAGACCGCGGACTTCGAGGTGAGGCATTACCGGCGCAAACAACCGTAGCCGCGCTTGTGAAAGCGCGGGCACTTTTTCCAAACCCGTGAAAAATGATCAGCCCGCGCTTTCATAAGTGCGGCTACATTCGTCATTCGTCATTTCACTCGATGCGCCTCGTCGCCTTCATCGCCAAAACCCTCGCGCGCCTCGACGCGCCCGCCATCGCGCCCGATCCCGCGCTGCCGCCAGTCGTGCTCGTGCACGGGATTTTTTCCTCGGGCGATGACATGGAGCGGATCGCGCGGCACCTGCGCTCGCTCGGGCGCGAAGTCTTCGTGCCCACGCTCACGCCGAACGGCGGCCACGCGCCGATCGAAGACCTCGCCGCACAGCTCGCGAAATTCATCGCGGAAAAAGTCCCGGACAGGCGCTTCGATCTCATCGGGTTCAGCATGGGCGGACTGATCACGCGCCACTACCTCCAGCGCCTCGGCGGCATCGGAAAAATCGGGCGCTTCGTGACGATGGCGGCACCTCACCACGGCACGCACATGGCGCGGCTCGCAGGCCTTCCCGGCTGGCTGCAGATGCGGCCTGGCAGTGATTTTCTCCGCGATCTCGCACACGATGCGGAGATGCTACGCGAGGTCCCGTTCACCAGTTTTTACACGCCGCTCGACACGATCATCGTTCCCTCCCGCAGCTCGGAGATGCCGCAGGCGCGCAATGTCCGCATGTGGGCCACGATCCATCCGTCGTTCATTTTGGAAAGGCGATGCATCCGCGCGGTCGCGGCGGCATTGCGCAACTGATCCCGGAGCTCCCGGTCCAATGAAGATGCCGAAGATTGCGAACCGCGTGCCTCGGGTGGCGCGGGCGTCCCGCACGCGCCATCCGAAGCACACCATTCCGCTCGCACGCGAGTCGTGCGCTATGCCATCAGCGCCGCGACGTGCGCGGTCGCGGCGCTCGCGAGGCCGGTGAGGCTGTAGCCGCCTTCGACCATGCTCACCACGCGGCCTTGCGCGCTCTTTTCCGCGATCCCGCGGACGATGCCCGTGAGGTCGGCGAAGTCTGCATCGGTGAGCTTGAACTGCCCGAGCGGATCGCCCGCGCGTGAGTCGAAGCCTGCGCTGATCAGCACGAGTTCCGGGCGGAATTTTTCCATCGCGGGGATGAGCTTCCGCTCGAAGCACTCGAAGATTTCCGTGCGTCCGCTCCCGGCTGGCAGCGGGCAGTTCAGCGTCGTCCCCTTCCCTGCGCCCTCGCCCGTCTCTTCGGCGGGGCCGGTGCCGGGATACCACGGCGACTGGTGCGTGCTGAAAAAGAACACGCTGCCATCCGCGTAGAAAATATCCTGCGTGCCGTTGCCGTGATGCACGTCCCAATCCACGATCGCGACGCGCCCGATGCCGAGCCGCTTCTGCGCGTGACGCGCGGCGAGCGCGACATTGTTCACGACGCAAAATCCCATCCCGCGCGCCGCGCCCGCGTGGTGCCCCGGCGGACGCACGAGGCAGAATGCCGTCTTCGCATCGCCCTTCACCACGGCATCCGTCGCTGCGAGCACGCAGCCCACCGCAGCCATCGCCGCGTCCCACGAATGCGCACCCACGCCGGTGTCGCCGGTGCTGAGCTGCGTCGCGCCGGCGCGGATTTCGCGCTCTGCGAGATCGAGATACGGAGCGGTGTGGACGAGCAGCAGATCCTCGCGCTTCACCGCGCGGGGCGGGACATCGCGCATCTTCGCGCGCAGGCCCGCTTTTTCCAGCGCGGCGAGCACGGCATCGTATCGCGCAGGCTGCTCGGGGTGCCCGGGGCCGGCGGCGTGTTTCCTGCATATTGCATCGGTGGAAAAGATCACGCTCCTAGCGCATCGCACCGTCGTGGCGAGGTCAACTCACGATGCACTGCGGATAAATTTATGCGGCGTCTTGACGCCGAAACAAAATCGTCACACGTTTCCGAAAGATGAGTGACGCCGATTCCAAGCTCCTGAAAGGTTCCCGCCTCTATCTGGAGTTTCTCGCCGAGCGGGAAGAAATCATGCGTCACAAATATTTCGAGAGCCAGAAGGCCGGCTACGACGTTGGATTTGAAAAAGCGCTGCTCGACTGGCTCGTGAAGCACCGCGCCGACTGGCGGCGCCAGCGCAAGGAGCAGCAGCACAGCGCGGCACCCGCATAGCACGGCCGCGGCACCTTTAAGCCGACCCTGCGAGGTCACAAGGACGCCAAAGATGAGCAAACAAAATCCACCAAGCCCCACCGCCCGCCTGCTGCTCGACGCAGCGGCCATCGAACGCGCACTGAAGCGCATCGCGCACGAAATCATCGAGCGCAATCCCGAGCCGGGACGGCTCGCCATCATCGGAATCCCCTCGCGCGGCGTCGTGGTCGCGGAACGCCTCGCCGCATTCGTGCAGCAGTTCGGCGGCAGCGGAGTGGAAACGGGCGTCGTGGACATCTCGATGCACCGCGACGACCTCGCGCGCCGCCCCGTGCCCGCCATCGTGCCGACGCGCCTGCCCTACGACCTCGAGAACCGCACGCTCATCCTCGCCGACGACGTGGCGTTCACCGGACGCACCTGCCGCGCCGCGATGGACGCGCTCGCGGACTTTGGCCGCCCGGCGAAAATCCAGTACGCCGTGCTCATTGACCGCGGCCACCGCGAGCTGCCCATCCGCGCGGACTACGTCGGAAAAAACGCCCCCACCTCGCTTATGGAGCGCGTCTATGTGCGATTCTCCGCGACGGACGGCACGCCCGATGACGCCGTGTGGCTCGACTCCACCCCCGGCTCCGCCACACACGAATGATCGCCTCCCTCACGCAAAACCAGCCCGCGTGGCACCGCAAGGATCTCGTCTCCATCGCAGCCCTCAGCGCCGCGGAAATCACACAGCTCCTCGACACCGCGTCCGCATTCAAGGACGTCGGCACACGCGAGGTGAAAAAAGTCCCCGCGCTGCGCGGCAAGACGCTGGTGAATTTTTTCGTCGAGCCGAGCACGCGCACGCGGGCGTCGTTCGAGCTCGCCGCATTCCGCCTCAGCGCGGACGTGATCAATATTTCCGCCAGCACCTCGAGCCTCACGAAAGGCGAGACGCTGAAGGACACCGCAAAGAATCTCGAAGCGCTGCTCGCGGACATCATCGTGCTCCGGCACAGCAGCGCGGGCGCGGCGCAATTCCTCGCCGAGCGGCTGGATGCCAGCGTGATCAATGGCGGCGACGGCGCGCACGAGCATCCCACACAGGCGCTGCTGGACACTTTCACCATCCGCGAAAAGAAGGGCAAGATCGCCGGCCTGCACATCGCGATCATCGGCGACATTTTGTTCAGCCGCGTCGCCCGGTCGAACATCCACGCGCTCATCAAGCTCGGCGCGCGCGTGACCCTGTGCGGCCCGCCCACACTCGTGCCGCGCTCGTTCGAATCGCTCGGCGTGGAGATCACGCACGACCTCGACGCGCTGCTGCCGCAGGTGGACGTGGTGAACCTCCTGCGCATCCAGCACGAGCGGCAGCGGAAGGAATATTTCCCGAGCCTCGGCGAATACACCGCCTTCTTCGGCCTCACGAAACAGCGCGCCGCACGCCTGCGCGATGACGCGCTCATCATGCACCCCGGCCCCGTGAACCGCGGCGTGGAAATTGACAGCGACATCGCCGACAGCAGCCGCAGCGTGATCCTCGATCAGGTCACCAACGGCCTCGCCGTCCGCATGGCCGTCCTCTTCCTCTGCGCCAGCGCGCGAGCTTCCTAAATGACCACCACCCTCATCACGAACGGCCACATCATTGACCCGGCCAACCGCATTGACCGCGTCGGCGACATCTACATCACCGGCGGAAAAATCGCGAAGCTCGACTTCGACGCCACACTGCGGAAGCACCCGGACGACCTCGATGTGATTGACGCCAGCGGCCTCATCGTCGCCCCCGGCCTCATCGACATCCACGTCCATTTCCGCGAGCCGGGCCAGTCGGCGAAGGAGACCATCGCCACGGGCGCGAAGTGCGCGGCGGCGGGCGGCTTCACGACGGTCGTCTGCATGCCGAACACCTCGCCACCGGTGGACACCCCAAGCGTGGTCGCCTGGATTTTGGAAAAGGCGCGAGCGGAAGCGTGCGTGAACGTCCTGCCGACCGGCGCGATCACGAAGGGGCTTGCGGGCGAGGAACTCGCGCCCATCGGTTCGCTGCATAAGGCCGGCGTCGTCGCGCTCACGGATGACGGGCATTGCGTGCAGAGCCACGAGGTCATGCGCCGCGCGTGCGAATATGCGCGCATGTTCGGCCTCGTGATCATGGACCATTGCCAGGACTACAATCTCGTCGGCAAAGGCGTGATGCACGAAGGGCGCGTGAGTGCGGAACTCGGGCTGCCAGGCTGGCCGGCGATCGGCGAGGAAATCATCGTCGCGCGGAATGCGCTGCTCGCGGAACTCACCGGCACCCCAATTCACTGCCAGCACCTCAGCGCCGCGGGCAGCGTCGGAATTTTGCGCCGCTCGCGCGCTCGTGGCGTCCCGCTCAGCGGCGAGATTTGCCCGCACCACATCGCGCTCACGGACGAGTCGGTGCGCGGCTTCGACACGAACTTCAAGATGAACCCGCCGCTGCGTTCGCAGGAGCACGTCGAGGCGCTCATCGAGGGAGTCGCGGACGGCACGATCACGATCCTCGGCAGCGATCACGCGCCGCATTGCAGCTTTGAAAAGGAGGTCGAGTTTGATCTCGCGCCCTTCGGCATCCTCGGCCTCGAAACGGAACTCGGGCTCTTCCTCGACATCCTCGTGCACGAGCGAAAGGCGATCTCGCTCGCACGCCTGATCGAACTTTTCACGGCGAATCCCGCAAAGCTCCTCGGCCTCGACCGCGGCACGCTGAGCGTCGGCGCGATCGCCGACGTGACGCTCATCAACCCCGGTCTCGAATGGACGGTGGACAAGGAGCAGAGCTTCTCGCGCAGCCGCAACACGCCATTCCACGGACGGGAAGTGAAAGGGCGCGCAGTGCGCACGATCGTCGGCGGAAGGACGGTCTGGTCGCTGTAGCCGCCGAGGGAACGAGGCGGGCTGCTTTCTTGGAATGGCGGATGACGAATGACGAAAGCCTCGCGAACGACGCTTATCGAGTCAGCGACATCTACCTTGCGACGACCCTGCTCGACCCCGAAGAATACCCCCACGAGTTCCTTGCCGAACTTTATCTGGACCGATGGGGAGTGGAACAAAGGTTCCGCGACATCAGAATCAGCATGGGAGCGGACGTGTTGCGCTGCAAAAGCCCGCAGATGATAGAAAGAGAAGTCTGCATGAACGCAATCGCGCACAGACTCACCCGGTGCATCATGCAAGAAAGCGCCCACCGACACGACGTGCCGCTGGGCCAAATCAGCTACAAAGGAACCCTCGAAACGATGCGGCACTTCGCAGACGTGCGAAAACGCCGCCCGAAGAACTTCCCTTTGATGACCAAAACCCGCCATCAATACCACCCCGTCAAACACGGGAAAAACTCAGGACCAAGCGAACCGTGAGGGCTTATCTACGTGCCGTTCGTGCCAGACTCGAAGTGTGCAACTCGGGAGCACTGCGGATCTGGAGAGCCAGAGTTCGCGCGATGTCCGTCTCGGGGAGCGTAAGCGGCCGGCCTGTGGTTTGCGGCGACCCGCCGCAAACATCCCAACACCCAAGGCGATCCGTTCACAAGCTGACGCCCGGTGTGCCGCGCGAGTCGTGCGACACGAAAGGCGGGCCGCCTGTGCTCCCCGATGCGTGCCGACGATCCGCCTTTCCTCCACTCGGCAGGGGCATGATTTTGTGAACCGACCGGACAAGCAGGATTCCTTTTGCCCCGCTCCGCCCTCTCCTGCACTCTGCGCGCTGTGAAACGCGCCATCTATGCAGGCTCCTTCGATCCGATCACCAATGGACATCTCGACGTGCTCACGCGCGCGGCGAAGGTCTTTGATCAGGTCGTGCTGGCCATCGCGGTGAACTCGGAGAAGGTCGGACTTTTCACGACCGAGGAGCGCGTCGCGCTGCTGAAGGAGACGGTCGCACCGCTGCCGAATGTGCGCGTGACGCATTTCAACGGGCTGCTCGTGGAATTTGCGCGGATCGAGAAGGCGAGCGCGATCATCCGCGGACTGCGCGCGGTGAGCGACTTCGAGTTTGAATTCCAGATGGCGCTGATGAACCGCCGCCTCGAACCGATGCTGGAGACACTCTTCCTCATGCCGAAGGAGGAATACAGCTACGTGAGTTCGCGGCTGGTGAAGGAGGTCGCGCGGCTCGGCGGCGATGTCGCGGCGTTCGTGCCGCCGTGCGTGGTGGTCGCGCTGCGCACGAAATTTTCGCGGTGAGAATTGCTCACCCGGGGGATGAATGGAAATTTACCGGTGGCGCGAGCCACCGGATCGCATCCAAATAATGAAGCGCCGCAGATGGCGCGCTGGACCACGAACGCTTTCCGACGCCCCCGCGGCAGGTAATTTCAGCAGGTCCTCCGGGCCATTTGGAGCGGCATCGTAGGCAAGCGCCCGGCCATACGCATTGTCGCAATGCCCTATCGCTCCACCTTCATCGGCGCGACCGGCCTGCCATCGCTCCACGCGCCCATGCTCGCATCCACCGCGAGCGGCTTCGCGGAAAATGCCGAGTCCATCAGCGAATCGAATGTCCGCCACATGCCGAGCCAGTCGAGCGCATCGGTCGCGATGCGGCTCCAACTGATCGGCGCAAGATGGTTCGCATTCAGCGGCGGCGTGCCGTGCGTGTCGCTGCGCAGCGTGATGAACGCCCGCTCGCGCACATGCTTCGTGTCGCGCCAGATCGCCCGCGCAGTCCCTTCGCCCACGAGCCCGTCCTCCTCGCCGATCATCACGATCAATTTCAACGCCGCGGGAAATTTTCCGCAGTCCTCCATCGGGATGATCTTGAAGCCGCCGTTCTTCCCCTGCCCCGGCTCGACGATCATCGCCGCCTTCGCCACGGGGAGTTTTTCCGAAGCCGCGAGCACTGCGTAATTCGCCGTCTGCACGCCGCCCGCCGAGTGGCCGACGAGCGCGACGCGTTCGAGGTCCGGCTTCACATGGCCGGGCTGTGCGAGGACGGCGAGCGCATCGCGCACCGCCGCAGCCGTGTTGGGAAAAAACTCGGTCGCAGGCGAGAGCAGCTTCGCCTGATAGCGCGGATACACGACGATGTTCCCGCGCTTCGCGAGATGGTTCACCCAGCCGCGATAAGTGTCCGGCGTCATCGCAGTCCAGCCGTGGAGGAAAATCACGAGCGGCGCGCTCTTCGGCGCGGGCTGCGCGGGCTCGACGATCCAATACTGCGTCCCACCCTCGCCGTGCTCCGTCTCCCTCACGCTGCGGTGCGCGTAGTCCGATCCGCCCGGCCCGCGCGCCGGCTGCCTCGGCGGCGACGCCTTCACCGCAAGCGCCGAATCATCGGACACCTGCGCGCCATTTTCCGCCGCCGCGCACAGCACGGAACCGAGCGACAGCGCAGCGACGACAAGACGGAACGTTTTCATCAAGCCTGCTTCTTTCGCGCACGCACGGCACGCAGCCAAGCACACTTTCGCCCGCAGCCGCCGAAGGCAGGACATCCTTGCCCCGCGACACGCGCACGCCTTTCATCGGCGCATGTTCACTCGCTCGCCCGGCAGTCCCATTTCCGTCGTCACCGGTTCCGCCGGATTCCTCGGCTCGCATCTCACCGACCGCCTTCTCGCCGAGGGCCACCGCGTCATCGGCATAGACAATTTCATCACGGGCAACGTCGCCAACTTCGCGCATCTCGCGGGCAACGAACGCTTCCGCTTCATCAAGCACGACGTCTCGAATTTCATCTACCTCCCCGACGACGTGGATTTCGTCTTCCACTTCGCCTCGCCCGCATCGCCGATTGATTACCTCGAGTTCCCCATCCAGACGCTGAAAGTCGGATCGCTCGGCACGCACAACACGCTCGGCCTCGCGAAGGACAAGGGCGCGGGCTACCTCATCGCCAGCACGAGCGAATGCTACGGCGACCCGCTCGAGCATCCGCAAAAGGAAACCTACTGGGGCAACGTCAACCCCGTCGGCCCGCGCGGCTGCTACGACGAGGCGAAGCGCTTCTCCGAAGCCATGACGATGGCCTATCACCGCGCGCACAACGTCAACACCCACATCGTCCGAATCTTCAACACCTACGGCCCGCGCATGAGGCTGCGCGACGGACGCGTCGTCCCCGCCTTCATCGGCCAAGCGCTCACGGACAAGCCGCTCACCGTCTTCGGCGACGGCTCGCAGACGCGCTCATTCTGCTACTGCACCGACCTCATCGACGGCATCTTCAAGCTATCTCAATCCGGCTACCACGAGCCCGTGAACATCGGCAACCCGCGCGAGATGACCATCAAGGAATTCGGCGAACACATCATCAAGTTCACCGGCACCAAGTCGTCGTTCGACTTCAAGCCCATCCCCGTGGACGACCCGAAAGTCCGCCGCCCCGACATCACCCTCGCCAAGACCCTGCTCGGCTGGGAACCGCGCGTGAGCTTCGAGGAAGGCATCACGAAGACCATCGAGTTCTTCCGCGGCCGAGTCGCCGCAGGCGATCCGGTGGCGTAAACTGCGCACACCAAATCCCCTCGCGGCTTTGAGGCCGTCTTGGTTTGATGGAAATGTGTGTCCGATTGCAAACTCGCGCCTTGGAAACGCGCGCGGGGGGCGCGT
>Ga0208856_1000542_pt1 | contig 14189 bp, 11 predicted proteins | sample LakMenEpi13Jul12_FD_150690 | JGI IMG/M metagenome (GOLD analysis project Ga0208856, IMG submission 150690) | Freshwater microbial communities from Lake Mendota, WI - 13JUL2012 deep hole epilimnion (SPAdes) | ecosystem: Environmental > Aquatic > Freshwater > Lentic | place: Lake Mendota, Madison...
TACAACGAGGACGCCGCTCCCTTTGAATGGACCAAGGTCAATTTCACGGCGAAAACTCTCGCCAGTAAATACGCGAACTTGTTTAACTAGGTACTAGGGGGCTAGGCGTTTAGGCGTTTCCTCGCGTCTCCCATAATCGTAGGACCATGACTATTCTTCTACTCATCGCCGTCGCCTTTCTGGCCTACTCCAACGGAGCCAACGACAACTTCAAGGGCGTTGCCTCTTTATTCGGTAGCCGGACAGCGACTTACCGCACTGCCATCACTTGGGCCACACTCACCACCTTTGCCGGTTCCGTTTGTTCCATCTTCCTCGCTCAGTCGCTGCTCAAGAAGTTCTCAGGCAAGGGTCTCGTGCCCGATGCGCTGGTTGGCTCAGAGCATTTCCTCCTAGCCGTCGCACTCGGCGCTGGCATCACCGTCATTCTCGCCACGCGCCTTGGTTTCCCCATCTCCACGACACACGGCTTGACCGGCGCGATTGTCGGCAGCGGCTTGGCGGCGGTCGGTGGGCAGGTCGCCTTCGGCGTGCTCGGCAAGCAGTTCTTTATGCCGCTCATGCTCAGTCCAGTGGCGGCAGTTTTGCTCGGTGCGTTGCTTTATCTTACGTTCCGCTTCGTGCGCCTGCGCTTAGGCATCACCAAGGAGTCCTGCTTCTGCGTCGGCTCCGAGCAGCGAGTCGTTCCTCTTCCGCAGCCCGCATCCGTGCTGGCCACGCAGCGCGCCGATGTCTTGTCCGTCGCCGTGGACAGCGAGACGCAGTGTTCCGAGCGTTACGCAGGAGCTTACCTGGGCGTCAACTGCCAGCAGACGATGGACGCCGCCCATTTCGTGAGTTCCGGCATTGTGAGCTTTGCCCGTGGCTTGAGCGACACTCCCAAGATGGCCGCTTTGCTTCTTGTCGTGCAGGCATTCAACATTCGCTGGGGCTTGGTTCTGGTGGCAGTTGCGATTGCCCTCGGCGGCGTGCTCAACGCACGCCGCGTGGCCGAGACGATGAGCCACAAGATTACCGCCATGAATCACGGACAGGGCTTTTCTGCCAACCTAGCCACCGGCATCCTCGTCATTCTAGCTAGCACGCTTGGCCTGCCTGCCTCGACCACTCACGTCTCAGTCGGCGCGCTATTCGGCATCGGCGTCACTACTCGACAGGCAGACTTCCGCGTCGTGTCAGGCATTTTGCTTTCGTGGCTCCTGACGCTTCCGTGCGCGGCGATTCTCAGCGGGGCGGCTTACTGGCTACTGACGCGCCAATGACTCAACTGGAAACGCCTAACCCCCAAATTAGCTTTGAGTCATGGCGGAGCGTGCGTGTGTTGGATCAGGGCGTCGGTCGCCGTGACCTCAAAAGTAACACTAACCCATGCACTGCAGCGCCTAATTGGAGCGGGGCAAAGATTTCACAAGTCCCTCCTTCCGTGTTCTTCAGTGCTTTCCGCGGACCATCCATTGCCGCTTTTAGGTTTAGTGGCGATGAAGCGACGCTTCGCGTTTTGGATGTGGCCGGCCGGGACACGCGGCACTCCAAAAAAAGCAGCCTCCGCCCGGTTGTCCGGACGGAGGCTGTGGTGAGTCGCGCCGGGCGCGGGTGAGTTAGTTTGTCGCGGGGGCTTTCTCGGTCTTATCGGCAGTCGCGGGCTTGTCGGTCTTCGCAGCTTTATCAGGCTTTGCGGATTTTGCGGGGGCTTCCTTTTTGTCGTCGGCCTTCACGTCCACGGTCGCGGCAGTCATCACGTACTTGATGGTGACCTTTGCGCCGACTTTCAGGTCGCCTGTGACCTTCGTGTCGGCGGTGCGCGCGACTTCGAAGCGTTCGGTGCCTTTCAGCACGACGATCTTCGTGTCGCTGACTTCGGCCACGGGGCCGGTGACCTGGTATTTGTCGGCCTTCTCGGCTTTCGAGGCGACGGACTTTTCGGCCTTCGCAGGCTTGTCCGCGGCGAATGCGCAGAAGGGAACGATGAGGAATGCAATGAGGAGTTTTTTCATGGTGTGTTGTTTTGGTTGTTCTTGAGGCCGCCTTTTGTACCGGCGGTTGTGTCGGTGCGCTGTCGGCCGTTCGGGTGTGATGGACGGCGCGGACTTGCGGCTATTCAGAAAATCACGCGCGCAGATGCGGATGCGGTGGCTCGGGGCAGGGCGGGTTTCCAACCCGATGCAGACATCCTTGTTTCTGAGATTCAGCGCGCGAGCAGTTCGCGCAGCTTTGCGGGATCGGTTACCGGGGCTTGGCAGGTGAAGTTTTCGCAGACGTATGCGGCGGCTTTTCCATCCACGGAGGTCACGGTGCGGAAGAATTCCAGCTTCGCGCCGAGCCATTGCTGATGCGCTCCGCCGTCGGCGAGGAGCACGATTTGGTTCGGTGAAAATATGGCGCGGACTTCGCGGAGGAGCGCCTTCGTGTCGGCGGCACCGGGCTTGCCGGCGATGACGATCTGGCGCGGCTTTGCGAGCGAGGCGTCCACGGCGCAGAGCATCTGCGTCGTCGCGCTGGGCAGGCGTGCGAGCTGGTCAGCGGCGCTGGCGATTGTCTTATCCGCGCGCTCGCGGAAGTCCTTCGAGTCGGTGAGTTGCGCCAGGCGTAGGAGGTTCGCGGCAGCGAGGCTGCCCGGCGCGGGCTCGGCACCGTCGTAGTCTTCCTTCGTGCGGAACAAGATGTCCGACGCTCCGGGCGCGGTCTGGAAATATCCGCCGTGCTCCTTGTCGAAAAATTGCGCGTCCATCTTCGCCTGCAATTCGACAGCCCATTGCAGCCACGCGGTGTCGAAGTCTGCCTCGTACAGATCGAGCAGGCCGGCGATGAGCGAGGCGTAGTCGTCGGCGAATGCGGCGATGGCGCTCGGCCCGTGGCGGAAGCTGCGGATGAGCGCGCCGTCGCGCCACAAGTTTTCGCGGATGAACTTCGCACTGCGCTGCGCGGCGGCGAGGTAGCGTGGCTCGTCGAGCGCCTGCGCGGCGCGCGAGAATGCGGAGATCATCATGCCGTTCCATGCGACGATGATTTTGTCATCGAGGTGCGGCTTCGGGCGGGTGGCGCGCACGGTGAAAAGTTTTGCGCGCGACGCAGCGAGCGAGGCTTCGATTTCGGCCTCGGACTTTTTGAATTCCTTCGCGGCCTCGGCGACCGTGAGGCGCTGGATGAGCGTGTTCCTGCCGGTGAATTCGCGCATCGGATCGCTGCCGGCGGGCGCATTGCCATCGGCCTCGACACCGTAGAATTTCTTGAACAGCGCCACACCATCACCGAGCAGCGATTCGATCTCCGCCTGCGTCCAGATGTAGAATGCGCCTTCGCCATGCTCGGGCTTGCCGTGTGCGAGCAGCGAGTCGGCGTCCTCGGCAGAGTAAAATCCGCCGCCCTTGTCGCTCATGTCGCGGAGCACGTAGTCGAGCACATCGCGCGCGATGCGTTCCCATCGCGCGTCGTGCGTGAGCTGGAATGCATCCACGTAGGCACGCGAGAGCTGCGCCTGATCGTAGAGCATTTTCTCGAAGTGCGGGATGTGCCAGTATGTGTCCACCGAGTAGCGGTGGAAGCCGCCGCCGACGTGGTCGTGCATGCCGCCCGCGGCCATTTTTTCCAGCGTGAAAAGCGCCATCTTGCGTGCGCGTGCGCGGTCGGTCTCCTCGGTCTCTGGCGTCGCGCCGAGGCCGCGGCGCACGGACATGCGGAGGAGGAAATTGATGATGCTCGGCTGCGGAAATTTCGGCGAACTGCCGAAGCCGCCGTGCTCGCCGTCGAAGCGTTTCGCCAGCTGGCCGAGCCCGAGGTAGAGGCTCGCACGGCTGGGCTTGTCCGCGGATGCCGCCGAGCCTGCGGCCATCTCGTTGAGCTGCTTGGCGACTTCGTCGCCGTGCTTCACGATGCTCTCGCGATCGTTTTTCCAGCCGTCGGCGATGCGTGCGAGGATGTTGCGGAAGCTGGGGCGTCCACCGCGATCCTGCGGCGGGAAATAGGTGCCGCCGATGAAGGGCTTCAGGTCCGGCGTGAGCCACACGCTCATGGGCCACCCGCCGCTGCCGGTCGTGGCCTGCACGAAGGTCATGTACACTTTGTCCACATCAGGGCGCTCCTCACGATCCACTTTGATGCAGACGAAATTCTCGTTCATGTATTTCGCAGTCGTCTCGTCCTCGAACGACTCGTGCGCCATGACGTGGCACCAGTGGCACGTCGAGTAGCCGATGCTGAGGAAGATGGGCTTGCGCTCCTTTTTCGCGCGCTCAAATGCCTCCGCCCCCCACGGCATCCAGTCCACGGGGTTGTGCTGGTGCTGGAGGAGGTAGGGCGATTTTTCCTTCGCGAGGCGGTTGGTGAATGTTGCGGGTAGCGGTGAGGCGGCCACGGGTTCGTTTGATTTGGATTTTTGTGCGTCGGCTGCTTGACACTGGATCGCCTGTGCGAGCAGAAGTGCCACGAATTTCCGACGAGCGAACTTTGACATGAAAAACATCCCGACGAGCTTCCGCGAAGCGAGCGCCAGTGGCAAGGTGCGTCGCGGTCTCGCGCTGGCTGCGGCGTGCGTGGCGGCGTGCATTTTCACGGGCTGCACGAGCGGGGTGAAGGACACGAGTCGCACGTTCTCCGGCGTGGTGCTCGATGCCGGGCACGGTGGGCACGACAGCGGGACGACTTCGCGCTACGCCGGACGCGAGAAGGATGCGACGCTGGATGTGGTGATGCGCCTGCGCCCGAAGGTCGCCGGCGCGGGGTTCCGCACCGTGATGACGCGCAGCGATGACACATTCATCCCGCTCTCCACACGCGCGGCGATCTCGAACCGGCAGAGCAATGTCATCTTCGTGAGCGTGCACTTCAACGACACGCGGCGTTCGGCGATTCGCGGGACGGAGGTGTATTACACTTCGCCGTGCTCGGCGCAGATCGCGCGGAACATTCTCAACCAGATCGCCGCGATTCCCGGTGCATCGTCGCGCGGGATCCATACGGCGAATTTCGCCGTGCTGCGAAGGGCGAAGTATCCCGCGGTGCTCGTGGAATGCGGCTTCTTCAGCAATCCTATCGAAGGGCGGCGCTGCGGGAGCGGCGCGTATCGCGAACTGCTCGCGGAGGCGATTGCGCGCGGCATTTTGATCCAGCGCCGTGGTGCCGGTGCGATGCTCGCGGCGGAGTAGCGCCGATGTCTGCCGCTACTTGTTCCCCGCCTTGTTGGCGGCGGGAGCCGGGGCTGCCGCGGCCGGCTTGTCAATGATTGCCTTGTAGGTCACGTCGCTGAAGTGCTCGGCGACCACCTTTCCGTCATTCATCAGCCGGACCGCGTGGCCCATGATTTTTTCACCGCTTGCCGGCACCTTGACCGATTGGACGGCACCTTGGCCGCCGCCCTGCCCCCCCCTCACTGGGTTGCCCCCCATCACTAGGTTGTTATGCGCTTCGGTGTAGGACTTCGTCACGACTTCACTCTCGACGAGTTCCTTGGCACGCGCAGCGAGCGAGACTTTTCTTTCGCCCTCCACGAGGACCTTCACGCCCCGCTCGGTCATCGAGCGGCCGAAGAACCAATATTTGACGACGAGATTGTCGAACGAATCCTTCGTCGAGCTGTTTTCCAGCCTGATTTTCAGCGTCTGGACCTGCGTCTTTCCGGCAGACGGCTGGCCAGACGGCTGGCGTTTTCCGGCGCCAGTGGCGCCGGACTTGTTGACCAGTTCGACCGCCATGTGGATCGGGGATAATGCCGCATGGGCGGCGAATGCGGTGGCTGTGACGAGGGCGACGATGAACGAGGTGAGTTTCATGCGGCGATTCCTCGCATGGCCGCGGCGCGAACGCAAGTGTGCCAGCGGGACATTTCTGTCGCGGAAAAAATAATTCCACGCGCCGTCATGTCGCACCTTGCGCAAATGGATTCATCGCTCCAATGTCCCTCGCATCCCAGTTGCAGCGCTCCAGTTCACGCGAAGTGCGGAGCAAAGGCGGCGAGGCATGGGGATAGCTCAAACAACCATGATGAATAACTTCACGCCCCGCGCGCAGCAGGTCCTTGCACTCGCCCGCAAGGAAGCCGACCGGTTCAACCACAACTACGTCGGCACCGAGCATCTCCTGCTCGGACTGATCAAACTCGGCCAGGGCGTCGCCGTAAACGTCCTGCAAAAAATGGGCCTCGATCTCGAGACCGTCCGCATGGAAGTCGAGAAGCAGGTCGGCAGCGGGCCGGATCAAAAGATGGTCGGCAACATCCCCTACACGCCTCGCGTGAAGAAGGTGCTCGCGCTCGCGGGCAAGGAGGCGAAGGCGCTGAACCACAGCTACGTCGGCACGGAGCACATCCTGCTCGGCCTTTTGCGCGAAGGCGAAGGCGTCGCCGCGCGCGTGCTAAAGAATCTCGAAGTGGACATCGAGCGCACGCGGAATGAAATCTTGAAGGAACTCGATCCAAACTTCACGCCGCCGGAGGGCGAGCAGGATTCGCCGCAGGAGCAGCCGTCGGGCGGCAGCAAGAAGGACGGCAAGACGCCCGCGCTGCGCGCATTTGGCCGCGACCTCACGGAGCTTGCGCGGAAAGGCGACATGGATCCCGTCATCGGGCGCGCGAATGAGATCGAGCGCGTGATCCAGATCCTCTGCCGTCGCACGAAGAACAATCCCGTGCTCATCGGCGAGGCTGGCGTGGGCAAGACCGCGATCGTCGAGGGGCTCGCGCAGGAAATCGCCGCAGGCAACGTGCCGGAGATTTTGCGCGACAAGCGCGTGATCACGCTCGACCTCGCGCTCATGGTCGCGGGCACGAAATATCGCGGCCAGTTCGAGGAGCGGATCAAGGCCGTGATGGACGAAATCCGCCGCACGAAGAACGTGATCCTCTTCATTGACGAGCTGCACACGATCGTCGGCGCAGGCAGCGCCGAGGGTGCGATGGATGCGAGCAACATCATCAAGCCCGCGCTCAGCCGCGGCGAACTCCAGTGCGTCGGAGCGACAACGCTGAACGAATTCCGCAAATACATCGAGAAGGACGCCGCGCTCGAGCGCCGCTTCCAGCAGGTGAAAGTCGAGGCGCCCAGCGTCGAGGACACGATCCTCATTTTGAAAGGCATCCGCCACAAGTACGAGCAGCATCACAAGGCGCGTATCACCGACGAAGCACTGCAAGCCGCCGCGGAACTCAGCGACCGCTACCTCACCGGCAGATTTTTGCCGGACAAGGCGATTGACGTGATGGACGAAGCTGGTGCGCGTGCACGCATCACCTCGATGACTCGCCCGCCGGACATCAAGGACATTGACAAGGAAATCGAGTCCATCAAGGCACAGAAGGAAGGCGCGATCAAAGCGCAGGACTTCGAGAAAGCCGCCTCGCTCCGCGACGACGAGAAAAAGGCGAAGGAGAAGAAGGACGCCGTGCTGAAGGACTGGGAAAAGAAGCGCGAGGAAAAGGAAATCGTCGTGAGCGAGGAGGACATGCGTGTCGTCGTCGCGAAGTGGACCGGAGTGCCGCTGCACCGCATGGAGCAGGAGGACAACGAAAAGCTGCTGCGCATGGAGGTCGAGCTGAAGGGCAAGGTCATCGGGCAAAGCGAAGCCGTCGTCGCCGTCGCAAAGGCGCTGCGCCGTTCGCGCGCCGACCTCAAGGATCCGCGGCGTCCGATTGGCTCATTCATTTTCCTCGGCCCCACCGGCGTCGGAAAAACGTATCTCGCACAGACACTCGCCGAATACATGTTCGGCGCGCGCGATGCGCTCATCCAGTTCGACATGTCCGAGTATCGCGAGGAGCACACCATCTCGCGGCTCGTCGGATCGCCTCCCGGCTACATCGGCCACGACGAGGGAGGCCAGCTTTCCGAGCAGGTGCGTCGGCGTCCGTACTCGGTCGTCCTTTTCGACGAGATCGAAAAGGCGCACCCGAACGTGCTGCACCTCCTCCTACAGGTGCTCGAAGAGGGCAAGCTCACCGACTCCCTCGGGCGGAAGATTGATTTCCGCAACACCATCATCATCCTCACGACAAACATCGGCGCGGAGCAGATGAAGAAGGTCACGCTCGGCTTCGGCGGCGACAAGGAGGACGGCAACTACGACTCGATGAAGGGCAAGGTGCTCGGCGAGGCCAAGCGCGTGCTCAAGCCCGAGTTCATCAACCGCTTCGACGACCTCATCGTCTTCCACCAGCTCAACAGGGAAGACCTGAAGCTCATCGTGGATCTCGAAGTCGCGAAGCTCGTCGAGCGCATCAAGCAGAAGGAGATCAAAGTCGTCCTCGACGACAAGGCGCGCGAATTCCTCATCGAGAAAGGCTTCGACCCCGCGTATGGCGCGCGCCCGATGCGCCGCGCCGTCGAGCGCTACCTCGAGGATCCGATGGCCGAGGAGATGCTCAAGGGCACATTCAAGCCCGGCGACACCGCCGATGTCACCGCGACCGACAAGGAGCTGATCTTCAAATCCGTCGGAACGGCAAAAGCCAGCGAACCCGCGCCGACCGCATAGCAAAAAACAGATTCCTCCTCCAAGGGCGGGCGAGCATTTCCCCAAAATCAGAAGCTCGCCCGCCCTTCCCTTTTTCCGCCGCGCTTGGCGCTTTTTTCCCGTAGCTGCCGACGGCAGGAGACGGGCTGATTTTTCTTCGCGCTCCACGTTCCGAGTTCCGCATCGGAACAGCGGGCGAGGCGCGCAAAGCAGTCCCGGGCTTCTGCCCTCAAGACCGCACAAAACTGGACGCGCCGTCGAAATCCGAAAGTCGTTGCGCGCTGAAGTGCAGGACTACTTTGCTGCCGGGCTTGCAGCAATCGCACGACGCGGCATCGTCATCGCACCCATGCAAAAAGCCCGCGCCATCATCATCCGCGAGCACGGCGAGCCACAGGCCGTCGCGAAACTGGAGACGCTCGATCTCCCCTCACCCGCCGCAGGCGAGGTGCGCGTGCGCGTGAAATTTTCCCCGATCAATCCCGCGGACATCAACGTGCTCGAAGGCAAATATCCGATCCGCCCCGAGCTGCCCGGCACGCCCGGCGTCGAGGGCGTCGGCATCGTCGAAGAATGCGGCGCGGATGTGAGCGGACTTGCTGCGGCCGATGTGGTGCTGCTGCCGCACGGCTTCGGCACATGGCGCGAGGCCGGAAATGTAGCCGCGCTGGCTCTCGTGAAAATCGGATCGGACGTACCGCTGGAGCAGGCCGCGATGCTGCGCATCAATCCCGCGACCGCGCTCGTGATGCTCCGCGAATTTGTGACGCTGCAACCCGGCGAATGGATCGTGCAGAACGCCGCAAACTCCGCCGTGGGCCGCTGCGTGATCCGGCTCGCGCTTCACTTCGGCTGGCGCACGGTGAACGTCGTCCGCCGCGCCGAACTCGTGGCTGAACTCAAGGCTGATGGCGCGGATGTCGTGCTCGTCGAGGGCGAAAAGATTTCCGCCGAAATCAAATCGGCGACCGGCGGCGCACCGATCCGGCTAGCGCTGAATTCCGTGGGCGGCGACAGCGCCACGCGGATCGCAGGCGCGCTCGCGTTCGGCGGCACCATCGTGACCTTCGGCGCGATGGCGCGGCAGCCGCTGAAGATTCCGAACGGCATGCTGATTTTCCAAAACATCGCGTGGCGCGGGTTCTGGATCACGCACTGGTATGAGCGCGCCGGCCGATCCGCCGCCGCCACGCTGCTCGCCGAACTCGCATCGCTCGCAGCACGCGGCGTGATCGCGACACCCGTCGAAGCCGTGTATCCCCTCGAAGAAATCGCCGAAGCCCTCGCGCACGCACAGCGCCCGCAGCGCGCAGGAAAAATTTTGCTCCGCTGCTCCAACCCATGACCAACGACCCGCTCACACCATCGCAGGCCGACAGAAAACGCACACTCCGCCTCGCGCTCCTCTGCATCGCGTTCACCATTTGCGGCAGCCTCGGCTACCATTTTTACGATCACTGGCAGACGCGCAAACGGGCCGAAGCCGAGTGGAGCCGCCTCGGCCCCCTCGAGCCGAGCGGCGGATCATTTCAGCGTCCGCGCCTCGAATTGGACGTGCCGCTTTTCCGCCAGGCCGACGACCGCTGGCGCAACGACAAGCTCGGCAACACGCCCGCCACGCTCGGCGCGGAAGGCTGCGCCGTCGCCTCCGCCGCGATGGTACTCGCGAGCTACGGCATTGATACCGACCCCGGCCGGCTCAACAAACTCGTGACCGACGCAAATGGCTACGAAGGCCAGGGCTGGCTCGATTGGGACAAGGCCGCCGAAGTCACCGGTAACATCGCGCGCAAAGTTTACGAGGACGATCCGAGCTACAAGCTGATCGATCAAAATCTCGCACGGAAAAATCCCGTCATCGTCCGCCTGCGCACCGAGAGCGGCATCACGCACTTCGTCGTCATCGCCGGCAAGGACGGTCTCGACTACCTCACCCGCGATCCCGGTGCAGGCGCGGCGAAAGGCCTCTACCCGCTGAAGGAATTCGGCAGCAAAATCGAGAAGCTGCGCTTCTACGAAAAAGTGAAGTAACCATCGTACACCACGGGAAGTGTCCACCCTTGGACGTTGGGCGTTGGGCGTTGGGCGTTAAGCTCCGCGCAGCGGCGCAGTGGATTTTGAAAGCCGCTCAACATTCGTGGCACGCCTGCGGCGGGCTCAACGTCCAACGTCCAACGCTCAACGTCCAACGCAGCAGACACCCGCCCGCCGCGCTTGACACCCCGCACCCTCCTCAATCCCATCCGCGCGTGCTCACTCTCGCCCTCAGCCTCATCGGCGGATATTTCCTCGGCTCCATCCCGTTCGGCCTGCTCGCTGCGCGGCTGAAGGGCGTGGACATCCGCAAGCAGGGCAGCGGGAACATCGGCGCAACCAACGTCTGGCGCGTGTGCGGCTGGCGCTACGGCCTCCCAGTCTTCGCGCTCGATGTGCTCAAAGGTGTGGCCGCAGTCTGGCTCGCGCACTGGCTCGCGGTGCGCTTTTCTGGCGACGCCTCGTGGGACGGCATCGTGGCTGCGCTCGCGTGCATCATCGGTCACAGCTTCCCCGTGTGGCTCGGCTTCAAGGGCGGAAAGGGCGTCGCAACTTCGCTCGGCGTCTTTCTCGGATTGATGTGGCTGCCGAGCGTCATCGCCCTCGCGCTGTGGTTCATCGTTTTCAAAATGAGCGGCTACGTCTCGCTCGCGAGCATCGTCGCGGCGGTCGCGCTGCCTGCGACCGCGATCACGATGCAGCTCATCCACCGCGGCTACGGCTGGCCAGTCTCGGGATTCGCCGCCGTCGTCGGCCTGCTCGTCATTGCGCGACACCGCTCAAACATCGCGCGGCTGCGTGCCGGAACGGAGAACCGTTTCGGGAAGAAAAAATCATGAGCTTTTCCAATGTCGGCATCATCGGCGCGGGAAGCTGGGGCACCGCGCTCGCGCTGCTGCTGCAAGGCAACAATATCCCCGTCACACTCTGGGGCCACGACGAGGAACACGTGCGTGGCATCGCCGAGCGCCGCGAGAACTCCCCGTATCTGCCCGGCATCGCAGTGCCGGATTCGCTGCGCCTCACCGCAGAACTCGGCGACTTGAGCGCGTGCGATCTGCTCCTGCTCGTCACGCCATCGAAGGCCATCCGCGAAGTCGCCGCGCGCCTGAGCGCCAGCGGCGTGCGCGACGGCGCGGTGCTCCTCAGTTGCACGAAAGGCGTCGAGCGCGGCAGCGGCCTGCGCATGAGCGAAGTCATCGCCGAACATTTTCCCAGCCACCCGCTCGCCGTCCTCAGCGGCCCGAGCCACGCCGAGGAAGTCGCGCGCAAAATGCCGACGTGCGTCGTGCTCGGCTGCGGCGACACCGCCATCGCGCAGAAGCTCCAGCGCGCATTCACCGCCCCATATTTCCGCGCATACACGAGCGACGACATCGCAGGCGTCGAACTCGGCGGCGCGCTGAAAAACATCTTCGCACTCGCCGCCGGCGCGAGCGACGGCCTCGGCCTCGGCGACAACGCAAAGGCCGCGATGGTCACCCGCGCGCTCGTCGAGTTGAGCCGCCTCGGCACCGCGCTCGGCGGAAAACGCGACACCTTCATGGGCCTCAGCGGCGTCGGCGATCTCATGGTCACATGCTTCAGCAAGCACAGCCGCAACCGCGCAGTCGGCGAACGCCTCGGACGCGGCGAACGCCTCGCGGACATCGTGGCTTCCATGCAGATGGTCGCCGAAGGCGTGCCCACGACCTACAGCGCATTCGAGTGCGCGCGGAAGTCCGGCGTCGAGACGCCCATCATTGATCAAATGAAGGCAATCCTCGACGGCTCTATCTCACCCGCCGCCGCGATGGCCCGCCTCCTCGGCCGCGATCCGAAACCGGAGTAGCCCGCCGCCTCACGTCGGTAGCCGGGACTTTCCAGTCCCGGCACTCCCAAATTGAGCCAATGACGGAGCTGATCGTCACCTTCGCAGAGTTGCGGAAAAAATTCGTCAGCGAATCCATGCCGTGGAAGCCGGAAAAAGTGCCTGAGCAGAACGCCCTCCGCCTCAATCCTCCGGCAGCGCGCTCCTCATATCGTTCGCCTCCCGCTGCCGCTGCTTGAGTCGCTCGATGAGCTCCTGATTCCGCACCAGCTCCTGCGCGCGCTCCTCGGGTGTGGCTGGCAACAAGCTTCCAACTCCCGTCTTTGCAAAATTCGGTTCGGGCTTGAAACGGTGGACGTTCGCCATCGCCTCCTCAGCGATGTCTTCCATCGTCAGAAACTTCAGCAGGTCGGTTCGGAGTTTCATTGGGCAGAGGCTAGCCCGGCGTGGGGCGCGCTGCAACACCTGACCCATCACAGCTTCCGCATTGGCGATGTGCCGAGAATCCAAGTCACAAGAAAATCCATTCCATGAGCTGCGTCGTTGTGTAGCCTCGCTACATGAGCCCGGTCGCAAAATATTCAGAGTTGAAAAACGACGAGGGATCTCTGCTGCGCTTGCGTGAAGACTACGAGCAAGCCGTGCTCGATTTGTTTGATGCGGATCAGGAAGCCGCCGAGGTCCGTCCCGCATTAGAGGCTGTCGGGCACACCTCCAACTTTCTGAACAATATGCGGCTGCCGGTTCACCGCTGGTTTCGTTACAGCGCGGGCTTTTCGGCGGAGTGGGTGAAATGGCTGCTTGCCGAAAGAAATGGCGGCGAACTCCGGGTGCTCGATCCGTTTGTCGGTTCGGGAACGACTTGTCTGGCCTGCGATGAAATGGGCGTGCCGTCTTACGGCATCGAGGCGCATCCGTTCGTGTATCGGGTTGCCCAGGCCAAATTAAATTACTCCACCGACCCGGATCGTTTTATTTCCAAAGCGGAAGCGGCGTTCGCCTTCGCGCGCACGGCAGTGGCGCAGACGAAGCATTATCCCGAAATCATCGGGAAGTGCTACGGGCTTGAGACGCTGGGTTATCTGGATCGTTTCCGTCAGGCCGTTGAGGCCGGGCAGGATGGCTCGCCCGTAGCCGGATTGCTCTGGATGGCTCTGGTGTCGTCGCTGCGCATTGTTTCCGAGGCAGGTACTGCACCGTGGCAGTATGTGCTGCCGGGCCGTCGCAAGACCGTCCCGCCGCCGCCCGAAGTCACCTTGCACAAGGTGGTGCAGATGATTGCAGCCGACATCCGTTTCATGGCGCACCGGGCCAAGCCGCTGGCAAAGCTGCGTGTGGATGATGCGCGTAAATGCGCGACTGTGCCGGACGGCTGGGCTTCGCTCGTCATCACGTCTCCGCCTTACGCGAACAACTACGACTATGCCGATGCCACGCGATTGGAGATGGCATTCATGGGCGAGATTCGCGGCTGGGGCGATCTTCAGGAAACGGTGCGACGCCATCTCGTGAGGGCGTGCTCGCAGCATGTTCCGCCGAAATCGGTGAATCTCGACGAGGTGCTCGCATCACCCGAGCTTGCGCCGATTCGTGATGAGATCGTGCCGGTCTGCCGCGAACTTTCGTCGGTCCGCTTGGAGCGCGGCGGCAAGAAGACCTACAACAACATGATCGCCTGCTACTTTCTCGACATGGCGCAGACTTGGAAGGCGCTCCGGCGGGTCTGTGCATCGCCTTCGGAGGTGTGTTTCGTCATCGGCGATTCTGCGCCCTACGGCGTTTATGTCCCGGTCATCGAATGGTTCGGCAAACTCGCGCTGGCCGCCGGTTTTGAATCGTGGTCATTCGAGAAGCTCCGCGACCGGAATAACAAATGGAAGAATCGCAAACATCGTGTGCCGTTGTG
>Ga0208856_1000544_pt1 | contig 14167 bp, 6 predicted proteins | sample LakMenEpi13Jul12_FD_150690 | JGI IMG/M metagenome (GOLD analysis project Ga0208856, IMG submission 150690) | Freshwater microbial communities from Lake Mendota, WI - 13JUL2012 deep hole epilimnion (SPAdes) | ecosystem: Environmental > Aquatic > Freshwater > Lentic | place: Lake Mendota, Madison...
CTGTTATTATTTTTTTGTTGATACGTTCAACTAAACTTTTATCTCCTTTGATTACGCATACACCAGAACTACAGTCCATATTTGGGTCGTTTCCTTGATTTAAATAAGCATCTAATGATGTATTTAAATTTTTTTCATTATCGTTTTGTTTATTATTTGTTTCCATACACAATTATTTAATCAATTGTTATTATATATTATAAATATCAAATAAAACTAAAAAATACGTGTTATGTTTAAAAACGTTAATTTATTATTATTTGTTAAGATGAATTTATCTTTGTAGTCGTCCCAGTTTATTTTAATAGATTTATAGTCTATGTTGCCAATAGAATTAGGGTTTGTTTCTTCGATTAATTTGTTTAAAGCATTTATTGTATAGATAGTACTACCTTTTTTATGTATTGGTAACGCACTTGGAAATAAGTTTTTTAAATCTAATGGTTTATCATCAGTTAGGGTTATCTTAAACGTAACAATAACTTTAGATTCATCATCTAAGTTCTTAAAGCAAAAGACAAACTTTTTGTCAATGTTAAATTTATTTTTCAAATAACTTAAAAACCATTCAACTCTCTCTGGGAATATAAATGCTGCTAGTAATATCTTTTTCGTCATGTGTTATAGAGTATAGGTATGGTATGTATTTATTAGGCAACCCTAGGTCTTCCACATACTTCTTATATTCTATAATTATTTCGTTATCACTCAAAAAAACGTTACTTAGACATTTAATTTTATTTATTATTTTACTTTCGTCTAAACCGACATATTTAATTAGTTTCAAATCAACTCCAAATATGAAATTATCGCCATTAATGTACATCATGTCAGATGTGTGGTATGTTACTATTTTATTAAAAGATTTTATTTTACGAATGATTTTTGTTAATATAGTTTTATTATATTGTATTACATCAACAAATACATAAGAACAGTTTTTCGCTAAATCATCATAAACTTTTTGGATGAACCAATTTAAATCTTCATCATACTTATCCCTTTTTTCATTTTTCTTAAAGGTCCAATATATGTTATCCTCAACTTTAATTTCTAAAATATCAAAGTCTGGATAAAGATTATTAACAGTGTCAAACCCTATAATTAATGTAGGCAACCCATGGATAATATTATCCATGGATTCTACAATGTTAAATTGTTCTGATATATCTAATTTATTACTTGTAACTATATTTGCAATCTTCATGTTACAAAATTACAAAATAATTTAGTTAATTACAAATAAAGTTTGACAGAATATTAACAAGTATCACCTATATTCTTAGCGTTTTCTATTAAATCTTTATATTTCTTAAAGAATTTTAATGGTATGTCTATGTGTTTATCATTAACTGGAATTAAGTTGTTTCTGTACTCTTCATTTACATATTTTCGTTTTTTATCGTATTTTGCTTTTTTAAGTTCCAATAAATTATTACCAATAAATTTATATTTACCCGTCCAGTTTGTTGGATTAAACATTATTTTAGTATGACACAACAGACTCACTTCATTATCCCCTTGCGAATTAAGCACCCCTTTAATATCCTTTTCTCTTGTTGAAGGGTCTATTAAACCAATAAACTCAAAATTTGCAGTACATTCATAACCCCAAATTTGTTGACCACCAGCTGAAAACCCAAATATTCCCTTACATCCAAGACATTTTTTATTTCCTGGATAAGTTTTTAGTATAGCGTCTACAGTTCTACCATTGTATTCTTCAAATACAACTGAGTCTGTTGGTAATCCAGCTGCAATCCATTGTTCTTCCATCCATTTAGCACCATATGGGGCAAGACCACCATAAACAATATAATCTAATGTTTTAGGTTTATTCTTTGATTTAGCTGGTGTTGACTTTTCATTTTTATCTGAACCTTCTTTTGGTTTCCATATATTATCACCAGACATTTTTTTATAGCTTAATATCTCAGCAACGTATTTATTACTAGGTATACCATAACTAGCAGCACACCCCTCTTTACCACTTTTCCATATACATAAATCTTTATTTTTTTTCTGTAATTCTACAGCTAAATTATAAGCTGCTGTTTTATCAGCAATACCATCTTTAAGAGCTTTAAGTAAATTTGGGTAAAGTTTAAATTTTTTACTTAATATAGTTTCATATGTTGCATCAACTCCATCTTCTTCTGTCTTATAGTTTTTAACTCCAATACTATTATAATTAGTAGCACCATCTTTTTTCCATGTTGTGTTTAAAGGGTTCCATGTTGCTTTACCACCTTCAGCTTGTCTAAAAGCTTTAAGGAAAAGTAAATTACCTTCTGTTTCTGGTGCACCTAATTTTTTTAATACTTTTTTAAAGAAACTAAGTGTTTCGGCATCACTAGTTTGAACAGCACCTTTAATTGAACCACCTTCTTCAGTACCATCACCTTTAACTTTAACCCCTTTACAACTATTTTTATCGAACACATTTTCACTACAATCACTTTTCTTAGGGTTTTTAACAATAGGGTCATATTTAGCATCATCTGGTACTGGAATTTTATAACCACCAACTACGTTAGGACTTGCTTTTACAAGACACATTGCTGATGTACCATGATATTCCCAGTGCCATACTTCTTGATAACTATTACCGTCTCTGGCCCAACTTGGATTAATAAACCCGTATTTATAAGAGTTATCATATAACCATTTCAAAGCTGGGTTTTTATCAAATTTAAATTCATCATCTGAACTACCACTACTTTTAATTGTAAATGGTTGTTTACCACTTTTATCATTCCATCCCCAGTCTATAGCCAATCCCCATCCATGGTATGATTTACCAGCTTTTGCTGCTATTTTACCATTTTTACCAGCTTTAATTGCTGCTTGTGAAGCATAACTTCTATACGTAGAACCAATATGTCCAAAATACCCAGCAGAATTCTTTTTGTATCCTTCTTTTACCATCCAGTCACCAAAATCATTAAGCATTTTATCAAAAGCTACCGCACCTTCGGCAATTATATAATCTGGGTTTGCTGTAACGTTAAAGTATTTTTTACTACCTCCAGTTAATTTTTTAGTGGTAACACAACCATAAGTTTTACCAAAATCAATATAACCATTTTCAACACCATTTTCAATTAATGTTGCTACTATTGGTTCGTAAGTACCGCTGGCTCTTTTGCCTCCGCCTCCGCCACCGCCTCCATTTTCGGAGTTTGAAAAATCAGAATTTTCAATTAAATTCTCATAAACTTCTTTAGCGGTTACCAATGGTGTTTTTGTATATTTAATTCTAACCCCTTTGAATTTAGTTTTCATTGAGTTTGGAATTATGGAATGTGAAACAGATGTAATCATATATGCTCCATGGAACATAGGTATATTATCTAATTGAAAATACATCATTGGTTGAATCATGGCATTACCCATCATTTCAATTTCAGCAGTATAACTTCTGACAGCATAAACGTTATATATGTTTTGACCCATATAACTTTTATTATTTTCTCTACCTTTTTGTGCTATATCATCTTGTATTTGCAACGATTCATCAGTTTCAGTAAATTCACTTTGGTCTAATGTAATATCTTTAAAAAGGTTTTGGTTTTGTTGACTATATTTAACCGAAAAGGCTCCAATAGGTTCTTCGTAATCAGCATTAACTTCAGATGTGAAATCTTCTGGTATACTAGGGTCAATATTGCCTTTATCACATCTTAAATCAAAACCATCATCTTTATATTCGTTGTCGTAATAATCTAAGTGTTGTGAACTTTGACCAGCATACACACAAACAAACGAAGGACCACATGTACCATTTTTAACTCTATCTGTAGAGTAATTATAAGGTTTAAATATTGATTCTAAATTTTCTTTGTCATTAAAATTAATAAAATTAGGTAACGGAATAAATTCAAAGTTGTTTGAAGCTAAAATTGATGTGATGGCTTCGTATGAACTCATATTTGTATTATTACCTATCCATTCATTAATTGGTGTTGGGTCAATATATAATAAATCACCAATATCACTAAAAGCTCTGCTGACAAATCTAAAACTATCAATTAGTCTAGCTCTGTTGTTACCATATTTTTTAGCTAAAAAACCATCAACAACACTTCTAGAACCACATTGAAATAATAAATCTTCAACGTTATTGGCACCAGCTAACCATTTATCATAAATATTTTTACATGTTCTATATAAACCTAATTTAATTTCATCTTTATTACTTGTTCCAAATATTGTGTTGTCTAATCTTTTATCTTCTTTAGCTTTATTAAAACTATCTTCATTTGATTTATACACCTCTACAACTTGGTCTAAATATGTTTTTAAACGACTTTGCTCTACTTTAACAATAGCACGTTCAGTATCACCACCGCCATCACTAGACCATATTTTATAATTATTATTTAAAATAATTACTTCTTCTTTAAGTGCTTTTATTAATTTATCAGTTGCGTCACATTTGTCATTTAATGTTAACCATATTTGTCCATCAGATTGATTGAGAGCAAAAATATAATAATTCTTTTTTATAATATCACCATTGACATCATTTTTACTAAATATTTTATTATAAGTAGGGTCATTATCTTTTAAATCTTTTACTAAAGCTCTAAATCCAGCAGATTGGTCATTATTATTTGTTGTATCGTAAATTTCTAATTCTGTTCTTAACGAAGGCCAGTCTGTTGGTCCGTTACCAGTAACAAAATCTAAAAAAACTTTTATAAATTCATTTTTAACTTGTATAGGTAATCTATTAATTACATCATTATCTTCAATATCCCTTTGCGGATTATTACCTAAAGAAAAAGGAAAATATTCACTTCTTTTATAACAAGGTGCACCAAGCAATGTAGACGCTATACCAAGTCCACAATCATAATCACCCCAATATATAGGGTCTTTGCTGCCAGAGCCACCACCAACTATTTTACCGTCTTCAATCACTGGGAGTCTTGTTGAATTTCTCCATATGACACTACCAACATACGCACACCATAGTCTAGGTGCATGTATAACACCACCTTTATATCTAAATGTATTTATTATTGCTGGTGAACCAAAAGGATTGTCACCAGTAACATTAAAAGGTAATGAATGCAAAAAAGCCATAGCTCTAGCTTGTTTTTGACAATTAATGACAAACTTACCTTTATTATCAAATATTTTTGAATGATATAAATCATAATAAAAATAAGAACCAAATAAAGATTTTGATTCATCATTCTTACCTACGGTAATATAAGGATAAGTTATGTTGTCATTATCTGATGCTAAAAAAGTTCTGTTCTTACCTACACCTTCATGTAAATTAGTTCCATCTTTAGATGTATTAATATAGTTTGCTGGCTCTGTATTTACAGTGTGTATTTTTTCGCTTTCATTTTTAACAAAGCTACTATCCGAACTTGTTGAACCATCCTTACCATTAATAATTTTATACGTACTTTCTTTAGTATAGGCTAACCCTACCCAACGTTCAGATATATTAGCACCTAGATTTTTAGAATCAATAAAAGTAGTTTTATAAAATACATATTTAAATGTATTTTCAATTGGAATATTATCGTTATTAAAATTCATATTAACATACTCTTGAATGCCGTATTGACTACCTAAAGAGTTAAAACCAGCAGCTTGAGCGTCTGAAGAATTTGTAATTTCGTCTTTTTTTAATGCTTCATAATTAATAATATTTTCACCAATAATTTCTGAAGGTAATTGACCAGCAGTTATGTCTTCTTTTTTTATTATTTTTAAATAAACACCACCATCATCTTCCTTATAAAAACTTTTATTTTTTATACTGGCACTACTGTAGTTAGTTAAATAAATATAACCTTCATCAGATTTATTTTCTCTTAAAACTTTAACAATTTTTTTTGGTTCCTTATCAAATCCATCATTAGGGTTACCCCAACCTTCATCAATAAAACCTTTATTAACTGGTATTACTCTTATATCTGTTTGGTCATATAAATAATTATATTCATAGGAGCCACCAACGTCCTTTAAAACTGGTCTAATCCTACTATTCACAATTGCTTGTGTTTGAAGAATTGTGTCTACTGTTTTTTGTGTTAACTCTCTTTTAATTTTTTTATCTTCAGTATCTTCAATATCTCTAATAATAGCTTCAGCTTCAATTTTAGCCATCGCTTTTATCTCGTCTTCACTTAATGCAAGGAAGTTATTTGTGTAACCTAAAAAAGTTATTGCTCTTATTAACATAACAGCGTTTACTTCATCGGCTGTCTTTGGTTTGAATCTAGTGTATGGTTTTTGGTCTGAAAAATCTTTTAAATCCATTGGGTTAACAGCAAACCATGCGTCTATAGTTTCGTTATTTAAATTAGCGTCATTTTCTTCTTGTTTTTGTTGCGACTTTTTAAACCCTTCATGTAATTCGTCAATAAAAACAAGTTCATCAATGTTTGAAACATTTTCAATAGCACTTGATGCACCTAAATATTTTTCAACATACGCTTTTTTATCAACATCATACTCTTGATACGCTGGCCATGGTAAATAATCGTTAGCTGATAAGAATCTACCTTTTACATCACTATTTTTAGAACCACTACCTTCAAGTTTAAAAGCTTTTTTTAATTCATTTGTTCTTTCTGTATGAGAACCAGTAGCTTGTGCAACTAAAAAAATACATTCAGATAGTACCTCAATTGCTGCTGTAAAACATTCAATCATTGGTCTTGCTGTTGGTTCAAACCCTAATTTTGATTTTACAGCATCTTTATATGAATCAGCTAATGCAGATTTTTCTGATTTTTGTTTGTTTATTGCGTTATCTTTTTTATATTTAAGGATTTGTTTTAATAAACGCATATCAATGACATCAATAACTTCATTATTACTTAATGAAGTGTGGTATTTACTTAAACAATCTTTTAAATCATTTAACGTATCGTCATTTGTTGTATAATTACCAAAATAAGAAATTAAATCAGTAGTTGTGGCATTGTTAAGTTTATCTAATGTTAAACCTTTATAAACTCTATTACCATCTCCAGACGTGTCATATTTGAATACCCAGTTAGCAGTAACTATTTTATCACTAGATGATTTTTCGTTAAATTTTAAAACTAAACTTTCTTCATCGTCTTTATTATAAACTTTTTTTTGATATTCTTCTTCTATTTTACTTTTTTGAAAATCTTTGTTAATATCATCTTTTTTCAAAACAATAAAGTCAAAAACTGTTTTATTCGCTGCATCTTTATCAATGTTACTACCTAATGTATCCATTTGGCCAGATATATCATCTATAATATCAATCGATTCTGAAGCTTCTTGATAACCACCACCCTCTTCTTTATTAACATCACTTAACCCTGGGTTAATTTGACTTATTTGAGTAGCTAACTCATTCAATGTTGGAACTGGGTCTGCTTTACCTTCATTATAAACAGCGTATCTTTCTTTACCTAATGTCGTCTCACCTACTGCTTTTAAATAACCTAATAACATATCAGATAGCATAGCATAAGTATAACCAACAAAGTTTGCTGTTATTTCAAAATTACCAGTTTTAGAGTTAAATTTTGAATTAAACTTATACATGTGAAGACAGTATTTTACTGGAAGACCATAAAACCCTTTAATTTCTAATTCAAATAATGGGTATGGTAATTGGAAAAAAGTTGTATATTTACTTTCAGAATTTTTTATTCTGTATTCATTTTGAAAAATAGAACTACCTCTAACATCAACAAAATTAATTGTAATTAATGGTGCGTAAGATGAGTTAAATTCAATGTCAATACTTGTAATACCCAACGTTTCTTCATTCACACCATCAACATTAGATGTAATTAAATCAGTATATGCTGTAGTTAAATGTCTTTTACCATCACCAGTAATGTCACTACCTTCAATAAAATTAACTTTTAATGTTTTGCTAGTTTGTGCATACACTTTAACATCATCAATTTTATCACCTTTGGTTAATACCGTTCTACCTTTCTTAAAAGAAGTTAAAGCAACCGATATGTTTAAATCTTCCAACGCAACTGGAACGTTATCACTTGAATCGAAACCATTGAAATCATTAGGGTCAACAATTTTCACCCTACCAGAACTACAACCTATACTATTTGTTTTTGTACTCATTATTATCCGTATAACTGTTTATATTTATTTATTTGTTCACTATATCTTTGAACAGCATTTTCATATGGGTAAGGCACTTTTATTAGCGTCATATCTGGAATGTTAAACTCCAAACCACCAAATTGTGGATTTGCTGCTAATATTAACCACCCTCCCCAAGGATTATTATAAAACATATTACTCAATTTGTCAAGTCTTGTTGTACCTTGTTTGTAAACATAAGACAAATCTGTGTCTGCATCTGGTAGTTTTAACCCAGGTATTGGTTTGATTTTACCATCTTCTCTGAAAGGTAAATACCTATCTACATATCTAGCCATAATTAATTAATTATTTATTTTTTATAATTTTTTGCTACGGAAGTTAGCTTTAAACGTGCCTGGTGTTTTAAAACCATCCATATCATCAAATTGTAATTCATAACGATAAACATGTTCTTTAGCGTCATTATAGAAAAAAGTATCGAAATATATAGTTATATTCATACTTAATGACGTACCTTCTTTACCTACTGTAATGACATCACCAAAACCAAAAGGTATATTATCAAATGAATAAGCTACTAATTTAGCTGTATACTCTTTTGATAACTCACTTGACGTTGTTATATTTAAATTATAAATACCATTAAGTGTTCTGTCTCCAGTACCAGTATACCCTTTTTCTTCAATGTTATCTATTTTCATTGTAATACTTTGTAGTTTTTCAATATCGTTTTGCGTTTCATCTGGTTCTTCTGGTTTACCCCAAAAATCATCATCAAAAGGACCACCAATTTGATTACCATTTTCATCTTTTTCATATTTATCACCAATATCTTCAACAGTTTCTGAAGATTCTGATTCACCATAACCTTCTGTTACACCCATTTTTAAACTAAAATCACCACCATCATTCTTAATGATATCAGCTCTTTCATCATAAACGTGTGTATTTGCAAAGAAATTAAATGAAACAGCGTTTTGTAATCTACTAATTGGGCCATACAAAGATTCACCACCGATAAATTTAAATGACATATTAACATTTGCAATCATTGGCTGCACACCAATACCTTCTGGATTTAAATCCCAAACCAAAGGTTCGTAATCAAATGAAATATTATCTATGATTATTTTAGTGTGATAAAAGTCACCAATTCTTAAAATACATACTGGGGCTCTACCAAATGCTAAGTTGTCAGCACCTTTGTTTTCTAATGTAGGTCCTTGTCTTGTACATTGTAATAAAAATGTTAACCTAGAATTTAATCCTTCTGGCGTTGTTGAATGGAATGAAGGGTGGAAGTATCTAATTTTATCTCTAATTTTATCAAAAACAAACCTATCACCTCTTTCTAAATATTCAAAAAACTTACTTTCATTATAAAACTTATCCGTAACCTTTTTTGTTATTCTTTGGTCTTGGTATTTAATTTTATCTGGAACATCTGGAACTTCTGCATCTGCTGCTGCTTGGTCAAATGTAAATTTAATATCAACAAAACGGTCTAGTTTACAACCTTGATTATCAACTGGACATGCAATACGTCTTTCATCTTTTTTAATGGTTTTAGGACATATGTAGCAACCAGTAGCCGATACTTTTACTTTAACTTTTTTAGTTACGCCTTTATAAACATAACTTATAGTTTCACTTCCAGTTGGTTGAATTTCTTTACTCTTACTTAATTTTGCTGTAAATTTTTTAGCTATTTGTTCGTCAGTCAACCCTAAATTTTTACCAACATTTTCAACCAATAAATTTTTTATATATGTTGCTCTATCTTTAGCTAATTTAGCGTTAGGTGTATTTTCACCTTGGTCACTAGCATAACCAATAACAGCTACTTTACAATGTTTACATTTTTGTTTTAAATGCTCTGTTAATGCTTGGTAATAAGTAACACCCCCATTTTCACTAAAATAACCTTTATATTCTTTATCCATAAGTGTTACCTTAACAGCATTTTCTCCTCCATTATTTGTTCCAAAATTATTTCTATCTTCCCAATACGAGGTAGATGTATATTTACCTCTATACGATGGAATACCACAATCTTTACCATCTGGGTTTGTGGTATAATCTATAGGTGTACCGTTACATTTACCATTTTCATAATTAGCAAAATCACCATCAAAATTAGCGTTATCATTTGGGAAATACACTTTCATTAATGTTGGTTCTTCTTCTTTTTCAGCTGGTGGTTTTTGTATTTTTTCTCTGTAATCTTTAGTTACATTTTCAACACTTTCTTTTACAGTAAATTTGTTAGTCCATACACTATCTGGTTCAATACAACCAGCCATAAATGATGCTATATAATTATCATCTGGACCATCTAAACCTCTAAACGTATTCATGTATGATGAATGGTCAACTACTATTTTAAAAGATAACTGGCCGCTTCTTTCGGTGTTATTATATGTATAAATTGATTCACCACGACCAATAAATTTATTAGATTCCCATTCAACTGATGAACTTTCACTAAAATTAATATCATAAGGTGGGAACCACATTATTCTACCTCTTTTTCCACCTATTAAATCACCTGGTCCTTGTTCACTTTTAGGTAAGTTATTTCGTTCATCATGCCATGCTAAATTTTCAATAGAAAACATGAATTTTTTAACATCTTCTTTATAAGAAGTTATGTTATCAGTTGTGTATGGTGCAATTTTAACATGACCACTATCTTCTAATACTGAATTTTCAGTATAATATCTATAAGGTACTGAATTTTCACCATCACTAGTATAAAGAGCGTGAGACCTAATTTTATTATAACCATGGTCATATCTATTAGTAGGCATCCAAGCACGACAGTAAACAAATTCTGGTTCTGCATCTTTAATTGCTGTATATCTACCAGTTGATTTGTTATACATATCCTCAGTTAAAACAGCACTACCTTTAGAAATACCACCACCATTTGCGGTTGTAGTCTGATTTGACGTTACTGTTAAATCACCTTCTCTTGAAACTAAAGTTTTCATTCCATTGGAATCAAATAGAATTTGTGTTTTTCTTAATATATTTTTATTAGGTACATCATCAAGGGGTTTAAGAATTTTACCAGCGGTAGAATGCCATCCACTATCAAATGTGTTTACTAACCCACCTTCTTTTGTAACCCATGAATGTTTAATATCATTGGTTAAAGTTCCATCTACTTGCTCATAATTATCAAATCCACTTGTTGCAAAATCAACAAACCCAGCACTTTCAATTAATTTTTTATTATAATTTAGTGTAGGTATGGCATATTTATTACCTTTACCACTTCCGTCATCCGTATTAAATAAATTAATTATTAATCCTTCTTGGGAGTATGCATATATTGAAGAATCAATTCTTTCATCTGGGTCTTCATTGTCTTTTAAATAACCTGGGTTATAACCAGTTCTAAATTGATTTTTTGAACCTTCAAAATTACTAGGTCTATCATAATCAGCAGTACCGTTTACGTTGGCGTTCATATTTTCTAGTAAAGCAAATAATTGACCTTTACCAGTATTTAAAAGTAATTTATTAGCTCTACTTACATTATCAATAAGACCACTTTCAGCTTGAAAAATTGACCCTTCATCGTCCATATAACTTCTAGGTAAGGAAAACCCTAAGATTGTTGCAGCAGCGTCTAAAACACGAGTAAAACCACCTTTAGGTATCGTTATCTTATAACTTGGTCTAAAACCAGCGAAGCCTTTTCCTTTTAATAAACTATAAATGTTTTCTTTTAAGTTTAATCCACCTAAAATTGATTCTTGAACATTGAATGCTGCATTGTTTGTTAATGCTAATAATAATTGTTGTCCACCTATTTTCCCTAACTTTGTATCTTCAATAGCACCAGTTGCACCTAACACTCTGCCAGCCAAAGATGACCTAACATCGTAATTACTAACAACTCCATTAGGTGTGAAACCAACACCTTGTCCAGTAACCAAACTACCAATTATATCAGCAGTTTGTGTCGACCCACCGCCACCACCAGCAAACAATAAATTACCTTTATCGTCAATATAACCTTTAATTTGTTTTGTAGGGTCTAACGAAGGCGGTTCGGTAGTTATAAAAGGTGACGCATCAACTTGTTTTGAAGGGTCTGAATAAATGTTTTTAAACACATTATCACTTACATAACTAGCAACACTAGTTTTACTTAATAACCCATATTTATCAATAGTTGTATCTGGAAATTTAGGATATTGACCCCAAGCTTGATAATCTGTTGTATTGACATTACCGAAATCAACAAACTTTTGAATAGCAACATAAGGAAGTATGTCGTAAGGTTTTTGTGTGTTAGGTGTTTGAGTATCAGATTTAAATGTATTTGAAAAAGTAATTTCAGTTTTTTTAGCAATACCATATGCAACAATGTCAATTAATTTAATTGGTGTTGAATTATATAATTCGGTTACTGGTTCACCAATTTTAACCGTTGACGGTGCTTTTTTTAACGCATCTGGATATTTTGGTGCTAAGTTTAGTACCAATAACCAGTCACGAATATTTACTGGATTAGTAGCCATAACACTGTTTATTGTGTTTTTGTTAACAACTGAAGCTGGCGAAGTATTATACGTAGGATATAAAGGCATAGTAACAATATTTTATTATATAAATACTATAATAATTAAAAATTATGAAAAATAAATGAAAAAAGGGTATCAAATACTGATACCCTTTAATTATTTTTAAACTTAAATTAATTAAGATAATTTCTTCAATTCATCTCTTAATTTAATTGCTTCTTCAAAGTTTTGAGTTGAAATTGCGTAATTTAATTTTTCTTGTTTTTCATTATAAGTTTCAATGTTATTCTTATAATTTTTAATTTTATCTCTTAACTTTACTGCGTCTTCAAAGTTTTCAGTTGAAATAGCTGTTTTTAGCTCTTCTTCTAACTTTGCTAATCCATTTGTAGTTTCAGTTGTTGTAGTTGGTGTTGATAACCAATTATTAGTAAAATCAGTTGTTGATGAAACATAAGAAGTTGAAGTATAAGTACCGTCATTTGATGTAAAAGTAGTTTTATACCATTTTGAACCATCTTCATTAACACCACTTTCATTTTTAGTTGAACCTATTGAAGGTGTTAATTTATTTGTTATTTGATTATAAAATGATTCATATTTTTCTTTATCTCCAAAGAAAGAATCAAATAAATTAAATAAAGGTTGTTTTTTATTAAAATTCATAGTAAATTAATTAATTAAATTATTTATTATATTATTATTTATATATTATTATATATTATTATTTATATATAATATTATTTATTTTAGATAAAATTACGAAAAAAAAATTACAAAGTCAAGTTTTTATTATTATTTTTTTAAAATTTATGAATAAGTTGGTTTTGTTTTACCTCCATTTTTATTTTTAACTCTTGTATTTGTCACATCTTCAGTAACTTTCCTTTTTAATTGTTCTTTTAAACTTTCAAACATAGCGTCTTTATCTTCAACACTAAAAGATTTATTTAGTCCAGGAATTTCAACAGTTATACTACCATTTATTGGTTCAAAACTATGTTTAGTTGAATTATTCACTCCTTTTTGTTCTGAATTAGATGAATTTTTAAACATGTCACGTTCATATCTATCAATTCCACCTCCAGGTTTACTAGCCATTATTGCCTTTACTTTATCAGCGTTATGTATCGGTGTTACAGTACCATTAGTCATTATACCATTACCTTTTGAATGATTAGAACCAAATTTTTTACCCATAGCTTTTGATAACATTTCTCCAGGACCAGTAGCTTTGAACCCATCATTTATAGGGTTTGTGAATATAGCATCATCAACACCATAAGTATCTAAATCACCTAATTTACCACCAGCCATACCACCAATAGCACCACCTAATAATCCACCTATAATAGTACCAACTACTGGAATAACACTACCTAACGCAGCTCCAGCAGCAGCTCCAGCCCATGCTCCACCACCAGCACCTAACCCTTTTAACACACCTCTACCAACAGCTTCGCCAGTACCTTTACCTTTTTCTTTTTGTTCACCATATTCACCAAAACCAGCTATACCACCAGCCAATAGACCACCAC